>Ga0209810_1000945_pt1 | contig 50513 bp, 56 predicted proteins | sample Coa_R1_7_FD_187159 | JGI IMG/M metagenome (GOLD analysis project Ga0209810, IMG submission 187159) | Surface soil microbial communities from Centralia Pennsylvania, which are recovering from an underground coalmine fire - Coalmine... | ecosystem: Environmental > Terrestrial > Soil > Unclassified... | reverse complement strand
GGTTCACGGGAGGCAGGACCGGTTCACCGGCGTGACGAATTTCCGCGGGGTGGAGCAGCCCGGTAGCTCGTCAGGCTCATAACCTGAAGGTCGTAGGTTCAAATCCTACCCCCGCAACCAAATTCGCTAGCATTTCCAATGATTTACGCGAGCGCCCCGGAATACCACCGGGGCTTTCGCGTTTCGGCTCGCCATAGGCTCGCCAAAACGGCTGATCCAGCGACATACGCCATACGCCTCGGACCCGCGTCTGGGGCGTTCGCATGTCAACTCCGCGATACGTCCGCAAACCACTGGCCAACCAACAACTGGTGCCCTTGCGGATGCACACTGGCCGGACAGGCAATCGCCCGAGCCGGAACCGATGAGGATCGAGCGCAGCTGTGTCGCACTAAAAACGATAATGAAACCAAAGGCTTCTGAAGGCGCAGCCGATCACTCATAGCGGCGGGCATCGACATATTCGCCAAATATATGTGCGAATAAGATCGCCTATCTGAGCGAATATTGACAATCTGGGCTGCGGTCCCACATATTCAAAAAAGACACGTGCGTTCATTAAAAAAATTCGTCGAATATTGAGGAAGATAGTGACCGCAGAAGCCAAGACGCAGCCGAAGGCCGGGGCGAGCAAGCGCGAAAAATTTCGGACGCTCGCCGAGAACAGGACCAACAAGGCGCTCGAAGCGATCAGCCGGATCGGCAATCTCTCAAACCGACAGATTTATGAGTTTGAGGAAGCTGAAGTCCGTAAAATCGTCAGAGCGCTGAAAGACGCCGTCAACGAAGTCGAGAACCGCTTCGCATCGCCCAAGGGAAAATCTGATGCACGCTTCAAGCTCTAAGATTGGACCAGCTTCTAAACCTGTTGGCGCGGCGACAGACTTTCTCTTTCCCGACCAGATTCCAATGGACGCAGCGCACACACTGGACCAGCTGACCAGCCGTTTTCGCGGTGTCAGGGATGGACTTCCAGAGCTCATAAAGAACGCGAAAGACCAATACTCTCGGCTCGGAATCACAGATAACACCCTGCGGCAGATCGTGGTCGTTGCCGATACGGACGACCGCAGGCTCGCCGTGATTGATTTCGCCGGCGCACGTTTGGCCGATTTCGATGGTTGGACGACGTGGTCGAGCCGAACCGCGGGGCGAAGCGAGCTTTCTGACGATATTGAAGCCGGCCATGGCAATGGCGGAAAGGCATTCATGGTCCGCGGGGCTTCCGAATTCTCATTCCTTGAGTCCTGCTTTGAAGGCAAGCGCACCCGGATGGGCTTCAAGAACAACCGCCCCACGGATCGGTACAAACCAGGGTTCGCCCGAGAAAACGGCGTGATTGTGAAGGCAATAGACGCACCTGATACCGATGCGTGCTTCGATGCCTTCTTAGCGCAGTGTGGCATTTCAAGAGAGAACCTTCCTCCTAATGCCCTCGCTGCATTTCAGAAGCGAAAAGCCTTCACAGGGGTGCTGCTAAGCCGCGTCGCTGATTGGGAGGGACGCCAGAAGCGGAAGGTGAAGAGGCTGGCTGAGGAGGTCGTCCCAGAGATCATCGCGAGTCATGGTCAGACTGCGATGAGTGTTGAGACTTGCGAAGTATGGGTCGTAGTGGACGGAGAACTCGTAACTGCCTCCCCAATCAAGCCGATTGCGCTGGAGCCGTATCCCGGCTTTGAAAAACCGATTGAACATCAGATCCCCGATATCCTCCCCGATCCTGAGACGGGCGATCCGATTGACATGGTGGCAGGGCTCGATGGGCCAAGATTTCTTAGGCTTCACACCTCTTCCCGACAGCTCCAAATGTCGGACGAGACGAAGGCGAGGAATGTCATTCGGGTCTGGAATAGTCGCAACAACGTCGCGAATTGGCCACTGCACTCGCTGGGTGTCCTCGTCACGTCGGTAAGCTTCATCTATGGGGAGCTCCGTTGCGCTTCACTGGTTAGTGAGCATCTCTCCGGGGCGGAGCGAATCCACTTGTCCGATACCCCGCTTGTTCGAGCGCTAATGGAATGGACACGCCAAAAGGTCAAAGAGCTAGCGGAAGACCTGCATCGTGCGATGATGGCGGAGAACAGACCGCGGGACCGTGAGCAAGCCAAAGCGGCACTCCAAAGTATACGCGACCTCATGCGACGATACCTTGATCCGGACACATCGGGCGAGGGTGCCGATGATGAAGAACAGGGCTCGGGACCAACTGGAAAAGATGGCAAGGGCAAAAAAAGGAAACGGCGAGGGTCCGAGTTCGGAGAGCGAATTGATGAGATTGTTCTTGAACCGGGCCGGACGATCGTGTCACTCGCGCAGGGCACGTCCGTCCCGCTGCGTTTCAAATGCATCGAGCACCAACCCGACGGTTCGTCAAAGCCAGTGAGAGCTACCGACCTTCGCCTTGGTTCATCAGCACCGATCGCGTCCTTGGTCGAAGGCGACCGAATATCGGGAGATGTTGCTGGTCGCGGTGAGATCTGGCTGGAGACCGCCGACGGCAGCGTGTTCTCAAACAAGGTTAACTGCGAAATCGTAGCTGCGACCGAGGTCAATATCGATGTGCCGACGGAAGTGCTTCTGCAAGGGCAGCGAGTCAAATTGGCGATCACATTTCAGACGCCGAATGGTCCCAGAGATGACCTTCTTATAGACGGGGCGATAGACGAACCTGGCATGGGATTGATCGGGCGCCATGGCCGTTTCACGGCTGGATTCAAGGAGGGCCAGGCAACCGTTCGAGTCAGATTTGGTGCAGGCCCACACCAACAACGCGCCACCGTGATCCAGATCGGCTCGGAACGGGTGCCCGCCCCGGACACCGAGGGTGCCCGCGGAAGCGATATCCCGGAAATTCTTCTGTGCGGCGAGCAAGCTCCCGGCATGGAGGATTTTCCCGAAGAACAGCGGACATTGCCCGGTGGCGAAGAGTTGCCGACCATCATCGAGGACCCCTTATTTCCAAACGTTGTTTGGATTAATCCTACGAGCAAGGAATCGATGAGGGTTCGTCGAAGTCGCGGCGGGCCGTCCGGAGTTGGAAGCATTGCTTCCAGGAACTTTATGCATTTCGTGGCGCTCAAGTGCTTTGACGTGCTCAAGCGTCTGCATGTCCGGCAGGCTTTGAGGGGACGAACCGTAACTGAGTTCGAGTTCATTCAGCTTGCTGCATTTGCAGAAATCGAATGCGCCGATTTCATCGATGCAGCTTGGGAGCTGAGCGATCAACTGTTGAGCAGAGCGGAGAGTGCTGTTGTCCAAGATGTCGCATGAACGGCTAACCGCCGCTCAGGAGATTTTGTTCGGTGCTCGTGACCTCGATCAGGCCGGAATGAAGGAGTTCACCGAATGGGATCTCACAGTTTCGACTTGGAAGCGCAACCCGAACCGTTTTGGTTGCCGGGGATATGAAGATCTCTATCCCGACCACAAGCGGGTCATGATGGAGATTATGGGCTCCACCAAGAAGGATAATCCCCTGAGACGAGGGTGGATCGAAAAGACGCGTGCAAATCATTATCGCCTAACCGATATAGGTCGTTCCGAGGCTGATCGTCTCCGTGGCATGAAAGGCCAGGGTGAGAAGTCCCATCGATCGCCGCAGCCAATCTATGATGCTGTCGCGCCCCTTTATCGCCATGCCGTTTTTAGGAAGTACTGCAGTGATCCTAACGAGCCACGCATGTGGCTTGGAGCAGCTTCATTTCTTGGCCTCACAAGTAACGATGCCCAGCACGTCGAGGATAGGCGAAAGGCAACTCGAACCGCGATAGAGAACGCTCTCGCATGGCTGAATGAGACCGGATCAGACAGCTTCAGACGCGGCGTCTCCGGTGGCGCGGAAGCGATTTCAAGGGAAAGTCTCCTCAAGCTTCGCGACTTCTTAGAAGCGATCGAGAAACGATTTTCGAATCAATTTGAGGCGATCAAGAGAACGAGGAAGTAGCCCCGAGGCGTTTTCTACTCCGTGTGGGAATCGCGGCAATTCGCAGGTCGTCACAGGTTTCCGTAATTTGCTCGGGCGTGAAGCGTGCGATCGAAGAAGACGCATATTCCCAATTTGCCTCGCATGATATCCATCGCCGGCCAAGCTTTTCAGCGACCGCACCGGTCGTATTGCTGCCGGCAAATGGGTCAAGTACTAGGTCTCCCTCGTCCGACAAGAATCGGATGAAGAATTCGACGAGATCTGCAGGCATTCGCGCTGGGTGCAAGGGAATGCCACGATCTCGGCAAAACAACTGATACTGATCGTTGGAGTGCGTGTTGGTACCCTTTAGCAAGGTGCTTAGGGATGGTGCATCGTCTGCATCGAGGACATTTGGCGGAATCGCACCGTTGTTGTTTGTCTTGAAACTGCTCTTGCCAATGTGATGTTCAGAAGGCCGCGGACCCGCATTGTATTTTCCGGTCTCAATCAGCTTCTTCATGCTCGCGCTATATTCACGAAGGACTCGCCGATTATCGGCTTTTGGACGATCGGACGGCGACATCCACCAAATGCGTGTAAACGCATCCTTGACCCTGATCCGCTCAACGTTCACCCATTGCACAGGTGAAGGTAACCGAGCGGGGTTGTACCAAATGAACTCCTGACACAAATTGAGTCTACCTGCTTCGAGGAACCGAAGGAGCGCCCGAAGTACGAGCGTGGACATTACCGGGCGACCCGGTTCCCACGCGTTGCCGATTTCCACAACGATGGAACCATTAGGGGCGACGAAATCCCGGAACAGCGGCGCGAACTGCGAGAACCATTCGATGTATTCCTCCCCTTGAAGGTTCCCATACTTCTTCTTGGTGTTGAGCGGAAACGGCGGAGAGGTGAAGACGAGCTGAACTTCCTTTTGGTGTTGCTGAAGGCGCTTGCTCCGCAGCACTTTGAGAGAGTCGCCACAAAACGCTGCGCCCAGCTCCGTCTCATAAATCGATCTGGAAGCCCATCGGCGTGCCTTGGGCCCCGGCTCGATCACGACGTTGTACATAGTCCCCCAATCGCTCATGCAGCTCACAACTCCGCAGCTCAACATACAATATATAGAGTTCCGCCGACGGTAAACGGCTGTTTGTTGTGGAATTTCCGAGAACGCACAGGTAAGGGCCGATTTCGGCCTCGACACTCCGAATCACCTACGGGTCACTGATTGCATGGTCCGAATCGAACTGGGAGCGCTTTTTTCAGGGTGAATGATTGGATGGTCCCGCGGAGTCGCGGCGCACGGAACGCTGGAGGCAGACGGTCTTCCAGGCCGCATTGTGCTCTTTCACTTGCCGGATCGTTTCCTCCGTATCCCGCTTCGACCACCGGATCGGCTCGAACGCCGGGCAGGCGACGGCGTCAGTCCCGACGGAAGCCGTCGTCGTCGCGCAGCCGGGCAGGATCGGAAGCAGCGTCGGCAGCAGCATGGCGCGCATCGCGCAACCGCGTCAGACCCGCCTCGCAAAGATACGCGCCACCTTCTCGACCGTCCGCCCGCCGACGTAGGTGGTAACGATGAGCCCCGCCCATTCCGCCACCGTCCCCGTGAGCGGATCCGTCGTGCCGAGCCCGAGCACCTTGTCCCAGACGATCACCTTCCAGAGATAGATGATCACCGGCAGCGCGAGCAGGGGCCGGATAACGGCGGTGTACCATCGCCCCTGCTCGGCAATGATCAGCGCGTTCGCCTGCCGGCGCGCGTCGATCTCGGCCTCGATCTCCTTCGCCGCGAGGTCGGCCGCGAGCCGGTCGCGCGTGTTCGCCGCGTCGAGCTTCGCGCGATAGGCATCAAGCAGCCCATTCAGGATCGGGCCGCCGACGAGGCCGGCAAGCCATGACCACACGATGTTACCCCGTGCGTCCGGCGGTCCGCAGCCGCGCGATGATGGTAACGATGCCGAAGCCGATAACGGCGAGCCAGGCCCATTCGGGCGGGATCAGCGCCATGACCTGCGTCTTAATCTCGGGATCGCCGAGCGCGTCCGCCGCCTGCTGAACGAGACCCCAGGCCGAGCCAAAGAAAATGCAGAGCCAGCCCCAGGCGATGGTCGCGGAATGGGACACGGCGGCGGCGATGCGGTCACGCCATGTCGCGACCTCGGGCGGAAGCGGACGGACGAGGCCGCGCCGCTCGAGCGCGGGCCGCAGAAAAAGGACATGGGCCAGCGCCGCGCCGACGAGCGCGGCGAACGCAAGCAGGACGATCATGATCGCCTCCTATGCAGCGGAGAGTTCGGGAACGAATGGCGTTTCGGGAACCGCCGCCTCCTGGCGGCGGCGGCGCCGGCGCTCGACGATCACGAGCGGCCCGACGACGAGGAGGACCGCGCCGCAGCCGATCGCGGCAGCCTCCCAAGGATGCGCGGCAACCCAGTCGCGGAAGGCGCCGCCGGCGGCAAGGAGGCCGGTCACGCCGGCGCCGGCCGCGACCTTCTTTGCCGTTTCGGGCGCCGGCACCTCGCCCTTGCCGGCGGCGGGCGCGATCTCGACCTGCGGCGCGGGCCCGGGCGCGCGCCCGGCCGCCATGCGCAGGCTCGCCGCGCGGACCTCGGACACGCGCCGCTCCCAGCCGCGGCCGAACACCGGCCAGGTCTTGAGGCGCCTGAGGAAGGCGAGCCGCTCGTCGCAGATCGCGTTGACGACCGCCTTCGGGTCGCGCCGGACGAGCGCGCCGAGCACGGTGGCGTTGACGGCATGCGTGTCGTCGGCAAGCCCGAGCACGCGGCGCAGCACCTTGCCGGCACGGCCGATGCCCGAGTTCACGCCATAGTCGAAGACGGCGTAATCGACACCGGCGGGCAGGTCGTCGCAGCCAAGCGCGTCCCAATAGCGCGCGCGGTAGATCGCCTTCGCCTCGCCGGCCGTCATCGCGCGCACGTCGGCGGCGGTCGCGTTCGGCTTCGCGTAGCGGCGATAGTCGGAAATCGTAATCCCGTACTTGGTCGGCCCGCCGGGATCGGACGGATGGTTGGTGTATCCGCCCTCGTGCGCGAGCAGGCGCCCGAGCGCCTCGTCGTAGGTCCATTTCGCCATGGGGATGGTCCGGAATCGAACGGCCGCCGAACGGCGGCCATGGCAGGCGCCTAAATGCCGCGCGGCTGCCGGCCTTCAATGACGCGGTCGATCTTCTTCTCGATCTTCTCGAGGTGCATCATGATCCGCTCCTCGAGATCCTTCATGCTCGAGACCGAGACGAAGCTCGTGGCGACCAGCAGCTTGTAGTTGGACATCTCGTCCTTGATTTCGCGCAGCGCCTTGTCGACGGTCTCCCGGTCATGGAAGCGCAGCCAGAAGAGCGCGCCCACGAGCGGAACGCCGATGACGGTGATCCACCATTGCAGGTCCATGTCCTGGCCTCGTTCGCCCGTCAGGGCAGGATATAGACAACGACGGCGCGCCGCGGATAGGCGACCTCGGCGACGCGGTTTTGGTGATTGCCGCTGATGATGACGGGATTGCCGTTGGCATCCGTGCCGGTCACGAGGCCGACATGGCCGATGTGCCCGCCGCGCCGCACGAGGGCGATGGCGCCGGGCTGCGGGCCCCGGATGCGCCGGCCTATGCCCGCCCAGGCCGCGGCGAGCTGATAGTTGCGCGGATGCGGCAGGCTCGTCGCCTCGCCGAGGAAGGTGCCGCACCAGAGGGTTGCGCGCGAAAGCCCGATCTCGCGGGCGGTCTTGCCGAGATGGCGGCGGGCCTCCTCGACGGCGCGGAGGCCTGCGCCGAAGGCAAGGCGCGCGCCGCGGTCGGCCGCGAGGGCGGCGCCGGCGACGGCCCGCCTTGCGATGCGCGGAACCGCGCGACCCCCGCGCGGGCCTGCGCGATGCACGGCGCCGGGCTCGACATATCCCGAGCGGGTCATGATCGAGTCCGGACCGCCTTCGGGGCCGTTCGGCCATGCCGGGCCCGAGACGAGAAGAAACGCGAACGCGAGCGCAAGCCTGCGCGCCATGGTCCTGCTCCGTGCGATGTGAAGAAGAGCGTTCAGGACGCCGGGGCGAAGACGGCCTCGGCGCGCCCGGCGGAAAGGACGTCGAGCGCGACGAGGGCGGCCTTGGCCTCGACGGCAAGGCGGCCCGAAAGGTCGAGGGAGCCCTTGATGCGCATGCCGTCGAGCCATCGCATCAGGGTGGCGTCGCCCGCGGCAAGGCGCGTTTCGGCCGCCTTGAGAACGGCGAGATATTCGGCGTCGGAAAGGCGGGCGAGGAAGACGTCGGCGGGGATTTCCGGGGAGGGCGCGGGGGCTAGAGGCTTGACGAAGCGCGCGCCGTCGAAGCGGTCGCCGAGGGCAACGCTGCTGCTTTCGACCTCGACGATCCGCGCCATGAGATCGGGATGGAAGACGAGATCGCTCTTGCTTCTGCCGGGGAAGATTTCGGCGACGATGCCGTTGTCGTCCAGTCGCACGCAATCCATGGCCTACCTCTCGACGGCTTCCGTGACCACCACCCAGCCGGAGGCGCCAAGCCCTGCCGACGCGCCTTGCCCGGTGAAATTCACGTCGCCGCCGGAGCCGGAACCGTGTGAACCGTCTTGACCGTTCACTCCGTTGGTGCCGCCCGTGGCGGAGTGGTACGTGCCGAACGACGACGATCCGCCTGCCCCGCCGACGGTCACGGTCACGGAAGCGCTCAGCGCCGATGCGTCGAGGCGCTTGAAGGAGCGGCCGCCGTTGCCGCCGTTGGTAACTATCGGATTGCCAAAACCATCCGCGCCGATCACAGTTCTGCCGCTCCCGCCGGCCACGTCGCTGTGAACGTGCAGGGTTGCGAGCGAGAGATACCACGTGCCGCTTGCGGAGAAGGCCTCGACGTGCTGATGGTGGACGGGGTTGTACCGGTTCCAGATCGGGAAGCGGTAGCGCCCAGACATCATGTAATCGATGGTCCCCGACGTGTTCGCGCTCATGAACGCGCCGGCATGCCGCATGGTCGGATCGCCGTTCTTGACCGCGACGCCGTCCTGCAGAGCGAAGGTCGGCGCGGTGAACACGGCCGGCCGCTTCTCGATGAACAGTTTAGGCGCGCCGGCAACGTCCTTGACGTAGACGTCGAAGCCGGTGTTCGCGGGGACCTTGAAGGTGAGATTGTTGGTGCCGGACGCATTGGCGGCGGCGCTCATGGTGATGGTCGTCTGATTGACGATCGAGGCGATCGTCGCGCCCGTCGGCGCGCCGGTGCCGCTGATCTCCATGCCGACGATGAGCTGCGAGGAATCCGTCACGGTGACGGTCGCGTTGCCGTTCGTCGTCGTGCAGAGCTGCGTATCGGTAAGCCGGACCGACTTGTCCGAGCCGAGCGCGCGGACGTTCCAGCTGCTGCCGTCGTAAAGCCCGATCTGCCCGCCGTTGTAGGCGGTAAGGAAAAGCTGCGTTGCGCCGGCAACCGCGGTTCTGACGACCGGCACGCCGGTTGCAGGCGTAAGCCGCGCGTTGAACACGCCCCAGACGGTAGGGCCTCCGCCGCCCCCGCCGGCGGCGCCGGCGGAGAGCGCGCGCCATCGCGCGGCGACGGCGTCATAGAGCAGCATGACCGACTGGCCGGCCGCGATCGTGAGATTGGCGCCGATCGAGAAACGGTTGGCTGGCGCGGAGTTGGTATCCTCGTTCGCAAGCAGGATGCCGTTGTTGCCGGCGTTCACGATGCAGAGGAGCCGGCCGTCGGCGCCGCCGGCAAGACCCGTCAGGGTGCGCGTTGCATCGGTCGCAAGCCGCAGAACGGAGGCGGTGGGCAGGCCCGCCGGGTTGTAGTCGTTCTGATTGGCCGTGATGGTTGGCGGCGTGATGTCGCCGGAAAGCGCGATGTTCTGGTCGATGGTGGTGATGCGGTCGAGCGTTGCGAGCGCGCCGAACGGCAGCACGACGGACTTGGGGCGCCAGCGCGAGATCGCGGCATCGTAAAGAAGCGTGACGCTCTTGCCGGGAGCGATCGTGAGGCTTGCGCCGAGCGCGAAACGATTGGCGGCGGCCGAGCCCGCATCCTGATCGGCAAGCACGATCGGATTGCCGCCGACGTTCTCGAGCACGACCTCGCGCCCGGAAGCGCCGCCGGCAAGGCCGGTAATGGTGCGGGACGCGTCCGAAGAAAGGCAGAAGATATAGGCCTTGTCGAGGCCTGCCGGCGCGTAGTCGTTCTGTGAAGAAAGAATCTGCGGCGGGGTGACGATGCCGGAAAAAGACAGATCCTCCGGCACGTTGTTCGGGCCGCGATAGGCGCGCCCGTCCGAGCGGAACACCGCGATCACGCGCGTCCTGCCGGAAGAAAGCGTGGCGTCGCGCGCGACGATCATCATGTCGCCGGGCGCAAGCGAAATATTGTTCTGATTGGGCGTTTCGAGGTTCGTCGCATCGCGCACCACGGTAAAGGCGACGTCGGCGCGCACGATGCGGAACCATTGATCCCTGCTCGTTCCGAAGGACGTGACCGGGCCGGTGCCGGCGGCGATCGCGACATAGATCGTGTTGGCGGCGCCGATGTCCGTCGTTGCGGCAAGCGGGATGTTGGACCACGGGCCGAAGGCCGCCCCGGCGATGAGCTCGGAGATCATCCTGCCGGTCACGTGCTTGTTCGTCGAGGAATACGCAAGAACGCGGCCGACGGTGGTGACGGTATCGTCGGAAACGACGTCGCCGGAGCCCGCCCCGTCATTGCCCTTGTCGCCCGTTGCGCGGAAGGCGATCAGGCAGCGGTCGCCGGCAACGAACGGGTTCGCGCCGGACGCGCCGACATTGGTCACGCTGACGTTGACGTACCCGGCTGCCGCGGCGACCGAAAGGACGCGGAACACGAGCCATCTGGTCCGGTCGCCGAGCTTGGCGATGCGCACATGGCCCTTGATGACCGAGGTCGATTGGGAGAACTCGTCGAGCAGGTTGCCGATATCCCCGCCATAGGCATCGGCGAGATCGATGCGGATGATGGTTGCGCTCGACTGCCCGGACGCAGGGCCGAAGCGGAATCTGCCGGAACCGGGATCGGAATCATCGGTAGCGCCGTCGAAATCGCTGATGAAGGCGATGCCGGCGGGAATGCCGGAGGCGAGCGTCTCCTCGGTTTCGGCAAGCACGCGCGCCGGCGTCTTGACGATGCCGGCGGAACCGCCGAGATCGACGGCGGAGGCGGGGCCGGAAGCAGGCCCGGTGATGAGATCGACGAGCTTGTCGGCATCGGCGGTGATGACATCGCGGATGTTCTTGATGTCGTTTGCCGCCTGGACGACGTCTTCAAGGAGCGACATGGGTCAGTTCACGTGCACGTTGGGGTCATCGATGACCGCGCGGATCGAGATCACGCGGCCGTTCTGGCGGGGGCTCGTTTCGAGGACGAGCGCGCGGCGCGGCGCATCCTCGGCCTGCCCGAGAACGATGTGCAGAAACTCGGATTGCGGCTGCGCAAGATCGAATGGGGAGCCGTCCTCGTAGACGGGGTCCTGGGCAAGCACGATGGCGGTCGAGCTCGGCGCTTCTACGACCGCAACCGGCGCGGAATATCGGCCCATGCGGTCGCGGATGCGCGCCTGCCAGCCGGCGCCGAAGGTCCATACCGGCGGGCGCAGCAGTTCGACCGTGCGGGTCGACGCGTCCCAGGAGAGGACCCTGTTGGAAATCCCGTATCTCGGGGCGTCGTGCTGGACGATCACGAGATCGCCGCGCGAAGGAATGAGACCCTCGAGCTCGGTGTCGAAGGAAAGGATGACCGGCCGCAGGTTGTGCTCGGCGACCATGTAGTCGAGCTCGCGCCGCACGTGGTTGACGTCGGTTGCGCCGTCGAGCGGCAGGCTCTGCGGGTTGAGCGGCGGCGCGGAGCCTGCGAATGCCTTCCGCAGCGTGTTGAAGTTCCACGTCCGCTCGTCGAGGAACCTGATCTCGAAGCCGTCGTATTCGTCCTCGGACTGCGGCAGGCGATAGTCGATGCGCAGCGAGCGCGCCACGATGTTCTCCCGCGAGAAGCCGACGACGGGGATGCTCTGCGGCTCGTCGCGGAAGAAGCGGATGCGGTTTGCCTGCCGATAGGGGACCGAGCGGCCGCAACGCAGGACCGTCTGCAGGAATTCCCAGAGCGGCCGCTGCTCCGACGCATAATAGTTGAACGTATCGCCGCGCGCCGCAAAGACCTGATCGTATTGTCGGAGCCAGTCGAGATCGATGGCCGCGTCGGCCTGCCTTCCGCCGTTTTCCGAGCGGATGACATAAGCTGCGGCCCAGGCGATGGACCTCGTCGGTGCGGGCGCGCTCCATGCGGCGCCGTCCCACATGGGAAGCTTCCGCGTGCCGATGACGGCAACCTGCCGCGCGGAGCGCGCGTTGACGGATGCGGTTGCGCGGATGCGCACCTGAAGAATGGTGACGTCGCCGAAGTCGGCATAGCCGAGGAACGACCGCAGCCCGCTCCAGACGACCTCGTGGCCGGCGTTGACCGAGAGGTCCTTGTTGTCGAGGCGGCGCAGCCGCACCTGGTAGCGGGCGGCCTGCGGAAGCGTATAGCGGTAGGAGACCGTAAGCGGCGAATTCATCTTGGTCGTGGCCGCATAGCCGCCGCCCATGAACTGCCCGACGATGCCGCTTTCGGGGCTCGACGTGTTCGTCGCTCCGGGATCGGCGTTGAAGGTCTCGTTGGCGACGACGAACCATGGGCCGATCTGCGTGCCGAGGTCGTCGATTACGCTTGCCTCGATGCGCCATTGCGCGGATTTCGCGACGAGAGAGGAGCCGCTTACCCCGAAAAGCCCGCGCGGGAATGCGATGTCGATGCCGATGCGCGCGCTCGTCTGCCCCGCGGGGACGGCGGCGAAGGGGCCGTAGACGCCGTCGTCATAGGCGCCGGGAAGGTCGTTCGGCGCATTGAGCGTCACCGAGGAGACGTCGGGCGACTGATAGACGTTCGGCTCGAACAGGCTCGGCGGCGTGTTCGGGGAAAACACCTGATAGGCGACGTCCTCGAAGGTCGAGGCGCTCGTGCGGCCGAGCTGCACGTCCTCGACGGCGATCTCGCCCTTGCTCAGGCAGAAGGTCTGATAGAGCGTCTGCACGCCGCCCGACCATTCCCACCAGGCGGTCGCGGCAAGATCGGGCACGACGCGATGGCGGCCGAACCATTCGGGGATCGCGCCGCCGAGGCGGGCCTGGTTGTTCTGCGCCGCGATCGAGAACGCATAGGTCGGCGAGTCGATCTTGAACGTGGAAATGCCGGGCGCGTCCTGCCGCGGCAGCGGGATGAGCGCATTGACGGCATAGGACCCGGCGATGGCCAGCGCGCCGGTCGCAACGGCCGTCGCCGCGCTTAGCGCGGCGCCGGTAAGCCCGAGGGGCGCGACGAGGAACGGCGCGGCGATCGCGGCGATCACGAGCACGGCGATCTGGGCGATCGAACGCAGCGCATTGCCCTGCGGCAGGACGATGAAGTGGACGACGTCGCATCGGGCGCAGATTTTGCCATGCCAGTCGCGCTGCAGCACCCAGCGGCCGTTGAGCTGGGCAATGACCGCCTCGCGCCTGGGGTCAAGCCCCGCGCGGCGGGCAAGCGTCGAAAGGCGCAGCGATCGCTTGACGAACACGGCCTTTCGCGCACGCGCCGCGCTGACGATGTTGCTGTGAATATAGGCTACGGGCATGAGGGGTCCTTCCGCAGGCGCAGGAAGGCGACGATCTGCAAGCCGTGCGCCGCAAGATCGGGCACGCGCTGGAAGACGACGCCCGCCCCCGCGATCGCATGCAGCACGCCCTTGCGCCGGTCGGGTTCGATCCAGACGCCGATGTGGTGCGGCAGGCGGTGCGCGGACAGGTAGACGGCGTCGAGCTCGCGCGGGCAGTCGACGGGGACGGCCGAAACGGCGCCGCCGCCGAGGGACGCGAACGCGCGCACGCGCGCGGCAAGCGTCCCGTCGCAGAAGACGTCGGGGAGATCGATGCCGAGCTCCTGCCGCGCCACGAAGCGGAACAGCCCCCAGCAGTCGAAGCGGTCGGGCCCGCGCGCGCCCTGCGCGTATGGCAAGCCGATGAGGCGCCCGGCAAAATGATCACGCATAGGACAAGGTCGGGAAGCGCTCGGGGCGATAGATGTCGCGCGGGAACGGCACGTTGCCGATCGCGAGGAACTCGAGCCGTCCCGTCACGCTGTTGTTGTCCGCGCTCGCGCCGGCAAAACGAAAGCGAAGCGGCGGATCGTTGCTCGGCCCGTCCAGTTCGGAACGGAGGATATAGGTGCGGAACGTGACCTCGATCGGCTTTCCGCCTTTGGCCGCGGCCTCGAGAAGATCGTGCCCTTCGCGGTTGACGCTGTCGACCGTAAGCTGCGCGGAAACGACCGTGTCCACGCTTATGGCCGGAAGCGTGATCGAGAACGGTATGCCGATGAAGGTGACGATCCTGCCCGCATCGCGCAAGGACGAGGCCTCGATCCTCGCATTGAGCAGCGGAACGCCGTTGTCGTCGACGACGGTCGGATTGTCGCCGTTGAAGAGATAAAGCTCGCTTGCCCCGGGCGAAGGCTCCATTCCCTCGAACCAGAACGAGAGGGTATCGATCAGGATCTTATCGCTCGATGCCGAAGCATAGGCTTCGCGCATGACATCGCTCAGGGACGGATCAGGCATCGAAGCGCCATGCAAGAAAGAAGGGTTCGAGGCTCAGCGCTCCGATATCGGCGACCGCTTGCTGCAGGGCGGACGTGCCGAATTCGAGCACGAGGTCGACGATGCCGTCGGGCAGGATGACGGCATCGTGGATTTCGAGCTCGAGCGGAACCGTCATCAGCCCCACCGCGCGCGGCTTGCGCTGTTGCACGCTGACGACGCGGGCGAGAACCTTGCGATAGGTGTTGCCTTCGAGCGGGAGATAAATATTGAACCAGGCCGCGCCGTAACGCGCCGAGGTCTGCAGCCAGGCCTCGAAGAACTGCACCTGCGTCTCGTCCCATACGAAGGCGCAGGACACGCGCGCGGTCGGATTGGCGTTGATGAGGCGGCCGCGGGCAAGGCCGGAATCCATTTCCGTCCGTTCGATCGCCGAGTTGCGTTCGTAGGCGAACCCCTCGCGCAGCACGGCGCGGCCGAGAATGGCCTCGGGAAAATCCACCATCTCAATACCGTTTCGTCACGCCGTAATTGCTGCGAAGCTCGCCCGCGAGATAACCGGTTCCGTCGCGCTGGCGCTGCGCGAGGCTGCGGTCGACGACGTCGACGAGGATGTCGAGATCGAACCCGCCGCTGTCGTTGGGCCGGCGCGGGGAGAGCGAGACATCGACGCCGTCGCTTCTGCGGACGTTAAGGTTGATCACGGTCGAAGGGGGCGACGTCTTCTCGCGCATGACGTCGCGGCGCGAAAGAACCATTTCGCCGCGCTGCAGGATCGCGGGGACCTCGTCAGGCCCGATGAACGCGCCCGCATGCAGGCGCGGCGCGCCGGCAAAGGCGATCGCGGGGACGAGCCCCGGCATGCCCGCCGCGCCCACGAGGCCGCCGGCATGGAAGCGGAATGCGTTGATCAGCGAACCGATAAGCCCGCCCCCCGCACCGAGCGTTGCGGCATTCGTGCCGAACAACGCGTTCCGGAGCGGATTGGTGACGGCGAGCCGGAAGAGCTCGTTGGCGACGTCGCGGATCGCGGCCTGCGCGGCGTCCTGCCAGGACCGCCAGTCGAGCGTGCCCTGCGCGACAAGATTGCCGAAGCGGTTCATCGCGCCGTCGAATACGTTCTGCCAGCCCTGCACGGCATCGCGCGCGCGGTCGAGTTCTGCATTGAGGACGGCCTGCCGCTCGGCATTGGCAAGGATCAGTTGCCCTTCGGCGCTCTGCGCGGAAATCCCCTGCCGGCGCAGATCCTGCTCGGCCTTGAGGCGCGCGATATATTTGTCCTTCTCCTCGACGCTCCGGCCGATAAAGGCGATCTCGGCCTGCGTCTGCTCGATCGCGAACTGCTGGTCGCGCGCATAATCGCGCAGGAACCTGGATGCTTCCGCGAGCACGCGGCCGCGCGCCTGGGCAACGGCAAGCGCCTGCTGCTCGGGCGTGATGGACTGGCCGATGAGCTCGATGCGGGCGCGTTCGGCCTCGAGCGCCGCCTTCTGCGCCGGCGTCGTCGCATTGATGAGCGCGATCTCGATCTGTTCGAGCCGGAGCTTGCGCTCCATGGGGTCGAGAAAACGCACGTTCTCGCCGCCATAGCTCTGGAGCGCCTGCGTGACGCGGCGATAGGCGTTCTCGACGTCGCGCAGATTGCCGACGTTCCTTGCCGCGAGCGGGTCTTCGAGAAGGCGGCCGAGCGAAGCGCGTACCGCCTCAAGCTGCCGGATCGTCTCGGTCCCCGGCACGATGTCGCGGACGGCCTCGCCCACCTTGAGCGACAGCTCCCGCGCCTCCGCCTCGATGCGGCCGAGATCGGCCTGCTGCCGCGCGTCCGCGATCCTTGCGCGCAGTTCGTCCGCCTGACGCTGCAGGTCGGCAAGCACCCGCGTCGGCACGCCGCCGCCGCGGGAAAGCGCCGCCATCCGGCTTTCGATCGCGGCGAGCTGCTGTTCGGCCGTGCCGCCGCCGGCGGCGCGGTCGACGGCGCGGCCGAGCGCGTCGAAGGCGTTCGAGGCCGCGCGCTTGACCGCATCCCAGGCGCGGCCGAGCGCGGAGGTTGCCTGCTCGGCATTGACGAGGCTTCCGCGCATGGCCTCGAGCAACGCCCGCTGCGCGGCGGTCCGGTCGTTCTGCTCGGAAAGCTGGCGGATATATTGCCGCGTGCGGTCGTCGAGAAAGCCGAGCTGCGCATTGAGCGTCTCGGCGCCGCGCGCCGGATCGGCAAAGGCCTGCGCAAGCTGCTTGACGGCATCGCCGATGTCGGCATTGACGGTTGCCGCATAGTTCTTCGCGATCGCAATGAGGCCGACGAACAGATCGCTTCCGATCCTGCCGGTCCGCGCGAACTCGGCCGCCATGTCGCGCGCGGCGGCAACCGACACCGTGCCGGCCGCCGCGCCCGCTTCCGCAATCCGGTTGATGTCGGAAACCGTCGCGCCGGCGATCCGTCCCGCGCCGGCGAGCGCGGTCATCACGTTGCGCTGGCTTTCGAACCAGGCGTTCCAAGCGGAAACCGCGCCGATGGCGGCCGCCGCGATCGCGCCGCCGAAAAGCCGCGCGGGCGTGAGGATCGAGGCGAGCGCCTCGCCCACGCCCTTGAGCGCGCCGGCAACGCCGGCGGGCCCCATGACCTGCGCGATCTGCGAGCCCTGCTGGATCAGCACCATCAACGGACGCTGCCCGGAGGCAAGCCCGACCACGACGTCGTTGAGCTGATAGGTGAGGTTGGTGAGCTGCGCGGCTGTCAGCCGCGACTGGCCGCCCAGGGCGCCGAGAGCCTGGGCGCTTGCCTCGAAGCGCTGCCGCGCAAGCTGATGCGCGGCGGCCTGCTCGCCTGCGCTGATCGCCCCCGCCTTGAAGAGCGCGTCGGCTTCGGCAATCTCCGCATTGAGCCGTTTCTGCGCGGCGCCGAGCGGGTCGATCTGCGCGCGCAGCGCCTCGCTGCGCCGTTCGAGATCTTCCGAGGCCCTTGCGGCTTCCTCGAAGACCGCCGCCGACTCGCGCGCCGACGTCTGCGGCGCAATGCCGACGCCGAGGACCTGGTTGAAGGCCCGCTGCGCCTGGTCGGCGGCCGCGGCCTGTCTTGCCGCCTGCGCAAGGCGCTGCAGACGCTGCGTCTCGCGGTCCGCGGCGGCGCCAGCCGCGTCCATCGCTGAGGCGATGCCGCGGAAGGCCGCACTGCCGCTCGTTGCGACCTCGTCGAAGGCACGCTTGACCTCCGCCTTGCCCTCGACGTTGAGGCGGATCGAGACCTGCGTCGTCGCCATGAGGTGTCAGCCTTGCTCGGGACGGGCACATCCGGCGCGTGAAGGTCCGCTTACCTGCGCGCCTTGGCGGCGTCCTTGCCACAATTTCGCCACGAGAAAATTGCGTGCATACGAATGATGCGCGGCATAGGACAGAATGCCGTGCATCGCCCTTAAATCCATCACCATGAACGAAGACGAGACGATGCGCACATTCGCAGCGATTGCCGCGATCATTGCGGTCTTTGCAGCAACCGCTCAGCCGACGCTTGCCCAGAGCGGCCCAAACCCGGATCAGCTCGTGATCAAGCAAAAAAGCAGTCGTTCCCAGGAGGCTCCGATCGAGGACAAGGCCAAAAAGGCCAAATCCAAACAAAAAGTGCCCGACAAGTGTGGTCCCACCATGCCGGGCAAGCCTTCCACCTCAACCTGCTGAACGCGGGGCGAATAGATCCTCAACACTCCGTCGTGCGGGCAAAGGCCCGCACGACGATCGGTTCGATCTGCGGCAGCGCCTCGACGAGCAGCGGATTGAGCGCGCCCATGGCGGAGGCCAGCATGAGCACCGCGCCGAAGTCGAGCGCGTAGACGCCGCCCGCGGCGATGCAGACCTCGCCGGCCAAGCATCGGATCGCGGCCCGGGTCGCGAAGCGATCGGCAAAATCAAGACATGGATGGTAACAGGTAATTTCCGGGGGTCTGTTCGTTGCGAACGGGTCAGAACCGAAGACCGGCCGTGATCCTGCCGCGAATTGTCTGTTGTCCGCTGCGACCGATGTCGTCGTAGGAAACACTCGCCCGCATCGACAACCCTGCCTGCGATAGCAGGGCCAAGCCGCCCCCGATCTGCGCGCCCCAGCGCTCCGGTGCGATCACGATCGTCCCGAGCTGCGCGATGCCGCCGCGCACGAAATCATATTCTCCCCGTACGAAGATGAAGGGCTCAAGCTTAAGTCCCAGTGAAGACAGGTCGGCGCGGTATCGAACTTCAGGGCCGAACGTGACGCGTCCAAATTCGGTGACGCATGCCGGGACGTTGTTGCCAAGACTGGTGATATAGAACGGTTGCTGTTCATGCGCGTAAAGAATCCCGACACGCGGCGCGACCCTCCATCGCTGCCAGTCGTAATAACCGGTCAGATTGGCCGAAAAGAAATAACGATCAGCTTCAAAGCGGCCGGTTTCCGCGGTACCGCCGGCATTGCTCAGCAGCGTGTATGATGCACGGGTCCACCCCGCCCATCCATCGAAGACGAGGGCGGGGCCGAGCTTGACGCCGAAATAGGGACCGACCGTATGTCCGCTTCCCTTGAAGCTGCCGCTGTTGAACGACGTGTCGAGGTCGTACTTTTCTTGCCCGGCAGCGATCCCAACGAGCCAATAGTCGGTCGCCCTGTAATCGATGCCTGCAAGTCCGGTATAGAGATGACCACCGAAACCGGAGCCGCCCTGTTCCACGTCCAATGCAAAGACGCTACCCGAAACCCAAACGTTCCAAAGTCGTCGAGCCTCGGCACGTGGTGCAGGCACGGGGGCCAATGCAGCGCTCGCGCTTTGCATTGCCGGAGACCATAGTCGCGTCTCGTTGTCGCCCTCTGCGGCCATCGCGCGGGGTGCCGTTGCGAGGAGGGACGACATGCGTTGGAAATCCTCAAGTCCCACGCGAAAGCGCAATGCCTCGCTCGTTCCCCCAAACACGCCGCCGCCGGTGCCTCGCAGACGGTCGTTGACGGCATCGGAGATCGTCTGGCTGTTTTCGGGCACGACATGGTTGAGCACGAACAAGGTCGCAAGGCGGCTTACGGACAAGAACTCGTCGGAGCCATGACCTGCCAAGATTAATGTAAGCTGCAGCGTCGATTCCTTCTGGATATTGTAGTCCGCGAGCGTCCTGCCGTCCTGAAGTTGGATGCCGGCGAAGCTCAACCGCTGTTGCGCGACCGGGATTCCTTCGAGATTCTGGATTTGCTGTTTCACGCTCGCAATCGTATTGCTCGGCTCAACCTCGAGGGTGATCGTACCCCCAGTAGGTGTTTTGACGAAAATCTGCATCGCATGGGTCGGGGCGATGCCGCCAAAGAGCGTCAAGGTGAATAGGAGCGCATGGAGCGCGTACCGCCTGCCAAGAAAAGGACGCCGGAATTGCCGCCCGTGCAATGACATCGCCGCTGCACTCGACTAAATTCAAATCCGAAATGATAGCGGATGTCCCCAAACCGCAAAATGGCGTCGCATCAACGGAAACATCACTGTGGATTGCGGATGCGCGTCAGCGCAGGGAGCGGCAGAGAAGGTGATCTCTCAAGCCGGCGAGAATCCAGCGACGATCATCGTCATCATTATCATCGTAATCAGGTGAGGATCCATCGATGATGGCAGTCTCAATCAACATCATAATCACCATCGTCATGGTCACGAAGTCATAGCCAATGGTGAACCGCCAAGCAGCGACTAGGGAGCCTCCACGGAACGCGCGTACGCCCGCACGATGATCGATTCAATCTCCGGCAGCGCCTCGACGAGCAGCGGATTGAGCGCGCCCATGGCGGAGGCCAGCATGAGTACCGCGCCGAAATCGAGCGCGTAGACGCCGCCCGAAGCGGCGCGGACCTGGCCGGCGGCGCACCGGATCACCTCCCAGGCCGCAATCCCGTCGGGCGTGCGCGGCGCGTTGAGGACATAAGGGCATTCGACACAGATCTCGGCGCATGCGGCGCAGTAGCCGTCGCCCCCGCCGAAGTGCCATTCGGCGAGGGCGATCAGGCGTTTTTTTCTTCGGCCTGCAGCAGGACCGGCGCGACGTAGAGCCGATCGATCGCGTCGAACACCGGCCAGCATTCGAGCGCCGCATCGATCGCCTCGGGCGTGGGGTCGACCGGGTTTCCGTCCTTGTCCCCGATGCCTTCCCACTCGACGATGCCGGAGCGCGCAAGCACGCGCGTGAAGGCAAAGCCCGCGCGCGTTTGCGCATCCTCGCCGCCGGCGCGCAACACCTCGGCGGCGGCCGCGCGCGCGGCAAGGATCGCGGCGACCGTTGCCGGTCTTAACCTGATGCGCACGCCCGGCGCCACGTCGAGCCAGAACGGGTCGCGATCGGAAGAAAGCCTGATCATCCCTGCCTCAATAGGTCGCAACGTCGTTGACGAGCACGGCGGTCATGGTCCTGTTGAGCGAGGGGTCCTTGGCCGCCTGGAAGGCGAAGGTCGCCTGAATGCCGCCGGGGCCGGAGACCGAAAGCTTCGGCCGCGGCAGATAGACCTCGTGCAGCGTGAAGAGGAGCGAACGGTTTGCGTCGATCTCCCAGCCGAAGGAGAGCTCGCAGGCCGCGCCGTTGATCGCCTGATCGAGCAGCGTGGTGTCGGCAAAGCGCACGACGACGTTGCCGGTCGCCGCGACCATCGCCGGTTCGGCATCCTCGATCCGGCCGTCGGGGCGGATGACCTCGACCTTGTCGAGGTTGTTGGAATAGGAAAGCTCCGCCGAGACGACGTTGCCGAGCGCAACGCCGTTGCGCTTGATCTCGCCGAGTCCCTGGCTGAAGCGCTCGACCGCCGCCTCCGACGGCGTGCCCGCGCCGGAGGATATCGACCGCGTCTCGCCCTGCGCGATCAAGCCCATGGTGGCGTTGAGCAATCCCGAGCGCTGCATCTGGATGGCCATGGAATTGGCGCGCACCCCGAAATTCATGCCGTAGCTCGGCACGTCGGGAAACCCGATCTCGATCGCCATCGAGGGCAGGGCGATCGCGCCCGAGACGAAGGTGTGCGTATAGGGCCCCGACCCGGTCGTCGTGGGCGCGCCGAGCAGGAGCTTGAGCCAGCAGCCGAAATTGCGCAGGTCGACGGGCACGACCACGTCGCCCTCGTTGGCGGCGACGTCCTTGCTCGGCGGCAGCGGCTCGCGGCCGAGCCCGAGGAGGTCGTTTTCGACAAGCTTCTGCTCCTCCCCGAGCGCCGAGGAGACGAAGGGAAGCTTCTTGTAGCCGCCCGCCGGCGGCGTGCCGTAGGTGGTCTCGTACGCCGCGGCCATGACGGCGTTGGCGCCTCTCGCGCGTGCCATGGGACTCTCCCGGATTGTTGGCGTTCAGTTCAATGGATCGATCGTGGCGTAGCTCGCCACGATCGCCGCGTCGGCCCAGCGCACGGCCTGCGCGCCCGAGGCCTCGACATCGGCGGTCGCCGGCGCCTCCGCTTCGAGGAATTCGCAGAGACCGCCGAGCGTGCGATCGGCGGCGACCGCCGCGCCGACGGCGGCGAGCATCGCATCGAGCGCCTGCTCGCGCGATTGCGATCCGCTCTCCCGCGCGGCGATCTCGAGCGCAACGCGGTGGGTATAAAGATAGGTGAGCGGGGAAAGCAGCACTTCGGGCTCACCGGGATCGCCGTCGCGCACGATCACGAGCCCGCCCGGCGGGATGCGCTCGGGCTTGGCGAGATTGCGCTTAACCTCGGCGAAGGGCAGAGCAGTTCTAAGGAGAGCAAGCACGCCTGCGAGCACTGCTTCGCGTTTCGAAGACAACGGTATTTCTCCGAGTAAAAGCGGCGCTTCGCCTGCATCCGGCTGCCGCCCCGCGGCCGCTTAGCGGCCCGACTTCAGGTGACGGCGTTCGAAATTGCGCGCTGTACCATTCGATTCGGCGCGCCACGGACTGCCCCCGATCGCGCTCGGGAAGCGCAACCGCAGGCACCGCGCTTCATCCCGCCATTGAAGCGGGTCGCGGGCGTTGTTCGCGCGAGAATAAAATAGTCGGAATTTGATCATCGACCGAACGCGGTATCAATCAAGATCGGAGCAAGCGGGGAGGACCCGGGTGCCTGATCGTGCGAGGGGCCCCGCATTCGGCTTCACCCCAGCGGGCTGCAACACCGGTGCGTCATTGCCGGGCTTGACCTGGCCATCGATGCGTTCATTTTTCACGCGATACATTAAGGCGACGTTCGTTCGTGGCGCGTTACTGCAGCCGGACGAGCGGATGTGGACAGCAGATTGTCGACTCGATGCGAGGCATACGATGAAGAAAGCAAGCGCGGCAAGGAAGACGGTCGCGAAGAAGAAAACCGCTGCGGTGAAAGCCGCCGGTTCGTCCGCCAAGTTGGTCGACGCAAGGCTCAAGGCGCTCGGCGACTGGCGTGGCAGGATGCTGGCTCGGCTGCGCGCGCTCATCCGGCAAGCTGATCCGGAGGTCGTTGAGGAGGTGAAATGGCGAAAGCCGTCGAATCCAGCGGGCGTTCCGGTCTGGAAACATGCCGGAATCATCTGCACCGGCGAGACCTACAGAGACAAGGTGAAGCTGACCTTCGCGAGAGGCGCCGCCCTGCCGGATCCCTCCGGCCTGTTCAATTCCGGCCTCGATGGCAACGTGCGGCGGGCGATCGACATCCGCGAGGGCGAAACGATCGACGAAGTGGCGTTCAAGGCGCTCGTCCGCGCGGCGGTGAAGTTGAATGAGGGGAAGAAGGTAACCTAACCCTTTCTGGGTGGATTGTCCGCCGAAGTTCTAGCGAAGGCGGAAGGGGTGGGATGGGTTACAATTTTCTTGAACTTCCACAACCGGTTCCTCATCACAAGGATAAGATGAGCCGTGCCATGCTCCCCCGAGCGGATTGGCGCGACTGGTTGATCTCGAGCTCAGCGAACCGCGCGAGACTAGGCCGCGACTCTTGCCAGCCGAGATAACAGGCTTCCGCCCGAATGAGGTCGGAGATGCCTTACTGAACGATGCTGACGTCGGTGCCCCCGTGCAGACGGCCTTGAGCGCGACCATCACCGTCATCTCGTCCGGCAGACAGCGCTCGCGCACCGGCGACACGGCTGTCGAAGTCGATATGCAGGGAGTGCGCCGCCGGTGGCGCGAGCGCAATGCGGTGGATATAGAGGTGGGCGAGCGGAGAACGCAGCACCTCGGGCTCGCCGGGATTTCCGTTTCGCACGATCACGAGCCCGCCCCGGCGGGATGCGCTCGGGCTTGGCGAGTTTGCGCTTAACCTCGGCGGAGGGCAGTGCGGTTCTTAGGAGAGCAAGCACGCCTGCAAGCACTGCCTCGCGTTTCGAAGACAACGGTATTTCTCCGAGCACTCAGCAACAGCCGGCGCCGCATAGATCGAACAGTGGTTGACTTGGATTATTTTTTGGTCTTCGGGAGCCGGGTCTTCCTGGTGAGGATGTGGTTGGCTCCCTTCAGCCCGGCTTTATGTGGGCCGGCCCAGATGAGATAGTATAGTCGCCCGCCACGCGTATTCGTCACCAACTGAGCATCCGACACATGGCCAAATACGGCCTTGAGGCGCTCTCTGTACCAAGCAAGTAGACGGTCCTCAGAGTCAGCAATTTTGATGGTACGTTTTCCGTCAAGGAGATCGAGACCCTCTTCGTAGGCGTGTTGGCGCCAATCGGGTGATCCGAAAAAGGTATCGAGCGAAATCTGCCATCCCGAGGGCACATTACCCGAGTTAGGCATCATCCTTCTGAGCGCCATGCCAAGTGGGAAGTTGACCATCACCTCAATCGCGCCCGTCTTCGCAATTACTTCAATCGTCCCCCATGGCACCTGAAGACCGAAGGGATCGAGAAATATGTAGCCGCGGTGCTTTGCCTTCGAGATGCCTTTCAATAGCTCCTGTAAAATGGAATTGGCATCCCCTTGGCGAATCTCGATCGTCCGTCTGCCTTGATATTCAGACCGAATGCGCTCAAGTTCCACGACTCGATCATGGTCTTTGTCTATGAAGATATAGCGGTCAAACGGGTTTGCGATATCGAGGGCGACGCGCGGTGATCCCTTGAGAAAAATGACTTCCTGCTCAACCGGATCGGTGGACAGGTCCGCAAACAACTGAAGCGATTGATCGCTGTCCTCGCGCGGCTTAGTGCGCACTTGTGATAGACCCGGCCCCGCGAAAGCATCGATGTAGATTTTCTGCCACTGCGACTGATTCTTGAGGCGGGTCGTATAGTAGTTAAGAGCGCGGCTGAGTGCATCCAGCTTTTCAGCCGCCCAAGGACCAACGCTGTGGTCTCTCGGTTTCTTGCTCATTCAGCCGCGACTGGGTAACTGCCGGGAGTCGTCAGCGGGAACTGGTTCCACTGCTCTCCGTCGAGTACACGCCCCCCTGATTTCGGGCGTAGGCCGCCCCATTGCTTAAAGAAGAAGGGTATTTTGGCTTCTTGGCACTGGTCACGAATCTCACGCACCCATTCAGGGTCCATGTAGCGCGCGCGAGGACCGCTTTCGCCGCCAACGATAACCCAATCGATTCCGCTCAGATCAATCTTCCCCACGCGGCCGATGAGCGGTTCGATCGACAAGAAACGGGTCCCGGCTGGCGTATCCCGAAGGTGGCGCACACGCGATATCTTGCTGCCGTCTTCGATCGAGACGCCGCACCATATGTGTTGTGGGCCGCGATTTGCACCATATCGGCGGCGCAGAAAGTTGCGCATCAACGACGAACGTTTAGTCAGAACTTGAAAAGTGTGCCAGTCCGCTCGCTCCATGGTTTCAAAGACGCGCTCGACAAACTCTGTCGGTATTTCCTTGTGAAAGAGGTCCGACATCGAATTCACGAAAATCATCCTCGGCTTTCGCCAACTAAGCGGCTGCGTCAGCCTCTCAGGGCGAAGGACAAGATCGAAGCCATACTCGAACGGATGCCCGGGAACGCCGCGAAATCGTTCAGCGAATCGTTCGGCGTAGCAGTGGTCACACCCCGCACTGATCTTCGTGCAACCAGTGACAGGGTTCCACGTCGCGTCGGTCCATTCGATTTCGGTGTTTAATGCCATCAGCCACCAGAACAAATCAGGAACATACTAGCCCCAAAAAGCAGCCCCCGTAAACCCTACTCGACAGTTTACTATTTCGCCCAGCCGACAGTGCCATCGCTCTGGGCACCGATGGCCTACTTCCAATGCTGGACGATGAGGCCCGGTACCCGTTCGGCCCATCGCATGGCGATCGCGTCGATATCCAGCCGCTTCCTCAGCGTGACTTGCGGCACGAGGATGAAGACAACGACCGTAGAGCGGCCGGCAAGGCGGGTATAGACAGCGCCGCCGCGCGTTCTGCCGGTATTCGGCCGGGCAAGACCGCTCCTCGATAACCGCGCGTTATCAGCGATCAGCAGCGACGGCCGCCCGCGCCGATAGACGAAGCGCAGCCGCATGCCGGTACGTCGCTCCCAGCCGCCGGGCGTGATGCGCCTGCGCGCGCCGGTCGCCGCAAGACCCGTTGCGCCGGCAGCCGGCGTCGGGATGGCGAGCCAGAACCCATGACGCGAGCGGATGGTCACGCCGCGGTCGAAGGCATCGACGATGTTCGGCGCTTTCGACCAGACGAAGGACGCCGCTTCCAGGCTGACGCCGCCCTCGGGATAGGTCTTGCCGCGCCAGGTATTGGCGAGGCGTTGGCCGAGGCCGGCATCCACCACGTCGGCGCGCAGATCAACCTTGAGCCCCTCCGTTACCTGACGCATCGCGGCGGTCACGGACCGCGCGATATCGACTTCGGCGCCATTGAGGCCCTTGGCAAGATCGGACGTTTGCAGCGCGAAACGCATCGCTCAAGCCTGTTTGGCCGCCTCGCACGTCCATACTAGCCCGAGGCCATCCGATAATGGCGCGGCGATGACCTCGTAGAGGTCGCCGGCAATCTCGAACGTATCGCCGGTGGCCAGTTCGGCGATGTCCGAACGGCGCACGTCGATCAGCACGGAGGGCAGCACAGCGCGGCTGTCGCCTAAGCTGACCACCGCATCCGGGCTCTTGCGGATTACGCGCACCGGAACGCCTGCTCCGGCGCCGCCACTCCGCCACAATGCGTCTTCGCCGACGTTGCGGTCGGCGAAGATCGCGTCGATTGCCGCAGCGAAGGCGGCCTGCATCAGGATCAGGCCTCGTTGGCGCGCGCCGCGCCGTTGAGCCGGACGCGACCGGTCGTGCTGCCGGCGGCATTATCAACCGTAGCGACAGCCGCACCGATCAGCAGATTGCCGGTGGCGACGTTGGTGCAGCGCTTGTTGGTATTGTCCCAATAGATCAGCTGCCCGACCGTCCAGGCCTGCGAGCCGATCTTGGTGAGATCGAACACGCCGGTGGTCTTCAGCGCCACGTCGGCGCCGCTCAAAGCGTCGCCGACGCAGACGCCGAAAAGCTGGCCCACTTGGGCGCCCTGGCCGGCGGTTCGGTCATATGGCGCGGCGACCGTGATCGTGTCGCCTGCCTGGACGTAGTTTTTCATGAGGTGTCTCCTGAAACGGAAAAGGCCGCTCGGCGGCGGCCCGGTCGGGTTGGCTCTTGCGCTGCGATCACTGCGCCGTTACGCCGGGTTGACGCCGGCGTTGTAGAAGAGGCCGCGGAAGTCGAGCGCCTTGGCGGCGAAGTCGTGCCGCACCTTGATCTCGACGCCATCGACCTCGAAGCCCGCCCGCTGATCAATGAACGGTTCGGTCTGCCCTTCGAGATGGGCGTACTCGACCGTATCGACGAGGTTCGGATCGGCGGCGAGGTACCAGGGCTGCGGACCACCGGTCCTGAACAGCCGCGGCTCTTCGACGATCGTTAGCGATCCCGTGAAGGCATTCACGTCGGAGGCCTTTGCCGGCGTGGTCGCGGCGATCATCTTGCGCGCCTCGATCGACCGCTGGCCGGGCGGGACGAGGATGAACCGCGGGCGCGCGTCGATGTATTCCTTGTCGGCGCCCGTTCCGTCGCCGAGGTCCTTCTGCTGGGTCATCTTCTCCCAGGCTTCCGACAGCGCGGTCTCGCCGATCACGGCGGCCGTGCCGACATTGCCATGGTTTGCGTGGAAAAGTGCGATCCCATCGGCGAGGTTCGCGTTGGCAAGAAGCACGTTGTAGACGATGGCCGATTCCAGATCGGCCGCGCGCTGTCCGGCGGAACCGAGAGCGCGGTCGAAGGCGCGAAGATCATCGTTGATGATCGCCTGCCGCGTCAGCGGGACGATGCGCCCGTAGGTCGCGAGCTGATAGGACTCGCGGCCTTCCGCGATCGAGCCGTAGCTGAACTCGGCCCCTTCCATCACGGCCTTGAGAGCGGGGAAGCTGCCGATCTGCGTCGGATACATCGGCTTGAAATCGGTCGCCGTGATCCCGCGCGCCCATTGCTGGAACGTGCGCGGCGTCATCGCATAGGCCTGGCGAAAGCGCTTGCCCGCCACCGCGGCCAGGATCAGCGGGAAATCGGACGTTCCCTGCATGCCGGCGGCGCGGGTCGCCTGATACGCGATCTCGCCCGAAGTCATGCCGCGGGTGCGGACGCCTGCCGTCTCAAGGCAATCACGGGCCACATCGATCAGCCGCATCCCGCGGTATTCCCGCGCGCGGTCGGTCATCCGAAAGGCCTGCGGCTGCGCGCGATGAAGGATCGCTTCGGCAATCGCCTCGCGGCGCGTGACGGTAGCGTCGAGACCGCCTGCCGGCATGGAGATCTGCGAGTGGCCGGCGCCGCGCGCGTCCCGTTCCGCGAGCTTATCGAGGATCACCTTGCGCGCATCGGCGATCGAGACGTTTCGCTTTACCAGATCGTCGGCGAGCGGGCGCTCGAGCTTGAACTGCTCGACCAGGCCCGTGATGGTCGTGATGCGCTCCTGCTCCTCGGCCCGGACTTGATCCGCGTTGGGTGTGGCCTTGCTGGGCGAATTCGCCGAACGGTTCTGGTCGGCGGCAGTTTGCTCGTGATTGTCGGCCGGCATGTTGCCCGGCACGTCGTCTTTCTTCGACATGGCATGGTTCTCCTGATGGCCGGGCTCCACCCGGTTCGTAACTTCGAAGGGGAAAAGGCGGTCGGGCGGCACCGACCGGACTTGCGCGCCGGGATCGGCGCCGATGGTCACGAAGCTGATCTCGTAAGGGGTCCAGCGTTCGACGAACCACTTCTCGACTTCGCCAGCCGTCTCGGATTTCTCGATGCGCACCCTGTCGATCGAGTAGCCGACCGAGACGTTGCGGACGATCTTGTCCGCGACGAGCGCGAACAGGCGGTCGGCATTCTCGTCCACGCCCGGCCTGGGGAAGCGCACGGTGGCGATGCCCTGGCCGCTCTCAATCGCGGCCCTCTCGACCACCGCCACCTGCGATTGGGTGGACCACGTGTCGTGGCTGTCGAGAACGGCCGCGCCGGCGTTCAGTCGCGAAAGATCGACCGCGTTCTCCGATACAACGAGGATTTCGTCGTAGTTGAGGACCCGTCCGCTCTCCCAATCGTATCGCCGCCGGCGCACCGCGGCGCCGGTGGTCCAGATGAGATCGACCGTGCGCGCCTCAATATCGATCGCGGAAACCGGCGCAAACCGGGTCTGCATCGGGAGCGCCTGTCGGCGCTCCCGAAGGGCTGCTTCGGGCATCGACTGCCTCCTGTTCAGTTGTTCGTCTTCGTTCCCGCCTTGGGCGCGTTCTCGTTCGCCGGGTCCTTTTGATAGAGGCCTTGTTGCGTGACCTTGCGCGGATCGCTGTCGAGAATGATGCCTAGCGCGTCGAGCTTGGCGTTGGTCGCGGCGATCTCGGCGAGGATGTCGTCCAGGTCTTCGCCCTGCCGGCTGATGACCCGCGGGAGCGATGTGGCGCCCATGCGCAGCATCATGAGATCGGCGCGCGCGTCATCGAGCGGGTTCAGATACTCGAAGCGTGGCGGCGACCACGTGACCGCGATCCTCGGCGCGGGCACAAGGCCTGCGATGTATGCCGCCTCGGTGAACCAGTTCCAGATCGGCTGGCAGAAGGTCGGAATGACGACCTGCCACTGGATCGCTTCGACGATGCGGCGGAATTCCACGATCCCGGCGCGGATCGAAGAGTAGTTCACCTGGCTCAAGTCGCCGGTGAGCAACTCGTAAGGGATGCGGAAGCCGGCTGCGATGATATGAAGCTGCGCTCGCAGCCATTCGCTCACGCCGGCGGTCGCCGCCGGCTGATTGAACTTGATGTCCTTTCCGCCACGCGCATAGGCGATCAGGCCCGGCTCGAACTGCTCGATCGTCTTGCCGTCGGCGTCCACGACCGAGGGCGCCACGCCCTGGTCGGCGTCGTCGGCACCCATGACAATGCCGACGAGGCAGGCTTCCGTCTTCTTTCGGACGAGCTCGGCGTTGGTCCAATCGTCGAGGTCGCGGAGCGCGCGCATGACCGGCGCGCCCCAGGGGACGCCGCGTTGCTGCACGCGATCGCGCTTGAAGAGATGGATCACGCCGTCCGCCGGAACGCGAACGGACGCGACGCTGCGCGACAACGGCACCGCGATATCGCCCGGATGGTCCGGGAACAGCCAATAGGCAACGCGCCGGCCGAGCGGATCGTATTCGATGCCCCGGATCGTGCGGCTGCCGTCCGGCCGTCCGTCGATTTTCGACTCGTCGAGATGGTCGGCCTCATTCAGCTGGATCTGCAGCGGGACCGGCAGGCCGTCGCTTGCCCGGCGGATGCGGCGCCGGGCGAAGATGTCGCCCGCCTCGACCATTCCGGACACCGCAAGCGTCGTCAGCCCATGAAAGTCGCTGCGGCCGTCCGCGTCGCAAACCTTCGACCATTCCGCGAAGAGATCGTTGATCCTCTTGTCGAGCGCCTCGTCGCCGCTGGCCGCGCGCGGGCAGATGCCCGAGCCGACGATGTTGCTGACCCAGGCGCTCACGGCCTTCGCCGCGTGGGGGTTGTTGCGCACGAGATCGCGCATGCGGTTGCGCAGAACCGCGCCGGCCGACGCGATCTCGGCGTCGGCGGAGGCGCCGCTCGAGCGCCAGCCGTCGGTGCGCCGGCCGGCGGCGGCGCCGTCATAGGCGCGCTTCGCGAGGCCGGCGAACGCTTGCCGCGCGACCAGGCGCTTGACCGCGGCTCTCGGAGCGATGACCGCCACCGCGCGATCGAGGAGCGACGGCGTGGTAAAGGAACTCGCCCGGTTCATCGATCGCCACGGCCGAACGAGGCGAAGCCGGCGATCGGGCGTGAATTGCCGTTCGCGGCGTTGATCGCGCTCTCGATGGTCTGCATGCGTTTCTTCAGATCATCGGCCGATGCATATTCGACGGTCTTGCCGTCATAGCTGACGCGAAGCGTGCCGCTCGCATAGGCCGCCTTCAGCGCATCAAGCTCTGCCTGCGTCCAGCTCATCTCAGCCATCCTCTGCCGGCGTCGCGGCCGGGAAACCAGTTCGAACGCCGCTTCTCGCCGGCCTTTGCCGGCAGATGCACCTGTCCGGCCTGCTGCTCCTTCGGCCGATCGTCCGCGACCTGCCGCTCGAGCGATTGCCACTTCGCTTCGGTCCAGCGATCGATGCCGAGCAGCCACGCGGCAGCGCGGGCATAGACGCGGCAATCGAGGGCCTCGTTGCGCTCGCGCATCTGCCGCCATTCCAATTTCGAGAAGCCGCGCCGATCACGGACCGTGACGAGCTGCTCGGCCGTAAGCTGCTTCACCCACTCGGCCGTGATGCCCGCCGGCAGGTGCACGAAGCCGTCCGGAAACGCGATCCCGTCGGCAAGCTCTTCGTCGGTGGGGCGATCAAGCCGCAGGAAACGATAGGTCTCGGATTTGAAGACCGCGACCGAGACCTTCCACAACTTCACGCCGCGGCGGATTTTTCGGCCGTCCTCCGTGGCGTCCACATAGCTCGGACCATCGACCGGTGTTGAACGATCGAATCCGTCGATGCCCTTGACGGCAACCGCGACTCCCGCACCGAACCTCCGCACCCAGGAATAGACCTGCGATGTCGATCGGCCGTCGCCGGAATCGATGGCAAGGCGCGCGATCCGCATGAGCGCGCCGCTTTCGTGCTCCCAGGTCGCGCCGAGGAGCTTCGTGAGGGTGTCCCAGACGGTGCTGCCGGATGTGTCGCCTTCGAGGACGACGTGATCGACAAGCCAGCTTTCGAGGCCGCGGCCCCAAGCCCAGACATCAACCTCGATCCGCTCGTGCTGAACGTCCGCGCCGGCGGTGAGCACGAGCGCGCCGCGCGGCACGGTCTTGAGCGCATGATCCTTTGTCCGCTCGTAGAGGCGTTGCCAGTCGGGCGCTTCGCCGCGCTCCTGCCAAGTCTCGCCGAGCAGCGTGTTCTTCGCCGCCTTCAAGGCGGCGTCGTTGCCCTGCGCCGCCTCCCACTCGCGACCGATCTGCGCCCATGAGAGCCAGCCCACCGGAGAATAGAGCCCCGAGATGTGGAAGCCGATCACATGAGGATCGGTGCATTCGGCGGTCGCACGCCACTCGCCGCCCGCCAGCATCGCGGTCTTGTGGTGCTCGGCAATGCTCCGCTCGCAGTTCTCGCAGATGTACTCAGCCGTCTCCGGACGGCCTTTCTCCCAGCGCAGCCGCTCGAACTTGAGCCACTGCATGAACCGGCAATGCGGGCAGGGGACGAAGTAGCGGCGACGATCCGAGGCCTCGTATTCGCGCTCGATGCGGGAGAGGCCGCGTATCGTCGGCGTCGAGACCATGAACACCTTCCGGCGATGCCCGAAGGTTCTCGTGCGCGCTTCGGCTAGCGCCACGGGATCGCCTTCGCCTTCGACATCGCCCGGATAGGCGTCCACCTCGTCGAGGAAGAGCCAGCGCGCCGGCATCGACCGGAGGCCGACGGCGCTGTTCGCGCCGGTAAGGACGAGCTGCCCGCCGGCAAAGCGCTTCGCGAGAACGGTGTTTCCGGAATCGCGCATGCGCGCCGGCATAACGATGCCACGCAGCTCGGGGCTCTCCTCGATTAGCGGCTCGATGCGTTGCTGCGAAAGCCGCTTCGCGAGATCGGTGGTCGGCTGAACGGCGAGAAACGGTCCCGGGGCCTGATGAATGCAATAGCCGATCCAGTTGTTGCCGGATTCGGTGGCGCCGACCTGCGCCGCTTTCATGAACACGATCTTTCGCGCCGGATGCGAGGGCGACAGCGCGTCCATGATCGCGCGCATGTATGGGGTGCGATCGGTCCGATAGCGGCCCGCCTCCGAGGAAGCGCGCGAGGAAAGGATGCGATGGCGATCCGCCCATTCGGACACGGTCAGCGCCGGATCGGGCGCGAGACCGCGCGCCCAGGCGCGAATGATGTCCGCCTCCCCCTCATAGGCCTCACCGGAGTTCGACCCGGAGGTCCGAGAGCTCGGCGAGATGCCGTCGGACATGCTTTTCCAGAACCGTTTCCATCTGATGCGGATCGACGCGGAGCTCGTTCGCCATCAGGGCGGCGACGCGTGCGGGCCATTGCACCCATGCGTCGCGCTCGCGACGCGCCAGGCCGAAGACCGTGGCGACGGCGCGCGCCCGATCGACAAGCTCACCCTTGATCTTCGCGAGCCGGACGCTGCGCTCCTGCGCCTTGATCACCTCGTTCGCGGTGCGAGCGCGCAGGAAGGTCACGTCGCCTTCCGACCTTTCTCCGGATTCGCGGAGTGTCTTCTGAACGGTATCCAGCGCCGTGCGCGGGACCGCCTTTTCCTGACCGGGCTCCCGCGCCGACTTCTCCGCCATGGGCGCATGACGGCCGCGCTGCTGCGCCGGATCGGTGCGCGCGGCCCAGTCGCGATCGGCCTTCTCGGGGTCGATCGTGCCGTCGGGTTCGAGCGTGATCCGGCCCGCGGCAATCGCCTTGCGAACGGCGTTCTCGGCCACCCCGCGGTGCCGCGCGTAGGCCCTGCGGGAAAGACCCATGCTGCTCCAGCGCTCCCGATATGCTCGAAATTCCAGTGACTTGGCAGTTGCTCTCCTGCGCGGGTCGAGCCTGAGTGACCCCCGTCAAACGGAGGGCAATCCATGCCGAAAGTTCATCCGCCAAGCGAACGCGATGCCGCGATCATCGCGAATGCGGTCCGGTTCGACATCGCGCTCTTCATTGGTCGCGGCAAGTACGCGCACGCTTCCGCGCGAACCTTGGCCGAAGCGCGGAACGACGCCGCGCCCGCTCTCGAGGCCGAACATCCCTACGGGCGCCGCGCCCTGATTTACGCCGTCGACGCCGATGGCCGCTCGGCGCTCGTCACCGACGACATTCCAACCGAAAGCAAGGAGAGTTCGATGAAGACCTATGCCAAGAAGTTCAACGCACAGCGGGCCGCGAAGGCCGCCGGCCACAACCTCGATGAAATCGAGGTCGTCAAAGCAAAGGACGGCTTTGCCTGGCGCCTGAAGAAGCAGCCAAACGGCCGAAGCGAAGCGCGCGACGCGAGGCTCGTCTCCGATCCTTCACGGGAGCCGCGGGCAAACGGCGAACCGCACTCCGCAGCGCCCAAGCGCCCGCTCGGCAAGCGCGCGCAAATCGAGGCCGACGCCCGCGCCGGCAAGCTGCCCGCGCCGCCGGATTTCAGCGCGGAGACGCACAAGCGGTTTCGCAACAAGCTTGCGAACGTGATCGAGCTTGCGAAGGCCGGCGACCTCAACGGCCTGCGCACCTTCGAGATCAACCCGGTCAGTTCAAGCCCGAAGGCGATCAAGCGTTACCGCGATCTCTGCATCATGGCGCTTGAGGCGCAGGCGGCGCGCTAAGGCCGCGCCGGCCCAGCTACGTTCCAGAACAACACGCGGCCCGGCCCCCTCCGGGCCGCGCATAGCTCCCAGGCCTTCGCGTCGTAGTGCGGATCGGACGGAAACGGCGGTCTGCTTCGTGCCTCTCGCCCGAACGGAAGCGGGTATTCATGGATCACGGCTCCGGCGACGTCGGTCGGGGACAAGGCGCGTCCGATCCGGACCACGTGCCGGCGCGCCGCCGGCCAGGCACGGGCAAGGCCTCGCGCGAGAACCCCCGAGCCGGCTGCACACCAGACTTCATCCGGCTCGATGGCGAGCGAGCCCGCCGCATGTGCTATTGCCTCGATCACGAACTCGGCATCGACACCAAACGGCACGAGGGCGGCTCGCGTTCGCTCGCAATATTCGCGAGCACGAGCCTGAACGACCGACAGGTAACCCGGCTGGACGGTGATGACCTTGGCGCCGAGGCGCGCTGCTTCAAGTGTTCGCGGATGCGGACGAATCCGATGCGCCACGAAAATCGTCGCCCGCTTGTCGAGCTGCCGCGCGACCGTTGCCAGCGCCGTCTGCGCGCCGCCCTCCACCGGGCTCGCGTAGACGGCCTCGTCCACGCCGGCGAAAAATGTGCCGATGAATCGTGCCTTCGTCCCGCCGGGATAAAGATCGTCCCGAACCACGAGAACGCCGTCGTGCTCGGCCAAAACTGGAATGGTTGCAGGGGCCGGAATCGAACCGGCTACCTCGCGGATATGAGCCGCGCGCGCTGCCAATGCGCTACCCTGCTTCAAGCGTCGTCTCCTTGCGCGATCTCGCCGAACTCCACGGCGCCGCACGCCTCCGTCGCCTTGCGGGGATCGCCTTTGACGAAGACCATCACGTTCTGATGCGTGCGGCCGAGCTTGCGCGAGACTTCGAATTGCCGCCCCACGCGCACGGGCAGCGATCCGACCGCCGTAACCAGGATGGCATCGTTGTAGAGCCGCGCGCCGGCGGCTTCGAAGGCCTCAACCGTGCGGCCGGGCAGGTTCACGTAGCAGCCGTCATCGTCGCGCACGTCGCCGACAATCCAGACCGCAAACCGATCATCACGGAGCCGCGCTAGGGTGTCGCGAATGATCGTGCTGTAGGCAGCGAAAAAATCTTCGCGCTCCATGTTCGACAAGTCGGCCGGATCGTCCGAATAGCGCTCAAGGTTCCAATAAGGCGGGCACGAGAAGATCAGGTCGGCTTCGATGTCGGCGGCGAGCCGTGCGATCTCGCGCGCATCGCCCTGACGCCATTCAGGCTCAGGACCGTCGGCGAGATGCAATTGGGCGATATTCGCCGCCACCTGTTCAGGGCGAAGCTCAATGCCGACGTAGCGGCGCCCAAGCCTCGACGCAACGATGCCGCGAACCGAACCGCCGGCGAAGGGATCGAGCACGGTGCCGCCCGGCGGGCAGAACCAGCGATAGGCGATCTCGCAAATGACGGGATCGAAGATCGATGTGCCCGATCCCACTTCGAGGATCGCTTGGCTGACCGGATCAAGATCGTCCGCCTCGCGGTCGCCTTTGACGAAGGTCAGATTGCTCATGCCAGCTGCCGGCCGCGGCCGTCGCCTCGGGCCTTGGATTTCGAGTAGTTCGCCGCAGGCAGCGGCGATCCACCCGGCGCCGCTGCTTTCGCCATACGCGCCCGATCGAGCGGACGCGGACTTCCGCCGGGCGCGGCGCCGCGGCCGAGCTCCGAGCGAATGCCGAGATCAATCCAAGCCCGCTTGCGCTCCTGCCACCAGCCCTTGCGCGCATCGAGCACGCTGAATGGTGGAATCCCGAAGCGCTCCGCCAGAGTGGAGGACGACTCGGACGCCGGCGATCCGGCGGGAGGATTACCGGAGCCGCCGGCGTCCTCGCCCCCCGGCAAAGAACTGCCGTCGATCGAATCGAGCATGCGGAGAAGATCGGCGTCGCTGAAGCCGAGCAGGTCGAGATCGAATTCCTCGTCGCGCAGCGCCGCGAGCTCCGCCCGCAGCATTGCCTCGTCCCAGCCGGCGTTCTCTGCGATCTTGTTGTCGGCGATGACGAGCGCCCGTCGCTGCGCTTCGCTCAAATGATCGAGCACGATCACCGGGACCTCGGCGAGGCCGAGCAGCTTCGCGGCGAGCACGCGGCCGTGGCCGGCCACGATCATGTCGTCCGCGCCGATGAGAACCGGGTTGACGAAGCCGAACTCGGCGATCGACGCGGCGATCTGCGCGATCTGATCCTCCGAATGCGTCCGCGCGTTGCGAACATAAGGGATCAGCCGCTCGATCGCCCGGCTCTCGATCTTCTGCTCCATGGATGAAAGCGTCCGTTTCAGCTAGGTTTCAGTTCGGATCATTGGAGGCAATCATGGCTCTGCCCGTCTACGCGATGGATCAGGCAAGCTTCCCCGAAATGTACGAGCGTTGGCTCGTCGGACCGCTCTTCAAGCCGTGGGCCGAAATGACTTTCGACCGGCTCGCGTTATCTCCAGGGGATCGGGTTCTAGACATTGCTTGCGGGACGGGAATAGTTGCACGTGTTGCAAGAGAGCGGCTCGGCGATGCCGGATACGTTCTTGGGGTTGATGTCAGTCCCCATATGTTGGCTGTCGCGCGCTCGGCGGCCCCGAGCATTGACTGGCGAGAAGGCAACGCCAACGCGCTACCCCTGCGCGCCGGTGAACAGTTCGACGTTGTCGTCTGCCAACAAGGGTTACAGTTCTTTCCCGACAAGGCCGCAGCGGCGGGTGAGATGCGCCGAGCCTTGGCGACAGGCGGTCGAATCGCCGTGGCTACCTGGCGCTCCGATGAGGAGATCCCATTCTTCCGGGAGCTACGCAGTGTCGCCGAGCGCCATTTGGGCGCCATAATGGATCAGCGGTACAGCTTCGGCGACGCGACGGCTCTTGAGGCGCTGCTCCGCAACGCAGGGTTCCAGAACGTTCAGTCAAGCTCGTTGTCCCGCACCATACGTTTTGACGACGGCGCCGTGTTCTTGAGGCTGAATACGATGGCCTTCATCGGTATGAGCGCTGCCGGCAAGTCAATGGACGATCAGGAACGCAAACGCGTGGTAGAGGCTATCGTTGCCGAAAGCGCTCCCGTGCTGCAACGTTACAGCGACTCATCGGGGATCGCTTTCGAGGTCAGCACGAATCTGGCGATAGCGAAGGGTTAAGCGCTTCTCGAATTTGAAAAGGCGATGCGCACCCGCGCACCCGAGGGTGCGCACCCAAAGGTGCGCAATCGGATTTGCACTCTGACGCTAGATTTCCATCGCGCCTTTGCCGCCCGCATACGCTCGGCGGCAAAAAGAACCTATGGCCGGCGGGGATGGGGCGGGCGCGCGTCCCGCGATCATGCCAGCAATCATGCCGAAATCTGTTTCATTGTTGAAGCCAAAAGTTCGACGTGTTCTGCGGTTCATGCACCGACTAAAGCAGACCTTCACGCCGTGCTTCGTCGATGATTGCGGTCACGCCTTTCTTGCGAGCCTTCGTGCTGCTCGCGATATGCCTGGAATTGAGCCGGTTTGCAATCGTGATCAGCGACGCAACCCACCGGCGCCATGCCAGGGCACGAGATAGGCCGACGCGCCAGCAGATCGGCTTCCAGCGCACGCCTTCGGCCCGCAGCCACACGATCCGTGCGTCGTCAGGCTCAAGCCATGTCAGCCACGTGAACGTCTCCTCCATGCGGCTGATGGCCTGGGGCGACGGCGCGATCCGCGGCATGCGCGGGATCATAGCCGTATGCCTCGACTGCGGCTCGGATGATCGGCGGCCACGTGCTGAAATAACCGGGCACGCGCGTGTCGGGCAGACGCCGCAACGTGGCGGCTGCTTCCTCGAGGCGGTCCTCGATGTCCTTGGGCGTGTATTTCATTTTGCGTGTGCCTCGTTGACCAGCTGGGAGAGAATGGCCGCATAGCCGGCAATGTCCTTGATGCTGTCGGCATGGGACCAGTTGTGGCTGAGCCGTGCGAGTTTCACGCCCACCATGCACAGGGCGACCTGCGCAGGGTCGACCTCGAAGCTCAAGATCACGGTCCAAATGCGGGCGATCTCGTCGAACAGCCGGGCGGGAGCGCCGTATTGATCCTCGCGATCGGCGAGAGTGAGGGCAAGATCGTCGAAGAAGTCCTGCCTTTCCATGCTCATGCTCCGATACGATTAACGATCGCCCAGTCGAGCAAGGCGAGCGCATCGGCCTCGTTGTCGTCGGCGGGCGAATGTCCGCGCGCGCGGACAGCCGCGACCACCTCTTCCTTCGAGGCGTTTCCCTTGCCGGTCGCGTGCCGCTTGATGGTCGCGACCGGCACGCCGAGATACGGCACGGCGTTGCGCTCGCACCACGCGGTGAGGTGGGCGAGAAAGCCGCCATAGACCTGCGCCGCGAGCGTGCCGGCATGCGCACGGACCTCTTCGAACACCACGACGCCGAATGGACCCGATGCTTCGGACGCGTCGCCCAGGAAGCGCTCGAAGCGAAGGAATGCCATGCCGGCGCCTTCGAAGCGGCCGGGCCTGAACTCGCTCACGCCGGATGCGATACGACCCGAGCGAGGAAGCACGGCCCATCCACACCGCGAGCCGAGATCAAGCGCGAGGATCGCGCGCGGCGGGAGCATCGCGACGCGTGCCGTCGGCGGCGGCTGAATTGGTTCGGCAAGGGCTATGGCAAGCATAGTTCCTCCAAATCGTTCAGAACGGGATCTCGTCCCCGCGCGACCAGTCGATCGGTGCTTTGCGCCGGATGCCCGTGACGGCCGCGCCGGGGAATTTCTGTTTGACCGTGAGGACGCCCTCGCCGAGCGCCTCGATCAGGATGGCGACCTCAGCGACGGTGAACACGCGACCTTCGCGCGCGACGTGGTGGGCTTCCTCTTCGCAGCGAACGAGCGAGATGATTTCGCCGGTCGAAGGCAGCACGCATTCCCAGACTTCCGGCGCGAGCGGCTTCGCGCCGGCTTCGTCGGCAGCGCGGTCAAGCGCCGCCCACGCGCGCCGCATGCCTTCGACCTGGGCGGTGACGAAGCGCTCTTCGCCGGAGCGCAGCGCGGCATCGAGCCGATCCTTCTGCTCGTCGAATTTCGCGCGGAGGAAATCCGAAACGAGAAGGCGCAGGCGGCCGACGCCCCACTTGCGCTCCATCGCAAGCGCCACCTGGTCGAGGCCATCGACCATCGCCTGGATGCGATAGGCGGACGGCGCCATCGCATCGGCGATCAGGCTTAAGGCCCGTGCCGCGCGTCTAATGGCGCGACCCCGGAACCCGATGCGCGCGCCGCCGCGCAACGGCGGCGACGCGCATAGGGGGTATGGGGGTTCTTCGCTTCGCCGACCTTCGCCAACCTCCGCCAAACGAAATCAAACACTTGGCACATGCAGTTTCGCATCTGCGCCGTCTCCTTCGCCAACCTTCGCCTCAGTCAAATCAATGGCTTAGCCATGCCTTTTTCGCCGCCCTGCCGTCGTTGATCACAGCGATCGCAGCACCTTCAGCCCCACCTTGTTGTTCTTTCGGTCGTATTCCTCGGTCGTGATGATCCCGTTGTTCATCCAGTCCGTGATCAGATCGGCGGCGGCTTTCTTCGACATTCCGTACTGTCGCTGGAGGTAGTGACCGAGGTAGCGCGCGCCGCCTTGCGAGGCGTGGCTGAACGGCGACTTACCTTCGTTGAAGCGCCGATCGACCTCTTTCAGGACTTCGCGGGCTTGCGCGATCGAAAACGTTTGCTCGGGTGTGCCGCCGTCCGGCTCTGCTTCGAGCTGGACCAGCAGCCCACTCTCTTCACGCGTGTAAGTGTGGGCGTTGTGGTCGGCTTCGTCGTTTGCCTTCACGACGGCGCCGCGGACGATGCGCCCGCGCTCGAACGGGATCTGAAGCGTGTTGCAGATTGAGCGCGCAGCGTCGTCGTCGAGCTTCCAGAGCGCGTAGGCAAGGCGAGCGCCGTCAACGAGCGCGGTGGTCCCGCGGATCGCCTCGCGCGCGTCGTCGCCGTCGGCGATGCGGAGCATGCCATCCTTGCGCATGTGATGGGTGAGCAAGACCGTGGCGCCGGTCGCGGTCGCAAGGTCTGCCATCGCAGACCACAAGAACTGTGCGGCAGCGGGATCGGCGTTAACGTCGGCAAGAACGAACGCCTGCAACGGATCGACGACGACGAGCCGCAGCTCCGGCAATTGGACCAGCTGGCGCTTGAGGTCGTCAAAGAACGGCGTGCGCGCGAGCGCCTTGCCGTTGGTCGCGATCAATGGGCGCGGGCCGCCGGCGTCCGGCAGCGGCAGCACGATCAGCCGCTTTGGATGGCGCAGCCGGCGTGCGGTCGGATCGATGCGGTTGAGACGCCGATGCACGGCGTCGAAGCTGTCCTCGGCGGTGACGACGACCGCGGTTCCTTCGATCGCGATCCTTCCGCCGAGAATCTTGCGCGGCTGTTCGAGCCCGGCGACGCCGGCCGCGATCTGAAGCGCAAGATCGAGCGCGAGATAGCTCTTGCCGAGGCCGCCCATGGCGGCGAGCAGGGCCGCGACGCCGAGCGGGATGGTGCCGCGGCAGAGCCACGCGATCGGCTTTGCCTCGCCGGCGTAGCGCTCGGCGGTCCATCGCAGGAGATCGATGCCTAGCGCCGATTCATCTTCGACCGCGTGTTCCGGGTTCGGGATGGCCCACTTGCGGCGCCCGCCGGCGCCACTTCGACTGTAAGGTGCCCGCGCAGGAGCGAGCGGTCGAGCAGCCATCGCCGGCACGCGATCATGGCGGCGTCGAGCCTTTACTCCGAGCCGAGAGAGTCCTAGGGACGCCGGATAAAGACGAGCGTTCTGCGAGTGAAGTCGCTGAGCTCTGCGTCGTTGATAAGCTCGGTCGCGTATGCGGCGTTGGTGTCGTGATGAAAGCGATTCGCGTAATCTAACAGGGCGCGGAGTTCCGCGGCATCGGCCGCGCTCATAATCTGTTGAGGAGTAGCGGCACGATCTGCACATTGCCGCTGAAATGGGCCAAGCAAGGTTCCGGGTGGGAAATGTGGGGCATAGGCAACACGACAGAATGCCTCCAGCATCGGCCTTAGCGATTCGGCGACCTGCCGGGCCTCACTCGGATCAGCTTGCTGAAGGTAAGCCTCGGCAGCACGGTACCGCCGATCGTGTTCTGTCACCATCGCGGCGTTTACATCCCAGGACGCTAGCGTCGATCCAGCGCCCGAACGCCGAACCTCTAACGCTGTCTTAGGCAGCTGTTGGCACTTGTCCCATACGCCAAGAAGAAACGGTTTCGAGTGCGAAAGCACGATCATGGCCGCCACCTCTCGAGCCAAGCGGTCAATCTCCTGAACCGTATGCAGCGTGCGGTGCTCGTCGAGGCTCGTGATGGGATCATCGATCACGACAATCTTTTGAGCGCGGTTAGGGTCGTTTTGCAGGCTGGCGAAGAAAAAGGCCAGAGCCAGCGTATTGCGGTCACCGGCGCTCAGCGTGTTGCGAAAGCACGGAGTGCCAGAGTTGCCAGTCAAGGGAACAGAATGGCCATCAATCTGCAGCGTATAATTGGCGACGGAGCCGCCGCGCGTATTTGCTGGATCGACTTGTCGCACACGGAAGCTCGCATTGAACCGCTGAAGGAACTCGTTGATGGCGACGCCGTAGGCAGGAAATGCAGCTTGGCGGTGCTGATCGAGTGCTGCTCTCGCGTTAGTGCGACGCTGTTCTGTGGCGGCTTTCGCCGCCTTCTCTGCGAGATAGGCTTCGCAAAGGGGGGCAATTGATGGATCATGCCGCGCTTGCACCGCTTTCAAGTTGACCAGGTCGCTCGTCAATGTCGCAATGTTGGCTTCGCGGGCTTGTTCTTTCACCGTATCCAACTGTGGATTGGCTGCCGCGAGTTGATCCGAGAGTTCGCGAATCCGGTCACACTGATTGTTGTGGTCGGAAATTGCACGTTCCGCATCCGCTGGCACCGTCACTGCATCGAGCGGTGCAGCACGTTTCGCCTCAATTAAGCGCTCGACGTGTTCTCTCGCCATCTTCCAAGTGCGCGCAATCGCGGCCGTGTCGATTTCTACAGCGGGAACGTCGGCTAGGGCTTTCCAGAAGGCATGCCGCTCCACCGTTTCACGAACGCTGCGCTCAAACGCTGCGGGGATATCCCCGGCGTGGATCGTCCGAAAGGCGCGGCCAGCGTCCGTGATCTCCCGTTTCAATTGGTCGTAGGCGTCAGCGAAGTAGGCTCGATAGTGGCCAAAGAGGCGAGAGCTTCCTAAATCTTGGGCGCAGAACGGGCATTCGTTTAGGCCCTGCTCAGACAAGTGATCAGCGAGGTTCATTCCCTTGCTGACCCAATCCTCTCCCCCTTGGCCGAGACGATGCAGATGCGTGTGGACGCGTGCCAAGGCCTCGGCGTCGAGGTCCGCCACGCCTTTCGCCAATAGAACACGGAGCGCCGCCAGGTCGATTTTCGGTAAGGAAATCGGCGGGAACGTGGGCATTGCCGCCACTCTTTGGGCATCCCGCGCCGCCGCCAGGCGCCGCTCTGCCTCGTCAATCCGCCGCGGCAGGTCCGCCACCTCGGCCAAAGCGCAAAAAGCATCAACGGATAAATTTCCTCGGGCCTGTGCTGGGATCGCGTTTTCAAGCTCCCGAAGTTTTCTATTGTGGTCCTCAATGCGATCCACTTCCTTCTGCAAAACCCGTGCAAGCGCTATGCCTTGGGCGCCAACAATGAGTTCGTGGAGGTTCTGTCGGTGCGTTGTGTCGACTTCGATTCCGGAGCACACATTCTCGGCGACGAAGGTATCGTCAAACACCACGATTTCTGGGGCGGTGCGATTCCATGCTTCGTTCTGGAAAACGGCAGGTGCTTCAGCTCCAACATCGATCACGACATGCGGGCGCTGCTGCGTCCCGAGACGGGCGCGTTCCACAACAAGGTCCGTCCGTCCCGACGCAAGCGATCGCAGGACTGCAGCTAGCGTCGTCTTACCGCGTGCATTCTCAGCGTAGATAACTGTTAGTCGCCTGAAGGGGAGTTGCGCGCCAGCATCGACATTATCGAATTTGCCAACATTACGAAGCAGAATGAAACGTTGGACCATGCCTAATCTCCATGCATGAAGGGGGCATTAGCTTCGCGCACGCGACTCGCATTCTCTGGCACCGTGAGATATTTCGACAAGTTGCTAACTAAACGCATGTTCTCCACTCAAGTAACCAGCATGCCCGCAACGGCGGCGCACGAGCTTGGCCACGCGATCTTCGACATGCCGGCCGCGGTGGCGAAGGGCGCGGCGCGCGCCTTCCGCAGCGGCGCGATTGCGGCGCGGGACGCCGCGCCGATCGATTGGCGGGAATGGCGCGCCGACGAGTTCATGGGCGCGTTTCTGGCGCCGCGGCGGCAGCTGGTGCGATCGTTCGCCCGCGAGGCTTCCGCGATCGGCGCGGCGATCCGATGGAAGGTGATCGACGAGATTCCGACCCCCTACGTCGCGGCAAACGTTGCGGGTTGGCCGGCGATCGACGCGATCGCCGGCGCGCTGGCCGAAGAGTTCGGCGTGACGAGCGCCTTCATCGGCGTGCGCCTCCGCAAGTACGGGCTCGTTGGGTGAAGGAGGCCGCCATGGCATTCGGCTTGACGGTCAGGGCGAAACGGACCGAGCAGGGCATCGGCCTCAACGACTTCGCCGAGCGCCTTGGCGTCTCGCCCGCTTATTGGTCGCGCGTTGAGCGCGAACAGGAAAAGCCGCCGCGCGACGAGTTGGTCGAGCGCGCCGCGGCGATCCTGGGCGTGCGCATGGACGATCTGTTCGTCGAGGCAGGGCGCCTGCCGCCCGACATGCGGGGCGACCTCAAGCAGGTGGTGCAAGCGTATCGACGCTTGCGCCAGCAGGTCCGTCAATGAGCAATCGGGGGCACACCGGACATGCAGCTTCCGCCGCGATCCTTCCATTCCCTCACCGAGATCGCGATCCGCTGGTCGGTGACGCCGTTCGACGTGATCGGCTGGTCGACCGACGGATTGCTCGCGCTTTCGATCGCTTTGCCGCCGGTGAAGACCGGGCCATCCGAGACGTTGTCGGGGCTCGCCGATGTCGAGGCCGCACATCTGTTGCCGCTGTTCCGAAGGGACGGAGCGCCGAGCCCTACGCTCGCGATCCGCCGGGTGAAGGCCGGCGACGACTTCCGATGGATCGTCGATCCGGCCGAGGGCGTCGCGATCGCCGCCGCGGATGTGCTGGTCAGGCGGGCGGAGGTCGAGCGCTTCGAGCGGCAATACGGGTTCTTCAACGGCTTGCATGTGCCGGAAAGCGACGCCGCCACGGCAGCGCGACGCCGCGGCGGCCCGGGCGTTCCGCCACGGCACGATTGGGATGCGTTCTATGCGGCGCTTGCGCGACGCATTCATGAGCACGGCGTGCCGGCGACGCAGGCCGAGCTCGTCCGCGAAATGGTGGCCTGGTTCGAGGACCGCGACGTTGAGCACGCGCCGGACGAAAGCACGATCAGAAAGAAGATCACGCCGGTTTGGCGAGAGTTGAGCCGTCCCTGAACTTCTACGGCTCCACCAGCGAGTAGCTCGTGCTGCGCCCGCCGCCCGGCTCCTTGCGCAGGATGCCGCGGGCAACGAGATCGTCGATGTCGCGCAGCGCCGTATCCTGCGAGCACTTTTCGACCTGCGCCCACTTGGATGTCGTGAGCTTGCCTTCAAAGCCGTTCAGCAGGCGATTGAGCATGTCGCGCTGCCGATCATTGAAGGCCGCGCCGGCGTGCTTTTCCCAGAAGCGCGCCTTCCTGAACACATTGGCTAGCGTGCGCTCGGCTCGGTCGAAAGCTCGATCCAGGCAACCGAGGAACCATTCCAGCCACGACGTGATATCGAGATCGCCCTTCTGCGTGCGTTCGAGGATATCGTAGTAGGCATTCCGCTCCTGCCGGATCTGCGCCGACATGCTGTAAAAGCGCTGCGCGGTGCCTTCGGACCGCGCGAGCGCCATATCGGCGATTGTGCGTGCGACGCGCCCGTTGCCGTCGTCGAAGGGATGAATGGTGACGAACCACAGATGCGCCACGGCGGCCTTGAGCACCGGATCGACGGCGGCCTCGCCGTTGAACCAATCAAGAAACGCCTTCATTTCCGCAGCAAGGCGCGGCGCCGGCGGCGCCTCGTAGTGCACGCGCTCGCGTCCGATCGGCCCGGAGACGACCTGCATCGGACCCGACGCGTCGTCGCGCCAGCCGCCGACCGTGATCCGCTTCATGCCGCTGCGGCCGGTCGGAAACATGGCCGCGTGCCAGCCGAACAGCCGCTCCGCGGTCAGCGGTTCGCTGTATTTTTCCGTGGCGTCGAGCATCATTTCCACGACGCCCTCGACGTGCCGCTCCGAGGCGGTGAGCCCGCCGATGTCCATGCCGAGACGGCGCGCAATCGAGGAGCGCACCTGTTCGCGGTCGAGGATTTCGCCCTCGATTTCGCTGGACTTCAGAACTTCCTGGGTGAGGTTCTCGAGGGTCGCCTCGCTGCGCAGGGGAAAGCCCAAGGCCTCCATCCGACCGATCAGCCGGCCTTGGCGATGGCGAACCGCTGCCAGGCGATCGGCCAAGCGGTTCCGATCCCAGCGGAACTTGGGCCAATCGGGCAGCGCATGGATGTAGGTCGGCATTCTCCGCATCATCTGCGGAGAATATGACCGCTATTCGCCGCATGTGCAAGGGTATTCGCCGCATATTTTGCGGAGAAAGGATGCGTTTATCACCGCACGGCGGCGACGGAACCGGCCGCTTGTGGCCCGCTCGGCCCAGCCGCGGCCGTGTCAACGAGCCTGAGCTTGGGACGCAACACCTCTCCGACTTGGTCAAGGCCTGCACGAAGCGGGTCATCATATAGATGTGCGTAGCGGAGCGTTGTCTGCGCCTGCGTATGGCCGAGCAGCCAGCCGACCATCGGCAGCGTCATGCCGCCCGATACAAGCAGCGAAGCAAAGGTGTGGCGCAGATCGTGAATGCGGGCATCGCCAAGCTTCGCCTTCGCGCGCACGCCTTCCCAGAACGTCTGCATTTCGCGCAACGGGTTGCCCTTGATCTCGCCGGGAAAGACCCACGGGCAATCCGCAGGCACGCTTGCGCGGATCGCGCGCAGAAGTTCAACCGCGGCCCGCGAAAGCGTCGCGCGATGAAGCCGGCGCTGCTTCGTGGTGGCAGCGGGCTTGGTCCAGATGCCGTTCTCAAGATCGAACTGCTCCCAGCGCGCATTCATCGCCTCGCCACGGCGCGCGCCGGTGAGCAGGATCAGCCGGATGACGTTCGCGCAGCGGCGATTCGGATGCTCGGCGAGCACGTCGGCAAGGCGCTTGATCTCGTCGGCCGAAAGAAACCGATCGCGCGGGATTTCGGGAAAGCGTGAGAAGCCGACGACGGGATCGTCCGGCCGCATCTGCCAGCGGATCGCAAGGTTGAACATCTTGCGGAGGATTTCGCCGACGCGGTTCGCCCGGATCGGCGTCGGTTTGAACGGCCCCTTCATCGCCGGCCGGCGCGAGTTGACCTTCGGCGGATGCTTGCGCGGTCGCGGTCGCCCTTTGGCAATCTTCGCGAGCAGCCGATCGACATCTTCGGGGGTAATATCGGCGACCTTGCGGGTGCCCCATTCCGGCTCGACCAGCTTGCGCAGAAGCGAGGTCCGATCGCTGAAGCTCCGCGGCGCGAGATTGACCGCGTGCTCCTTGAGGTAGCGATCGATCAGATCGGACATGGTCGGCGCATGGCGTTGCTCGATGCGCCTGCCGAGCGGATCATTGCCGATGTCCACTTCCCGTTTGAGCCGTTTGGCTTCCTCGCGCGCAGCGGTCACCGACCAGTCCGGCCACGAGCCGATGGTGAAATGACGCGCGCGGCCTGCGATCCGGTATCGGAGGACGAACGCGCGCCTGCCCGAGCGATAGACGCAAATCGCGAATCCCGTCACTTCGTCGTCGTAGACGAGGACGTCGCGATCGAGCTCCGGTACCATCGCCTTGATGGTGCGCCCGGTCAGATGTTGCTTCATGCCTGTCACTGAGCGGTGAGCCTTCGCGGCAGGCAAGATGCTCTTTTCGAAGCAGCGGCGCTGAGGCGGAAAGGGGCGGCGAGGGGCGGAAACCGGGAGAAGCCTCCGATTACCAGGGTGTTGAAGTGAACCATCTCCAGCGAGCCATTGACGTTTTCTTGTCGCCCATCAATGTTCAACAAATAGGCGGGTCACTGCGTAGCGGGGGCCGCCTCCTGACTCGCTCCCTTCCGGAAGCGAGGACGACAACATGGTTAAGTCCAAGATTCAAAACCTAGCGTCGCTTGAAGCGGAGATGCGGACGGTTGCGCGCCGCGAGCGACCCGCTCCCGCCGATGCAGCCAAGCCAAGCTTCAATTCGGTCGATGCTTTGGTTCGGTTGTTGACGCCCGAAAACCGTCAGCTGCTTGCGCTCATTCGTGATCGCAAACCCGGATCGGTGGCCGAACTGGTGCAGATGACGGGACGCGCGCAGCCCAACCTCACGCGCACGCTTGCAAAGCTGGAGGCGGCCGGGTTCATCAAGATGAAGTCAGTCGGCCGCCGGAAGGCGCCAAGCGCCGCGATCAAGAAGATTGTCGTCGAGATCGACCCGTTCTCCGAGAATGATCGATTGCGCGTGGCCTGATCGAAGCTGAGGCGGGCAACGAGTTCGACTTGAAGATCACGACCTTCAGGTTCTTACACATATTGTCGGCGCCCCAGGCTTGGCAAACCGCTGGCGGACAAACGATTTCAACTCCGCAATACGTCCGCCGCCGTAACGGAGTCGTCATCCGGCGGATGCTGTCGAATGCGGTTGAGTGCCGTTGAATGCGGCGAAGAAATCCAACGACTTCAATCGCTTGTGCCGCAAGTCGTTGAATTCTCTGGTCTCTCGTTCTCTGTTTGTTCGCCGCTCATAACCTGAAGGTCGTAGGTTCAAATCCTACCCCCGCAACCAAATCCGCCCGCTAGGCCAAAGGCTTAGCGGGCGTTTGCGTTTGGGCGCCTCGCGCCGGACGCGACCGAGTCAACAATGAGTCAACAAAATCCAAGGCGGCGAATGGCGGGACGCGACGTGCATTGCCCGCGCGCCGAGCGAGTGAAGCCTCCGCAAGTTGCGCACGGCGGACTTCAAATGTGCGCGGGGAGACCTCAAAATGTCGGCCTACTACTCTCGGGGGTCATGTCATGGCGAAAGGGCGTCCAACATTTATTTCGTACTCGCGCCCGCCGCCGCTCTGCCGTCGAGTATTCGCGTACCGAAAGCATTCAAATTTGAATAGTGACCATTTTGATACGTGGGGGTGCTCATGAGCCGAAGCAAAGCAAGTGGATACAGCTTGACCAACAGAGACGCCTCTATCGTCCTGGGCATGGTCGCTCGCGGAGATCGCGACCATGACATTGCTGCTTGGTTCGGGGTCAACCAAGGGCGCATCGCCGAGGTTAAGGACGGCAAATTTGGATCGATCAGCGCTGCGCCGGCTCACGAACTGCCCCCGAAGGGGCCACCGGGCGTGAAGGGAAAGCGACTGCGTGCCGCCGCCGGTCGAGCGTTGGAAATACTATCAAGCGAAGGCAGTCAGGGGACTGCCAAGGCCGTCGAGGTCTTGCAACAGGGATTAGAACGCTACGACGCCAATGAAGCTTGACGTCCATTGCTCATGCTACTCGAACCGGGATAATCAGTTCGCCGCTCCAAACTGCGACGACAGGGCGGAATCCAAACTAGACGCGGATCACTACCTGCTTTCTTGTTCCAGACAAACCATGCATAGCCGGTGGCAGTCGTGGCCCTTTGATCGAGGCGTCCCTTCACCATTGGCACGCGCTCAACGAACTGCGCGAAAATCGCGGGCGGGGTCTTTGCGAAAATGTTCTCATACCGGCCGACGCTTTCGAGAAAGACCGTCCGTGCAAGAATGGCAACGCCTGTCCGGGCGACGTTCAAGGCTCGCAGGACAAAATCTTCTGCCAAACGAAATGGAGGATTGGTAATTACCCAATCAACCGCGTTTGTTTCGTACGGATATGTCAGGAAGTCTCTGATCTTGCCATAATTGTAGTCAAAGGCATCGTACGACTGTACCTCGCGAAAGTACTCTTTGAGCACTCTCGCCATGTGACCGGCCCCACAAGCCGGCTCGAGACAAGTCAACTGGTCGAACTCGCGCGTCCATGGCGTAAGGACATGCTCGAAGAGCGCACGCGTTGCCCACGGTGGTGTCGGAAAATCATCCGGACTATCAGCGGGCTCATTCCGCTGCGACATCACCGCATGTGAGGTATTCTGCATGGCGCCCTCCCATGACGGACATCAGGGGTCAGTCATGGTTTAGGATTGGTTAACGCGGTCTACATCGATTTGGCTGGAGGCGTCCACAACCAGTTACGCCGCCGCCGTCCCCACCCCGTCGAGCCGCGCCCGCACGGTCGTCGCGCCGTTGCCGGCCGCCTTGATCGCAATCCCGATCGGATAGCGGCCGGGGCCGGGCAGGTTGCCCTGCTTGGCGGTGTCGTCCCACGAGACCTTGTCGCCAACGGCGATGACGGCGCTCGCGAGCTTCGGCAGATCGAAGACGCCTTCGGTTGCGATCGTCACCGTTTCCCCGGCCGCGGCGGTCTTGCTCGCGACGCCGAACAGGGCGCCGATCACGACGCAATCGCCGAATGTGACGCCGCCGGCCGGCGCGGCAACAGTGATCATGCGGCCTTCCTGGATGTAGTTCCTCATGGTCATGTTCCTTTCGATGGGCTGATGCGAACCTGGTTGACGCGCGGCGCGGAGGCCGCGGCGATGCGCCGGTCGAGGTCGGCGAGCGCTGCGGCCATCTCGGCGTCGCTCGCATAGGTGACGCGGCGGCCCTCGTATTCGACCGTCCGCCCGCCGGCGAAGCGCGCCTTCAAGAGCGCTTCGCGCATGGCTTCGAGTTCGGGCACGCTTGCCATCACGCGCCCGCGTTGACGTACCAGCCGCGCCAATCGATGAAGCCGGCGCCGCAATCGAGGATGACGCGGATCTCGACGCCATCGATATTCCAACCGGCCTTGGTCTCGACCTGCGGACCTTCGCCTGCGCCCCCGCCTGCGGCACCGGCGGAGAGCGCGCGCCATCGCGCGGCGATGGCGTCGTAGAGCAGCATGACCGACTGGCCGGCCGCGATCGTGAGATTGGCGCCGATCGAGAAGCGGTTGGCTGGCGCGGAGTTGGTATCCTCGTTCGCAAGCAGGATGCCGTTGTTGCCGGC
>Ga0209810_1000943_pt1 | contig 50578 bp, 48 predicted proteins | sample Coa_R1_7_FD_187159 | JGI IMG/M metagenome (GOLD analysis project Ga0209810, IMG submission 187159) | Surface soil microbial communities from Centralia Pennsylvania, which are recovering from an underground coalmine fire - Coalmine... | ecosystem: Environmental > Terrestrial > Soil > Unclassified... | reverse complement strand
GTTGGGGCTGGTGATGACCCGCCGCCGGTACAGCTCCCAGGGGTCGTAGCAGAACGGCCCCCCGTAGAGCGCCTGGCCGATCAGCACCCCGCGCCCGCCCAGCCCCGCCTCGGCCATGAAGGGGTAGCGGCAGCACGGTACGATGCCACCATGAGCCAGGAGCCGCGGACCTTGCGCCTCACCGCGGTCATCACGAAGGAAGGCGACTGGTACGTCGCCCAGTGCCTGGAGGTGGACGTCGCCAGCCAGGGCGAGACCATCGAGCTGGCGCTCGCCAACCTGCGCGAAGCCTTGGAGCTGTACTTCGAGGACCAGCCGGTACCGTCGATCGTGGAGCCGATCGTGGCACCTGTGGAGGTGCAGGTTCCGGCGTGAGCGGCCCTCTGCCTCGGGTCTCCGGGCAGGAGGTGGTGCGAGCCCTTGAGCGTGCCGGTTTCGTGGTCGTCGGTACCCGCGGGAGCCATCGCAAGCTCCGTCACGCCGAGCGCGCCCGGGTGGTCATCATCCCGTTGCATCACGAGCTCGCCAGCGGCACCCTGCGCTCGATCCTCCGCCAGGCCGGGATGTCGCCCGACGAGTTCCGTCAGCTGATCACTTGAGCCCCCGCCTGACGGGGCAACCCACCTGCTCACGGCTCTCCCTCCTCAGGGCCGTCCGGCCCCACCACGACGACGCCCACCCGAGCCAGCACGGCCGCGTGAGGGGCGGGCTCCTCGTACAGCCTCACGGGACCGAAAGTCTCGGCGTGCTCGTTCGCGGCCCAGACGGCGGCGTACGGCCGTCCCGGCGCGTCCGGCTCGTCGGCGGGCACGGTCCCCACCGCCACGATCACGTGGTCCGCCTGCCCTGGACCGTAAGGACCGGCGTAGGTGACCGGCTCGGAGAGCCGGTACAGGCGGGCATCGCTGGGCCAGCCGCCTGGGGTGCGGAGGTAACGCGCCTCTCTCATCGGTGCCCTCCCCGGCAACACCTCCCGAGCACCCCGGCTGGTGCGGGAGCGAGGTTGCCCCGCGGCTCCATCCCAAGCCCAGCGCTGTCGGTACTGGATCTGACGACCGGTGGCCCTGCGGCCCCACCACCGGGCAGAGCGGCCTCCCGTCCAGATACGACCGGCCCGGCCGCTGACCCCAGGCGGGCTGCCAGCTGGCCGGCGGTGGGGGTTGGACCAGCTCCCCGCACCCCGGGCACGTCCACCGCTCGCTCATGGCCGGGCTCCCTCCTGCTCGGCTCCCGCGAGACGGGCGGCGGCAACCGTCCGTCGGATCCACCACCGGGCCTCATCGAGCGCCGCCTGGTAGCGCTGCCAGGCCACCTCGGGCACGACCGCCATGGCCTCGATCTCGGCCACCTCGCGGCCCCTCCACCCACCGCCCTGCGGCGAGCGGGCTCGGTCGAACCAGGCGACGTTCTCCTTCGACAGCCCCAGCTGGACCCGATCCCGGCGCAGGCTCCGCCCGCCAAGGCCCTGCCGCTCGCCAACGCTCATCGTCCCGCCTCCCGAGCCGCCTCGGTGGCCCGCCGGTCCAGCTCAGCCACCAGCTCCGGGTCGACCACGACTGGGGATGGTCGTCCGAGACCCGAAGCCGTGGACGAAGATGGGCACCTTGGGGTTGCCCCTGCGATCGGGGCCGTAGAGGGCGTCCGCGACCCAACCGTCCTCGCCCTTCAGGCGCGAGACCCACAGCGCCCGATCCGGCCAGCGCACCTTGGCCTCGAAGCCCCGGCGCACCCCGAAGACGCCCGCATCCTCCTCCCGCCAGCGCACCTCCTCGACCTCCCAATCCCGATCGCTCACCGGCCTGCCTCCTCGAGCCAGCCATCGATCTCCCAGCGACCGCCGAGGCTGGCCACGGGTCGCTCGGGCGCGTACCCGGGGCAGGCGCAGGGATCGTCGACGATCCCCGAGCAGGCCCCATCCGTACCCAGGTGGGTGCGGTGCTTCAGGCAGGCGTGCCGGCACCGACACAAGGGGTAGCCATCGCAGGCCGGGCAGCCCCGTCCCACGAGCAACGCCTCCAGCTCCCGGTGGCTCAGGCCCATCTCAGCCACCCCTTCCTCGGAGCGCTCGCCGTAGCGCCCCACCGAGGGCACCAGCGGGTCGGTTGCCCTCCCGTTGCCAGGAGCCGAGCTGCGGCGGCCGCAGCCCGTCGCGGACGACCCGCGCCGTCCAGGCCTCCTCCTCCCGCCCATCGCTCAGCAGGAGCGCCAGGATCTCTCGACTGCGCGGATCGTCGGCAAAGCACCCCACCCGCTCCAACGACTCGCCCGGCTTGACCCACCGGGCCCAGGCCGGCAGCACCATGGCCGCTCGCTCCGCGCCGTGGGAGCGCAACACGGCCGGCAAGACGACCTCGGCCAACGCCCGCTTCGTCTCCGAGCTGGCCATGAACGGGCCGAGGTCGACCGCTCCCACCTGCTCGCCTTCCCAGATCAGGGTTGGGGGCCAATCTTCGTCGGGGTCATGGATGTGCCGACCGGCAGACTCGACGACGCGCCGGACACGAGCCCCGAACTCGTCCAGGCCCTCCCCCATCGCACCCCTCCCGCAGCGCTTGCTCGTCCCCGACCGGCAGAGCCGAGAGCCAGTGGCGCTCGATGATCCCGCCCACCCAGGCTCGACCGTCGGCGTCGGTCTGGACGATCCTCCGGCCGCCCAGCGGCGGCAGGTCAAGGTCCCGTGCCGGCGTCTCCAGACGGTGCAGGCCGTCCAGGACGTGCGCCCACGTGCGTGCCTCGCTCATCACGCCCCCTCCCCCCTCGCCAGAGCCTCACGGTGGCCGTCCACCAGGGCCAGCGCCTCAGGGCTAGGACGAGCCGCCTCCAGGGCCGCCGTACGGACCGCGCCTCCTCCCCGGCCAGCGCCCGGTGCGCCGTCTCCCAGTGATGCCAGCTCGCACCGCGAGGTCCTGGACCGACCAGAAGCGCTCCCGGCAGGCCTGGGGCAGCCCGGGAAGGCGGACCTTCACCCCTCTTCCTCCGGTAGCCGGAACTGGTAGCCAGCCGGGCATCGCCACCAACCCCGCCCATCGGGGTCATCGCGGACCCGCCATCGTGATCCCCCGGGCACTCGTGCCTCCGGAGGGCTCCCCTGAGCTCGCTTCGGGTCCACACCACCCAGTCGGCGGTCCCGTCCGGGCGCCGCGACTCGACGAGGCGCAGCTCGCCCGAGGCCAGGGCCCGGGCGAGCACCTCCTCTCCCTGCCTCATCGCCGTCCCTCCTGCGGGAGGCCGAACCGAGCCTTGGCACCACAGGTCGGTCCACGGCCCGCCCGGCTGCTCCGCGCCTAGGCATCGCGAACATCCAGGCCACCATGCTTCGGACGGGGCCCGACTCCGACCTTCTCCACGGGCGATTACCCGTCACGTGAGTAGTGCCCGCCGTAGCGGGTACTCGTGTCATAGGTATCCGTCCCCAAGCCGAAGCGAGCTGGTAGCCTCGTGCCCATCCTGTGAGTACCAATCCAATGGCGGTAGCCGTTGCGAGGCTCGTGCGGGAGGCCGTCGATCAGGCCGGCAAGGCTCAGGCTTTAGCGCTCAGGATTCAGACGTTCCTGGGCAGGTCCTACAATCACCGCACGGTCTCGGCTTGGGGCCGCAGCGCTGCGATGCCTCCAGCGGACGCGGCGTTTGCGGTCGCGAAAGCTGCGGGCGTCTCGATCGATCAGTACTTGGGGATCGGGCGTGAGCCGGCCGAGCTGGAGAGCCAACTAGCCGCGGTTCAAGATCAGCGTGACCAGCAACGGGCGACCACCGAGACGCTGCGCGTTCAAGTAGATCGCTTGGCAGGCCTGGTAGCCCATCATCCCTCTGTCCAGCACACCCCAACCCTAGCAGAGCCGGTGAACGGCCTAGAGGAGCGTCTAATCAAGCTCAAGCAGCGGCTTGGAGCTCTGACGGAGGTGGTCACCAGGCTTCAGGAGGCGTGGGGCTGCAACGCACGCTACTCCAAGACCTCATCTAAGGGCAGCCACAGGGTGAGAGTCATTCGCTCGACCCCGCAACGAGACGCCCTCAGGCAAGGAGAGGTCCAAGAGGCGGGTGAGGCACGAGCCATACGCTCCTGGCAACAGTGGGCGGGATCCTCTTTTGGACACTCTGCACGCCTGGCGTGCTAAGGCAGACGAAGATCTGGCCATCCTCAGGTACTTGCTCAAGAGCCCCAGGGGAAGCACCGAAGAGGACGCCCGGGCATTTGAGCCTGGGGATACCCGGCCAGGGTTCTCGATAACCGCCCTGCACAACCGTTCGGCCGCGCCGAGGGCGACTAGTAGTGGCGCCCCAGTGCTGGAAGAGCTGAAGGTGGCAACCGCCAGCTGCGTTAGCAGGAGTCGGACGACTCCGCCCCTTGCCGTCATAGGCCTAGCTCGAGGAATCATGGCGACTTGTTTGCGATACCTCGGCGGGCCATCGGTTGACCCTGATGCCCTTATGGTCGCCGGAGAGACAGCCATTTTGGTCGGCCGACTTGCTCAGTATTTGGACAGCTGGGGGGAGTCGCACGCTGCCCTCTCCTGGGCCATCACTATCGGTCGCGAGTTATCAAATGCCAAGCTCATGGCTCACGCCCTAGGGGCAATGTCTGGGCTGTATTCAGGAATTCCGCGCGGTGGGCACTCCGGAAATCCAGCCAAGGCTATAGCCTTCCTGGATGCAGCGATCGCTGCTAGCGACAGTGCCTTTGCGCCGATGCAAGCATGGCTACATGCCCGCCGAGCTGAGGAGCATGCGTCCATCGGTCATGCGCTAGCAGCGCGTCGGGATCTGGATGATGCAGAACGTCACCTGCTCGCCATCAGGCAGCCGGCTGATGGTTTCTTCTCGCATGTCTCTGGCCGGTGGCTACTCGGCTATCGAGGCAACTGCGAGCGCCTGCTCAATAAGCCAATGGTTGCGGTTCGCCACCTGGGACAAGCGCTCTCCGAGAAGCTGCATGGGCAACTGAGCGCGAGCAGCCGAAGCGGGTGCTCGCCGACCTCGCGGCTGCTCTGGCTCAGCATGGCGAAGGTGACCAGGCAGCGAGTGCCCTGCTTCAGTCTCTTGATCTTGCTGCCAGCAGCGGCGTTGGCATCGCTGTACAGCGAATTCGAGGAATTAGGCTCCGCCACCTCGACTGTTTCGCCGACAACCCTCTCGTGAAGCAGCTGGATGAACGCTTGCTGGGCATCCATCCGTGAAGTACGGGATCACAGGGCATCGCGACCTTACTGCTCAGACTGTTGAGTTGGTAACAGCTGAACTTCGCCGGTTTCTGCCCGATCGGGACAAAGATCTCTTGGCTATCACCAGTCTGGCCGAGGGAGCGGATCAGCTGTTTGCGCGTTTGGTTTTGGAGCGGGGAGGCCGGTTGGATGTTATCGTGCCCTCCCTCCCATATCCCGGCCTCCGAGAGGATCGTAAGGAGTACCATCGCCTGGTGCACTGTGCGCACCGAGTGACCCAGTTGCCTTATCCCGAGGACGGTCCCGCCGCCCATATGGCAGCGTCGATGATCATGGTCGAGCGCTGTGACCATTTGGTGGCGGTCTGGGATGGCAAGCCGGCGCGGAGTTTTGCTGGAACAGCGGACGTCGTTGCGTACGCTCGACAGCTCGAGGTGCCGATCACGATCATCTGGCCTCCTGGAGCGACTCGCGCGACATGAGCGACGATCGCCTTCCCCGGACGATCCTCAGCGAGGTCCCCTGGTCGGGTCGCATCATGTCCGTGCACGTGGATCGGCTGGAGCTGCCCAACGGCGCGGTGGTCGAGCGGGAGGCGGTGCGTCACCCCAAGGTATCGGCAGTGGTTGCCATCGATGCCGATCGGTGCATCCTGATGGTCCGGGAGTACCGACATCCCGCTGGTCGCACCTTCTTGCAGATCCCGTCCGGACTCCGGGAGCCCGGCGAGGAGGCGGAGGACTGCGCCCGGCGAGAGCTGATGGAGGAGACGGGTTTCGCTTGCCAGCGACTGGAGCGATTGATCGGTCTCTTTCCCAGCCCGGGGGTGTCGGACGAATGGCTGGACGTCTTCTTGGCCACCGACCTCCACCGAGTCGGATCTCCACTCCCCGAAGGCGAGCAAGGCGTGCTGGAGCTGGTGGTCGTGCCCCTGGAGGAGGCGGTCTCGATGGCCGCTTCTGGCCGGCTACTGGATGCCAAGACCGTGATCGCCGTGTTGTTGGCGGGCTGCAGGATGGGCGTCGATCCGTGCCGTCCGTTCCGGCTGGAGGGCCGAGACTGAGTTCCGCCGCTCAAGGCAGGAGCTACGAAGCAGCCCTGGCGTATCCATTGGTTGCGGGGACGGCCACGGTGTCGCTTGCGCCGGGCGGGAAGGCACAAGAGGGCCCATTGGTCCGATGACCGGTTCGCGCTTTGGCAACGCCGCCGATGAGGGAAAAGAGCGGCGAGGTTGGTTCGTCGGGCACTTCATGCCCGAGGGCGATCTGCGCCGATCAGCAGACGTCGAGCTGAAATGGGGCATCCATCCAGCAGGGGACGAGCGCGTGAACTGGCTAGACACGGAGATGCGAACCACCGTGGTGCTCCTGATCGAGGGGCGGTTCTGCATCAAGCTCTCCGACGGAACCTATGTACTCTGCAAGCCTGGCGACTACGTCATGTGGGGCCCAGGGATCGGGCATTCCTGGCGGGCTGAGGAGGACTCAGTTGTCGTGACCATTCGCTGGCCGAGCGCATAGCCGGCGGGCCTTGCTTCAGCATGCGTCTCAAAGCCACCCTGCAGGACGTAGCGGGAGCCGGTGGCCAGACTCGGTCCACCGCTATCCGTATCGGCCAGATCACGGCCATAGCCGGGGCCACTCGGCGCGAGATCGAGTGGATCGCGGTCGGCTTGTCCGCACGGGGCTACACAACTGCTGCCACCCCACACTTCGTCGTCTGCCGGCAACAGGCGGCCCCCGACCAAGCGCTCATCCTCCACACCTTCAACGAGAGGACCATCGACGAGGACCTGGCCGGCATCATCGGCGAAGAGCTTGGTTCGGTCGTGGTCACCACAGCACGGGACTTCAGTGATGCCCTGCACGCCATCCTGGGCTCGGCTTGTCCGGACCGCTCCCCTCTGGAGCGCTGGCGACGATACGGTCTCAACACCCTCGACCGGCTCCGCACCTTGCTCGATCAGGAGCCCAGGGACGCCGGCACGTCATCCCACATCCCTCAGTTCGCCGCTATCTACGGCCGGGTGCTCCGTCACCTGACCGGGAGGAGCCTGCTGGACGTGGGCACCAGCCTCGGCTTCCTGCCCATCCTGGTGGCCGAGCGGCGACCTGGATCGAGGGTTATGGGCTGCGATCTCCGCCAGGAGGTGATCACCTGTGCCCGCGACCTCGCCCGGGCAGCGCGGGTTCGCGGCGTCCGCTTCCTGGTCCGGGATGTGCTGGAGCCGGACTTCCACCGGCTGGGAGCCTTCGACACCGTCACCGCCGTCCATCTCCTGGAGCACCTGGACGAAGAGCAGATGGTCATGGCCACCACCAACCTGCTCCAGGTAGCCGCCCATCGGCTGATCGTCGCAGTGCCGTACGAGTCGCGGCCGCAACCGCACTACGGCCACGCCCTCGCCTTCACCCCCGAGAGGCTCCAGCGGCTCGGCGAGTGGTGCCTGGAGCGGAGCGGCGGCGGGCGGTTCTGGTGCGAGGAGGTGAGCGGCGGCCTGCTCGTCGTCGATCGCGACTGAGGTCCTCCAAAGCGAGGCCGAGGACACCAGCTCTCGTGACGCAGTTGGACGAGCGCTTGCTGGAGGCCACCCCACAAGGTATGGGATCACCGGGCATCGCGACCTCACCGCTCAAACCGTTGAGATGGTGATGGCCGATTCCGCCGGTTCCTGCCCGAGCGCGACCTCACCGCCATCACTAACCTGGCCGAGGGGGCAGATCAGCTGTTCGCGCGCCTGGTCCTGGACCGAGGAGGCCGATTGGACGTCTCTCCACCCCATTCGCCGCGGGAAGCGTCGGTGAACGGTGCGGCTGTCGCACCGCTCCTTGGGCAGGGCGTTCCACTGGCACCCGATCCGCGGGACCTAGAGGATGGCGTTGAAGCCCACGATGACCACCGACACAGCGCCCTGCTCGGAGGCTGGGCGGATTGGGCAGGATCAGCAGCTCGATCCGGGCCCAGGTGGCATCGTCGGCCTCCCAGGGGGTGCGCATCGATGGGCTCCAACGAGGTCAGGGCCGCCAAACCCGGTTAGCTTATTCGAACACCTGATCTCCTCACGGGATCGGCTGTAGGTTCATCTCTTCTTGTCCTTCTCCTTCCTCACCGCAGGTACGGCATCGCACCGGCCGTTTGCAGGGCTATGATCGCTCGCACGGTGGTCGAGGTTGACGTCCGCCGCGCCCGAGTGGCCGGGGGCGGCGACCGTCGACCCCCGGGGGAGAAGCAGTGTCACCGTTCTCAGCGCCGTCGGGGTTGGAGAGGCTGAGGTCGTGCCTGCCGGCGAAGACCGTCGAGTTCACCGCGACTCGTGGTCGGCGACGGGCTCCAACGGGAGGGAGCTTCGGCGACCGTCGGGGCTTCCCGCTGCGCTTGCGTCCGGCGGACACCCACGTCGCCGACCCGACCTCGACACGTCACGGCCGGAGCCGGAGGCGCTGAGGGCGTTGTGCGCAGAGGACTGGCTCCGCTCGCCCTCAGGGCGCGAGCACATCCACGAGCGTTGGGACCGGATCACGACAGGAGGCGATGAGAGCATGGTGTCGGCACCGGGGAGCGTTCTGAGCTACGAGGAGCTGCGGCGAGCGGTCGCCGGGGCGGGGGCGGCGGTACGGGTGCGGACGACCCTCCGGCCCGCCGGCGGGTTGGAGGACAAGATCTTCCCTCCCACCTACCAGGGCGGGCAGTACCACCTGGAGCGACGGCGCGTGGAGGGGCAGGAGGTCGAGGTGGTGGTGCTGGATTCGGTCCAGTCACAGGCCAACCGGCTGGAGCAGGCGCTCCGTCTGGCCTACGAGCAGGGCGAGATCCAGCTCCCACTGATCGTGAGCGACTTCTCGGAGAAGTTCCCTCAGATCGGCCGGATCACGACCCTGGACGCCCCTCACCGGATCGCGGACGCCATCTTCCGGGACAGCGAGTTCCGGGACAGCGAGCAGGACGGCACCCCCTTCCCGGAAACGGACATCGGCCAGCGCTTCGCCGCCGCCCGGGTCACCTATGCCACACCGTTGCTGGAGCTGTGCCCGACCGCCCTGATCTTCGGGGTCTGGAACTCGACCGGGCCCCTGGGCGGCCTGGGAGCGAGGTTCCCGCGCGCCCTGGTCTCGGAGATCGTGGGCTTCGACGCCACCGTCGGCTACCGGACCCGGAGCCGGATCGACCCACTCTCGATCTCCAGCCAGGTGGAGATCTACGAGGCCCCGGAGGGGACCTGGACCGCCGATCCCGACCGGGCCCGGCGAGAGGGCAACCAGCCAGTGCGCTATGGGCGCAAGGACAGGGGCAAGCCGGCCGCCGCCAACCTGGGCAACGTGACCCCGGATTTCGTCCGCGCGGATCCAGGCAACGAGCAGCTCCCAGGTGGGGTCACCATCTCCGAGGCGGTACAGACCGCCGTCCTCTCCCTGCCTGCTCTACGCCGGCTCCGTTTCCCGCTGGAGCCAGGCCAGCTGCCCGATCCGGAGGTCGAGGAGGCCGCCCGGGTGTTGCTGGCGGCGCTCGGCCTGTTCGCCGTGGCTCGCAATCACCAGCTCGGCTACGACCTCCGCTCCCGTTGCCTGCTGATCCCGGTCGGACCGCCCCGGTACGAGGTGGTGGCGGTCGCCGACGGCAGCAGCTCCAGCTTCCAGCTCGACGCAGATCAGGCCCGCGGCATCCTCGCGGCGGCCTTGCGGAGGGCGCGGGAGGTCGGCCTTCCCTGGCGGGAGGAGGAGATCGTGCTACACCCCTCCGATCGCCTCGTCGATCTGGTCCGGCGGAGCATCCGGATCCAGGTCGGAGGGGCTGACGAGTCCTGAGGGCGGCATGCTCGCCATCGACGTCGAATACTTGACCGGTCGTTGCGTCGCCGCCCGGCTGGACGATCGTGACCAACCCGAATGGCCACCGCACCCCGCCCGGCTCTTCGCCGCCCTGGTGGCGGTGGCCAAGGAGGCGGGCGACGACCCCCGAGAGCGAGCAGCCCTGGAGTGGCTGGAGCGGCAGGCACCCCCCACCATCGCCGCCAGCGAGGCCACGCAGCGCCGGATCCTGCCGGTGTTCGTGCCGGTCAATGACGACAAGCACCTCGACGGCAAGGTCGCGCCGCCGACCTCGCCGACCTACCCCATCCCCCGTGTCCGTCAGCCACGCACCTTCCCCTCGGTCACCCCCGATTGTCCCCTGGTCCAGTTCGCCTGGCCAGCCGCCGATCCGGACGAGGCCACGCAGGCGGCGATCTCGGGGCTGCTGGCCCGGCTCGTCTACCTCGGGCATTCCTCCTCGCTGGTGAGAGCGGTGCTCAGCCCGCGGCCGCTACCTCCTATCTGGCAGCCGGGCGAGCCCAGCCGGGACGGGCAGGTTCTGCGGGTTCCGGCGCCAGGCCTGCTGGTCCGGCTGGAGGAGGTGTACGAGGTCTTCACCCGCACCGGCATCCGACAACAAGTGCCAGGGCGCCCGGTGACCTACCGCCGGGTCGAGCCGAGCCGGGATCGGACCGTCCCGCCGGCGACGTGCTTCGGTACCATGCTGGTCTTCCGCCGCGACCAGGGCCCACGCTACCCGATCCTGGCCGCCGAGCGGGTGGCCGCAACCCTCCGCGATGCGGTCATGGCCGCGTGCGACCAGCCGGTGCCGGAGGTGTTGAGTGGACACACCCAAGACGGCGCCCCCAGCCGGCGCCCGCACGCGGCCTACGTGGCCCTGCCCGCCGTGGGCGACCGCCACCTGGACGGGCACCTGGTCGGGGTCGCGGTGGCGCTGCCCCGCGACCTTGCCTCAGAGGAGCGAGTGCTGGCCGAGCGCGCCCTGGGACGGGTGGAGCAGCTCACCTTCGGTCGGGCCGGGACCTGGAGGGTGGCTCCTTCCGACACGACCGAGCTGGTCCGTGCCCTGCAGCCCTGGAGGTGGACGGGGCCGGCCCGGGGCTGGGCCACGGTCACCCCGGTGGAGCTGGACGGCTTCCCCGACGACCGCTACGGACCGGACACCGCGGCCATGGTGGCCCGAGCCTGCCGGCGGATCGGCCTGCCTGAGCCTGTGGAGGTGGTGGTCGGACCGGTCTCGGTGGTGCCGGGGGTTCCACCGGCGGGCCGCTTCGTGGGTTGGAGGGTGCCCCGGCCCGGTCCGCGGCGGCCGCTGGTCCACGCCGTCATCCGGTTCTCGGACCCGGTCCTGGGGCCGGTGCTGCTGGGCGCGGGGCGCTACCGCGGCCTTGGCCTCTGCCGGCCCTCCAGGACCGACGGGAGGCGGAGCCGTGCTGAGCTCGGGTGACTTTCCCGCCTTCTTCGCCGAGGTCCACGGGGTCGAGCCCTTCCCCTGGCAGCGTCGCCTGCTGGAGCGGGTGGTCACGGATGGCTGGCCTGCCCGGCTCGACCTGCCCACCGCCTCGGGCAAGAGTGCCGTCGTCGACGTCGCCGTCTTCGCCCTCGCCCTCTCGGTCGGTAGCGGGCGGCGCGAACCCCGGCGAGTGTTCTTCGTCGTCGACCGGCGGATGGTGGTGGACGACGTCTCGACCCGGGCCAAGGCGATCGCGCGAGCCCTGGACGATTCCACCAGGCCCGTCTCGGCCGCGGTCGCCGAGCGCCTGCGGCGGCTCGGCGGCGAGGTGCCGCTGCGGGTGGCGACGCTGCGTGGGGGCATGTACCTCGACCACGGCTGGGCGCGCGACCCGGCCCAACCGCTGGTCTGCGTCTCCACCGTCGACCAGGTCGGCTCCCGCCTCCTCTTCCGCGGTTACGGGCTCCTCGGCGATGCCACCAACCAGCTCCCGATCCACGCCGGTATGGTCGCCAACGACGCCCTGATCGTGCTCGACGAGGTCCACTTGGCCGGCGCCTTCGCCCGTACCCTAGAGGCGATCGCGCGCTACCGCACCTGGGGCGAGGTTCCGTCCTCGCCATGGCAAGTGGTCGAGATGTCGGCCACCCCCATCGACGACGGCATCACCGCGAGCGACTTCGGGTTGACCGACGCCGACCGGGAGCACCCGATGCTGGGACCCCGGCTCCGCGCCTCCAAGCCGGCCCGGCTGGTCCAGGTCGAGGATGACGCCAATGATCCTCAGCCCCATCTGGCACGAGCACTGGCGGAGCAGGCCCTCGATCTTCGTGCCCGGAACCCGGAGCTGCGGGTGATCGGGGTCGTCGTCAACCGGGTGCGGACCGCCCGGCTGGTCTTCGAGCGGCTCCGGAAGCAGCCCGAGACCGACGCCGTCCTCCTGATCGGGCGGGTCCGGCCCTGGGACCGCGAGTCGCTGCTCCAGGGCTGGCTACCTCGCCTCCGACCCGACCGCCCGGAGGATGACACCTCGTCGCCGGTGTTCGTCGTCACCACCCAGTGCATCGAGACCGGCGCCGATCTCGACTTCGACGCGCTGGTCACCGAGTGCGCCTCCCTGGAGGCGCTGCGTCAGCGCTTCGGCCGGCTGAACCGCGCCGGGCGGCGGGAGCGCGCTCCCGCCGTCATCCTGGCCCGGCCGCGATCGCTCCGGGAGGCGAACGACCCGATCTACGGTCCGGCGCTGTCCCACACCTGGCGATGGCTGCTCGGCAAGGCCCAGCGAGTGGGCCGGGGACGGCACCGGGAGGCGATCGTGGACCTCGGCATCGAAGCCACGCGAGCGCTGCTCGCCGACCTCGACGAAGGCCAGGGGCTTGCGGTGCTCGGCGCCCCTACGTCGCGACCGCCGGTGCTGCTCCCCACCCATCTCGACCTCCTGGCTCAGACCAGCCCGCTCCCCGAGCCAGACATCGAGGTGAGCCTGTTCCTGCACGGCGTCGACCCCAGCCCGGCCGACGTCCAGGTGGTGTGGCGAGGCGATCTGCCCCCGCTATCGACGGAGGGATGGGCCGATATCATCGCCCTGGCTCCGCCTAGCTCCCGAGAGGCCATCGCTCTGCCCACGGCAGCGGTCCGGCGTTGGCTCTCGGGCGAGGCTCCTGTCGACGTGGCCGACGTGGAGCGAACCAGCGACCTGGATCGGGGAGTGGACGATCGTGCTCTTGTCTTCCGACCATGTCTGCGCTGGCGAGGGCCACGGCAGGGAGGGACGGCAGTGATCGAGCCAGCTCAGATCCGTCCAGGGGATACCATCGTGGTTCCCTGCGACTACGGCGGGGCAGACGTCTATGGATGGTACCCCGAGTCCCATCGGCCGGTGGTCGACATCGCCGAGGCGACGAGCGCCCGCCCGCTGCTCCGCCTCCACCCCAGCCTGCTGCGGTGGCAGCTCAAGGATCCGAGTGCCGCCGCGACGGCCCAGCTCCGCGATCTGATCTCTCAGCTCGTCCGGGCCCTGGCCGACGACGAGCCGGTCGAGGAGCTGGAGCGGCAAATCCTGGAGTCGCTCGCCGACGACACCCTGGCCGTGCCCTGGATCTGCCAGCGGGCAATGGCCTTGCTCCGAGATCCGCGACGTCGTCGGGTCCCCTACCCCGACGGCGCGGGGATCGTGCTGACCCAGTCCAGGCGGCCAGTACTCGGGATTGCTCCGTCCGAGACCATCACCGACGAAAGCGATGAGACCTCGCTGGTCGGGGAGGTGCCACTGGGCCGGCATCAGGAGGGCGTCGCCGAACGGGCGACGTGGTTCGCCACGGCCTGCGGGCTGCCACCAGAGCTGGTGGCGGACCTCCGGCTGGCCGCCCGCCATCACGACCTGGGGAAACGTGATCCCGCCTTCCAGCTGCTTCTGCAGGGTGGCGATCCACGCCGAGTTCAGCTCGCGCCCGAGCCCCTGGCCAAGGGAGTCGGCGAGCTGCGCTCACCTGCGGCCTGGCGGGAGGCGTGGCGGCGATCCGGGCTGCCCGTGGGGCACCGCCACGAGGCGGTCTCGCTCACCTTGCTCGGGGAGGAGGAGCTGGCCGGGGCCCACGACCCGGAGCTCGTACGCCATCTCGTCGCCAGCCACCATGGGTGCGCCCGCCCCTTCTTCCCCGTGCCCGAGGGATCGAGCCTGGCCGACCCGGTCGTTCGGCTGGACGGAGGCGTGGCTGAGCGCTTTTGGGCTCTGACTCGCCGCTACGGCTGGTACGGGCTCGCCTACCTGGAGGCGATCCTCCGCCTGGCCGATCACCGCCAGTCCGAATCGGAGGCGGCCGGGTGAGCCCCGTCAGCACGTTGCACGGCCGCGGGCCGGAGGGCGGCCACCTCCTCGGTTTCCTGTGCACCCTGGGCACGCTGGCCGTCCTCGATCGATCGGCACCGTGGGTCCGGCCCAGGCTGCACTGGAGCGAGGCCGGGGTCTGGCGGCCGGTTTGGACGCTCGACGGGGCGATCGATGAGGAGGGGCTGATCGACCTCCTCCACCAAGCGCTGAGGGAGGGATCAACCGGGCCCGAGTTCACCGACCTCGGCCCGAGCCTCAGCAAGCTCGACGTCGATCGCTTTCGAGCCTTCGCGGCAAAGGCCGCGGAGACGTCGACCCCGGCCCGACGGCGTTGGGCCGACTTCGCGGCCGCCTATGGGGTCGCCGTGGGCGACCGCTTCCACGAAACGCCGCTCCACATGCACAACCTGGGTCAGCTGCGGTTCTTCAAGGATGTCCTCGAGCTGGTCCAGGGGACCGGTCGTGATCACCTCAGAAAGGCCCTGTTCGAGCCCTGGCGTTACGATGACCCGCAGCCAACCATGCGTTGGGATCCGGTCGATGACCGGCGCTACGCCTACCGGGCCGACAACCCCTCGGACTCGAAGATCGCGCCCATCCGCACCGTCCGTGGGGCCAACCTGCTGGCCATCGAGGCGCTGCCCTCACTTCCCGTCGTGCCCCAGAGCCGTTCGTCGCCGGCGATCGGGTTCCGAAAGCAGGGATCGGAGTGGGTCGTGCGCTGGCCGATCTGGACCACGCCGATCACACTTCGGGTGATCGAGAGCCTGCTCCGCCACCCCGATGTGGCTGCCGCCCCAGAAAGCCACCAACGACTGCGCCGCCTGGGGGTGGCCGAGGTCTTTCAGGCCCGCCGGGTCGAGCCCCGCTACCGGAGCTTCACCCTTGCCGAGGCGCTGCTGGGCTCGAGCTGAGCCATTAGCGCCTCCCCCGCACCTTGAAAAGTGAATCCAGCCGACCATTGCGCGGACCCCTAGCTCCACCCCCCGTGAACTCGAGGTTCGCGCAACCTCCCGAACTCGGCCGGTGCCGCCGAGGGGGTCCGATGCCGCTCCCGAGAGGGCGGCGGAGGGCGGTTCCCGAATTCGGCGGGTGCCGTCGCACCACGGTCTCGTACCGTGGCCACATTGCAGCTGGCAGGAGGACTTGGGAGAGTTCTCGGCCGACGTCGCACCACGGTCTCGTACCGTGGCCACATTGCAGCTGCTGTGGGGAGGCATCGTCTGGTCGCGGACCAAGTCGCACCACGGTCTCGTACCGTGGCCACATTGCAGCTTCGTGGCCGCGGCCCGGTCGCGACCACGGCTCGTCGCACCACGGTCTCGTACCGTGGCCACATTGCAGCTTGCCTGAGCCCGTGATCCCCGCCACCACGACGGGCAGTCGCACCACGGTCTCGTACCGTGGCCACATTGCAGCCAGGCGGCCGTCTTCCTGCGCTGGGTGGATGCCCAGTCGCACCACGGTCTCGTACCGTGGCCACATTGCAGCCTGCGGGCGGGCGTCTGGGCCACCGACCTGACCGGGTCGCACCACGGTCTCGTACCGTGGCCACATTGCAGCCTGGTCCTCGTTCGCGCACAGCCACAAGTCGGCAGGTCGCACCACGGTCTCGTACCGTGGCCACATTGCAGCGACCCAGACCGTGTGCCCGCAACGCGCGCTCACCGAGTCGCACCACGGTCTCGTACCGTGGCCACATTGCAGCTGCAAATTCTGCGACTGGGCAGGATTTGTGGAAGTCGCACCACGGTCTCGTACCGTGGCCACATTGCAGCTGGAGGAAGGTCGAGACCGAGTCCAACTCAGCGAGAGTCGCACCACGGTCTCGTACCGTGGCCACATTGCAGCGCCGCGGCGCTGCAGCGGGTCGAGCAGGCCCTGGGCGGGTCGCACCACGGTCTCGTACCGTGGCCACATTGCAGCTGTTGCCATCGACATCGTTTAACCAGGGTGCCGTTAGGTCGCACCACGGTCTCGTACCGTGGCCACATTGCAGCGAGCCGTCTCGGGCCGTCCCAGGGCGCGAGAGCCGTCGCACCACGGTCTCGTACCGTGGCCACATTGCAGCGTCGCCGTCCGTGTCCTCGGCATCGGCCGACTGCCGGTCGCACCACGGTCTCGTACCGTGGCCACATTGCAGCGGCACCATGGAACGCCGGATGAGGTTGGCGCATGAGACGCACCACGGTCTCGTACCGTGGCCACATTGCAGCGCGTCCAGCGCCGCTTGGGCGTGGCGCAGGAACGCGGGTCGCACCACGGTCTCGTACCGTGGCCACATTGCAGCTGCAATACGTCATGGTCGTGGCGGCGGGGGCCGCCGGTCGCACCACGGTCTCGTACCGTGGCCACATTGCAGCGGGTTCGTCCGGGGATGATGGACCGCTGCAGGCGGGGTCGCACCACGGTCTCGTACCGTGGCCACATTGCAGCCAGGCGATGCCAAGCGGGATGAGATCACGGAGCAGGTCGCACCACGGTCTCGTACCGTGGCCACATTGCAGCCGGGGCATCCAGTTCGTCCGCGCTTGGCTCGACCTCCCTTCGACTCGGGGTCGCCGGACTCACAGAGGTCGGGCCGGAACCCGTGGTGGGCGGCGAAGCGGACGTACTCGGGGTGCGGCACCACCAGGTTGGCCACGATGCCCGCCCGCAGGCACGACATCCGGTCGCTGAGCACCACCGCCAGCACCCCGCCCAGCTCCTCCAGGCACTCGGCCAGCAGCCGCAGCGTCGTCTCCTGGCGCTGGTCGCGGGCGAACCTGACCAACCGGTATCGCGACCAGGCCAGCACCGCGCAGAACCTCTCCAGCCCTGCACCGGCGTCCAGTCGATGACCAGGTGCTGGCCCGGCACCGGCACCCAGGGCCGGTACCGCCGACGCTGTCGCCGCCAGCGCGCCTTCGCCTCGTGCACCGCCCGCCGCAGATTCCGCGCCGAGCCCGTGTAGCCCGCCGCCCGGACCACCGGCAGCAACCGCTTCGCCGAGATCTGGCCTTCGGTGTCCTTCACCTTCTTCTCGATGACCGTCTTCACGTTCTCGGGGTTCGAGACCAGGCGTCGCGGCCGACGCTCGTACGGCTCGCCTCCATACGCTCCACCACCCGCTTCACCGTCTCGTCGGTCGTCCGCCACAGCCGGGCCGCGGCCCGGTAGCTGCCAGCTCTCGGTAGGCATTGAGGATGTCCAACTGCTCCCTCGTGTCCTTCCATGGAGACGTCCTCCGGTGCGACGACGTTGGCTTCAGACCCCAACACGTTCTCGCACCGGGGATTCCTCCGTCTGACCCTCAGGTCAGCCGAGGGGTGCGGACTTTGAGATGGCCACTCCCGCGGACTCTACGTTGGCCAAGGACACCATGTGCAAGTGGGGGCTCGGTGAACTCGAGCCGACCTTGTGAAGACGGGCCGGAGGTTGACCACCCCTCTTGCGTGATCCAATCACCTTTGCTGAGCGCAAGCTTGCTAGGAACCATGCTTTCAGCTGGCCGTTCCTCGCCCATCATCCGCCCCCGGCGACTCTGGACCGCCCGACCCGGGCGCCGTGGCGGGAGCAAGGGATTGCCCCCAGACGAGCTCGGCGCGGGCGGAGACGAAGGTTCGCTTGTGAGCCCTCCTGGCCCGCGGCTCAGCCGACGGGCGGCCGCCGGAGGCGGGCAGCCGGGGCGGCCTCACCCCGTCACCGCCTTCGCCGACCGGGGCCACGACGGCCGGCGGTGGTGGTGAGGCTGGGGGGTCCCGGCCGCCCGGCTGGAGGGCGGGATGCGCCACGACCCGCTCCGCCACGCTCGATGAAGACGGTCGCGTATTACGTGGTCGTGTACACTGTGCACGTGGCCGAGACGCTCACGATTCGCCTCGACGAGGACGCCCGGGCGATCCTGGAGGCGACCGCCCGGCAGCGCGGGCAGGGGCTGAGCACGTTCGTCCGTGAGCTGGCCGAATCCGAGGCCCGCAGGCTGCGGCGGGAGGCAATCAGGGCTGAGGGGGAGCAAGTCCTGGCCTATCTCGCCCAGCACCCTGAGGCCCAGGCCGAGCTCGAGGAGATCGGGACCCCGATCAACGAGCCCGAATGAGCCGACCTGCGGCCGGCAGCATCGTGCTCGTGGACTGGCGAGGCGGCGCGTTGCCGGCCGAGCCGAGCAAGCTCCGCCCCGCGGTGGTGGTGGAGGATGACGGTCTGTTTCCGGACGCCTACCCGAACACGCTGGTGGTGCCCCTGACCCGTGACCAGGGTCTGGTTTATCCCTCGTTCTCCGAGCGGATCGACCCGACCCCGGAGAACGGCGCCTCCCAGACCTGCTGGGCGTTGGCACACCACGTGAGCAGCGTCTCGGTGAAGCGGGTCACCCAGACCCCATCCCGCATCACTCACGACCAGCTGGACAACATCCGCCGCCGCATCGCGCTGGCGGTGGGGTGCGGGCGCTGAGGCTGGAGCCGGCTCGAGGCCGGGGTGCCGGTTGGCGTCAAAAATGGCGTCAGCCGGCTGGAGGCGGGGTTCGGGCAGCCTTGCTGGATCGAGATTTCGAATTCGACAACTGGCGGAGGGAGAGGGATTCGAACCCCCGAGGGCTTGCGCCCTGGCTGTTTTCAAGACAGCTGCCATCAACCGGACTCGGCCATCCCTCCGTGTCCGGGCTCCGAGGATACCGGACCAGGCGCGGTGCCCCCGTCCCCGGGCGGAGGCGTGGGCATGATCACGGCCGGCGCCACCAGCGGTCCCGGTGCCCCCGTCCCCGGGCGGAGGCGTGCCTTGCCCTCGGCCTGCTACCCTGGAGCCCCGCCCATGAGGTGCTCCCTCGATCACGGGCGTCGGGCCGCACGAGTGGCGTTCCTCGTGGCGGTCCTCGTCCTCATCGCCCAGGCATGTGTCACCGGCCGCCCGCCCGCACCCGGCCCGACGTCGCCGGCCGCCCGCCGGCCGGAGCCCACCCCCTCGCCCCCCTGTGCCGACCGGGCCTTCGCCCGGCTGAGCGAGGCCCAGCGTCTGGGTCAGCTCTTCCTGGTCGGCCAGACCCTCCCCGACCCGGCCGCGGCGGGCATCGTCGCCGCCGTCCAGGCCGGCCACGTGGGCGGGGTGGTGCTCGGAGGCACGGGTTGGAGCAGCGCCGCCGGCGTCCAGCGCAGCGTGCAGCAGCTCCAGGCCCTGGCCAGCCCGGAGGCCACCGGGGGAGTGCGGTTCTTCGTCTCCGGCAACCAGGAGGGGGGACGGCCGGGATCGTTGCAGGCCTTCTACGGTCCCGGTTTCTCCGCCATCCCCAGCGCGCTCAGCCAGGGCACCATGGACCCGGCCCGGCTGCAGCAGGATGCGGCCACCTGGGGGGCCGAGCTGCACGCGGCCGGCGTGAACCTGGACCTGGCCCCGGTGATGGACACGGTGCCGGCCGAGCTGGCGGCGACCAACGCCCCCATCGGTGGCCTCGATCGCGAATACGGCCACGACCCGACCACCGTCGCCGCGCACGGCAGCGCGTTCGTCCGGGGCATGGGCTCGGCCGGGGTGGCGACCACGGTCAAGCACTTCCCCGGCCTGGGTCGGGTGAGCGGCAACACCGACTTCACCCCCCGGGTGGTGGACACGGTCACCGCCCGCCACGACCCCTACCTGGAGCCCTTCCGGGCCGGGATCGCCGCCGGCGCCGGCTTCGTCATGGTCTCGCTGGCGACCTACACCCGCATCGACCCCGCCAACCCGGCGGTCTTCTCGCCGGCCGTGATCCAGCAGCTGCTGCGCGGCGACCTGGGCTTCCGGGGGGTGGTGATGTCCGACGACCTGGGGGCCGCGGCCGCCGTCCAGGACGTGCCCGTGGCGGAGCGAGCGCTCCGCTTCCTCGCCGCCGGTGGGGACCTGATCCTGACCATGCGGCCGGCCGACGTCCTCCCCATGGAACAGGCGCTTCGGGCCCGCATGGATTCGGACCCCGCCTTCCACGACCGGGTGGAGGAGTCGGTCCACCGGGTGCTGGCGGCCAAGGCGGACATGGGCCTCCTCCCGGGCTGCACCGCCCGGGGGACTTCCTCGTCCTGAGCCGGCCCGGCACGGGTTCGCCCGGGACGCCACCCGATCGGCCTCGGTAGGCTCTGGCTGTGGCACCCCATCGGAACCGGTTCCGATAGGGACCCTGTGGCCGACGGCCGCGCGGAGCGTCGCCGAGGAGAAGGATGAGGCCGTCCATCCATCGCCGCATCGGCCGCGGTGCGGCGAGAGCGAAGCACTGGCTGCGCCAGCACCTGCGCACCCTGCTGCCGATCGTGCTGGGGGCGGCGGCCCTGGTCGCCCTGGTGCTGGGCCTCGACCCCAGCACCTTCGCCTCGGCCATCGACCACTTCGATCTCCGGCTGCTGCCGCCGATCCTCGCCGCGGCCGTGGCCATCCCGGTCCTGCAGGGCATGCGCTGGCACTTCCTCCTGCGCGAGCTGGACATCGACCTGCGGATGCGGGACACGGTCCTGCTCAGCGTCGCCGGGCAGGCGATCACCGCCATCCTGCCCCTGGGCGACCTGACCCGTGCCATCTTCGCCAGCGAGGTGACCGACGCGGAATTCGGGGACACGGCGGCCACGGTCACCGTGCAGGAGCTGAGCTTCACCCTTCTGCTCGTGCTCGCCGCCCTCCCCGCCCTGGTGCAGCTGCACGCCTCCCCCCTGGTGATCGCCGTCACCCTCCTCGGCATCGCCTTCATCCTCGCCGTCCTCACCGTGCCCCCGCTCTTTCGCGCCGTCCACGCCCTGGTGGCGCGCACTCCCTTGCTCCGCCGCTTCCTCTCCCAGATCGACGAGCTCCAGCACGAGACCGTCCGCCTCCTGCACCGGGCGGACACGGCCGGCTGGTCGAGCCTCGACCTGGTCCGGGTGCTGGTCGCGGCCACGCTCTTCTGGCTGGTGGTGGAGGGCCTGAGCCCGCACACCATCACCTGGTGGGAGGCGGCCTTCGTGCTCGCCATCGCCTACGTGGGCGGGGCCGTCAGCCTGATCCCGGGCGGGGCGGGGGCGAACGAGGCCACCACCGTCGGCGCTCTCATCCTGCTCGGCCTCCCGCCGGGGCTGGCCACCGCCGCCGCCCTCCTCCAGCGGGCCTTCACCACCGGGGTCGCCTCCATCCTCGGGATCGGCGCCTACATGCTGGCCCGCCGCCGCTTCCAGCTGAGCGGTCTGGGCGCGCTGCAGGCCCGAGCCGCCAGCCGGCGCTGAAGGGCCCGGGATGCGCCTTCCCACCGGGCCGCTCCGGGCCTGGGCCGGGGACCCGGCGCGAGCCGACCTCCGGCGGGCAGCCCGGGCGGCCCTGGTCACCACCGGCCTCTTCGCCTTCGCCCAAGGGGCCGTGGGCCAGCCACAGGTGGTCACCTTCGTCGCCTTCGGGGCCTTCACCTTCCTGGCCCTCATCGACTTCGGCGGCCCCACCCGCGACCGGACCCTGGCCTACGCCCTCACCGCCCTGGTCGGCTCGGCCTTGATCGGGCTCGGTACCGCCGTCTCGCCCCAACCCTGGAGCGCCGCCCTGGCGATGCTGGCGGTCGCCTTCGGCGTGCAGTTCACCGGCGTCTTCGGTGGCTACGTGGCCGGCGCCCAGCCGGCCCTGCTCCTCGCCTACGTCCTCGCCGCCACCGTCCCCGCCCCGCCCGGCGCCATCCCTGCCCGGCTCGCCGGCTGGCTGCCGGCCACGGCCGCCGCCATCGCCGCCGCGGTGCTCCTCTGGCCACGGCACGAGCACCGGACGCTGCAGGAGCGGGCGGCGGTCGCCTGCCGGGCCCTGGCCGAGCTGGTCCGGTCGATCCGGGAGGAGCAGGGCAGCGTCGCCGGGGCGGAGCGTCGGGCTCGGGAAGCAGTGCTGGCGGTCCGGCGTGCCTACGCCGCCACCCCACACCGGCCGGCCGGCCCCACCCGCCGCGAGCGGGCGCTGGCGCAGCTGGTCACGGAGCTGGACCGAGCCCTGACCTTCGGCTTCGGCGCCGCGGTCCGCGGGCCCGACCGCCATCCCTGCCTTGAGGAGGGGAGCCAGCTGGCGGCCGCGGTCGTCCGCTCGCTCGAGGCCGGCGCCGAGGTGCTGACCGGGGGCCCATCCCCGGACCTGGGCGAGCTGCAGCGGGCACGGGTGGAGCACCGGCTGGCGCTCGACCGCTGGGCGGCCGCACGGCTGCGGGCCGGGGCCGGGGCCGAGGCGGTGCTCGCCGGCCTGGAGGCCGACCACTGGCTGCGCCTGGTCTCCTACCTGTGCCTGGCCATCGGCGCCAACGCCACCATCGCGGCCGGACGGCCCTTCGAGGAGGGCGAGTTGCCCCTGACCGCCGGGACGCCCCGCCACCGGGGCGCGAGGGGGGTGGCGCACCGGGTCGGCCACACGGTCCGCACCCACCTGTCACCCGCCTCCACGGTGCTCCAGGCCAGCCTCAGGACGGCCGTCGGGCTGTCGGTGAGCGTGCTCGTGGCGCGGCTCCTGAAGCTGGACCACGCCTTCTGGGCGGTGCTGGGCACCCTCTCCGTGCTCCGCTCCAACGCCCTGGGCACGGGACGGGCGGCCCTGCAGGTGATCGGTGGCACGGTGCTCGGGGTGGCGGCCGGGGCCGCCTTCGCCGCCGTCGCGGTCCCCCGTCAGCCGCTCCTCTGGGCGGCGCTCCCGGTGGCCATCTTCTTCGCCACCTCGACCTCACGGCTCCATCCCGTCGTCGGCCAGGCCGCCTTCTCGGTGCAGCTGGTCGTGCTCTTCAACCTCATCGCTCCGGTTGGCTGGCGGGTGGGGCTGGTGAGGATCGAGGACGTCGTCGTCGGCACCGGCGTGAGCCTGGTGGCGGGGGTGCTGCTCTGGCCCCGTGGCGCTCGCCGGCAGCTGTGCCGGGCGCTGGCCGCGGCCTACCGCCGCCTGGCCGACCTCCTGGAGACGGCCTCGGGCCTGGTGCTCGACGCCGGAGGGGCAGAGGACCGGGCCACCGCCATGTGGGCCGCGCGGCAGGCAGCGAGGGAGGCTCGCGACCGGGCCGGGGAGGCCTTCGGGCAATTCCTGGACGAGCGGGGGTCCAGGCGCCTTCCGGTCGAGAGCTGGGCCCTCCTGGTGGCCGCCGTCGACCACGTCCTCCTCGTCGGCGACCTGGCCGAGCTGATGTCGGACGCCGGGTACCGGGTCCGGTCCTGCGTCGCGGAGGCGCGGTGGCTGCGGCGTCTGGCACGGCGCCAGGCCTTCGCCTTCCTCGGGTTGGCCGACCGGCTCGAGGGGGGGTCGGCGGGGAGGCCTGACCGGCTCTCCGCCTCCGAGCTGCGGTCGGCGGCGACCTCCTGCCTGCGGGCCTGGGACGGCACCGAGGGATCGGCGGCCGGCCGTTCGGCGATTGCCCTCGCCCTGGCCGCTGAATGGCTGGAGCAGCTGGACCTGCTGGCCGCCGACCTCGAGCTTCCGGCGGCGGCGGCCGGGGAGGCCGCCCGTCTGCCCTGGTGGCGCTGAGGGGCGGGGCCCCGTCAGGCGGCCCCGATCAGCTCGCAGCCGCCCATGTAGGGGCGCAGGACCTCGGGCACGACCACGGTGCCGTCCGCCCGCTGGTAGGTCTCGAGCACGGCGTCGATGGTCCGGGCCAGGGCCAGCCCGCTGCCGTTCAGGGTGTGCACGTAGCGGGGTGGCTCCCCGGGCGCCGGCCGGTAGCGCAGGTTGGCGCGCCGGGCCTGGAAGTCGTTGAAGACCGAGCAGGAGGAGACCTCCAGGTAGCGGCCCAGGCCCGGGCACCAGGCCTCGAGGTCGTACTTCTTGTACTGGGCGAAGCCCAGGTCGCCGCTGCACATGACCAGGACCCGGTAGTGGAGCCCGAGCCGGCGCAGCACCTCCTCGGCGTGCCCGGTCAGCTCCTCCAGGGCCGCGAGCGATCGCTCCGGCTCCACCACCTTCACCAGCTCCACCTTGGAGAACTGGTGCAGGCGGACGTACCCCCGGGTGTCCTTGCCCGCCGCCCCCGCCTCGGAGCGAAAGCAGGGGGAGTAGGCGACGTAGTTCAGGGGCAGCCGTGCCCCGTCCAGGATCTCCTCGCGATGGAGGTTGGTGACCGGGACCTCGGCGGTGGGGATCAGCCAGAGGTCGTGGCCCTCGACCCGGAAGGCGTCCTCCCCGAACTTGGGCAGGTTGGCCGTCCCCAGCATGGAGGCGGTGTTGACCAGGAAGGGCGCCAGCACCTCGACGTACCCGTGCTCCCGGGTATGGAGGTCGAGCATGAACTGCGCCAGCGCCCGCTCCAGGCGGGCACCCTGCCCCTTGAGGAAGGCGAAGCGGGAGCCGGCCACGCGCGACGCCCGCTCGAAGTCCATGATGTCCAGCGCCTCGCCGATCTCGTAGTGGGTGCGGGGGGTGAAGTCGAAGCTGGGCCGCGTCCCCCACTCCCGGACCACCACGTTGTCGTCCGCGGTCTCGCCCACCGGGACGCTCTCGTGGAAGACGTTGGGGACCACGAGCAGGAGCTCGTCCAGCCGTCGTCGCAGCTCGTCGGCCTCGGCGGAGGAGCGTTTGACCGACTCCGCCAGCTCCCGCATGCGGGGGATCAGCGCCTGCTCCCGGGTCCGCGCGAACTCCTTCGAGAGCGCGTTCTGCTCCGCCCGCGAGCGCTCCGCCCGGGTGGTCGCCTCCCGCCAGCGGCGGTCCAGATCCAGGATCTCGTCCACCGGCGCCGTCTCCCCCTTCAGCCGGGCGGCCCGGCGCACCTCGTCCGGGTGACGGCGGATGAAGTCCAGCGGGAGCACGGTTACTCCTCCTTCAGCTGCGGGAAGAGGATCACGTCCCGGATCGCGGCCTGGTCGGTGACCAGCATGACCAGACGGTCGATGCCCACCCCGAGCCCACCGGTCGGGGGCAGCCCGTACTCGAGGGCGCGCAGGAAGTCCTCGTCGAAGGGATGCGCCTCCTCGTCCCCGGCGGCGCGTTCGGCCGCCTGGGCCTCGAAGCGGCGCCGCTGGTCGATGGGATCGGTCAACTCGGTGAAGGCGTTGGCGTGCTCGCGGCCGACGGCCACCAGCTCGAAACGCTCCACGAAGCGGGGATCGTCGTCGCGCCGACGGGCCAGGGGTGAGATCTCGACCGGGTAGTCGACCACGAAGGTCGGGTCCCACAGGTTGGGCTCGACCAGCTCCTCGTAGGCCTCCGCCAGCTCCACGCCGGCCAGCTCCCGACCCGTCGCCTCGCGGACCAGGTCCACCATGCGCGCACGTCGGAACGGGGGCCGGAGATCGATGGACCGGCCCTGGTAGCTGGTCACCAGGGGACGTCCCGCCGCCCCGGCGGCGGCGACCACGATCTCCTCGGTCAGCCGCATCATGTCCTCGTAGTCGGCGTAGGCCTGGTAGCACTCGAGCATCGTGAACTCCGGGTTGTACTTGGGCGACAGCCCTTCGTTCCTGAATACGCGGCCGATCTCGTAGACGCGCTCCATCCCCCCGACCACGAGCCGCTTCAGGTACAGCTCGAGCGCGATGCGGAGGAAGAGCTCACGGTGCAGGGCCTGGTGGTAGGTCCTGAAGGGCCTGGCGTGGCCACCTCCGGGCACCTCCTGGAGGACCGGCGTCTCCACCTCCAGGAACCCCTTGCCGTCGAGCAGGGCGCGGATGGCCGAGATGACGCGAGAGCGGACGACGAAGACCGAGCGCACGTCGGGGTTGGCGATCAGGTCCAGGTAGCGCTGGCGGTAGCGGGTCTCGACGTCCCTGAGGCCGTGCCACTTCTCGGGCAGCGGGCGCAGGGACTTGCTGAGCAGGGTGAAGCACTCGACCCACACGCTGGGCTCGCCCCGACGGGTGCGTCGGACGGGGCCGGAGGCCCCGATCAGGTCACCGGGGTCGAGCTGCAGGAAGCGGCGGTGCGCCCCCTCGCCCAGGACGTCGCGGCGGGCGACGAGCTGGATGCGGCCCTCGCCGTCCTGGAGGTCGGCGAAGGCCATCCCCCCCTGCCCTCGCCGCGTCATCAGCCGGCCGGCGACGGTCACCGGACCGGCGACGCCGTCCGGGCTGGCCTCGAGCAGGGCCAGGGCCCCGGCGGTGGTGTGGGTGCGGCGGAAGCGCCCCACGTACGGTTCCACGCCCTCCGCGATCAGGCGCTCGAGCTTCTGCCGGCGGTCGCGCAGGGCGGCCGGGAGGTCGTCGATCGGCTCGGAATCGGTCACGCAGGCGACAAGCGTACGCGGAAGCGAACGTCCGGTGCCGTCGCCCGGCCGCCCGCGGCCCCTACTCCACGGCCAGGATCTTCACCCGGCTGGTTCCGTTGGGGGAGCTCCACTCCACCTCGTCGCCGGCCCGATGGCCGAGCAGGGCCCGTCCCAGCGGGCTCTCGTTGGAGATGCGCCCGTGGAGCGGGTCCGCCTCCGCGGGACCGACGATCGAGTAGGTCGTCTGGTCACCGTCGTCGAACTCGACCACGACCCGCGCCCCGACCGCCGCCACCCCTTCCTCACGGGGCTCGTTCTCGATCACCACGGCGTTGCGGATCATGGCCTCCAGGGTGGCGATGCGACCCTCGACCAGGCTCTGCTCGTTCTTCGCCTCCGTGTACTCTGCGTTCTCGGCGATGTCGCCGAACTCCCGGGCCTGCCGAATCCGTTCGGCCACCTCCTCGCGGCGCACCCGGACCAGCTGCTCCAGCTCCTCCTCCAGCTGGCGAAGCCCTTCTCTGGTGAGTAGAACCGGTCGTTCCTCCATACGAAGTGGCGGATTTTATCATCCATCGGCGCTGTGAGGTTGTCCGTTCACCTGCTCCGAACCGTGTCCGGGAGGGGCAGGGGCGGGGGGTTGGCTTCGGCCCAGCGGCGAAGGCGCGCCGCCTCACGGCGAACCGCACGGGCCTGAGCGGCCACGTCGAGTCGGCGCAGCTGGACCGATCGCTCCGGCCCCCATGGCGCCCGGAACTCACCGGCACGCACCTGGCCGGCCACACGATGGTGGGCCCGACGGAAGGGAACGCCCTCGGCCACCAGGCGCTCGGCGGCGTCGGTCGCGTACAGCCCCTGGTCCTCGAGCGCGGCCGCCAGCCGCTCGGCGTCGAAGTCCAGCTCCTCGACCAGGAGCCTCGTCGCCTCCAGGCAGGCCTCCGCGTTGTCGACCACGGCGAAGAGGGCGACCTTGTCCTCCTGGAGGTCGCGGTCGTAGGCCATGGGCAGCCCCTTCAGGACGGTGACCAGAGCCGTGTAGCCGCCCAGGGCCCGACCGCTGCGTCCCCGGATGAGCTCGGCCACGTCCGGGTTCTTCTTCTGGGGCATGAGGCTGGACCCGGTCGCCACCCGGTCGGGCAGGCGCACGAAGCCGAACTCCGAGCTGGCCCAGAGCACGACGTCCTCGGCCAGGCGGCTCAGGTGGATGGCGATCGAGACCCCGGCGTGGAGGAGATCGAGCAGGAAGTCGCGGTCGGCGACCGCGTCCATGGGGTTGGCGGAGAGGCGGCCGAAGCCCAGCTCGGCCGCGACCACCTCCCGGCGGAGGGGCAGGGTGCTGCCGGCCAGGGCGCCGGCCCCCAGCGGCATCTCGTCCGCCGCCTGGTACGCGTGGCGGACGCGGGCGGCGTCGCGCAGCAGGGGCTGGGCGTGGGCGAGCAGGTGTAGGCCGACCGGCACCGGCTGGGCGCGCTGGAGGTGGGTGTAGCCGGGCATGACCAGGCGACCGGCGGCCACCGCCCGGTCGGCCAGGGCCGCGGCCGCGCCGGCCAGGGCCCGGGTCAGGCGGGCGCAGGCCTCCCGGCAGTAGAGCCGGAGGTCGAGGGCGATCTGGTCGTTCCGGGATCGCCCGGTGTGGAGCCGGGCCCCGCCGTCCGGGTCGAGCTCGGTGAGACGGCGCTCGATCGCGGTGTGTACGTCCTCGTCCGTCTCCTGGAAGCGGAACTCGCCGGCGGCGATCTCCGCCGCCACCCGACCCAGACCGCGCTCGATGCCCCGCAACTGCTCCTCGGTGATCAGGCCGGCGGCCCGCAGCCCGCGGGCGTGGGCGATGGAGCCGGCGACGTCGAAGGGGGCCAGGCGCAGGTCGACCGAGAGCGAGGAGGCGAATCGCTCCAGCTCGGGCAGCAGCCCCTCGGCGAAACGGCCGCTGTAGAGCTTCCCCCGGGCGGACCGGAACGGCATCAGGCCGCCCCCGGACGGCTCCACCGCGTGCCGGCGGGGGCCGGAGGAGCGACCGTGGAGCAGTGCATCACGATGCGATGGCATCGTGATGCCATGCGGACCACGGTCGACCCGGACGATGACGTCCTGGAGGCAGCCCGGGCCATCGCCCGCGCGGAGGGACGCAGCCTGGGGGCGGTCATCTCCGGCCTGCCGCGCCGCGGCCTCGTCCAGCCCACGGTGGGCACCGACGGGGAGGACGGGTTTCCGGTCTTCCGGATCCCCGCGGCCAGCCCGCCGATCACCGAGGAGACGGTCCGGGCCGGCCTGGAGGAAGGCTGACGTACCTCCTCGACGTCAACCTCCTGGTGAGCCTGGCCTGGCCCAACCACGTCCACCACCGTCCGGCGCTCGGCCGGTTCCGTCGCCGGCGTGGCGTCCCCCGGGCGACGACGCCGCTGACCGAGGTTGGCTTCGTGCGCGTCTCCCCCAACGCCTCGGCCATCCCCACCGCGGTGACGCCACGCGAGGCGCTGGCCAGGCTGGACCGCATCCGCCAGGTGCCGGAGCACCGCTTCCTCGAGGACGACCTGGAACTCGTGGTCGGCCCTCACCTCGGCTCCGGCCTGGGGGCGACCCATCGCCAGGTCACGGACGCCCACCTGCTCGCCCTCGCCCGCCGGCACGGCGGGCGCTTCGCCACCTTCGATCGGAACGTCGTCGCCCTCGACGGGAGCGAGGACGTGGAGCTGGTTCCCACCGGCTGACGCCGATCTCCTCCACCATCACGGGGTCAGCCGTCTGACCTCGGCCGGCAGGAGGTGCTCCAGGTCCAGGCCGGAGAGCTGCCCCTGCACCTCGGCCGCGGTCCGGGTGCCGAGGCCGAAGAGCTTGATGAAGCCGGCCGCCGCCGCCTGGTCGAAGCGGTCGCCACGTCCGTAGGTGGCCAGCTCGGAGCGGTAGAGCTGCTGCGGCGCCTTGCGGCCCACCACCATGGCGTGGCCGCGGTAGAGCTTGAGCCGCACCTGCCCGGTGACGTGGCGCTGGGTGACGGCAACGAAGGCCTGGAGGGCCTCCCGCAGCGGGCTGAACCAGAGGCCGTCGTAGGCCAGCTGGGCCCACTGGGCGGCCACCTGCTCCTTGAAACGGGCGACATCCCTGGTCAGCGTGATGTCCTCCAGGGCACGGTGCGCCTGGAGGAGCAGCACCGCCGCCGGGGCCTCGTACACCTCGCGCGACTTGATCCCGACCAGGCGGTTCTCCAGGTGGTCGATGCGCCCCACCCCGTGCGCCCCTCCCAGCCGGTTCAGGGCCTCGACCAGCTCCACCGCCGGCACCTGGCAGCCGTCGAGCGTCAGCGGCACGCCCTCCCGGAAGCCGATCTCCAGGTAGGCGGGCTCGTCCGGGGCCCGCTCCGGATCGACCGTCCAGGCCCAGACGTCCGGGGGCGGCTCCTGCCAGGGGTCCTCGAGCGCGCCGGCTTCGATCGACCGGCCCCAGAGGTTCTCGTCCACCGAGTAGGGGGAGTCCTGGGTGGCCGGCACCTCGATGCCGTGTCGGCGCGCGTACTCGATCTCGTCCTCGCGGTTCATCCCCCAGTCGCGCACCGGGGCCACGACCTCCAGCTCCGGGGCCAGGGCGGCGGTGGTGACGTCGAAGCGCACCTGGTCGTTGCCCTTGCCGGTGCAGCCGTGGGCGATCGCGACCGCTCCCTCCCGACGGGCGATCTGGACCAGCATGGCCGCGATCAGCGGCCGCCCCAGGGCCGTGGCCAGGGGGTACGCGCCCTCGTACACGGCTCCCGCCTGGAGGGAGGGCCACACGAAGTCGCGCAGGAACGGGATTCGGCCGTCGACCACGTAGGCGGCCACCGCGCCCGTGCGCAGCGCCCGCCGCTGGATCGACTCCAGGTCCTTCTTCTCCCCGAGGTCGACGGTCAGGGCCACCACGTCGTAGCCCCGCTCGGCCAGCCAGCGGATGGCGACCGAGGTGTCCAGCCCGCCCGAGTAGGCGAGCACCAGCTTCCTACGCTCCGGCACCCAGGAACCTCCTCAACGTCCCGCCGGCGGCGTGATCGGCCAGCACCACGAGGATGGTGTCGTCACCGGCCACCGTGCCGACCACGCCCTCCAGCTCCGACTCGTCCACGGCTCGGGCCACCAGGTTGGCGCTCCCCGGCGTGGTGCGGACCACGACCAGGAACTCCACCTGGCGGACGGACAGCACCAGCTGGCTCGCGATCCAGGCCGCCTCCCGGTAGCCGGCGCCGGTGCGGATCAGGCCCAGCTCCTGAACGTCGCGGGAGACGGTGGCCTGGGTGGCCCGAAACCCGCGCTCGGCCAGCGCCCGCGCCAGCTCCTGCTGGGTCTGGACGGGCGCCCCGCGGACCAGCTCCAGGATCGCTCGCTGCCGGCGTTCCTTCACGCTCCGGCCCGGGCGCGCCGCATCCCGGCCGCCGCCCGTTCCAGCTCGGCCGGCGTGATCACGAGCGGCGGCACCGTGCGCACGGTCCGCTCGTCGACCGCGTTGACGATGACCCCCTCCTCCAGGCATCGGGCTTGGAAGCGTTTCGCCACCGGCTCCTCGAACACCACCGCCTGCATCAGGCCCCGCCCGCGCACCGTTCCCACCCCGTCGAGGTCGCGGAGGACGGCCCCCAGCACCCCTCCCATCTCGGCGGCGTGGCCCACCAGCCCCTCCGACTCCACCACCTCCAGGACCGCCAGGGCGGCGGTGCAGGCCAGCGGGTTCCCGCCGAAGGTCGACCCGTGGTCGCCCGGCTCCAGCACGTCGGCCCGGGGCGCCGCCAGGCAGGCGCCGATGGGCACCCCGCCGCCCAGGCCCTTGGCCAGGGTCATCACGTCGGGCGTGATCCCGTGATGCTGGTGGGCGAACCACCGCCCGGTGCGGCCGAGGCCGGTCTGGATCTCGTCCAGGATGAAGAGCAGGTTCTGCTCGTCGCACCAGGCACGCACCCCCTCCAGGTAGCCGTCGGGCGGAGGCACGACCCCGATCTCGCCCATCACCGGCTCCAGCATCACGGCCGCGGTGCGCTCGCCGGTCGCCCGGCGGATGGCGTCCAGGTCGCCGTAGGGCACGTGCACGAAGCCCTGGGGCAGCGGTGCGAAGGGCTCGGCGTACCTGGGCTGGCCGGTGGCGGTGACGGTGGCCAGCGTGCGCCCGTGGAAGGAGCCCTCGGCGGTGATGATCTCGTAGGCACCGCCGCGGTGCCGTTTGCCCCACTTGCGCGCGATCTTGATCGCGGCCTCGTTGGACTCGGCTCCGCTGTTGGTGAAGAACACGCGGCTGGGGAAGGACAGCTCGACCAGGCGCCGGGCGAGCCGGACCTGGGGCTCCGTGTAGTAGAGGTTGGAGGTGTGGATCAGGCGGCCCGCCTGCTCGGCGACGGCCCGCGCCACCGCCGGATGGGCGTGGCCGAGCAGGTTGACGGCGATGCCCGCCACCAGGTCCACGTATTCCCGCCCGGCGTCGTCGCGGACCAGCGCCCCCCGCCCCTCGACCAGCGTCACCGGCAGGCGGTTGAACGTGCTCATCAGGTAGGTCCGCTCGGCCTCGATCAGTTCCCGGCTGGTCATTCCTCCCTCCCCTCGCGCGTGACCATGGTGCCGATGCCGGACTCGGTGAAGAGCTCGAGCAGCAGGGCGTGCGGCTGCCGGCCGTCGATGACGTGGGCCTGGGGAACGCCCTCCAGCGAGCGTAGGCAGGCCTCGAGCTTCGGGATCATGCCCCCGCTGACGTGGTTGGCGTCGATCAGGCGCCGGGCCTCGGCCCGGTCCAGCTGGGAGATGACCCGCCCTTCGCCGTCCAGCACCCCGGGCACGTCGGTGAGCAGGATGAGCTTGGCCGCGCCCAGCGCCACCGCGATCTCCGCCGCCACCGTGTCGGCGTTGATGTTGTAGGACAGGCCGTCGTAGCCGAGGCCGATGGAGGCGATGACGGGCACGTAGCCGCGCTGGAGCAGGGCCGTGATCGGCTCCCGGTTCACCTGCACCACCCTCCCCACCAGGCCCAGGTCGGGGTCCAGGGGCTCGGCGATGATGGTGGGGCCGTCCTCGCCGGACATGCCCACGGCCTGACCTCCGAGCCGGTTCAGGGTGGCCACCAGGTCCGGGCTCACCTTGCCGGTGAGCACCATCTTGACCACCTCCATGGTGGCCGGGTCGGTGACCCGCAGGCCGTTCCGGAACTCGGCCTCGAGGCCCAGCCGTCGGCTGAGAGCGGTGATCTCCGGGCCGCCGCCGTGCACCAGGACCGGCAGCATGCCCACGTAGCGCAGCAGCACCACGTCGAGCAGCGTCTCCTCCTTGCGCTGCTCGATGGCGTTGCCGCCCAGCTTCACCACCACGACCTGGCCGTGGAAACGCTGGATGTAGGGAAGCGCCTCGACCAGCACCCGGGCCCGCTCGTTGACGTCGATGGTCATGCGGCCACCGTCCCGCCCGACCCCGGGCTCACGTCGTGTACTCCGCGTTGATCCGCACGTAGTCCTGGGAGAGGTCGCAGCCCCAGGCCTCGGCCCGGCCCTCGCCCAGGCCCAGGTCGGCCACGATCTCGATCTCGGCCTGCTGGAAGGCGCGCCCGACCGCGCCCAGGTCGACCTCCACCCCGGCCCCGGCCGTGAACACGGTCAGACCGGCGACGGTCACCGTCAGACGGTCGATGGCCAGCTCGCAGCCGCTGTAGCCGAGGGCGCAGACGATGCGCCCCCAGTTGGGGTCGCCCCCGTGGACGGCGGTCTTGACCAGGTTGCTCGAGGCCACGGCCCGGGCCGCCAGCCGTGCCTGCTCGTCGTCGGGTGCCCCCTCCACCCGGACCGTGATCAGACGGGTGGCGCCCTCCCCGTCGCGGGCGATCATCCGGGCCAGCTCGCGGGCGACGTCGGTGATCGCCCGCTCCAGTCGCTCCGCCTGGGCGCTGCCGGGCTGGACGGGCGGGTTGCCCGCCGCCCCCCCGGCCAGGACGAGGAAGGTGTCGTTGGTGGAGGTGTCGCCGTCCACCGTGACCTGGTTGAAGCTCCGGTCGGCCACCCGCTTCACCACCGATCCCACCCAGCCCGGGGCCACGGCCGCGTCGGTGGTGACGAAGGCCAGCATGGTCGCCATGTTGGGATGGATCATGCCCGAACCTTTGGCCATGCCGCCCACCCGCACCGGCACGCCGTCCAGCTCCAGCTCGACGGCGTGGGTCTTGGGCACGGTATCGGTGGTCATGATGGCGCGGGCCGCCGCCTCCCCGCCTTCGGGGCTGAGCCCGGCGCAGGCCAGGGCGATACCGCGCTTGATCGCCTCCATGGGCAGGTAGCGCCCGATCACGCCCGTGGTCCCCACCAGTACCTGGTTGGGATCGAGGTCGAGCCGGTCGGCGGTGAGTTTGGCCATCTGGAGGGCATCGCGGAAACCCTGGGCGCCGGTGCAGGCGTTGGCGTTTCCCGAGCAGACGACCAGGGCCCGGACCCGGTTGTGCTGCAGGTGGAGCTGGTCGATCACCACCGAGGCGCTCTTGACCCGGTTGGTGGTGAACACCCCACCGGCGTCGCAAACGTCGTCGGCGACGATCACGGTCAGGTCCTCCCGATCGCCGGCCGCGGGCAGGTAGGCCGACTCCCCCGCCGTGGCCGCCTTGATGCCGCAGACGGCGGCCCCGGCGCGCCAGCCGCGGGGGGCGGTCACCCCTCCGGGCAGGATGCGATAGGGCAAGATCACGGCCATTGCAGCGGGCTCCCCAGGCCCTCGCCGCGATCGAAGCCGAAGACGAGGTTGAAGCACTCGACGCCCTGCCCCGAGGCCCCTTTGACCAGGTTGTCGATGGCCGCCGTCACCACCGCCTTCGACCCCTGGGCGGCGACGTGGATGAGGCAGTAGTTGGTGTGGCTGGCGAGCTTGGTGGCCGGCGTTCGGTCCAGCACCCGGACGAACGGCTGGTCGGCGTAGAACTCGCGGTAGGCCCCGACCAGGGCGTCGAGCGAGCCCACGAGGTCGAAGTAGCAGGTGACCAGGATGCCTCGGGTCATGGGCACCAGGTGGGGGACGAAGGTGAGCCGGAAAGGACGCCCGTCGGCCAGGCGCCCCAGCTCCTGCTCCAGCTCGGGGAGGTGGCGATGGCCGTCGATGGCGTAGGCGTGCAGCGACTCGTCCACCTCGGCGAAGTGTGTCCCCAGGCCCGGGCTCCGGCCCGCCCCCGACACCCCTGACTTGGCGTCCACGACCACGTCCGGGCCGGCCAGGCCGGCGACCACGGCCGGGGCCAGGGCCAGGATGGAGGCGGTCGAGTAGCAGCCGGGCACGGCCACCAGGCGGGCCCGGGCGATCTCGTCCGCGTGCAGCTCGGGGAGACCGAGGACGGCCTCCTCCAGCAGCCGCGGCGCCGGGTGCTCCTGCCGGTACCAGACCGGGTAGAGGGAGGGGTCGCGGAGGCGGAAGTCGGCGCTCATGTCGATCACCCGCGCCTCCGCCTCCAGCCATCGGGCGGCCCGGGCCGCCCCCAGGTTGTGGGGAAGGCAGCTGAACACCACGTCCACCACCGAGGGGTCGACCTCCTCGGCGAAACGGCCCTCCAGCTCCAGGAGGGGGAACACCGCCTGGTAGGGGTGGCCGGCGAACGAGCGCGAGGTGAGCTGCGCAAGCTCCACGCCCGGATGCCGGGCGAGGAGGTGCACGAGCGTCATGCCCGCATACCCGTTGGCGCCGGCCACCGCTGCCCTGACCCTGAGCTCAGCGCTCGGGTGCCCAACGTCCTTCGACATCTGAGGTCGCAGCACCGGGTCCGACGTTCATTTGTCGCATAAATATACAGATCTGACGCATGTTTATGCAGTACTTCCCGAAAGCGCCGGCGGGAGCCGGCGTCACCGGCCCTCGGCGGCCTGGCCAGCGACGTGGCCGTCGGGCTGGGGCTCGGCCCGGCCGCGCACACCGGCCCGTCCCCCGGCAGAGGGTCATCAACTGACCACGTCCTTGCTCAGGAACCGGTACCAGGCCCAGCCGAAGAAGAGGGCGGAGTAGGAGAGGGCGGAGATCGCCCCCTTCACCATGTCGTCGGTCTGGACCGGGTTGGAGAGCAGGCCGAGCCAGGCCTCCGCGTAGTGGGTGGGGAGCGCCACCCGGAGCTGGCCGAGGGCGGTGATCTGATCCAGGATGCTGGAGAGGATCTGCAGCAGCACGGCGCCGCCCACCGCGCCCAGCGGGGCGTCCGTGGACACCGAGAGCAGGAAGGCGAGGCCGGCGGTGACCAGCAGGGTGACGGCCACGTAGCCCGTGATGCCCGCCAGCCGCAGCAGGGCAGGACCGCTCGCGATCTCGCCGGCGACCGTGGTGACCAGCGGATGCCAGCCGTAGCGGAGGGTGCCGACCAGCAGCGCGGTGCCGGTCAGCAGGAGGAGCGCGACCAGGCTCGAGAGCAGGGAGACGAGGAGCTTGCTGCCGAGCAGCCTTCCCCTGGGCACGGGGATGGCGAGCAGGTAGCGCAGCGAGCCCCAGCTCGCCTCGCTGGCCACGGTGTCCCCGCAGAACAGGGCCACCACCACGACCAGCAGGAAGGACGAAGACACCAGCAGGGTGAAGAGGGCGAAGTTGAGCCCGCCCGAGGTGGCGATATCGGCCAGGGCGGCGAACTGGCCCCGGTCGCCTCCACCGCCGCCCCCGCTCCTCCCGCCGAACTCGAACGCGGCCAGGACGATGAGCGGCAACGCCACCATGAAGCCCAGGGTCAGCCGGGTGCGCCGGCGGCTGGCCTGACGGCGCAGCTCGGTCGCGAACGACAGGGTGGCGCCGGGCCGGTAGCCGCCGGCCGCCCCCGAGGGGAAGGACACCCTACGACACCTCCCGCCCGGACCGGGCCTCCCCGCCGACCAGGGCCAGGAACGCGTCCTCCAGCCGCCGGCGTGGCACCACGCGGTTGACCCCGACGCCGGCCCGGACCAGTGCGGCCACGATCACGGCCGGCGGGGTGCCGTCCAGCTCGGCCACCAGGGACCCGTCGCCGGCCCCGGCCACGCTGCGCACCCCGGCCCGGCGCAGGACCTCCTCCGCCGCCGCCGGGTCGGAGACGTCGAACTGCACCGACGGCGAGTCACCGACGACCTCGTCCACCGGGCCGGCCGCCACCACCTCGCCCCGGTGCACGACCACCACGTGCGTGCAGGTCTGCTCCACCTCGGCCAGCAGGTGGCTGGAGACCAGGACCGCCCGGCCGCCGGTGACGTACCGGCGCAGAACGCGCCGCATCTCGGCGATCTGGGGCGGGTCCAGCCCATCGGTGGGCTCGTCGAGCACGAGCAGGTCGGGCATACCGAGCATGGCCTGGGCGACGGCCAGCCGTTGCTTCATCCCGTGGCTGTACGTCCCCACCCGCCGGTGGACGGCCGCCCCCAGAGCCGCGATCTCCAGGACCTCGTCGAGCCGGGCGTCGGCCTCCGGCCGCCCGGTGGCCCGCCAGAACAGGCGCAGGTTGTCCAGCCCGGAGAGGTGGGGCAGGAATCCGGGGCCCTCGACCAGGGCGCCCAGCCGGGACAGTACCGGCGCGCCGGGCACGACCCGGTGGCCGAAGACGTGGACGGAGCCCGCGGTGGGCCGGATCAGGCCCAGCAGCATCCGCAGGGTGGTGGTCTTGCCGGCGCCGTTGGGGCCGAGCAACCCCACCACCTGCCCCCGACCGACCACGAAGTCCACCCGGGACACGGCCACCAGCCCGTCCGCGTACTCCTTGCGCAGGCCCTCGACGACGAGGGGCGCGGCCTCCTCCCCCCGCGCAGGCCCCCCGCCCTCCCGCCCGGCCGGGGAGGACCGGAGGGCCAGGCGGCGGTGCCGGCGCCGGCCGAGCCGGATGGCCGCGACGAGCGCGATCGTCAGCGCCGCGAGCAGGCCGGCCAGCGCCCACCGCCAGGCCAGGTCGGGGGCCGCGATCGGCCCGCCCTGCACCACCGGCAAGGTCACCGTGGGGCCGGCCGCGACCGTGTAGACGGCGGGCTGGTCCGGCGTTGCGTAGGCCTGGTCCGAGGTGGCCACCGTGACGCGCAGTCGGTGCCCGGCCTGGAACTCGTGCACGATGGCGGGCAGGGTCACGGTCACCGGGCGCGCCCCGGCGATGGAGGCGGGCAGGCCGGTGAGACGAACCGGGGCGACCAGGCCCTGGGGCAGCGTCGCGCCGGCGGCCGGGTCGAGGTCGTAGAGCTTGACGAAGAGCACCGCCTCCCCGGTCGGGCTGGCCACGCGGAGCCGGACCCGGGGGGCGCCCACCACCTCCACCGTGGACCGCAGAGGGGCGGAGAGGAAGTCAGCGTGCTGGCCGGGGACCTCGTGGACGGCAAGGGCGGCGCCGCTGCCACCTCCCCCGGGGAGGACGGAGACGGCCGCGGGCGTGCCGCCCGGCGGATTGACCGCCGGCTGCGGAGGGCCGGCGATCGGGACCGTGGTGGTTCGCCGCCCCCCCAGCCCCGGGTAGCGGGCGACGGAGAAGCCCGGAGCCACCACGCCGTCACTCGCGGCGTCGATACCGGCCACCCGGGAGTAGGTGAAGGCGGTGCCCGGCGCACTCCCCCGGTGCAGGAGGTAGTGGTCGAGCCACCGCGCGGTCAGGAAGCGCAGCCGGTCCCGGTCCGACGGCGGCCCCTGGCCACCGTCGTGGCCGCCCGTGTACCAGGCCACCTCGACCGGTGTGCCGTGGGCCGCGATCCCGCGCGCGTTGGCGTCCGCCTCCGAGAGGGGGAAGAGCGAATCGGCCTCGCCCTGGATGAGCAGCGTGGGCGCGGTGATCCGGGACAGGACCGAAGCCGGGCTGTGCCGGCGCAGCAGCGCGATCTGATCGGCGGTCGCGGTCCCGGTCGCGGCCACGGACAGGTAGATCCGGCAGAGGTCAGGGGCGAACCGCCCGCAGGCCGGGGTGACGCCCGGGGGCACGGGGCCGGTCAAGGGGCGTGCGAGCGAGGTCCCGCCCTCCCCGAAGAGGAGCCCGGCCCAGGCCTTCTTGAACACTCCCTGCCCGGGCCCGGCGCCGGTGGACTCGGGCAGGAAGGCGCCGGCCAGGTCGTTCCAGGTGATCTCGGGGACGATGGCGTCGACGCGCCGGTCGTAGCCGGCGAGCAGCAGCGCCAGCGCCCCGCCGTACGACGCCCCGACCACGCCCACCCGGGGGTCGCCCGGCCCATCCTTCAGCACCTCCGGCCGGGCGGCCAGCCAGGAGACCAGCCCCTCGGCGTCCTTCACCTCCCAGTCCGGGCTGTCCAGGTGGATCTGGCCCCCGCTGTGGCCGAAGCCCTCCGCCGTCCAGGTGAGCACAGCGTAGCCGCGGCCGGCCAGGTCGCGGGCGTCCTCGGCCACGCTGTCCTTGGTCCCGCCGAAGCCGTGGGCCAGCAGCACGGCGGCGGTCGGGTGGGCGGCGGAGGCCGACCGGGGCCGGTAGTAGGTGGCGTCGAGGGCCACCGGCGTGGTCCCCTCGGGACCTGTGCGCACCGTGATGGTGAGGGGCCGGGTGGTGTAGCCGGGCGTTCGGGGCCAGGCCGCCCAGGCCACCGCGCCGGCGAGGAGCACCAGCGCCAGGAGGCCGGCGAGCAGGCGGGATGGGGTGAGCCCGGGCCAGCGCCGCTTCCCCATGATCCTCCACCGTAGACCAGCCGGGGGCGTGGCCGCCGGCGGCGGAGGCCCGGACCACCGATCACCGCGCCGGCCGCGACCGGGGCAGGGCGCAAGGGCGACTCATTGATCCACCCCCGTCATCATGGCACCGCGGCTGGATTCCGACGATCGGAGCTCCATGGGAACCGGCGGGGGGAACCGGCGCCGCGGCCCCGCCGGCCCGGAGGCATCGGCTCTGTTGCCCAGGACGGAACCGGGGCCTCCCCGGCCGGCGCCGGCCGGGGAACGGCCGCCGGGAAACCCACGTCGCCCGGCGCCCGCGACCGTATCCTCGGTGCCGATGGGAGGCGAGCGGCGCCGGCCATGGCCACCCGACCTGGCGAGGCGCTGGGAGGGGCTCGGGCCCCGCCGGCGGCGGGCCGTGGGCCTGATCGCGCTCTCGCTCCTCATCCTGGGCGCCGCGGCGGCCGTCGACCTGCACCGGGGCGGCGCCCCGTCGCCGACGCGCCGGCCGGGGCTCTTGACCGGGGCCGACTGGATCTCGGCCCGGGAGGGCTGGATCGTCCTCACCGACCCCGGCGTCCCCGAGTCCGTGCTCTTCGCCACCTCGGACGGCGGGGCACACTGGCGTCGCCAGCTGACCGCCCCCGGTCCCCTGGCCGTCCAGTTCCTGGGACCGAAGCTCGGGTTCGCGACCGAGCAGCCCGGCCAGGAGGGAGGCGCCCCCCGGCTCCTGCAGACCACCGACGGGGGCGGCCACTGGCGAGAGCTGAACCTGCCCGGGCCGGGTGACGCCGGTGCCCCGGTCTTCGTCGACGCCGAGCGCGGATGGCTACTGGCCGGCACCGGGCCGGGGGTGGTCGTCCTCTACCGGACCCTCGACGGAGGTCGGGACTGGGAGGCGCTGCCGCCGGTCGGCGACCCGGGCAGGGCCGGACCAGGTCCGGCGGCGGCGACCTCGCTCTGGTTCCGGGACGCGTCGAATGGATGGCTCGGGGGCGTGGCCGGGGACGGCTCGGCGGTGGTCTACGTCACCCGCGATGGGGGCCGCAGCTGGCGCGGCACACCGCTGCCGGAGCCCGTGACGGGCCCGGGAGGCGGCCACGACCTCCAGGTCCTGATCCCCTCCCTCTCGCGTACCGGGGTGGGGGCGCTGCCGGTGCTGGACGCCTCCTCACGGTCGGCGGAGGTGTACCTCTCGACCGACGGCGGGGAGACGTGGAGGAATCCCGTCCCGGCGCCGGGGGGCGCGGCACCGGTCTTCGTCGACGGTCGGGACGGCTGGCTCCTCGACGGCCGCCGCGCCTGGACCAGCTCCGACTCCGGACGCAGCTGGCGGGCGCGGACCCCCGCCCCCGCCGGCTGGCAGTTCGACGGCTTCCTGCCGGTCAGCGCCTCGGTGGCGCTGGCCCGGCTGGTGCCGGCCGGCGCGGTTGTCGACGAGACCGGACCCTGGCGGCTCGTGCGCACCGTGGACGGCGGCCGCAGCTGGCACCAGATCCCCCTGCCCGGGCTGTAGGACGGCGAGCCCGGCCGCGGCACGGGTGTCCCACCGACCACGCACCTCGGCCGCCGGGAAGTCCGGCCGCACGCCGGCCGTTCGCGGGCCGGGCCGGAGCGGTGGTAGACCGGTACCGATCGCGCCTCCCGAGGCGCCGCAGGCAACACAACCGAGGAGGATGCGCCGGTGCGGGATCTGCGAGGCAAGGTCGCCGTGGTGACGGGCGCGGCCAGCGGCATCGGCCTGGCCCTGGCCCGCCGCCTGGGCCGGGAGCCGATGCGCGTCGTGCTCGCCGACGTCGAGGCGGAGGCGCTCGAGCGCGCCCACCGGCTCCTCGCCGGGGAGGGGATCGAGGTGGCGAGCCGCGTCACCGACGTGAGCGACGCCGCCGACGTGGAGGCGCTGGCGGCCTTCACCCTGGAGCGCTTCGGCGGCGTCCACGTGGTCTGCAACAACGCCGGGGTGAGCGGCGGGGGCCTCACCTGGGAGGTGCCGCTGAGCGTCTGGCACTGGGTGCTCGACGTCAACCTCTTCGGGGTGGTGCACGGCGTTCGCGCCTTTCTCCCCCGCCTCCTGGAGCAGGACGAGGGTCACGTGGTCAACACCGCCTCGGTGGCCGGCCTGCTGGTCGCACCGGGCATGAGCCCCTACACCGCCTCCAAGCACGCGGTGGTGGGCGTGTCCGAGTCGCTCCACCAGGAGCTGGCGCTCCTCGGCTCCGCGGTTCGGGTCTCGGTGCTCTGCCCTGGCTTCGTGCGCACCCGCATCGCGGAGGCCCGGCGCAACTGGCTCGCCCGCTACGGCCCGGCGCCGGCCGTCGAGCCGCGACCGGAGGACGAAGCGGCGCGCCGCCGGGTGGAGGAGGCCATCGCCTCGGGCCTGGACCCGGAGGCGGTGGCGGAGGCGGTCCGCTCGGCCATCCTGGAGGAGCGCCTCTGGGTTCTGACCCACCCCGAGTTCGGCGAGGCGGTGATCGAACGCGCCCGGAGGGCGGTCGAGGGCCACAACCCGGGCCACCCCTCCGCCCCGGGGCCGGGGTAAGAGCCGAAGGCCGGACGGCGATCGCGCCCTCGACCGGCGGCGACACCGGGAAGCAACTCCGGTGCCGGAGGGCGGGGCGCCGGTCTTCGTCGATGGTCGCGACGGCTGGCCCCTCGACGGCCGCCACGCCTGGACCAGCTCCGACTCCGGACGCGGCTGCACCGGGTCCCTCTGCCACCTGGTCCGGTAAGGATGACGACGCATCCGGTCTTCGTCGACGTGGAGGCGTCCGCGGCACGCCCCTGGGAGGCTTCGGGGCCGTCCACGTGGGCCGCGAGAACACCGCCGTGAACGCTGAACGAGGCGATGAACGTTCGCCAGGAGGCGATCTCGCTGTTGTGGTCCGGTCAAACTGGAAGCTGCGAGATAGAAGACCTCGATCCTGTACGTGTCCACCGCCGTCCGCTCGGGAGCCCTCCGTCGAATTCGCTCCTCCTTGGTGAGCACGACCCAGCCCTCCCGGCCGGCCCGCTCGAGCCAGACCTCGTCCGCCACCCTCTCCTCAGCTCCGGCCCCGGACGCCATGGTGTGCACGGCGAAGCCGGCCTGCCGAAGTCCATCGGGCACCAGATACCGTCCCAGGCTGCGATCGACGAAGAAGGCAGGGGGCTCAAGCCGCCGGCGGGAGCGTGGCACGGATGACGTCTTCTACGTCGTTGGGGGGCAGGTCGAAATCGCGGGCCACGCTCTCCAGGGACTCGCCCGCCCGGAAGCGTTCGAGCACGGCGCGCACGGGCGCTCCGCTCTTCACGAACAGGGGCTGGCCAAAGCCTCGCGAAGGATCGGCCACGAGCAGGGGACGCTCGGTGATCGGCAGACGGAGGCGGAGCGCCCAGGTATCGGAGTCGAACTCGATACGCCGCAGGTACTGGCGGATGATGTCGGCGAATGTCCGCTGGCCGGTCAGGACCGTGACCAGCAGCTCCTCGTCGTCGCTTTCCCGAGCGTAGTCATAAAGGATGCTCGCCCCGTCGGTGTAGAGACGACGCGAGGCCGGGGCGTGCTCCAGACCGATCTCCGACTCCAGAACCTCCAGGGCCCTTCGGATGTGCTGCATCGAGACCCCAACCCGCCGGAAGGCCGCCACCACCATCCCTTCGGCAAGGCCGATGAAGGGAATGGTCGGCTGCCCCGCGGGCGCGTCCAGACCGGTCACGATGGGCCGATAGCGCTGGCCGCTCGAGGCCGTGTAACCTCGGGCCCAGGCGTGAAATGTCCGCGCCGGGACGCCGAGCATCCACGAGGCTTCACGCGAGGTATAGAGGGGCACGGTGAACCGGACGTCCCGGACCATCGCCAGCTCGAAGGCACCTCCTCGAGATCGGGCGGGCTATTCTACCGTTGCCATCATGCCACAGGGTACGCGCCCATCCTTGACGCCTTCGCACTCGCCCGCCCAGGCAACCGCGGCGTTCGTCGACGCAATCGACCCCGGGGCTCGACCCGCGTGCGCGCCCGACCCACGTGGTCCCGCGGTGAGGCGTCGAAACGGCGAAGGGTGAGGACCGGGACCGGCGCCGGTCCGCACCCGCTCAGCCGGCCCTGATCGTCCCCCCCACCTCGAAGCAGCCCCGGGCGCCGGTGTGACAGACCGGGCCGCGGGGCCTCACCCGCAGCAGCAGCGCGTCCCGGTCGCAGTCCAGGCGGGCCTCGACCAGGTCCAGGTAGCTGCCCGAGGTGGCGCCCTTCTCCCAGAGCCCGCGGCTCCGGGAGCGAAACCAGACGTGGCCCGTCTCCAGGGTGCGCCGCCAGGACTCGGCGTCCACGTAGGCCAGCATCAGCACCTCGCCGTCACCGGCGTCCTGGACCACGGCCGGGATCGGACCCCGGGAGAAGTCGGGAGAGAAGTCCGGGGCCGGCTCCGCCGTCCGGCTTCCGTCCCCCGGCGTCCCTGGATCGCCCCTTCCCACCCCGGTCATCCGCCCGCCACCGGCCGGACCTCGACGCCCCGATCCGCCAGGTACCGCTTGACCTCGGCGATGGTCAGCTCCCCGAAGTGGAAGATCGAGGCCGCCAGTGCCGCCTCGGCGCCGCCCACGGTCAGCGCCTGGTGGAGGTGCTCGGCGTCCCCGGCGCCGCCGGAGGCGATCACGGGCAGCCGGACCGCGGAAGTGACCGCCCGCAGCAGATCCAGATCGTAGCCGTCCCGGGTGCCGTCGCGGTCCATCGAGGTGAGCAGGATCTCGCCCGCCCCCAGCCGCTCCCCCTCCTGGGCCCACTCCACCGCGTCCCGGCCGGTGGGCCGGCGGCCGCCGTGGGAGAAGACCTCCCAGCCCCCGTCCGGCCGGCGGCGGGCGTCGATGGCCAGCACCATGCACTGCGACCCGAACCGCTCCGCCCCTCGGGCGATCAGCGAGGGGTCGGCCAGGGCGGCGGTGTTGACCGAGACCTTGTCGGCGCCGTGGGTCAGCAGCTCCTGCACGTCCTCGACCGAGCGCACCCCTCCCCCCACGGTGAGGGGGATGAAGACCTGGTCGGCGGTCCTGGCCACCACGTCGAGGAGGATCGCGCGCTCGTCGGAGGAGGCGGTGATGTCCAGGAACACGATCTCGTCGGCACCCGCCCGGTCGTAGGCGGCGGCCAGCTCGGCGGGGTCGCCGGCGTCCCTCAGGTCCACGAAGCGGACCCCCTTCACCACCCGACCGGCGGTCACGTCCAGGCAGGGGATGATGCGCTTGGCCGGCACCCTCACCCCTCCCCGCACACGGCCAGGAAGTTGGCGTAGACACGCAGGCCGTCGGCCGCGCTCTTCTCGGGATGGAACTGGGTTCCCATCACCTTGAGCCGCGCCGCGGCCGCGGCGGGCGAGTGCTCGGTGGCGGCCACCGCGTCCGCCGACCCGGCCGGGGTGTAGGAGTGGACGAAATAGAAGTAGGAGCCGTCGGCGACGCCCTCGAAGAGCGGCGACCAGTCCGTCCGCCGGACCCGGCACCAGCCGATCACCGGCAACCGCGCCGTGTCCCGCACCTGGACCACGCGGCCCCGGAGCAGGCCCAGGCCCTGGTGGGTGCCGTGCTCCTCCGAAGCCTCGAAGAGCAGCTGGTAGCCCAGGCACACGCCCAGCAGCGGGCGCCCCTTCCGGGCCAGCTCCACGATCCACCGCCCCAGGTTGCCCGCCTCCAGCCGCGCCAGCGCGGGGGCGAAGGCCCCCACTCCCGGCAGCACGATCCCGTTGGCCCGGGCCAGCTCGTCCGGGTCGGCGGTCAACCTCGGCCGCGCCCCCACCCGGGCCAGCGCCCGCTCCACCGAGCGCAGGTTGCCGACCCCGTAGTCGACGATGGCGATCATCCCAGCAGGCCCTTCGAGGAGGGCACCCCCTCCCCGGTGACCGCGACCGCCTGGCGGAGAGCCAGGCCCAGCGCCTTGAAGCAGGCCTCGGCGGCGTGGTGCCGGTTGCGGCCCCGGATCAGGTCCACGTGCAGGGTGGCCCCGGCGTGGATCGAGAAGGCCCGCCACCACTCCTCCAGGGTCTCCAGGTCCAGAGCCCCGACCGGCCCCTCCAGGGGCACGTGGTAGGAGAGGTACGGTCGCCGTCCCAGGTCGACGACCACCCGGGCCAGGGACTCGTCCAGGGGCGCGTAGGCGTGGGCGAAGCGGGTGATGCCGGCGCGATCGCCCAGGGCCTCGGCGAGGGCCCGGCCGACCACGATCCCGGCGTCCTCCACCGTGTGGTGGGCGTCGACCTGCAGGTCGCCTGTGCCCTCGAGCCGGAGGTCGAGGCCGGCGTACCGGGCGACCTGCTCCAGCATGTGGTCCAGGAAGGACACGCCGGTCGCCACCTCGGCCCGGCCGGCTCCCTCCAGGCGCAGCTCGCACAGGAACCGGGTTTCGTTCGAGACCCGCTCCACCCGGCCCAGACGCACGGCCGCCCCGCTCATCCCGTCCCCTCTCCGCGCCCCGGCTCCCCGGCGCCGGGCCGGCGCCGGACCTCGATGGCATGGGCGTGAGCGGTCAGCCCCTCCATCCGGGCCAGGGTGCAGGCGGCGTCGGCCAGCGCCTCCAGCGCCTCCGGGCTCACCCGGGCCACGCTCCGCCGCTTGAGGAAGGTGTGCACGCCCAGGGGTGAGGCGAAGCGGGCGGCGCCGGCGGTGGGGAGCGTGTGGTTGGGCCCGATCACGTAGTCGCCGAGCGAGACCGGGGTCGACGGCCCCAGGAACACGGCGCCGGCGTTCTCCACCCGGTCCAGGAGCCGCTCCGCCTCCTCCCCGATCAGCTCCAGGTGTTCGGGGCCGAAGTCGTTGGCCAGTTCCACGGCCTCCTCCAGCGAGGCGGCCAGGACGATGCAGCACCGCGCCGCCTGCACCACCTCGGCCCGGTCCAGGTGGCGCAGCAGATCCCCGAAGGACTCCTCCACGGCGTCGGCGAGCCCCGGCGAGTCGGTCACCAGCACCGCCCAGGCCATGGGATCGTGCTCGAGCTGCGAGGCGAGGTCGGCGGCGACCAGCTCGGGCGGCGCCGCGGCGTCGGCCACGACCAGGATCTCGGTCGGGCCCGCCACCGCGTCGACCCCCACCGCCCCGAACACCTCGCGCTTGGCCAGGTTGACGTAGAGGTTGCCTGGGCCCGCCACCACGTCCACCCGGGGCACGGTCTCGGTGCCGTAGGCGAAGGCCGCGATCGCCTGGGCGCCACCCATGCGGTACACACGGTCCACCCCCGCCAGGGCGGCCGCGGCCAGGATGGAGGCCGCCACCGAGCCGTCGCTGGCCGGGGGCGTGGCCAGGAGCACCTCCGCCACCCCGGCCACCCGGGCGGGGATGGCGGTCATCAGCACCGTGGAGGGATAGGGTGCCCGGCCGCCGGGGACGTACAGTCCCGCCCGGCGCACGGGCCGGGTGAGCAGCCTCAGCCCCTCCGGCCCCTCCAGGTCGGGGAAAACCTGGACCTCGTGGAAGGCGCGGACCCGGGCCGCCGCCAGCTCCAGGGCCGAACGCTGGGCCGGGGGCAGGGCATCGAGCGCCGCCCGCAGCCGCTCGGGGCCGAGGGCGAGCGGCTCGTCCCCCTCCGGGGCCCAACCGTCGAAACGCCGGCTGTACTCGCGCAGGGCGGCGTCCCCCCGCAACGCGACCTGGCGGCAGATGGCCCGGACGGCGGCGACCTGGTCCTCGCCCGCGCCCAGGTCGAGCCGTCGCGACAGCCCGGCAGCCCGCCACTGGGCGGCGGTCATCCGGCGCAGGCTCACGGCCGGCCCCCCGGCGCCGCTGCCCCCCTCCCGCCGAGGGAGGGCGAGGCCTCGCCGAGCGAGGCCCGGATCCGGCCCATCAGGCCCTGGAGGGCCTCGGCGCGCGTCTTCAGCGAGGCCTGGTTGGCGATCAGGCGGGCGGTCGAGCTGCCCACCACCGCCACCACCCGCAGGTGGTTCTCGCGCAGGGTGCGACCGGTCTGGGTCAGGTCCACGATGGCGTCGACCAGGCCTACCTGTGGCGCCAGCTCCACCGACCCGTGCAGACGGACGATCTCCACGTTCTGCCCGACCCCGGCCATGAACTCCGCCGTCGCCCGCGGGTACTTGGTGGCCACGCGCAGCGCCGGCGGCCAGGTCTCCGGGCCCTGGAGCGGTGACGACTCCGGCACCGCCACCACCAGCGTGCAGCCGCCAAAGCCCAGGTCGAGCAGCTCGTAGTGGTCGCCCGGCGACTCCCAGAGCTGATCCTTGCCCACGATGCCCAGGTCGGCGCTCCCGTGGTCGACGTAGGCCGGTACGTCGGCCGGCTTCACCAGCACCAGCCGCAGCCCGCCGCGTTCGACCAGCAGCCGGCGCCCGATCTCCTCCGCGCCGAGGTCCAGGGCCCCCGTCCGCCGCAGCAGGTCGAGGCTGCCCTCGAGCAGGGTGCCGGTCGGGATCGCGACCGTGATCACCGCGATGCCTCCGCGGTGTGGGTGAGCCGTTCCACCACCTCGTCGGGAGCGAGCCGGATGGGCGGCCCCTCGGCGGGGGCCCAGACCACCCCGGCCTCGCCGTCCACGTGCAGGAGGTTCCGGGCCTTCAGTGCCTGCGCCCAGCCGCGCGCCTCCTCCAGTCCGCGCGACCGGGTGTCGACCACCGCCCGCATGCCGAAGAGACGAAGCCGGGCGCCGAGGCGCAGCGCCGCCTCCAGGCCCGCCGGCGTCCAGGCCACGCCGGCGTCGAGCCGGGTCAGCGCCGGCGACCATCCCTCCCGCCACAGGACCTCGCCCACCAGGTCCAGGTGGACCATGAAGCCAGTGGCCGGCGCCGGCCGCCCGAAGCGGGCGAGGAGGCGGTCGTAGCGCCCGCCGAGGACGAGGGGGCGCCCCACGTCGGGGCCGTAGCCCTCGAAGATCACGCCGGTGTAGTAGTCGAAGTCGCGGATGGCGCCCAGGTCGAACGAGACCGCGTCCCCCAGCCCGTGGGCGCGCAGCAGCTCGTGGACCCGGTCCAGCTCCTGCAGCGCCCGCTCCGAGCGGCGGTTGCGGACCAGGGCGCCGGCGGCCTCCAGGATCTCCGCCCCGCCCCGCAGCGCCGGGAAGCGCAGGAGCAGCTCGTGCTCGGCGTTGCGAAGGCTGGTCGACTCGAGCAGCTCGGCCAGGGCCACGAAGTCGCGCCGGCCCAGGGCGGCCTCCACCCCGGATTTGAGCGCCGCCGGCAGCTCGCTGCTGTCCAGGAGGCCACGGAAGAACTCCGCGTGGCCCACGTCGACCTGATACCGGCGCAGGCCGGCCGCGTCCAGGCAGCGCACCGCCATGGCGATGACCTCGGCGTCAGCCACCGGCCCCGACGCCCCCACCAGCTCGGCACCCACCTGGTGCGCCTCCCGGCGCCGGACGAAGCGCCCGGGGTCGTTGGTCAGCACCGGGCCGGTGTAGCAGAGGCGCAGAGGCAGGGGCGCGGACCGCAGCTTGCCCGCGACCAGCCGGGCGACGGGGATGGTCCGCTCCCCGACCAGCGCCAGCACCGACCCATCGCCGTCGGTCAGCTTGAAGAGTCGCCGTCGCTGTTCGCCGTCCAGCCCCAGGGCCAGGACGTCGAGGCGCTCCAGCGTTGGCGTGACCACCAGCCGGTAGCCCCAGCGACGCATCTCGGCCAGGACGGCCTCCTGGGTGGCCCGCATGGCCTCCGCCTCCTCGGGCAACAGGTCCCGCAGGCCGGGGACGTCCCCGGGAACGGGTGGGCGATCCCCCGCCTCAGCGGCGGTGAAGGCACCTCCCGGCCGGGGCCACGGCGCCCTGGGCGTCGTCACTCGGGCTCTTCACCCTCATCTTCCTCCAGGCCGAGGCCGCTGACGTCCTCGCCGAAATCGAGGTCGGCGTCGACATCCTCGAGGCCAACCTCGTGCATGCCGTCCTCGTCCTCGTCGAGATCGAGCCCGGCTCCCATGACCGGCTCCTCCTCGAGCTCCTCCTCCGCCGGCTCGTAGGCCTCGCGCGCGACCAGGCTCTCCCGGGTGTAGGGACGGAACTCTTCCCGTCGGCGCACGATCGGGAAGCTGGGCTTGCCGGCGAACCTGGGGTCCTGGTACACCTCGCGCACGATCACCCGGACGGTGTCACCCTCGCAGGAGGTGATGCCCGCCTGGTAGCGGTTGCCGCCCTGGATGAACTTGATCAGCCGGCGGGCCAGCTTCGGCTCCAGGCTGCCCACGCGGACTCCGCGCACGGTGTCGACCTCGATGCTGTCGCCGTCGACGCGGAGCTCGGCCACGTCGCCGGGGGCGACCTTCGAGCAGACGTCATCGGCCACCTCGCGCAGGGTTGTCGTGGTCGTCTTGCCCATCTCCTCGACGAAGAGGTTGAGGTCGACCTTCACCCCGCCGCCCTTCAGGGCCTCCTTGGCGTTGAGCAGGCTCTCCAGTTTGCTCGAGTTCTTCCGGGCCACGAGGTTCAGGGGGTTGATGGCGAGGCAGGCATCGTAGGCCGCCTTGGCCTCCTCCAGCCGCCCCAGCTCGGTCAACGCCTTGCCGAGGCGGTTGTGGGTCGCCTCGTCGGGACCGAAGGTGGCCAGGATGTACCGGTTGAGCTCGACCGCCTCCTCCCAGCGGCCGTCCACGGCCAGCTGGATGGCCTCGTCCACGTATGCGGACCGCGGCTTGGAGGGCTCCTTGGTCTGGGTCGTCAAAGCGCACGCTCCAGGTGGTTGGTTGGCTTCCATCCTCAGCGGCTGCGGGAAGCGGCCACGAAACGCCCGCCGCCCGTAGCTCCGAAGGCGCAAGTATACGGTGTGCCCTCCCGGGCGCGGGGCGTTTCCGGCCAGGCGCCCGGCACGACCGCCGTCCCGGCTCGCCAGGCCGCGGACAAAGCCCCACCTTCGCGACCGGCGACGATCACGAGGAGGCCGACGGCCGGTGTGGGTGCCTTGACACCGGTCCCTCCGCTGCGAATAGTGTCCCCGTGGAGTACCGGCAGGTCCCCGCCGGCGCACTCTCGCCCCGGCGTGGTGGCGTCGGGAAGAGGGCGGGGCCCGGGGCGCAAGCCCCGATTGCACGTTCCAAGGAATAGTTCGAGGGGGATGCTTCATGACCGGAACCACTCGGTTCAGAACCCTCGCTCTGGTCGCGGGAGCGATGGTGTTCGCCTGGGCCTGCGGCGCCACCGGTGGTGGAGGTGGCGGCGGTGCCGCCACCAAAGGTGAGATCGACATCGGGGTGGACCTCCCCATGTCGGGCGCCGAGGCCTCCAACGGCGTGCCCACGCTGAACGGCGTCAAGTTCGCCGTGCAGCAGCACGGGACCGTCGACGGCTTCAAGATCGGGATCGTGTCCCTGGACGACGCCGTCAACGGTCAGCACAACCCTCAGAAGGGGGCCCAGAACGTTCAGCAGTTCCTCTCCAACAGCAAGGTCCTGGCCATGGTCGGGCCCTTCAACTCCAATGTGGGGCAGGCGGAGATCCCGGTGGCCAACCGGGGCAACCTGGCCATGATCAGCCCGGCCAACACCAACCCCTGCCTGACCAAGGAGGTGGAGGCGTTCGGCGGCTGCGACAAGTACGCCGGCTTCACCCCCCAGTCGCTGCGGCCCAGCGGCCAGAACAACTACTTCCGGGTGGCCGGCACCGATGACCACCAGGGGCCGGCCAACGCCGACTACGCCTACAACACGCTGCACCTGACCAAGGTGGCCGTGCTCGACGACGCCGAGGTCTACGGCCAGGGCATCGCCAAGACCTTCGCCGCCCAGTTCCAGAAGCTCG
>Ga0209810_1000942_pt1 | contig 50654 bp, 42 predicted proteins | sample Coa_R1_7_FD_187159 | JGI IMG/M metagenome (GOLD analysis project Ga0209810, IMG submission 187159) | Surface soil microbial communities from Centralia Pennsylvania, which are recovering from an underground coalmine fire - Coalmine... | ecosystem: Environmental > Terrestrial > Soil > Unclassified... | reverse complement strand
TCGTCCATCTACCTGCTCTAGAGAACAGGAGGTCACCCCGATGAGCGACTCCCGTCCCCACCCCCAGCCCCAGGCCCTCACCCGCGCCTACCTCGTCGCCTGGATCGTCCTCCTCCTCGTCACCGCCATCGAGGCCAGCGTCGTCCTCGTCTTCTCCCTCCCCACCGCCGTCCGCGTCCCCATCCTCCTCCTCTGCGCCCTCATCAAGGCCTCTCTCATCGGCGCCTACTACATGAACCTCAAGTTCGAGCGGCTCGCCATGGCCTACATCGCCCTCATCCCGCTCATCCTCGCCGTCCTCATGTTCTTCGCCATCGTCCCTGACGCCGCGCACCTCCTGCGGCTCCAGTAGGCGCCCCCCCCGCCTACCCCGGAGGGCGCCGCCGGTCGATCACGCGCCGGGCCTTGAAGGCGGTGCGCTCCATGGTCCCCGCCGGGACCACCTGGACCGCCGGGGTGACCAGGAGGGCTTCGCGCAGGGCGGCGCGCACGCGCTCCCCGAGGTCCTCGGGGGCCGGGGCCAGGGCCTCGACCACCACCGTGCACCGGTCCCGACCCGTCGCCTCGTCGGTGTCGAGCTCGATCCGGAACTCATCCCCGAGCTCCGCGAACCGTCGGATGGTCTGCTCCACCTGGGCCGGGTAAAACTTCGCGCCGCGGAAGACGATGAGGTCGTCGCTGCGCCCCACGATTCCTCCGGGGGAGCGCGCGTGGGTCCTCCCGCACCGGCACCGCTCGGGGTCCAGCCGGGCGTAGTCGTTGGTCCAGTAGCGGATCATGGGGGTCGCTTCCCGGGTGAGGTGGGTGACCACGAGGATGCCCAGCTCGCCCGGGGGCAGGGGCTCGCCCGTCTCGGGGTGGACCACCTCCACGAGGTAGTGGTCCTCGGCCCAGTGGAGCCCCGCCTTCTCCGTGCACTCGCTGGCGAAGGTGGGCCCGATCTCCGCGAGGCCGTAGTAGTCGAAGGCGTCGATCCCCAGGGACCGCTCCAGCCGGGCCCGCGTGCTGGGGAGCTCCGTCCCCGCCTCCCCCCCGAAGCACCCGATCCGGAGGGCCAGGGTCTCGGGGTCGCATCCTGCCTCGCGGAGGCGCTCCCCCAGGTAGAGGCCGAAGGACGGGGTCGCCAGGAGCACGGTCGACCGCGCCCGGACCATGAGCTCGATCTGGTGGGAGGCCGGGGACGTCCCCGTGGGCAGACAGAAGGCGCCCAGCCGCGCCGTCGCGTAGTGGACGGCCATGCCCGCCACCCACAGGCCGTAGCTGAAGGCGTTCTGGACCACGTCCGTGGGGCGTGTGCCGAAGGACCACATGGTCCGCGCGGTGTGTTCGGTGATCACCTCCACGTCCCGGTGCGACCAGATGGTGTGGACGGGGTGCCCCGTCGTCCCCGAGGAGGGGTGCAGCTCCCGCCAGCTCTCCGGCGGGGCCAGGACGTATCGGCCGAAGGGCGGGTGGGCCGCCTGCTCCTGGCGGAGCTCCTGCTTGGTCACGAAGGGGAAGTGCCGGATGTCCTGGAGCCTGTCCAGGTGCCGTGGCGCCACGCCCGCCCGCTCGAACTTCTCCCGGTAGAAGGGGGAGTGGTCGTAGCAGCGGGTCACCTGCCAGCGCAGCCGCTCCAGCTGCAGGGCCTCGAGCTTGGAGCGGGGGAGCGTCTCCACCTCCCGGTCCCAGAAGACCTCGTCGCGCATCGCTCACCACCTCGACACTCCCTTAGTCGGCGATCCCAGCGAGCTCCTTCGCGAGCGCCACGTACCGGGGGAGGTCCGCGGCCCGGTAGATGGTCAGCTTCTCCGCCTCGATGGAGCCCTCGGCGTGCACCGCCAGGACCGCGTGGTACCCCCCCAGGGCGGACGTCGTGAGATCGCTGATGAGGTGGAAGAGCCGCAGCCGCGCCTCCGCCCCCACTCCCCGCCCCCCCAGGTACCGCTCGATCGCCGACCGGGTGACGGGGTTGGCCCAGTCCCCCTCCCCCGGCGCGGTGACGAGGAGGCCCCCCGCGATCTCCTGCACGTAGGCGACCGCCTGGTGGAAGTGACTCGCGAAGTGGAGCTTCGCGATGTTCACGGTGGCGGGGTCCGGCACCGCGAGGCCGAGCCGGCCGCGGTAGCAGTCGTGGGCTGCCATGCGGGCCAGGGCCCGGACCGTCGCGGCGTAGCTCACGAGCCAGGTGATCTTGTCCCGCACGTGGGATGCCCGCTCGATCCCGTTGTACTCGGCCATGAGCTCCGCCGCCCCCACCAGGAGGTCCACCAGGGGGAGCTTGTAGGACACGGCGGTGAACCGGTGGTACTCCACGAAGGTCCGGGCCAGCGGGCCCGCGTACTGCCACTCCCCCTGGAGGAAGACCCGCTCGCGGGGCACGAAGACGTCGTCGAAGACCGTGAGGGACTCCATCATCCGGTGGCGGGAGGAGAGGGGGTGCTCGAAGGCCGAGGTGGGGGAGCCGCCGTAGGGGCTCACGATGAGCGCGAGGCCCGGGGTGGCCACCGGAATGGCGAAGGCCACGGCGTAGGCCCGGTCCTGCTCCCCCAGGGCCCGGGTCGGGAGGACGAGGAGCTCGTTGGCGTTCATGCTCACGGAGGTGTGGGCCTTCGCTCCCCGGACCACGATCCCGTCCGCGCGCTCCTCGACGATCCTCAGGTAGTAGTCGGGGTGGGCCTGCTGGGCGGGGCCCGCGCTCCGATCCCCCTTGACGTCGGTCTGGGCCACCGCCATGGCTAGGTCCCCGTCCCGGCAGTGCTCGTAGAAGGCCTGCACCCTCGGCAGGTACCGCGTGCCCAGGGCCTCGTCCATCTCCGAGGCCACGAGGTGGAGCGCGAAGAGGGCATCGGTGCCGATCTCCTTGATGAGCGGGACGACGGTCCCTCCCAGCCTCGTGCTGAGCTCGATGAGCTCCATCCGGCGCAGGAGGTCGTCCGCCGTCCGGGGCAGCGCGAAGTACCGGCTCATCTCCCCGCCCCCGGGGCGGGGGACCACCGCGAGGGGGCGGTAGCGGTCGTCGTGGGCCAGGGCGTAGTCCAGGGCGGCGTGGTCGACGGCCACGCGCAGCACGGGGTGGGCGGTGACGTCGGCGACCCGCTCCCCCTGGAAGTAGACCGTCCGCCCGTCCCGCAAGCTCGCGCGGTACTCGTCAGGCGTCCGCACACCGCACCCCCCCCTTAGAGACTCGCCCACGCCTTGGGGACGAAGAGCCGTTCCTGCATCCGGATCGCAAAGCGGTCGGTCATGCCGGCGAGGAAGTCGCACACGGCCCGGGGCACGGGCGCCGCCCCCTCCTCGACGAGCCGCCGGAACTCCGGGCTCATCTCCTCCGGGTGCTGCACGAAGTAGGAGAAGAGCCCCTCCAGCAGCCGCTGGGCCTTGCCGGTCTCGGCCTTCACGGTCTTGTCGCTGTAGACGGCCTCGAACAGGAAGTCCTTGAGGGCGTTGAGGGCCGCCCGCACCTCCTCGCTCATGGCGAGCCGCGGGCGGTCCTGGGAGTGGGCCACGATGTCGCGGACCGTGGTGTCCACCCACTGCCCCCGCGTGTCGCCGAGGACGGAGCGGACCGCCGCCGGCACGTCCCCCTCCCGGATGAGCCCGGCCCGGATGGCGTCATCGGTGTCGTGGTGGACGTACGCCACCCGGTCGGCCACCCGGGCGAGCTGGCCCTCCAGCGTGTGGGGGAGGGAGCCCGGCACCTCCTCGTCGATCCCCGGGAACACCTCGAGGTCCCGCACGCCCTTCGAGTGGCCCCCGATCCCGTCGCGCACCTCCCAGGTCAGGTTCAACCCGTCCTCCAGGCGCCCGTCCCGCGTGCGCCGGCGCTCCAGGAGCTCCACGATGCGCAGGCTCTGCGCGTCGTGGCGGAAGCCCCCGTGGCCCGCCATGAGGCGGTCGAGGGCCTCCTCGCCCGCGTGGCCGAAGGGGGGGTGGCCGAGGTCGTGGGCGAGGACGATCGCCTCGGTGAGGTCCTCGTTGATCCGGATGGCGCGGGCGATGGTCCGGGCGATCTGGGCGACCTCGAGGGTGTGGGTGAGCCGCGTGCGGTAGTGGTCCCCCTCGGGCGCCAGGAACACCTGGGTCTTGTGCATGAGGCGTCGGAAGGCCTTGGAGTGGATGATCCGGTCGCGGTCCCGCTGGAAGGCCGTGCGCAACTCGTCGGGGTCCTCGGGCCGCGCGCGGCCCCGCGACCTCGCGCTGCGCGCGCCGAAGGGCGACAGAACCTGCTCTTCCCAGGCCTCAGTCCGCTCCCTGGGAGTCATCACCTCTCCCCCGCCTGGCCGGCGAGGCCCCGTCCTGAGACCCGCGTCCGGAGCGTCCCGGGCGGGCGGCTTACCTGTCGCGCTCGGCCCGGGCTTCCTCTCTGGACCGGTCTTTGAGCGCCGCCTGGGCGGCGGCCAGGCGCGCCGTCGGGACCCGGTAGGGGGAGCAGCTCACGTAGGTCAGGCCCACCCGGTGGCAGAACTCGATGCTGGCCGGGTCTCCCCCGTGCTCCCCGCAGATGCCGAGCTCGAGCCCGGGACGCGCCTTCCTCCCCCGCTCCACCGCCATGGCGATCAGGGCCCCCACCCCGTCCACGTCCAGGGTCTGGAAGGGGTTGTCGGGGAGGATCTTCCGCTGGAGGTAGTGGAGGAGGAACTTGCCCTCGGCGTCGTCCCGGCTGAAGCCGAAGATCATCTGGGTGAGGTCGTTGCTCCCGAAGGAGAAGAACTCCGCGACCTGGGCGATGTCGTCGGCCACGACGCAGGCCCGGGGCACCTCGATCATGGTGCCGAACTTGTAGGGCACCCTGACCCCCTGCTCGGTCATGACCTGCTCCGCGAGAGGGCGCAGCCGCTCCTCCACGGCCCGGAGCTCGTTCACGTGGCCGACGAGAGGGATCATGATCTCCGGCTGGGTCCGCACGCCCTCCTTGGCCAGGGCGCAGGCCGCCTCCAGGATGGCCCGCACCTGCATGTCGATGATCTCGGGGTGGACGAGCCCCAGCCGGATGCCGCGCAGGCCGAGCATGGGGTTTTGCTCCCGCATGCGCGCGACCGCCCGCAACATCCGCTCCTTCTCGCGGAGCGCCTCCGGATCGCCCCCGCGGCACCGCAGCTCGGTGACCTCCTGGAGGAGCTCGTCGTACCGGGGCAGGAATTCGTGGAGGGGCGGGTCGATCAGCCGGATGACCACGGGAGCCCCCGCCATCTCCCGCAGGATCCCGATGAAGTCCTGCCTCTGGATCGGCAGGAGCTCGTCCAGCGCCCGCTGCCGCTCCTCCGCCGTCTCGGCGAGGATCATCCGCCGGACGATCGGCAACCGGTCCTCCTCGAAAAACATGTGCTCGGTCCGGCACAGCCCGATGCCCTCGGCGCCGAAGGCCCGGGCCCGGGCCGCGTCCCGCGGGTAGTCGGCGTTGGCCCAGACGCCGAGCCGGCGGACGCGGTCGGCCCACCCGAGCAGCGTCTGGAGGTCCTGCTCCCGGGAGAGGTCCGGCTCGATGGTCCGGATGGCCCGGCCGAAGACCTCCCCCGTGGTCCCGTCGATGGAGATCGGCTCGCCCTGGCGGATGACCTGGCCGTTGACGGTGAGCTGGCGCGCCTGGGGGTCCACGTGGATCGCCTCGGCGCCCACCACGCAGGGCTTGCCGAGCCCCCGGGCCACCACCGCGGCGTGGCTCGTGGCCCCGCCCCGCGCCGTGAGGATCCCCCGGGCCACCAGCATGCCGTGGACGTCGTCGGGGTTCGTCTCGGGGCGCACCAGGATGACGGCGACCCCGTTACCGCCCATCTGGACCGCGGTGTCCGCGTCGAAGACCGCGACGCCCGTGGCCGCGCCCGGCGAGGCGTTGAGCCCGCGGGCCAGGAGCTTCCCCTCCCGCTCGGCGGCGCTCTTGTCCTCAGGGTCGAACCGCGGGAGGAGGAGCTGGTAGATCTGCTCGGGCTCCACGCGCAGCAGGGCCTCGTCGCGCGTGATCAGCCGCTCGCGCACCATGTCGACGGCGATCTTGACCGCGGCCTGGGCGGTGCGCTGTCCGCGCCGGGTCTGGAGCATCCACAGCTTCCCGCGCTCGACGGTGAACTCCAGGTCCTGCATGTCCTTGTAGTGGCGCTCCAGCATCCGCGCCACCTTCTGGAACTGCTCGTAGACCTTCGGCATCTCCTCCTTCATCCGGCTGATGGGGTGGGGGGTGCGGATCCCGGCGACCACGTCTTCCCCCTGGGCGTTGGGCAGGTACTCCCCATACAGCTCCTTCTCTCCCGTCGCCGGGTTGCGGGTGAAGGCCACCCCGGTGGCGCTGTCGGGCCCCATGTTCCCGAAGACCATCGCCTGGACGTTCACGGCCGTGCCCAGGTCGTGGGGGATCTTGTGGAAGGTCCGGTAGTCGACGGCGCGCTTGCCCATCCACGAGTCGAACACGGCCCGGATGGCCATCTCCAGCTGGACCCACGGGTCCTCGGGGAAACGCGTCCCCGTGTGGCGCTCCACCAGGTCCTTGAAGGCCCGCGTGAGCTCGCGCAGGTGCTCGGCGGTCAGGTCGGTGTCCACCCGGGCTCCCACGCGCCGCTTGGTGGCCTCCAGGAGCTCCTCGAACGCCTCGCCGGGCACGCCCAGGACGATCTTCCCGAACATCTGCACGAACCGCCGGTAGGCGTCCCACGCGAACCGCTCGTTCCCGGTGAGGGCCGCAAGCCCCTGGACGGTCTCGTCGGTGAGGCCGAGGTTGAGCACCGTGTCCATCATCCCGGGCATGGAGAACTTGGCCCCGGAGCGCACGGAGACCAGGAGGGGGTTTCGGGGATCCCCGAAGCGCTTCCCCATCTTGCGCTCGATGTGCCCGAGGGCCCGGCGGACCTCCTCCATCAGGCCCGGGGGGAACTCGCGCCCCCGCGCCAGGTAGTCGTTGCACACGGCCGTGGTGATGGTGAACCCCGGGGGCACCGGGAGCCCGACCCGGCTCATCTCGGCCAGCCCCGCGCCCTTGCCCCCCAGGAGGTCCCTCATGGACGCGTTGCCCTCTTCGAACAGCCAGATGCGCTTGGGCGCGGCGCTCCGCCGGGACCCCCGCCCCGCGCCGCCGCGAGAGACTTTCCTCGTCCGAAGACGTACCGCCATGGTGTCACCCACCTACCCTGTGCGTCGTTGGTCGTCCGCCCTGCATGGAGTCTTCAGAAGCGGCCTGGGCCTTTCCTTCCACGACCACCCGCGAGAGATCGGCGATGGGGCGAATGAGGCGGACGACGCTCGCCAGCAACGCCAGCCTGGTGGTGCGCACCGACTCGTCCTCGGCCATCACGAGGACGTCGGCGAAGAACCGGTCGACGGGATCGGCGAGGCCGCTCAGCTCCAGGAGAGCCTCCTCGTAGCGCCGGGCGGCGAGGGCGGGCCCCACGCGGCGGCGCACCTCCTCCACCGCCTGGTGGAGCCGCCGCTCGGCGGGGTGGGTGAGCGCCTCCGGCCGGAGGGACCCGTCGAACCCCCTGGGGAGGATGCGCGAGGCCCGGTCGTAGGCCGTGTACACGCGGGCGAACTCGGGCCGGCGCCGGAACGCCCACAGCGCCCGGGCCCGCGCGGCGGCGTCGGCCACGTCGTCCGCCGGCTCGCCCTCGCCGTCGGGCGAGCTGGTGAGCACCGCCTCCGCCACGTCGTAGCTGATGCCCTCCTCCACGAGCGCCGTCCGGAGGCGCTGGCGGATCATCTCGGCGGCGGCGGAGGCGGCCTCGGAGCGACGGGCGGGATCGGTGATGCCGTAGGCATCCAGCACCGCCCGGGCGAGCGCGCTCAAGCGGAGCCGCACCCCGCGGCCCACGAGGAGGACGACGATGCCGTGACTGGCCCGCCGGAGGCCATAGGGATCCTGCGATCCGGTCGGCGCGAGCCCCGCGGCCAGGGCCCCGACCAGCGTGTCGGCCTTGTCCAGCAGGGCGAGGTAGGCGCCCACGTCGCTCTGGGGGACCTTCTCGCCGCGGGGGAGGTACTGCTCGGCGATGGCCTGGGCGACCGGCTCCGGCTCCCCGTCGAGGCGGGCGTAGATGCCGCCCATCACGCCCTGGAGCTCCGGGAGCTCGCGGACCACCTGGGTCACGAGGTCCGCCTTGCTGAGGTGCGCCGCCCGCAGGAGGTGTCCTGAGGTCTCCTCCCCGAGGCCCACCTCCCCCGAGAGCCAGCGGGCCAGCGCCTCCAGCCGGCGTGTCTTGTCGGCCATCGTCCCCAGCCGCTCGTGGAAGACGAGCTCCTCCAGGTCCCCGACCCGCGCAGCGAGCGGGCGTTTCCTGTCCTCCTCGAAGAAGAACCGCGCGTCGGCCAGCCGGGCCCGCAGGACCCACTCGTTCCCCTCGCGGACCGTCCGCAGGCCCGATGCCCCGCCGTTGCGCACCGCGACGAAGGCCGGCAGCACCCGGCCCGAGGCGTCCTCCACGGCGAAGTACTTCTGGTGGTGCTGCATGACCGTGATGAGGACCTCCCGGGGGAGCGCGAGGAATTCCTCCGCGAACCGGCCCGCAAAGGCCGCGGGCCACTCCACGAGCTGGACGGTCTCCTCCAGGAGGTCGGGGTCCAGCACGGGCCGCCCCCCGGCCGCGGCGGCGGCGCGGGTGACGGCTGCGGCGATCCTGCTCCGCCGCTCCTCTGGGTCGAGGAGGACGCCCGCCCGGCGGAGGAGCGCGGGGTAGGCGTCGGCCGACGGCACGCGGACCCTGCCCGGGTGCAGGAGGCGGTGCCCGTAGGTGTACCGGTCCGCCCGCACGCCCGCGCAGGTGCACGGGACGACGCGCGAGCCCAAGAGGGCCAGCACCCACCGGATGGGACGCGCGAAGCGGGCGGACCCCGTCCCCCAGCGCATCGTCTTGGGAAACGTCACCTGGGCCACGAGGGACGGGAGCAGCTCGGCGAGGACCCGGGCCGTGGGCGCGCCGCGCTCCCGCCGCACCGCGAACACGTACTCCCCCTGCGGCGTCGCCCGGCGGACGAGCGCCGCGACCGGGATCCCCTGCGCCCGCGCGAACCCCCACGCCGCCTGCGTGGGCTTCCCCTCGGGGTCGAAGGCGACCTTCACCGCCGGTCCCCGCACCTCGCGGACGACGTCCTGCTGGCGCGGCGCCACGCCCTCCGCGACGAGCACGAGGCGGCGCGGCGTAGAGTAGGTCCGGATCGCCCCGACGGGGATCCGGGAGGCCTCGAAGGCGGGGCCCGCGTACTCCGCCAGCTGTCGCGCCCCGTCCCAGGCGGCGGCGGGCGGGAGCTCCTCCGTGCCGATCTCGAAGACGAGCCGCGCCCCTCCGGGCCCCCGCCCGGCGCGGGCGCGCTCAGGCCGCATGGGTCCTCCGCCGGAGGAGGGGCCAGCCCATCTCCTCCCGGCGGGCGAGGTAGAGCTCCGCGCACCGCCGGGCCAGGGCGCGGCACCGGCCCATGAGGCTGGCCCGCTCGGCCACGCCCACCGCTCCCCGGGCGTCCAGCAGGTTGAAGAGGTGCGAGCACCGCAGGAGGTGCTCGTAGGCGGGCAGCACGAGCCGGGCGTCCAGGAGCCGTTGCGCCTCCCGGTCGTGGGCGTCGAACATCGCGCGCAGCGTGGCGACGTCCGCGGCCTCGAAGGCGTAGGTGGAGTGCTCCACCTCCTCCTGGTGCCGCACCTCCCCGTAGGTGATCCCCGGGGCCCACTCCAGCTCGTACACGCTGTCCTTCCTCTGGATGAACTGGGCGATGCGTTCCATGCCGTAGGTGAGCTCCGCCGAAATGAGGGGGAGGTCCAGGCCCCCCGCCTGCTGGAAGTAGGTGAACTGGCTGATCTCCTGCCCGTCCAGGAACACCTGCCACCCGAGGCCCCAGGCCCCCAGGGTGGGCGCCTCCCAGTCGTCCTCCAGGAAGCGCAGGTCGTGCTCCTCCAGGCGGATCCCCAGGGCCCGGAGGCTCTCCAGGTACACCTCCTGGACGTCGTCCGGCGACGGCTTGAGGATGACCTGGTACTGGTAGTGCTGGTAGAGGCGGTTGGGGTTCTGGCCGTAGCGCCCGTCGGCGGGGCGGCGGCTCGGCTGGACGTACGCCACCCGCCAGGGCTCCGGGCCCAGCACCCGGAGGAACGTGGCGGGGTGCATGGTCCCGGCGCCCACCTCGACGTCGTAGGGCTGGGCGATCACGCACCCCTGGGAGGCCCAGAAATGCTCGAGGCCCATGAGCAGGTCCTGGAAGGTCTTCACGGTCGCCGATCTCCTCCTAGCCAATGCCGAGGGGCTCCTCCTCGCGCTCGCGGCGCGGGAGCGCGCTCAGCACCGCCGCGAGGAGCACGGCCGCGAAGCCCACGGCCGCCCAGCCCACCGGGAGCTCCATGACCTGGTCGTCCGTGTGGACCCGCACCAGGCCGTCCGGCCCCGGACGAACGACCCGGCGCGCCTCCTCCATCGCCGCCCCGAGGTGGGCGAGGGCCCGCTTCGCCCTCTCCAGATCGATTTCCATGGGGAGACCACCTCCCTCGTCGCGTCTATCTTATCATGCGGGAACTAGGCCTGGCGCAGCTGGCTGATGACCGCCGGAGCCCGGAGCCGCCCCTCAAGCCGGTGCTCCAGGTGGGCCTGGACGAGCGCGCTGGCGCTGGCCCGCTGGGCGGGCGGCACGCGGAGCCGCTGCACCCGCTCGAGGGGGCTCCGCAGGAGGAACCCGCACAGGGCCAACACGCCGGGGTCCGCGCTCACGCCCTGCTCGTCCAGGGACCTGCACGAGGGGCACAGGGCCCCGCCGCGCCCGGGGCTGAACGTCCAGGCCACGTGCGGGCCCCGGGCCGCCCGGGGGACCGCGCGGCTGCACCCGACACAGGCCTCCGTCCGGGGGCGGTACCCCAGCGCGGCGGCGAAATGCAGGGCGAACCACAGCGCGTGGACCTCCGCCTCCCCCGGCGGGGCCTGGGACAGCCCTTCCAGGGTCTTCCGTGTGAGCTCGAAGACCTCCTCGTGCCGGTCCCTCTCCTGCAGAAACCTGTCCACGAGCTCGACAACGTAGGCCGCGTAGGCGGACCGGAGCAGGTCCTCGCGGATCCGGCCGAAGGCCTGCACCACATCCACCTGCGCGATGACGTCGAAGGTGCGCCCCTGGGCGAGGAGGACGCGCGCGTGGGTGAACGGCTCGATCCGCCCCACGAGGCGGCTGTGGGGCTTCCGGATCCCCCGGGCCACCGCCCGCACCTTCCCCCCCTCCCGGGTGAGCAGCGTCACGATCCGGTCGGCCTCTCCCAGGACCTGGTGGCGGAGGACGAGGGCGTCGACCGTGTAGACGGGCATCGGGTCAGCGCCCCGCTCGCCGGAAGGGGGAGGGCAAAAGGTCCCGGAGGGCCAGCACGGCCGGCCGGCGGCCGGGGGAGGCGAGAACGACCGTGCGCACGCCGAACTCCTCCATCACCTGCCGGCACGCCCCGCAGGGGGAGACGCCCGGCGGCCCGGCCACGGCGACGGCGGCGAGCCGGCGGCGTCCCGCCGCCACCGCCGTCTGGATGGCCACGCGCTCGGCGCACTGGGTGAGCCCGGAGGAGGCGTTCTCCACGTTGCAGCCGCCGTAGACCGACCCGTCCTCGGCCAGCACGGCGGCCCCGACCCTGTAGCGGGAGTAGGGGGCGTAGGCGCGGCGCCGGCTGGCCCGGGCCACCCGGACGAGCCGAGAGAGGGATGCGGGGAGCCTCCCGCCGGGCGCCGGCACCTCGCGCCCTCGGGACCGCCCCCGGGACACGGGACGCTGCGGCATCGGGGCCGGAGCTAGAGGGACGAGGTCGGGGGCCGCCGTGACAAGGTCGGCTCCTCGGGCGAGCTCGCCGGGGGGAGCCGGGTGATCCGGACCTTGGTGATCCTCTGGCCCAGGGTCTTCTCCACCCGCAGCTCGGTCCCGTCCACGGTCACCGCCTCCCCCTGGGCCGGCACCCGGCCGAACAGCGTGTACACGAGGCCCGCGATGGTGTCCACGTCCTCGGAGGGGAGCTGCAGGTCGAGGGCCTCGTTGACCTCGTGGATGGGCGTGCGCGCGTTCACCACCGCCGTGCGGTCGTCGATGAGCTGAATGGGCTTCTCCTCGAGGTCGTACTCGTCCTGGATCTCCCCCACGATCTCCTCCAGGAGGTCCTCCATGGTCACGAGGCCGGCCGTGCCCCCGTACTCGTCCAGGACGATGGCCATGGAGACCTTCCGGCGTTGGAGCTCCTTGAAGAGGTCGTTCACCTTCTTCGTCTCGGGGACGAAGAAGGGGGGGCGCGAGACCTCCCGCACCGGCTGGTCCAGGCGTCCCTGCCGGATGGCCGGCAGCAGGTCCTTGATGTAGACCACGCCCACGATGTGGTCCACGCTCCCCTCGTACACGGGGAGGCGCGAGTGGCCGTGCTCCATGATGAGGCCCAGGGCCTCGTTGATGGTGGCCTCCGCGGGGATGGCGACGATGTCGATGCGCGGGCGCATCACCTCGCGGACCAGCGTGTCCCCGAACTCGAAGATGGAGTGGATCATCTCCCGCTCCGCTTCCTCGATGACGCCCTCCTCCTCCCCCACCTGGACGAGGAACCGCAGCTGTTCCTCGGTCACGAGCGGGGCCCGGGTCGTCACCGTCGCGCCGAAGGGCCGGATGAGGGCCGTCGCGAGCAGCGACAGGAACCGGATGAGGGGTGTCAGGACCCGCGCCACGGCGCTCACCGGCCCGGCCACCCACAGGGCCACGCGGTCGGCGTGCCGGACGGCCAGCGTCTTGGGGGCGATTTCGGCGACGATGAGGAGGAGGAGAATCGTCCCGAGGAAGGCGGCCCACTCGCCCCCCCGCCGGCCGAGGAGGGACAGGGCCACCGAGGTGGCCAGGACCGACGCGCCGACGTTGGCGATGGTGTTGCCGGCGAGCAGCGTCGTCAGGAGCTGCCCCGGGTCCTCCAGGAGGCGGTAGGCCACGCGGGCCCGCGGGTCCCCCTCCTCGCGGAGGCGGCGCAGGACCATGCGGTTGACGGACAGGAGCGCGCCCTCGGCGAGGTTAAAGAACGCCGCGCACAGGATGAGCGCGATGAGCGCCGAGACCCGGGTGACGTAACTTGACCCCTCCACGAGGGATCAGCCCGCCCTCCCCCGGTGCCGGCGAACCCGCCTGAGCGTGTCCATGGGTGCACTGTCATTATACCACACGGCCTCAGCGGGCCCGCACCGCGCCCGCGAGGAACCCTCCCAGCGCGCCGGCCGCCAGGAGGAGCGGCAGGCCGCGGAGCAGCAAGGGGGTCGGCACGACCACGTGGGGGAGGAACACGAACGCCCCGCCGGCGGCCGCGAGGGCAGACGCCACCAGCACGGCCGCCGCCGCCGTGTCCTTCACGGCCCCGGCCCGGTGGTCCACGCCGGGGTGGAGGAGGTCGGTGAGCATCTCGACGGCGGTGTTCAGGAGCTCCATGGCCAGGACCAGCCCGATGGCGCAGGCCAGAAACGCCAGCTCGACGAAGCTCACGCCTGCCCACGCCGCCAGGAGGAGCGCGCCCGAGGCCAGGAGGAGCTGGATCCGCAGGTGGGGCTGCGTACGCGCCGCAAGGAGGGCGCCGCGCAGCGCGCAGGCGAGCGCCTCGGGAAACGACCGCGGACGCCCCGGCCGCCCCCCCACCTAGCGGCCGCCCCGGGCCTCGGTCCCCAGGATCTTCTCCAGGAGCTCCTTCTGCCGGGACCACATGAGGGAGGCGCCGGCTTCGGTCTCGTCCTCGTAGCCGAGGAGGTGGAGGAGGCCGTGCACCGCCAGGAGGGCGATCTCGCGGCGGAGCGGGTGCTTGAACTGCCTCGCTTGGTCGCGCGCTCTCTCGACCGAGATCACGATGTCGCCGAGCGACCGCTCGGCCCCCGCCTCCTGGGCGTCCATGGGAAAGGCGAGGACGTCGGTCGGCTGGTCGACCCCTCTGTACTCCCGGTTGAGGACCCGGATGTAGGCGTCGTCCACGAGGGCGACGCTCACGTCGGGGGGATCCCTGTACCCCTGGAGCCTGAGCGCCTGCACGATCACGTCACGAAGGAAGCCCGTCTCGATGGGGACCTTCTTTTGCAGGTTCGTGATCCAGACTTCCATCCGCCCTTCGCCCGCCCCCGAAGGACGTGGTCCGCACGGGCCCGCCGGCGGCCGTCGCGACTGAATCCACCCCGCTTCGGCCGTGGTCTTCGGCCTCCACCCGCCGGTCCCCTCCTTCCTCCCGCCTCAGGGGAGGCGGCCTTCCATGAGGCGTCTGAGCCTCCCGAGCACCCGGTCGCGCTGGGCGCGGCGGCGGGGGACGACGATGATGGTGTCGTCCCCCGCCACGGTCCCCACCACGTCCTCCCACCGCATCTCGTCGATGGCCGCCGCGACGGCGTTGGCGCGCCCGGTGAGCGTGTGGACCACGACGAGGTCCTCGCCGGCGTCCACGGCGCGGACGTACTCGGTGACGGCGTGCTGGAGGCGCCGGAGAGCGTCTGCCGGCGAGGGACGCTCGGGGAAGACGTAGTGGGCTCTCCCGTCCGTCCACGGGACCTTCACGAGCCCGAGCCGCTTGATGTCCCGGGAGACCGTGGCCTGGGTCACCCGGAGGCCCGCCCGCCGGAGGAGGCGGACGAGCTGCTCCTGGGTCTCCACGGGGTAGCGGGCCAGGATGTCGCGGATCCTCCGCTCCCGCTCCGCCCGGCCCACAGCGCGGCGCACGCGGAGCTGGGGTCTGGGGCGGGCCCTCCTCGCCACGGCGCCCTCAGGGGGAGGGGAGGGTCGGGGCGCGCTCCACCGGCGGGACCGGGAGGCCCGCCAGCCAGGAGAGGGTCGCGGCGATGGCCCGCCGGGCGGCCTCCATCTGCTCCCCGACCCGGTCCGGTGCGGTCCCCCCCTCGGAGGTCTTCGCGGCCACCGCCCCCGCCGGCGTCGTCGCCTCGCGGACCGAGGGATCCAGGAGCGGGCTGAAGGCCCGGAGCTCTTCAGGCGAGAGCTCCCACAGCTCCCGGCCCCGGTCCTGGGCGTAGAGGACGATCTTCCCGGCGAGCTCGTGGGCCTCGCGGAAGGGCACGCCCCGCCGAGCCAGCGCGTCGGCGATCTCCGTCGCCCCCATGAACCCGCCCCGCAGGTGCGCGGCGATCCTCTCGGTGTCGAACCGGATCCCGTGCAGCACCGCGCCCATGACGTGGAGGCTCGCGTTGGCCGTGTCCACGGCGTCGAAGACCGCCTCCTTGTCCTCCTGCAGGTCGCTGTGGTAGCCGAGGGGGAGGCCCCGCTGCATGGTCAGCACCGTCACCAGGTCCCCCACCACCCGGGCGGCCTTCCCGCGGACCAGCTCCGCGGCGTCGGGGTTCTTCTTCTGCGGCATGATGCTGCTGCCGCCGCTGATGCTGTCCGAGAGGTGGACAAACCCGAACTCCGCGGTGGCCCAGAGGACGATCTCGCCCGCCAGGCGCGACAGGTGGGTCATGAGGAGGGAGGCGGCCGCCACGAACTCCACGGCGAAGTCCCGGTCGGACGTGGCGTCGAGACTGTTCTCCGAGACCCGGGAGAAGCCCAGGAGCTGGGCCACGAGCCGCCGGTCCACGGGGTGGGAGGTGCCCGCGAGGGCCGCCGACCCGAGCGGCAGCACGTCCGTCCGCCGGTACACGTCCTGGAACCGCTCCACGTCCCGCTGGAGCATCCACAGGTAGGCCAGCAGGTGGTGGGCCAGCAGCACGGGCTGGGCCCGCTGCAGGTGGGTGTACCCCGGGATGATCACCCGGGGGTGCGCCTCGGCGAGGCTGAGGAGCACCTGCTGGAGCGCCACCGTTCGCCCCACCAGGTGGGCGATCTGGCCCTTCAGGTAGTAGCGCAGGTCGGTGGCCACCTGGTCGTTCCGGGACCGGGCGGTGTGGAGGCGGCCCGCCGCCTCGCCGATCCGGGAACGGAGGGTGGCCTCCACGAAGGTGTGGATGTCCTCCGCCCCCTCGACGGAGAGGGCCCCCGCCTCGATGTCCTGGAGGATGCCCCTCAGCCCCGCGACGATCCGCTGGGCCTCCCCCTCCTCCAGGATGCCGCACCGGCCCAGCATGGTGGCGTAGGCGATGCTCCCCAGGATGTCGGCCCTGTACAGCCGGCGGTCAAAGGGGAGCGAGGTGGTGAAGCTCGCGATCTGGGGGTCGGGGTCCCCGCGGAACCGTCCCCCCCACATCCGCCACGCGGCCGCATCCGGCCGGCCCCGGGGATGGTTTCCCACTACGCTCCCTCTCCTCGGCGTCGCGCCGGGCCGCCCAGGGGCCGCGCGACGAGGTCGGGGTTCACGTCGGCGAACACCCGGGTGGGGAGGCCGAAGAGGCGGATGAACCCGCCCGCGTCCCGGTGGTCGTAGGCGGCGCTGTAGCCGAAGGTGGCCAGGTCGTGCTGGTACAGCGACCGGTCGGCCCGGCGCCCCACCACCGTGCACGTGCCCCGGTAGAGCCGCACCCGCACCGTCCCGCTGACGGTCTCCTGGGTCGAGGCCACGAAGGCGTCGAGGGCCCTCCGCAGCGGCGAGTACCACAGGCCGTTGTACACCAGCTCGGCGTACTTCGCGGCCACCAGGGCCTTGTAGTGCTGGGTCTCGCGGTCGAGGGTGAGGGTCTGGAGGTGGTGGTGGGCCTCGGCCAGCACCGTCCCCCCCGGGGTCTCGTAGACGCCCCGGCTCTTCATGCCGACGAGCCGGTTCTCCACGATGTCCACGCGCCCGACCCCGTGCGCCCCGGCCCGCCGGTTCAGCTCGGCCACGAGGCTCACCGGGTCGCGCCGCTGCCCGTCCACCGCGACGGGGGTCCCCCGCTCGAAGGTGATCTCCACGTACTCGGGGGTCGAGGGGGCCTCCTCGGGGTCCACCGTGAGCCGGAACATCTCCCGCGGGGGCTCCGCCCACGGGTCCTCCAGGACACCGCTCTCGAAGCTGAGGTGCCAGAGGTTCTGGTCCATGCTGTAGGGCTTCTCGCGCGTGACGGGGACGGGCACGCCGTGGGCGCGGGCGTACTCCAGCTCGTCCTCGCGGGACGTGAGCTCCCACTCCCGCCAGGGGGCGATGACCGCGAGGTGGGGGGCCAGCGCCTGGTAGGCCAGCTCGAAGCGCACCTGGTCGTTCCCCTTGCCCGTGCACCCGTGGGCCAGCGCGTCGCACCCCTCGGCCAGCGCCACCTCGACCTGGACCCGGGCGATGAGGGGGCGCGCCAGGGCCGTCCCGAGGAGGTACCGGCCCTCGTACACCGCATCGGCACGCAGCGCCGGGAAGATGTAGTCGGTCACGAAGGTCTCCCGGACGTCCACCACGTGGACCGCGTCCGCGCCGCTCCTCCGCGCCTTCTCCCGGACCGCCTCGAAGTCGTCCCCCTGCCCCACGTCGGCCACCACGGCCACCACGCGGCACCCGGGGTAGCGCTCCTTGAGCCAGGGGATGATGACGGAAGTGTCGAGGCCTCCGCTGTAGGCGAGGGCCACACTGCGGGGGGATGCCATCGCCGTCCTCCTTACCTCTCTCCGGCCTGGGAGTGCGCCCGGGCCCCGGCCTCGGCCAGCGCCGCCCGGAGGATCCCGACCGCTTCGTCGATGTCGTCGCGCCCCACGATGAGCGGGGGCACGAGCCGCAAGGCCGTGGGGCGGACGTTGTTGACGAGGAGGCCCCGGGCGAGGCACTCGGCCACCACCGGCTCCGAGGGAATGGTGAGCTCGAGAGCCACCATGAGCCCCCGGCCCCTGACCTCCTGCACCACGGGGGAGGACCGGGCGAGCTCCCGGAGCCGCCCCATGAGGTAGCCCCCCATCTCCGCCGCCCGGCCCACGAGACCCTCCTCCTGGATGGTCTCGATGACCGCCACGGCCGCGGCGCAGGCCAGGGGGTTCCCGCCGAAGGTGGTCCCGTGGCTCCCGGGCTGGAACACCTGGGCCACCTCCGGGCGCGCCACGACCGCGCCGATCGGGAACCCTCCGCCGAGCCCCTTGGCCAGCGTCACGATGTCGGGCACTACCCCGGCGTGCTGGTAGGCGAACCACCGGCCCGTGCGGCCGAACCCCGTCTGGACCTCGTCCAGCACGAGGAGGAGGCCGCGGTCGTCGCACAGCCGCCGCAGCCCCGCGAGGTAGCCGTCGTCCGCCGGGTTGATCCCGCCCTCCCCCTGGATCGGCTCCACCATCACCGCCGCTGTCCGGGGCCCGCAGGCCCGCTCCACGGCCCCCAGGTCGTTGAAGGGGACCTCCACGAAGCCGGGGACGAGCGGCTCGAACCCCAGGTGGTAGGCGGGGTTCCGCGTCGCCGAGAGAGCCCCCAGGGTGCGGCCGTGGAAGCTGTGGCTCGCCACGATGATCTCGTAGACGTCCTGGCCCCGGCGGGCGCGGGACGCCTTCCGGGCCAGCTTGATGGCCGCCTCGCACGCCTCCGCCCCGCTGTTGCAGAAGAACGCCTGCCCGCCCTCGAGGCCCGTGAGCCCCACGAGGAGCTGGGCGAGGCGCGCCTGCTCGGGGATGTGGTAGAGGTTGGACACGTGGATCAGCTGGGCGGCCTGCCGCTGGATCGCCGCCACGTGGCGCGGGTGGCAGTGACCGAGCACGTCCACCGCGATGCCCGCGACGAAGTCCAGGTACGCCTTCCCCTCCAGGTCCCACAGCCGCATCCCGCGCCCCTGGCGGAAGGCCACGGGAGCCCGCCGGTAGTTGGGCATGAGGACCCGGCCGCTCAGCTCCACGACCTCCTGGGTGGTCATCCCTCGCCTCCTCCTCGCTGTCTCAGGGGACCAGCATCGTGCCGATCCCCCGGTCGGTGAAGAGCTCCACGAGCAGCGCGTGGGGGACCGACCCGTCGATGATGTGGGCGCTCGGCACCCCTCCCCGCAGCGCGGCCAGGCAGGCCTCCACCTTGGGGATCATCCCCTGGTTGATGGACCCGTCCCGGATGAGGGCCTCCGCCTCCTCGGCGCGGAGCTCCGAGATGAGCTCCCGCTCCCCGTCGTAGTTGCGGTACACGCCGGCGACGTCGGTGAGCAGGATGAACTTGCTGGCCCCCACGGCGATGGCCAGGGCCCCCGCCGCCGTGTCGGCGTTCAGGTTGAAGCTGGCGCCGTCCTCGCCGATCCCCAAGGAGGCCACGACGGGGATGTAGCCCTGCTGGCTCAGGGTCGTCACCAGCCCCGCGTTGACCTCGGCCACCTCGCCGACCTGGCCGAGGTCCACCTCGCTCGGCCGCTTGCGCGCCACCAGCATCCGGCCGTCCTTCCCGCTGAGGCCCACAGCCTGCCCGCCCTCCCGGATGATGAGCGACACCAGCGCCTTGTTGGCCCGGCCCGCGAGGACCATCTCCACCACCTCCATGGTCTCCGGGTCGGTGACCCGGAGGCCCTGGACAAAGGTGGAGGGCTTGCCCAGCCGCTCCAGCACGCGCGTGATCTCGGGGCCTCCGCCGTGGACCAGCACCGGGTGGATCCCCGCTCCCTTGAGCAGGACCAGGTCCTGCGCGAGCGTCCCGGAGCCCCTGTCCAGCACGCTCCCCCCGAACTTCACGACCACGGTCTTCCCCTTCCAGGCGCTGACGTACCGCAGCCCCTGGGCGATGAGCTCGCCCTGGGCGACGGCGGCCTGGACCGACGGATCAGGACACGGTCCCGGCATTTTCCCGGATGTACCCCTCGGTGAGGTCGCACGTCCACACGGTCGCCTCGCCCTTCCCGAGCCCCAGGTCCACGGTGACCTGGACCTCCTCCCTCTCCAGGTACCGGGCCGCCTCCGCGAGGCGCTCGCCCTCCGCCGCGGGCGCGCCCCTCTCGGCCAGCAGGATCGGCCCGATCCAGCACGCGAGCCGGTCCTGCTGCACCTCCGCGCCCGAGTAGCCCACGGCGGCCAGGATCCGGCCCCAGTTGGGCGAGCACCCGTAGAGGGCCGTCTTGACGAGCGGGGAGGCGGCGACCGCGAGGGCGGCCTGGCGGGCCTCCTCCTCGCTCAGCGCGCCGCGGACGGTCACCTCCACGAGCTTCGTGGCGCCTTCGCCGTCGCGCGCCACCATCTTCGCCAGGGTGACGCAGAGGGCCTCGAGCGCCCGCTCGAAGGCCTCCAGCGCCTCTCCCGGGCCGGTGATCTCCGGGGCTCCCGCCTCGCCGTTGGCCAGCAGGAGCATGGTGTCGTTGGTGCTCCGGTCCCCGTCCACGGTGATCCGGTTGAAGGAGAGGTCCGCCGCGTGGGCTAGCGCCGCCTGCAGCACCGGCGGGGCCACGGCCGCGTCGGTCGTGAGCACGGTGAGCGTCGTCGCCATCTGGGGGTGGATCATCCCCGCCCCCTTGGTCATCCCCCCGAGGGTGACCACCTGGGACCCGAGGGCCACCTGCACGGCGGCCGTCTTGGGGACGGTGTCGGTGGTCATGATGGCCTCGGCGGCCTCGAGCCCGTCCGGCCCCAGGCGCCGCACGGCCTCCGGGATGCCCCGCCGGATGGCCTCCATGGGGAGGGGCTGGCCGATCACACCGGTGCTGCACACGTACACCAGCTCCTCCGGGATCTCCAGGTGCTGGGCGACCAGCTGCGCCATCTCCCGGGCGTCCCGCAGGCCCTGCTCCCCCGTGCAGGCGTTGGCGTTCCCGCTGTTGAGGACGACGGCCTGCCCGCGCCCCGACCGGATCCGCTCCATGTCCACGAGGACGGGGGCGGCCTTGACCCTGTTGGTGGTGAACACCGCCGCCGCCGAGGCGGGCACGCGGGAGAAGACGAGCGCCAGGTCCTTCTTTTGGGCCTTCACGCCGCAGTGGACGCCGGAGGCCAGAAACCCCTGCGCCGAAGTGACTCCTCCCTGCACCAGTCGCGTCACGCGCTCCTGCATCGTCGACCTCCCTAGGGGTAGAGGGCGGGGGTCCTGAGGCCCAGGTCCTCGGGTAGGCCCGCCATGACGTTGAGGTTTTGGACGGCCTGGCCGGCGGCTCCCTTCCCCAGGTTGTCGAGGGCCGCGATGACCACGGCGACGCGGGCGCGCCTGTTGACGCGCACGCCGAGGTCACAGAAGTTGCTCCCGAGCGTCGCCTTGGTCCGGGGCAGCGCGTCGCCGGGGAGGACCCGGACGAAGGGCTCCCCGCCGTAGGCCTCCCGGTAGAGGCTGTCGGCCTCGGAGGGCGTGAGGTCCCGGACGAGGGGGGCGTAGGCCGTGAGGAGGATCCCCCGGGTCATGGGGACGAGGTGCGGGACGAAGGTCACGCGCACCTCGCCTCCCGCGGCCGCCCCCAGTTCCTGCTCGATCTCCGCCGTGTGGGGGTGGGCGGGGACGTTGTAGGCGCGGACGTCCTCGTTGGCGTCGGCGAAGCCGTACCCCCCCGTGGCGCCGCCCCGTCCCGCGCCCGACACGCCGGACTTGGCGTCGATGACAATCCCCTGGCGTTCCACGACGCCGGCCCGCACGAGGGGTAGCAGGGCCAGCAGCGCCGCGGCCGGATAGCAGCCCGGGTCGGCGACGAGGCGCGCCCCCCGGATCCGGTCCCTGTAGGCCTCCGTCAGGCCGTAGACGGCCTCGGGGAGGTACTGGGGCGCCGAGTGGGCGATGTGGTACCAGGTCTCGTACTGCGCCGGGTCCCGCAGGCGGAAGTCCGCCGCCACGTCGATGACGCGCGCTCCCCGCTCGAGGAGTTCGGGGACGAGCCCCATGGCCTTCCCCGTGGGAAGGGAGAGGATGACGAAGTCCGAGTCCCGCCCAAGGGCGGCCGGATCCGCGGGCTCCGCAACGAGGTCCACGATCCCCCGGAGGTTCGGGTAGAGGTCGGAGATCGGGCGCCCCTTCTGGGTCTCCGCCGTCACGTGGACGAGCGTGACCTCGGGGTGGGCCGCGAGGAGCCGCACGGCCTCCGCCCCCCCGAAGCCGGACGCCCCGATGACGCTCACCCGGACCGCCATGCCTCCCTCCCCCTCCGGAATGGCATAACTATACCCTAAATTGCATAAATGTGCAAACGGGGACGCAGGGCCCGGGCCGGCCCTAGAGGGGGGAGACCTCCATCGCCGCCTGAGGGGCGGGGATCTCGCCGCGCGCGACGGCGGTGAGGACGTCCAGGTAGGCCGCCGCGGTGTCCAGGGAGGTGAAGCACGGCACGTGCCGCTCGAAGGCGGCCCGCCGCAGCACGAACCCCGGGCGCCCCGGCGTCCGCCCCCGTGTCGGCGTGTTGATGACCAGGCTCACCGCCCTCTCCTGGATGAGCCGGAGCGCGGTGCGCGGGCTGCCGTCCTTGCTGACCTGGATCGCGTGGACCCCGTGGGCCACGAGGTACCGGGCCGTGTCGTCGGTGGCGTACACGGTGAACCCGAGCTCGGCGAACCGGCGCATGAGCGGGAGGGCCCGCGGCTTGTCCCGGTCGGCGATGCTGGCCAGCACCGCGCGCTGCTGGGGGGGCTCCAGGCCCGCCGCCACCAGGGCCCGGTAGAGGGCTCCCGCCAGGGTGACGTCCTGGCCCATGACCTCGCCCGTGGAGGTCATCTCCGGGCCCAGGAGGACGTCGAGCTGCGCCAGCTTCTCGCTGCTGAACACCGGCGCCTTGACCGAGATCCGCGGCGGCGGGGGGAGCACGGTGACGCCCGGGTACCCGAGGTCGGCCAGGGTCGCGCCCAGCATGGCGCGCACCGCGAGCGGCACGAGGGGAGCCCCGGAGGCCTTGCTGACGAAGGGCACGGTCCGGCTGCTGCGGAGGTTGGCCTCCAGCACGTACACCACGCCGTCCTTGACGACGAACTGGATGTTCATGAACCCGCGCACGTCCAGCGCCTGGGCGAGGGCCACGGTGTGGGCGACGATCTGGTCCACTTCCTCGGGGGCGAGGTGCTGCGCCGGAAAGACCGCGACGCTGTCCCCGGAGTGCACCCCGGCCCGCTCGATGTGCTCCATGATGCCGGGGAGGAAGACGTTGGTCCCGTCGCTCACGGCGTCCACCTCCACCTCGGTCCCCTCCAGGTAGACGTCCAGGAGGACCGGGTGGTCGCTGTCGGCGTGGAAGGCCGCCTCCAGGTACCGGATCAGCTCCTCGCGGTTCATGACGATCTCCATGCCTCGGCCGCCCAGGACGTAGGAGGGGCGGACGAGGAGGGGGAAGCCCAGGCGCTCGGCGGCCGCGCACCCCTCCTCGACGGAGCGCGCGGCGTCCCCCGCGGGGTGGGGGATGCCCAGGCGCCGCAGCAGGGCCTCGAACTTCCCCCGGTCCTCGGAGATGTCCAGGTTCTCCACCGACGTCCCCAGGATCCGGACCCCGGCCCGCGCCAGGGGCCCCGCGAGGTTGAGGGCCGTCTGCCCGCCCACCTGGACAATGACCCCCTCGGCCCGCTCGCGCTCCACCACGTGCAGCACGTCCTCCACGGTCAGCGGCTCCACGTAGAGCCGGCTGGCCACGTCGAAGTCCGTGCTGACCGTCTCAGGGTTGTTGTTGATGAGGATGGCGTCCACGCCCTCGTGCCGCAGGGCCCGCACCGCGTGGACGCTGGAGTAGTCGAATTCGATGCCCTGGCCGATCCGGATCGGCCCCGCGCCCAGCACCACGATCCGCGGCCGACCGCTTTGGGGCACCTCGTCCTCGGCCGCGTAGGTGGAGTAGAAGTAGGGCGTCTCCGCGGGGAACTCGCCCGCGCAGGTGTCCACGACCTTGTAGACGGGCCAGATCCCGGCCCTCCGCCGTTGGGCCCGGACGTCCTCGGCCGTCGTCCCCCACAGGCGGGCGAGGGCGCTGTCGGCGAACCCCCGCCGCTTGGCCTCCCGGAGCAGCTCGTCGTCCCGGCGGCGGCGGAGGGCCTCCTCCAGGGCCACCAGCTCGGCGATCTTCGCCACGAAGAACAGGTCGATGCGGGACAGGTCCGCGATCTCCTGGGGCAGCATGCCCCGGCGGAGCCCCTCGGCGATGGCGAAGAGCCGCTCGTCGCAGGCCTCGGCGATGCGCTGCCGGAGCGCCTCGCGCGACCAGGTGGCCGCCTCGGGGTACTCCAGGCTGTCGACCCGCGCGTCCAGGGACCGGAGCGCCTTCTGGAGCGCCTCCTCCACGGTGCGGCCGATGGCCATGGCCTCCCCCGTGGCCTGCATCTGGGTCCCCAGCCGGCGGTCGACGTAGGGGAACTTGTCGAAGGGCCACCGCGGGATCTTGATGACCACGTAGTCCAGCGCCGGCTCGAAACACGCGTAGGTCCGGCCCGTGACCATGTTCCGGATCTGGTCCAGCGTCCGCCCGAGGGCGATCTTCGCAGCCACGCGGGCGATGGGGTACCCCGTGGCCTTGCTGGCCAGGGCGCTGGACCGGCTCACGCGGGGGTTGACCTCGATGACGTAGTAGCGGTCGCTGTGGGGGTCCAGGGCGAACTGGATGTTGCACCCCCCCTCGATGCCCAGCCCCCGGATGATCCGGAGGCTCGCGTCCCGCAGCATCTGGTACTCCCGGTCGGTCAGGGTCTGGCTGGGCGCGATGACGATGCTGTCTCCCGTATGCACCCCCATCGGGTCCAGGTTCTCCATGTTGCAGACGGTGATGCAGGTGTCCGCCCCGTCCCGCATGACCTCGTACTCGATCTCCTTCCACCCCGCCACCGACCGCTCCACCAGGACCTGGTGGATCCGGCTCAGGGCGAGGCCCCGTGCGGCGATCTCCTCCAGGGACCGCGGGTCCGGGGCGATCCCCCCGCCTGTGCCGCCCAGGGTGTAGGCGGGGCGGATCACGACCGGGTAGCCGAGACGGGCCGCGAAGGCCCGGGCCTCCTCCACCGAGTGGGCGACCGTGCTCTCGGGGATGGGTTCGCCGAAGGCGAGCATCGTCTCCCGGAACCGCTCCCGGTCCTCGGCCTTGCGGATCGCCTCCAGGGGCGTCCCCAGGAGCCGGACGCCCAGCCGGTCCAGCACGCCCTCCTCCGCCAGGGCCACCGCGAGGTTCAGGCCGGTCTGCCCTCCCAAGGTGGCCAGGAGCCCGTCGGGCCGTTCCTTCTCGAGAATGCGCGCGAGGAACTCCACCGTCAGGGGCTCGATGTACACCCTGTCGGCGGTCTCCACGTCGGTCATGATGGTGGCCGGGTTGCTGTTGACGAGGACGACCTCCACGCCCTCCTCCGAGAGGGCCCGGCACGCCTGGCTCCCCGAGTAGTCGAACTCCGCCGCCTGCCCGATGGTGATGGGCCCGGAGCCGATCACGAGGACCTTGCGGATCTCAGCGCGCGGCATCGGCGTGCGAGACCTCGGGGACGCTGAGGAGCTCCATCCACCGGTCGAAGAGGTACGCGGAGTCGTTGGGGCCGGGGCGCCCCTCCGGGTGGTACTGGATGGAGACGATGGGCAGCCGACGGTGCCTCAGACCCTCCACGGTCCCGTCGTTGAGGTTTCGGTGGGTGACGAGGAGGTCGGACCCCGCCAGGGACTGCTCGTCCACCGCGTAGCCGTGGTTCTGGGTCGTGACGCACACCCGGCCGGACTCCACGTCCTTGACGGGGTGGTTGCTCCCGCGGTGCCCGTAGGGGAGCTTGAAGGTGTCCCCCCCCGCGGCCCGGGCGATCAGCTGGTGGCCCAGGCAGATCCCGAAGATGGGGAGGCGCTCCCACAGGCGCTGGAGCTGGGCCACCTGGTGGTCGAGGACCCGGGGGTCGCCCGGGCCGGGCGAGAGGACGAGCCCGCGGGGGGAGAGGTCCAGGATCTCCTCGGCCGTCGTCCGGCTCGGGAGCACCCACACGTCGCACCCCCGCCTCTGGAGGTGCTCGATGATGCCGCGCTTGACGCCGCAGTCCAGGAGCGCCACCCGCGGCCCCGGGCCGGGGTAGTGCCGCACGGCCGGCGTCGACACCTCGCTCACCAGGTCGAGGCTCCCGATGTCCGGCAGGCTCCGCGCCCGGGCGACGAGCTCCCCGTCCGAGACCTCCTCGGTGGAGATGACCCCTCGCTTGAGCCCGTGGGTCCGCAGGTGCCGCACCAGGAACCGCGTGTCCACCTCGGCGATCCCCACGATCCCGGCCTGCGCGAGGGTTGCGGCGAGGGTCTTCTGAGCGCGCCAGTGGTTGGGGCGCTCCGCGGCCTCCCCCACGATGAACCCCGCCACCTGGAGGGCGGGCGACTCCCACGCCTCCCCGCTCACGCCGTAGTTGCCGATGAGCGGGTACGCCATGGTCACGATCTGCCCCCGGTACGAGGGATCGGACAGCACCTCCTCGTACCCGGTCATGGCGGTGGTGAACACCACCTCCCCTCCCGTCCATCCCCGCGCCCCGATGGCCCGGCCTGTCAGGACAACGCCATCCTCAAGAGCGACTCGCGCCCGCACGAGAGCCTCCTCCGCGAATTTGCATAATTATACACATTCGCGACATAAAAATACAGCCTGAGACGGGCCGCGGGGGACAGCGGGAGCGCACTGCGGCCGGCGGGATGTCGCCCAGGGGGAAGGCGTAGAAAACGGGAGCCTGCGGCCAGGCTCCCGCCGTGATGCCAGGAACCGTCCCGTTCGCTCGGCGCACCATCGATCCCTCCCGGAGATCATTAATGGTGGCACGTCACGGCACGTGAGCGCCGTCGCTTATTGTACTCCATTTTCTCCGTCTGGCAAGGGGCAAAAGGGAGGACCACGACCCGTCCCGGGGGATGAGAGGTCCGCCCGCGCGGGACGGCTACGCCGGACGGCGCCTCCGGCCGTCCCGCGCCAGCACCACCGCGCGCCACTCCCCTTCCGCCAGCACCGCGACGGGGGCGAGCCGGGCGCCCTCCGCCGCGGCGATGACCTCGGCCAGGCGCTCCTCCACGAAGCCGGATCCCACGAAGTGCCCCGCGGGGGCGAGGACGGAGGGCACGTCGGGGAGCAGGGAGAGAAGGGCGTCAGCCGTGAGGTTGGCCAGGATGAGGTCGGCCGGGCGCGGGGCGGCCGCGAGCCCCCACCCGCGTCGCACCTGGACCAGGCGGTCCACGCGGTTGGCGCGCACGTTGGCGCGGGCGTGGGCCACCGCCACAGGGTCGCAGTCGACGGCCCACACACGCGCTCCGGCGAGACGGGCGGCGGCGATGGCGAGGATGCCCGAGCCCGTCCCCACGTCGACGACCCTGTCCCCGGCCTCCAGGTACCGCCCGAGGGCCCTCAGGCAGAGACGGGTGCTCGGGTGCATGCCCGTCCCGAAGGCCATGCCGGGGTCGATGGTGACGACCGTGGTTCCCGGCGGAGCGGGGCGCTGGACCCACGGGGGCCGGATCCACAGGCGTCCAACCCGGACCGGCCGCACGTACGCCCTCCATGCCGTGGCCCACCTCCGGGAGGCGATCCGGCGGGACCGGACGCGCGCCGGGCGCGGGTCGAGCCCGACCTGCCGAAGCCTCCCGATGCGGGCGCGGAGGGTGCGGAGTGTCGCCGGGAGGAGGGGCGATGAGGGCAGGTAGCACCGGAGCAGGACGCCTCCGCCCGGGGACGGCTCCTCCACCACTCCTCCCGGCCGGAGGTCGAAGAGCATGTGCGAGACGGCTTCGGCCGCCTCGGCCGAGGTCAGGACGGAGAGCTCGACCCAGGCCCGGGATCCCCGCGAGGGGCGGGCGGCCCGGCGGCGCTCCGGCGGGCGGGGCCTCACGCCAGCGGCCGGAACTTCCCCAGGAAAGACTTCTTCGGCGGGGAGACCTCCTCCCCGCGCAGCTTCGCGAACTGGAGGAGGAGGCGGGCCTCGTCCCTGCTGAGGTTCTGCGGGATCGTCACCCGGACGTGCACAATGAGGTCCCCGCGCTCCCCGCGCAGGCCCGGAAGCCCTTTCCCCTTCAGCGTGAGGGTGCTGCCCGGCTGGAGGCCCGGGGGCACCTCCAGGGGCACGGGGCCCTCCAGGGTGGGGACGGTGATCACATCGCCCAGGGCGGCCTGGACCATGGAGACCGCCACCTCGCAGTGGAGGTCCCGGCCCCGCCGCTGGAAGGTCGGGTGCGGGGCGATCCGCACATCCACGTAGAGGTCCCCGCGCTCCCCGCCCCGCACGCCGGCCTCCCCTTCGCCCTGGAGGCGCAGCCGCGTGCCGTCCTCCACGCCGGGGGGCACGTGGACGGTGACCTCGCGGCGGAGACGGGTCCGGCCGCTCCCCCGGCACTCCCGGCACGGCCGGCGGATCACCCGGGTCGTGCCGTGGCACCGCGGACAGGTGGTGATCTGAGTGAAGGACCCGAAGGGCGTCTGCCGACTGTAGCGGAGCTGGCCCGTGCCCCGGCACGTGGGGCACGTCTCCGGCGCGCTCCCCCGCTCCGCGCCGGTCCCGAAGCACGCCGGACACGTCTCCTCCCGCACCACGGCGATGACCTTGTCGGCCCCGTGGGCGACCTCCTCGAGCGTGACCTCCAGCTCCACCTGGAGGTCGCTCCCGCGCTCGGGCCCCGGCTCCCCCGGCCGCGCCCGTCCCTCCCCGAAGAACATGTCGAACAGTTCCTCGAAGGGGCTGGGCCCGAAGGGGCTGAAGGGGTCGAAGTCCGGCCTCCCCACCGGGACACCCCCGCCCCGGTCGTACGCGGCCCGCCGCTCGGGATCGCTCAGCACCTGGTAGGCCTCGTTGATCTCCTTGAACTTCTCCGCCGCCTGCGGGTCTTTGTTGACGTCCGGGTGGTACTCGCGCGCCAACTGCCGGAAGGCCCGCTTGATCTCCTCCTGGGTCGCTGTACGGGGAACCCCGAGAATGGCGTAGTAGTCTCGGCGGGCCATGGTCGGCGGCTACAGCTGGCTCAGGACGTCGCTTAAGGTGTCCGCGAGGAAGCGGACCAGGCTGATGACCTTCCCGTACCGCATGCGTGTGGGCCCGACGATGGCCACCACGCCGGCCGGGCGGCCGCCGACGCAGTAGGGGGCGGAGACGACGCTGCAGTCCCTCATCTCCTCCCGCCGGTTCTCCGCGCCGATGGTGATGCGCACCCTCCCCTCCCCGCCCCCCGCGCAGGCGTAGAGGAGGTCGGCGAGGATCTCCTCGCGCTCCAGCGCCGAGAGGACGGGACGCGCCCGGTGGACGTCCTGGAATTCAGGTTGCTTGAGGATGTTGGACGTGCCCTCGGTGTGCACCCGGGCCGGCGCGGCGAGGATCTGCGCCCGCAGGAGGTGGCTGATCTGCGCGAGGATCCGCCGGTAGAGGGCCGCCTCCCCGATGACCACGTCGAGGGCCCGGTCCGTGAGGTCGCTGAGCGACCACCCGGCGATCCGGCGGCTGATCTCCTGGGAGAGCCGGTCCCACTCGTCAGAGGACATCTCCTCGGCGAACTCCACCATCTTGCCCTCGAACACGCCCGCGTCGGTGACGACCACCACCAGGGCACGGCGGCCCCCCAGGGGGATGAGGTGGAGGTGGCGGATGACCTGCTGGTGCGGGCCGGGCTCCGCCACGACCGACGCGTACTCCGTCACCTCGGCGAGCGTGCGCGCGGCGCGCTCCAGCGCGCGGTCGGGATCCGTCACCGCGACGCTCCGGCGGATCCAGGCGCGCTCCGACGAACTGACCTGCTCCTCCTCCAGGAGGGAATCCACGTAGACGCGGTACCCGCGGTCCGTGGGCACCCGCCCCGCCGAGGTATGGGGCTGGCGCAGGAACCCCATCTCCTCCAGGGCCGCCATCTCGTTGCGCACGGTGGCCGAGCTCACCCCCAGCCGATGCCGGTCCCGGACCGCCTCGCTCCCGATCGGCTCGGCCGTCAGGATGTAGTCGTCGATCACCATCTTGAGGATCTCGCGCCGGCGGCCCTCGAGCTGCACCATCGCGGGCTTCCTCCTTAGCACTCTTTATGGAAGAGTGCTAAGTCCGTCGCTAGCCTAGCACCCCCCCGGGAAAACTGTCAAGGCAACGCACCGCGCCGGTGGCGCGGGAGCCACCGCCCCGTCCGGGTCCTCCCCCGCGGGGGAGGGCGGAAGAGGGGGCGTCGCGGCCGGCTGGCCTCACTTCGCCATGCCCGGCACCGCCCCGAAGACTCCCAGCTCGCGAACGCCCAGGAGCGCACACGTGCCGAGGTACACGAGGCCGCCGGCGATCAGGGCTGCGGCCAGGGCGATCAGGGCTCCGAGGAAGCGGTCGGGCGCTCCCGACGCCTGGAGGAGGCGGAGGACCGCGACCATGGCGGCCGCCTGCACGAGGGCGGCACACCCCGTCCGGACGACGGTGTCCAGGAGCCTCCGCACGCCGAGGCCGCTGAGGCGGGAGCGGAGCAGCCACAGGAGCCAGAGGACGTTGGCGAAGGCCACGATGGAGGTGGACAGGGCGATCCCCGTGTGCCCCCACCACCTCATCAGCACCACGTCCCCCACCGCGTTCAGGCCGATCATGTAGAGGCCGACCCGCACGGGCGTCCGGGTGTCGTGCAGGGCGTAGTAGGTCCGCGTCACGATGTAGTACGCAGCGTAGGGGACGGTCCCCACGGCAAACCCCACGAGGGCCCACGCCACGGCCGAGGTGGCGGCGGGCCCGAAGACGCCCCGCTGGTAGACCACCCTGACGATGAGGTGGCTCGACGCCAGCATGGCGACCGTGACCGGCATCATGGTGAGCAGCACGCCCCGGAGCCCCAGCGAGGTCGTCTGCCGAAGGGCCTCCGGGCTCCCCGCGGCCGCATCCCGCGCCATCGTGGGGAACAAGGCGGTCGCGATGGACACGGCAAAGATGCTCACCGGGGCCTGCACGAGCTGAAAGGCGTAGTCCAGGACCGCCACGTAGTCGACCCCGGGGCGGGAGGGCAGGAAGGAGGCGAAGAACCTGTCGACGTTGCTGTTGATCTCGATCACGGCGAGGCCGAGCATCGCTGGCACGGCGAGGCGGCCCATCTCACGGATGACCGGGTGGCGGAGGTCCACCTCGGGCCGCCAGCGCAGGCCCGCCTGGCGGGCCGCGGGCAACTGGACGAGGAACTGGGCCGCCCACCCGAGGAGGAAGCTCACCGCCACCCCCAGGATGCCGAGCCGCGGCCCGAGCGCCAGCACCCCGGCGATGATCACCAGGTTGAAGACCAGCGGGGCCACCGCCGGCACCGCGAAGCGCCGGTGGGCATTGAGGAACCCCGTGGCGAAGGCCGAGAGCGCCAGGAAGGCCATGGAGACGAACATGATGCGCGTGAGCCCCACGGCGGTGACGAGGACCGCGGGATTCGTGCGCAGGTAGCCGGGGGCGGCGAGGGGGACCAGGAGAGGCGCCGCCGCGGCGCCGACGACCACCATCGCGCACCCGATGAGGAGGACGAGGGTGAGGGTGCTCGACACCACCCTGCGCGTCTCCTCCGGATCGCCCCGCACGAGGACCTGGGTGATGGCCGGGATGAAGACGATGCTGAGAGTCCCCCCGAGGAACAGGCGCTGGATGAAGAACGGGAGCGAGTAGGCGATGACGAAGGCCGACTTCACGGACGTGGCGCCGAACATGGCCGCGATGAGGACGTCCCGCAGGAGGCCGAGGAGACGACTGGCGATCGTCCCGGCGGCGATGACACTGGCGGTCCGGGCCAGCCCTCCTGCAGCCGCCGATGGGGGAGACATCGCCAGCTCAGGCTGTCGGGGGGGCATCTCGGCGCCATTATAGCACACACCGATTGTGAGGCCGGGGGGCCTGTGCTACAATGGGCTCCGCTGCACGTGGCACACGAGGTGTGGGGGGTGGTGACGTGGCGAAGCGGACGAAGTCGGCCCTCAAGCGCATGCGTCAGACGGTCAAGCGCACCCTGCGCAACCGCGCGGTGCGCTCGCGGATCAAGACCCTCCTGAAGCGCGCGCGCACGGCCAGCTCCCCGCAGCCCGAGGCCATCCGGGCGGCCGTGAGCGCCCTCGACTCCGCGGCGCGGAAAGGCATCATCCACCCCAACACGGCAGCCCGGAAGAAGTCCCGCCTCATGCGGTGGGCCGCCCGCCAGCAGGTGGCCGCCCCGGCGTCCTGAGGACACCCCCGCCGGAGGAGGCCGCGGGAGGGGACGAGGCGGTCAGCGCGTGTCGCAGAGGCGCACGATCAAGAGCTCCAGGGCGAGACGGGGGGGCATGACCCCCGTCTTCACCGTCGCGTCGGTCTCCAGGAACAGCGCCCAGAGCCGCGCGGGGTCCAGGCGTCCGAAGGCCTCCACCTGCTTCCGGTAGCGCGGGAACAGCCAGGCGCGCGTCCCCAGCGCCTCCCGGACCGCGGCCCCGGTCGCGCGCCGCTGCACGAGGGCCTGGGTCCGGACCAGCATCCGGAACTGGTCGGCGAGCAGGTAGAGGACGCGCACCGGAGGCTCTCCCGCGCTGAGCACGGTCTGGAGGAGCTCGAGCGCCCGCTCCGGATCGCGCTGGCCCACGGCGTCCAGCAGGTCAAACACCGTGGCCTCGGCCACCCGGCTCGCGGCGGAGCGCACGTCCTCGACAGTGATGGCGGGGTGCTCCCCCACGTAGGCGACGAGCTTGGCCACCTCGAGGTCCAGCTCCCGGAGGCCCGTGCCGACCAGCAAGAGGAGCGTCCGCGCGGCATCGGCGGTGATGGTCTTCCCCTCCCGCTGGACCCGCTGCCGGATCCACGGGATCGCCGCCTCCGCCTCGAGGGGCCCGCAGGGGATGATCCTCCCGACCCTCTGGAGGACGCCGTAGAGGCGGCGCCTCCGGTCGAGCGAGCCCGCCACGAGCAGGAGGGCGCTCGGAGGGGAGCCCTTCTCCAGGTAGCTCGCCAGCGCGTCCTGGTCCGGGGGCCGGAGGGCCTCCAACCGGCGCACGATCACCGCCCGGCGGGTGCCGAAGAAGGGGTAGGTCTCGCACCGGGTGAGGATCTCCTCCACCGGCGTCTCCGCCGCGTCGACCACGTCCAGGTTGAGGGGGCGCTCCTCGCGGGGGAGGAGGGCGTCCAGGAGACGGTGCAGCTCCGCCTCCACGCGGACGTCCTCCTCGCCGAGGAGGAGGTAGACGTGGGAGGGCGACCCCCCTCCCTCACCGCGGGAGGCGGGCGGACGGCGGGGGTGAGGGGATGTCACCGGTCAGCACCGGGCCCTCGGGGTGCGGGAGCCGGGAGTGCCCCGCTCCCCGTGACACGCCCGACACACAGACGGGGTACGCTCCCCAGGGGTGATCGGAACAACATGACACGCCTGGCCTTCGCCCTTGTGACCGCCGCGGTGCTGGGGGCGGGGCCTCCTCCGCCCGCCATCCCCTTCCCGCTGTTGCCCACGGGCGTCTTTTCCATCGTCCCCGGGGAGTCCTGGGTGAGATTCTTCGTCCCCGACAACCGCGGGGGGTTCACGGGAGAGACCACGGCGGTCACCGGCCGGGTTACCGTGACGCCCCAGGGCAGCGCGGAATACATCGCCCGGGTGGACGCCTCCATCGACGCGAGGGCGCTCACCACCCGCAATGCCCTGCGGGACGCGACCATGCGGGCCCTCTACTTGCGGACCGCCCAGTACCCCACCATCGCGTTCCTCGGGACCGCGACCGCCGCGCCGGGGCTGGGCATCCGCCCCTTCGCCGCCGCGGTCCGGGGCCAGGTGACCATCCGCGGAGTCACCCGCGAGGAGGCCTTCAGCGCCACCGTCGTCGCCCTCGCCGACGAGTACCTCGCCGACGCCACGACCGAGATCCGCATGGCAGATTTCGGCATCCCGTACCCCCGCGCCTTCATCTTCGTCGCCCGGGACCCCGTGACCGTCACACTCCACCTGCGAGCGCGGCGCCGCTGACCGCTCCTCCCTACCGGCGGGAGGCGATCTCGTCCACCACCCTCTGGACGAAGGCGTCAAGGGGCATGCTCCCCTCGTCGCCCCGCGCCCGGCTGCGCACGGCCACCGCCCCTGCCGCCTGCTCCCGATCCCCCACGATGAGCATGTAGGGCACCTTCATGAGCTCCGCCTCGCGGATCTTATGGCCGGTCCGCTCGCTGCTGGCGTCGACCTCGGCGCGGACGGCCCGGCCCCGCAGCACGGCGCGGACGTGGCGCGCGTACTCCACGTGGCGGTCGGCGATGGGGAGGACCCGGACCTGCTCGGGAGCCAGCCACAGGGGGAATGCCCCGGCGTAGGTCTCGATGAGAAAGGCCATCATGCGTTCCATGGTGCTGATGACGCTGCGGTGGATCATCACCGGGCGGTGCGGCCGCCCGTCCTCGCCGATATACTCCAGCCCGAACCGCTCGGGGAGGTAGAAGTCGATCTGGACGGTGGAGACCGTCTCATCCTTCCCGAGGACGTTCGGGACTTGGACGTCCAGCTTGGGACCGTAGAAGGACGCCTCCCCGGGCGCCTCCACGCACTCCAGCCCGAGCGTGCGCATGGCTTCCCGGAGCTGGCTCTCCGCCTGCTCCCACATGGCGTCATTCCGCACGAACTTCGCGTGGTCACGGGGGTCCCGCAGCGAGAGCCGGTACCAGTAGTCGCGCAGTCCGAGGTCGCGGTACGCCTGCTGGATGAGCCGGACGACCCCCGTGAACTCCTCCATGAGCTGGTCGGGCCGGCAGAAGATGTGGGCGTCGTTCAGGGTCATGGCCCGGACCCGGGCGAGTCCGCTCAGGACGCCCGACCTCTCGTAGCGGTACATCGTCCCCAGCTCGGCGATGCGGAGCGGGAGCTCGCGGTAGCTCCGCTGGGCGTGCTTGTAGATCATGATGTGGTGCGGACAGTTCATGGGGCGCAGGACGAGCTCCTCGTCGTCGACCCGCATGGGGGGGTACATGTTGTCCCGGTAGTGGTCCCAGTGGCCGCTGATCTTGTAGAGCTCCACGCTGGCCAGGTCGGGCGTCCGCACGTGGAGGTACCCGACCTGCTCCTCGAGGTCGACGATGTACCGCTCGAGGACGCGCCGGACGGTGGCGCCCCGGGGGAGCCACAGGGGGAGTCCCTGGCCCACCTCCTCCGCAGCGGTGAAGAGCTCCAGCTCGCGTCCCAGCTTCCGGTGGTCCCGCCGCCGCGCCTCCTCCAGGCGCGCGAGGTACGCCTGCAGCTCCTCCTGGGAGGGGAAGGAGATCCCGTAGATGCGCTGGAGCATCGGCCGCCGCTCGTCCCCCCGCCAGTAGGCCCCCGACGTGCTGAGGAGCTTGATGGCCCGAATCAGCCCGGTCGACGGCAGGTGGGGGCCGCGGCACATGTCCTGAAACCCGTCCTGGCGGTAGAAGCTCACCGGATCGTCGGGGATCCCCTCCAGGAGCTCGGCCTTGTAGATCTCCCCCGCCTCGTGGAAGAGGCGGGCCGCCTCCGCCCGGGGGAGGTAGACGCGTTCGATCCGCTGGTCCCGCGCGGCCAGGTCCCGCATCCGCGCCTCGATCCGTTCCAGATCTTCGGCCGTGAAGGGCCGTCCGATGTCGAAGTCGTAGTAGAACCCGTCCTCGATGGGCGGGCCGATCGCCAGCTTCACGCCCGGGAAGAGATCGCGGACGGCCTGGGCCAGCAGGTGGGCGGTGCTGTGCCAGTACACCGCCCGGCCCGCGGGGTCGGCGAAGGTCAGCCACTCGACCTCGACGTCGTCCTCGACCGGCGTCGAGAGGTCCCGCTCGACGCCGTTGACCCGCGCGGCCAGCGCGGCAGTGGCCCCTACGTCCCGCGCGACCTCGGCCAGGGTCGTCCCGCGGCTGTAGGTCCGCGCCGAGCCGTCAGGGAAACGCACGGTAACCCGATCCATCCTCAGGTCCCTCCTCGCCGTGAAAACAGATGCCCCTCGTCCCAATGGGACGGGGGGCCACCGCGGTTCCACCCATTTTCCCTCGGCGAGTGCCGGAGGGCTCTTGAGTGCGCGCTCTCGGGCGCTCCCGGCAGGCTTCTCCCCCAGAGGGGGATCGCCTCGCAAGCTCAGGGGGTGGTCGTCTCCCGGGTGTGCCGGGCAGAGCTCTCAGCCGCGGCTCCGCCTCTCTTGCGCCTCTCCCGGCAGGTCGGCCCCCGTCATCGCTGGACCGCTTGGCAGATTCAACCGATGCCTACTATACCATACGACGCACCGGTCCAGCCACCCATCACACGGGGCGTCCGGGCGTCCCGCCCCGAGGAGCACGGTGTCGTGGGCGCGCAGGGGGCCACGGCACCGTTTCCTATGGCTCCCCTTCGCGGGAGGATGTCTCCCCCTGTCCTCCCGAGCGCTCGGAAAGGCGGCCGCCGGGAGGACCAGCTTGGAGCGAGAGGGCAGTGACCACGGTCTCGCGAGTGCCCGGCGCGCGCCCCGGCCATGCCAGATGCGCCGGCGCCAGCTAAGCTAGGCCACCACCATGCAGGTGAGTGTCCCCGTGACGCCTGCGATCGACCGGATCTTCCCCATCACCATGGTCCCGACACCTTCCACGTCGTTGGCTTCGATCCGGGCGACGATGTCGTAGGGGCCCGTCACCGCGTTCGCGGCCGTCACCCCTCGGACGCCCCTCACGGCCTTCAGCACGGCCGCCTCCTTCCCGGACGCCACGCTAATGAGCACGTAGGCCGAAACCGCCATCGCCCTCACCTCCCTCATCTTTAGCGGGAAGCGTTCGTCCTGGCGGGGCCGACTCCTCTCGCGGGCGGGTCATCCCCTCCCCCACACCCGGCGCCCCCCCACGTAGGTGGCCCGCACCTCCACCTCCCCGAGGGCGGCGGGATCCACGGCCAGGGGGTCGTCCCCGAGGACGACGAAGTCCGCGAGGTACCCGGGCGCCAGACGCCCCTTCCGGTCCTGCTCCCCGGACGCGTAGGCTGAGCCCGTGGTGTAGAGGGCTAAGGCCTCAAGAGGCGTGATCCGCTGGGCCTCCCCCACGACCACCCCGTCCCACCCCCGGCGTGTCACGCAGCTCTGGAGGGCGACCAGAGGCTCGTAGGGGCCGCAGGGGTAGTCCGACGACCCCGCGACAGGGATGCCGTGATCCAGGAAGGAGCGGTGGGCGAACATCCGTGCCACGCGCGCCGCCCCGTACCACTCCACGAGCTTGCCGCCGTGGTAGTACACGTAGCTGCCGAAGGGGACCGCGATGACCCCCAGGCGGCGCATCCGCACGAGGAGGTCCTCGCTCACCACGGTGCAGTGCTCGATGCGGTGTGCGAGCCCGGGCCGGGGGCAGGCGGCCTGGGCGGATTCCAGCTGGTCCAGCAGGATCTCGATGGCCCGATCGCCGTTGGCGTGGACGCAGAGGCGGTTCCCGTCCTGGTGCACCCTCCGGACAATCCGGGCCAGCTCCTCGGTGGACGTGCGCTGGATCCCGCGGTCCTCGGTCCCCTCGAAGGGATCGCGCAGGAGGCAGGTCCGTCCCCCGATGGCGCCGTCCACGAAGGCCTTAACCCCCCCGAAGCGCAGGTGCTCGTCCCCGAATCCCGTGGACAGACGCAGCCGCTCGAGCAGGTCGTAGTACTCGGCGGAGAGGAGGAGGTTGACGCGCAGGGTCAGCAGCCCGCGCCGCCGGGCCTCCTGGACCAACTCGAGGTCGCGGGGTCCCACAAGGGCGTCGGTGACGGACGTCAGGCCGGCGGCGTGGAACCGAGCGACCGCCCGGGCCAGCCCCCGGAGGCGGTCCTCCAGGGTCGTCTCCGGGACCACCGTGCGGCCGCCGCGGGCCAGGGCGGGGTAGGCGAAGTCGAAGAGGGCCTGCTCGTAGAGGACACCGTTGAGCCGTCCTGATCCGTCCCGGCCGAACTCGCCTCCGGGCGGAGGCGCCGTGCGCTCGTCGACGCCCCCGAGCTGGAGCGCCAGGGAATTGGCGACCCCCCAGTGCCCAGCCACGTGCACGACGAGAACGGGGTGGGCGCGGCTCACCTCGTCGAGGTCCCAGCGGGTGAGGAGCCGCCCTTCGGGCATCTTCCCGTCGTCGTAGTGGCTGGCCCGGATCCACTGCCCGGGAGGGGTGCGCTCGGCCTCTTGGCGGAGCCGGTCCAGGAGCCCCGAGAGCGAGCGGACCGCGAAGGGGGAGAGGTCCACGTGGAGACTCTCGTCCGCGGCCATGGCGAGGTGCATGTGCGCGTCGTTGAACCCGGGCACGATGACGCCCTCCCCTGCATCGAGGACGTCCGCCCCCGGAAAGGCCTCCCTCAGGTCGGCGAACCGGCCCGTGGCCAGGACCCGATCCCCCCAGAAGGCGAAGCTCTCCGCAGCGTCCTCTGTCAGCGTGATCACGCGCCTCGCCCGGACCACGGTCACTCCGCGACTCCACGCCGCGCCAGCCACGACACTCCCCCTTCCTCACGATCGTCCCGCGCCACACCGGGCCGGGTGACCTCCCCCTGAATGATTCCCACGCGCCGGGGGACCTCCTCCGTCCGGCGTCCTGCCGGCACCCGCTCGGGGCTCCCGCGCCGCCCGCTTCGGTGGGGGTGGCGTCAAACCGAAGCCTTCACCGCCCCAGAGGACAGCGTGGCCTCCCGCCGAATACAGGAGGCGCATTGCAAACCAAAACGCCCGGTGAGAGGGGGGAGGTCTATGGACACAGCTCCTGGGACGTCGCGGCGGCTTGCCGTCCTCGGCACCGTCGCCGCGCTCATCGCGGGGCTGCTCCTGATTCCCACGTCGGTGATGAGCTGGGCGGCCCCGGCCACGACCTTCATCTGGGGCCGCTCCGGTGACGCCGACACGCTTGACATGCCCCTGAGCACGAACGGGGAGAGCGCGGAAGTCGTCGCCCAGATCTTCAACACGCTCGTGCGGGCGATCCCGGGGAAGACCGACGTGGAGCCGGACCTGGCCACCAAGTGGTCCGTCTCCCCCGACGGGCTCGTGTGGACCTTCACGCTCCGCCAGGGCGTCACCTTCCACGACGGGACCCCGTGGAACGCCGAGGCCGCCAAGTTCAACATCGACCGGTGGGCCGACAAGGACAACCCCTACCACGCGGTCAAGGGAGGCGACTACGAGTACTGGGGGGACTTCCTGGCCGCGACCTTCAAGGAAGCCCGGGCCCCCGCCCCCGACACGCTCCAGATCGTCCTCAAGGAACCGAGCGCGCCGCTCCTGTACAACCTCTCCATCGTCGCCTTCGACTTCGCCAGCCCGGCCTCCATCAAGAAGTACGGCGCCCAGGGCGCGGGGCAGCACCCCGTGGGGACCGGACCCTACAGGTTCGTCGAGTGGGTGCGGGACGACCACATCACGCTCCAGGCCAACCCCACCTACTTCCGCAAGGGCCTGCCCAAGACGCCGCGCGTCATCTACCGGGTCATCAAGGACAACGCCGCGCGGTTCCTGGCCCTCAAGGCGGGCGAGATCCACGCCATGGAGCTCCCCAATCCGGACGACGTGAGGACGGCCCGCGCAGACCCCAACCTGAAGGTAGGGCTCCGGCCGTCCTTTGACACGGGGTGGGTCAAGTTCAACATGAACCTCCCCCTGTTCAAGGACCACCGCATCCGGGAGGCCATCGCGCTGGCCATCAACAAGCAGGCCATCGTCCAGGGCCTCTACGGCGGGTTCGGCGAGGTGGCCGACCAGCTGATGCCCCCCGTCATGTGGGGACGCTCGCCCAAGGTGAAAGCCTACCCCTACGATCCCGAGCGCGCCAAGCGGCTGCTGGCCGAGGCCGGGTACCCCAACGGCCTCTCGGTGGACTTCTGGTACATCCCGGTGAGCCGCCCCTACTTCCCCAACGGCAAGGAGATCGGGACGGCCATCGCCAGCGACCTCGCCAAGGTCGGGATCCGGGCCCACCTCATGACCGAGGACTGGGCTACCTACCTGCGCGACGCCCGCGCGAGCCTCAAGTTCCCCATGTACATGGCGGGGTGGATCGGCGACAACGGGGACCCCGACGACTGGTTGGGCTTCTTCTTCAGCCACTACGACCCCAAGGGGGCGGCTTACTCCTATAACAACCCCACCGTGCTCTCGCTGGTCGCCAAGGCCCGCACCCTCACCAGCCAGGCCGAGCGGGCCAAGCTGTACGCCCGCATCGCCGAGATCGTCTACGAGGACATCCCGCAGGTCCCGATCGCGCACGCGAAGGTGCCGATCCTCATGCGGAAGAACGTCGAGGGGCTGGTCCCCCAGCCCGACGGCGACGAGTACATGGAGACGGTCGTGGTCCGCTAGGCGCGGCAGACGGGGACCTCGGGGGGCGCGGCGCCAAGGCCGCGCCCCCCCGTCCCGGGGCATGGCCCGGTTCATCCTCCACCGCCTCCTCGCGCTGATCCCCATCCTCCTCGGGGTGTCGGCGGCCGCCTTCCTCCTGGTCCACCTCCTCCCGAGCGACCCCGCGACGGCGTACCTCGGAGAGCGCGCCACCCCCGAGGCGGTGGCGCGGATCCGCCACGCGTGGGGACTGGACCGCCCCCTGCCCGTCCAGTACGTCATCTACCTGTGGCACGCGGTCCGGGGGGACTTCGGCGAGTCCCTGGACAGCCACCGCAGGGTCCTCGACGAGTTCCTCCCGCGGTTCCCGGCCACGGTCTCGCTGGCGCTGGGCGCCATCACCATCGCGCTCCTCGTGGGCGTCCCCGTGGGCATCGTCTCCGCCTCCCGGCCCAACTCGCTGGTGGACCGCCTGGGGATGGGCCTCGCCCTCCTGGGGGTGTCGATGCCCGTGTTCTGGCTCGGCCTCATGCTGGTGTACGTCTTCAGCGTGTACTTCCACGTGCTGCCCACCTCGGGCCAGATCGGGGTGGGCTACACGCTGCCGCCCATCACCCGCATCGACGTCCTGGACGCGCTCCTCGCGGGGAACCTCCCCGCCCTCGCGGACGCCCTCAAGCACCTGGTCCTGCCGAGCTTCACCCTCTCCACCTTCTCCATGGCGATCATCGCCCGCATGACCCGCGCGGCCATGCTGGACGCGCTCCACCAGGACTACATCCGCACGGCCTACGCCAAGGGGCTCGCCCGGCGGGCCGTCGTCCTCGGGCACGGCCTGCGGAACGCCCTCCTGCCCGTCATCACCGTCATCGGCCTCCAGGTGGGGTCCCTCCTCACCGGCGCCATCCTCACGGAGACCATCTTCTCGTGGCCCGGGGTGGGGAGGTTCATGTACGATTCCATCCTCTTCCGGGACTACCCGGTGATCCTGGCCGGCATCCTCCTGTTCTCCGTGGTGTTCGTCCTAGTGAACCTCTGCGTGGACGTCCTCTATGCCTTCCTCGATCCCCGCATCCGCTACGTCTAGGGACGCCGCGCCCCTCCCGCAGCCCGCGAGCGGCCGCCCGGCCCCCTCGGGGATCCGCATGGCCGCCCGGCGCTTCTGGCGCAACGCCAACGCCCGGGTGGGGCTCGCGCTCATCCTCTTCTTCACGCTGGTCGCGGTGTGCGCGCCCGTCATCGCGCCCGAGGGCGTCGACCAGGAGAACCTCCTGGGGCGCCTCAAGCCGCCCTCGGCCCACCACCTCTTCGGCACGGACGCCTTGGGCCGTGACGTCTTCAGCCGTGTCCTCTACGGGGCCCGGATCTCCATGACGGTCGGGTTCGTGGCGGTCGGCGGCGCCCTCGGGAGCGGGGCCCTCCTCGGCATCACCGCGGGCTACATCGGAGGGTGGGTCGATAGCCTCATCATGCGCCTCATGGACATCATGCTGGCCTTCCCGTCCATCATCCTGGCCATCGGCATCGTCGCCATGCGCGGCCCCGGCCTCCACAACACCATCCTCGCGGTCAGCGTCGTCAACATCCCCGTCTACGCGCGCGTCGCGCGGGCGTCAACCCTGGCCATCAAGGAGCAGGAGTACGTCACCGCGGCGCGGGCCCTCGGCGCCCGGTCCTGGCGCATCCTCACGCGGGCCATCCTGCCCAACGCCGCCTCCCCGCTGGTGGTGCAGGCGACGCTGGGCGTGGCGGGGGCCATCCTGGATGCGGCCGCGCTGGGGTTCCTCGGCCTGGGCGCGCAGCCGCCCACGCCCGAGTGGGGGGCGATGCTCTCCGACAGCTACAGCTACCTGCTGACGGCCTTCTGGGCGGCGCTGGCCCCCGGCGTGGCGATCGCCGCCGTGGTGCTGAGCTTCAACCTCGCGGGCGACGGCCTCCACGACGCCCTGGACCCGCGGCTGTCCAGCACCGTGTAGGATTCAGGACGCCTCGGCCTCAAGGCCGAGGACGCGCGCGGCCGCCTCCTCGCCCGAGCGGATGCACTCGGGGATCCCCACCCCGCGGTAGGCGCTCCCGGCGAGGGCGAGCCCGGGGTGACGGGCCACCCGCGCTTCGATGGCCGCCACCCGGTCGCGGTGGCCGACCACGTACTGGGGCATGGCGGCCCGGTGGCGGTCCACCCGGACCCACAGGGGCGGGGAGGCGATCCGGAGGAGCCGTCCCACGTCCGCCTCCGCCCACCGGGTGAGCGTGGCGTCGTCCTGATCCACCGCGTCCGGGTCGAGGGCGCCGCCCAGGAAGGCCCGCAGGAGGACCCTGCCGGCAGGCGCCCGGCCGGGGAATTTCACGCTGGAGAAAGTGCACGCGAGGATCCGGCACCCCTCGGTCCTCGGCACCACGAAGCCGGAGCCGTCCAGGGGGTGGCCGATGCCCTCGCGCGGGTACGCCAGGGTCACGACGGCCGACGACGCGTAGGGGATGCCCTCCAGCAGGCGCGCGAGCTCCCGGTCCAGGGGAGCGAGGAGGCGCGATGCCTCGTGGGAGGGCGTGGCGACGACGACGCCGTGGGCCTCGACGCTGGTCCCGTCGTCGCCCAGGACGCGGTAGCGGAAGGGCACAGGCTCCGGGGAGGCCCCGGTCCCGAGCGGCGCGACCGCGACCGCGCGCCGTCCGCACCGGACCGTCCCCGGGGGGAGGCGCGCGGCGAGGACCCGCACGAGCGTCTCCATGCCGTCGTCCAGGCTGGCGAAAGGGCCCGGACCGCGGGCGGAGCGCCCCCTGGCCCCGTCGGGAGCCATGCGCCGGGTCGCCAGGATCAGGCTCCGGAAGCGCCGTTCCATCTCCAGAAACCGCGGCATCGTGGCGGCCGCGCTCAAGGTCGCTGGGTCGGCGGTGTAGATCCCCGCCACGAGGGGCTGGGCCACCCGCTCCAGGACCTCCCTCCCCAGGCGTCGGGTGACGAAGGCTTCGAGGCTCTCGTCGGACGCGCCCCGCGAGCGGGGCAGGACGAGGTCCAGGGCCATGCGCGCCTTCCCCCGCCACGAGAACAGGGACGAGGTGAGGACCGGGAGGAGGCGGGAGGGCGCCAGGAGCTGGAACCCCGGCGGCAGAGGGTGGAGGGCTCCGCGGTGGGCGACGAAGATGCGCCGCGCCCCGTCGGCCAGGGGGACGAGACGGTGGTGCACCCCGAGGCGCTCGCAGAGCCGAATCGCCCAGGGCCGCTCGGTGAGGAAGGAGTCCGGGCCCACCTCCACGAGGTAGCCCTGCTCCCGGACGGTCGCGATGGTCCCCCCGAGATGCGGCCCCGCCTCCCACAGGACGACGTCGAGGGCGATCCCGTGCTCCTCGCCGAGTTCCCGGAGCCGGTGGGCCGCGGCCAGCCCGGCGATCCCCCCGCCCACGACGACGACCCGCACCATCACGCCGCGCGGGCCTGGACCAGATCCGCCAGCAGGGCGATGAAGGCGGGGTGGTCCATGACCGTCCCCGCCCGGCTGTAGGCGAGGCCGAACCTCTCCGCCGTACCGCGCGCCTCCACGTCCAGGTCGTAGAGCACCTCGATGTGGTCGCACACGAAGCCCACCGGGACCACCACGACCCCCCGCGCCCCGACGGAGGCCACCTCCCGGAGGACGTGGTGGACGTCCGGCTCCAGCCAGGGCTCCCGCGGATCCCCGCTGCGGCTCTGGTAGGCGACCCGCCACACCGGGTGGCCCAGGCGCCCGGCCACCAGCCGGGAGGAGGCCTGCACCTGCTCCGCGTACGGGGATGCCTCCGCCATCCACACGGGAATGCTGTGGGCCGTGAAGACGAGGGGCACCCGGGGACGCTCCTCCGGGGCAAAGGCCCGAAGCGCCTCGGCCACCCGCTGGGCCTGCGCCTCGACGAAGCCGGCCCCGTCAAACCAGGGTCCCACGAAGTCGACCTCCGGAGCCCCGTCGCCCACCTGCTGGCGGGCCTCTTCGACGTTTTCGCGGTACTGGTCCCAGCTGGCGTAACTCTGGTGGGGGGCCATGACGATCCCCAGGACGCGCCGGGCGTCCATCTCCCGTAGCTCCCGCAGGGCATCGCGCAGGTACGGGGCCCAGTTGCGCATGCCCACGCGCACGGGCAGCGGCAGCCCCCGCTCCCGCAGGAGGGCCTCGAGAGCCGCCGCCTGCCGGAAGGTCAGCTCGGTGAGGGGGGAGCGCCCCCCGAACCGGGCGTAGTGGCGGACCACCTCCTCTATGCGGGCTGCGGGCACGAGGCGGCCCCGGAAGACGTTGGCGAGGTAGGGACGGACGTCCTCCATGCGGCCGGGGCCCCCGTAGGCGATCAGCAGGACAGCATCGTATCGCGCCACCTCGTCACCTCTGGCTCAGCTCGTGCACGGCGTCGACCACCAGCCGGACCCGCTCCCAGGGGGTCATGGGGAGCACCCCGTGGCCGAGGTTGAAGATGTGGCCCGGCCTCCCTCCCGCCGCCTCCAGGATCGCGCGCACGCCCGCCCGGATCTCCTCCGGGGGCGCCAGGAGGACGGCCGGGTCGAGGTTTCCCTGGACGGCCACGCGGTCCCCCAGCCGCTGCCACGCCGCGCCCAACTCCACGCGCCAGTCCAGGCCGATCACGTCCCCTCCGGCGTCCCGCATCGCCTCCAGCAGGCCCGCAGTGCCCGTCCCGAAGTGGATGACGGGGACGTCCGGCGGCAGGGCGGCCAGGACGCGGCGGGTGTAGGGCAGCACGAAGCGCCGGTAGGCGTGGGGCGACAGGCAGCCGATCCAGCTGTCAAACAGCTGGACCGCCTCCGCGCCCGACGCGATCTGGCCGGCCAGGTAGCGGGCGGTGAGGTCAGCGAGCCGTGTCATGAGCGCGTCCCACGTCTCGGGATCAGAGTACATCACCTTCTTGGTGCGGAGGAAGTCGCGGGACGGCCCCCCCTCGATGAGGTAGGAGGCGACGGTGAAGGGGCCTCCCGCGAACCCGATGAGCGGGACGCGGCCGCCGAGCGCCCGGCGGGCCAGCCGGATCGCGTCGAAGACGAAGGCCAGGGCGTCCTGCGGGTCGACGGCCGGCAGCCGCGCCACCTCCTCGCGGGTCCGGACGGGCCGGAGGATCCTGGGCCCCTCTCCCCGATGGAAGGCCAGCCCGACGCCGAGCGGCTCGGCCAAAAGGAGGATGTCGGCGAAGATGATGGCGGCGTCCACCCCCAGCTTCTCCACGGCCAGGACGGTCACCTGCGCGGCGGCCTCGGGGGTCTTGCACAGCTCCAGGAGGCCGAGGCGCGACCGCAGCGCCCGGTACTCGGGGAGGTAGCGGCCGGCCTGCCGCATGAGCCACACCGGCGTGTAGGCGGTCGGCAGCCGCCAGCACGCCCGCAGGAAAGGGTGGGACGGCTCGGGATCGGGCCCCCGCGGCGGGGGCTCGGGCCTGACCGTGACGACGGGGCCCCCTCCTACTCGACCTTGACGCGCCGGGGCTTGCGGGGGGCGGAGCCCTGCCCTTCCGCCCGCGCGATGGCGTAGTCGAGGAGCTCCCGGATCGCGAGCAGCACCTCGCGGCGCGCGTTGCGGAGGTGGGCCCGTGTCCGCGGGGGGATGACCTCCTCCAACGCCCTCCAGAACCGGTCCTCGATGTCCGCCGCCCGTCGGAGCGGCCGCACGCGCTGTGCCATACCGGCGTTCCTCCCGGCGGGGAGGCCTGTGAGCCTCCCGCGCCTTCCCTACGTGAAGGTGATTTCCAAGCGCTCCCCCTCGAGCCGCGCCCCCGCCGCCTCCCGGCCCGCCAGGGAGCGCGGGAGCGTCAGGTTGCGCTTGTAGGGCCCCACCCGCACCACGAGTTCGCTCCCCTGCTGGAGGACGTCGACCTTGCCGCGCTCCGCGAAGGGGACCGCCAGCGACAGCACGTACCGCTTCCCCCGCCGCTCGACCCGCTGGGGGGTGCCCGTGTAGAAGCGCTCGGCCGGGTCGCGGTCCCCGTAGAGCACGCGGGCGGCCTCCCGCAGCCGCTGGCGGCCCACGATCTCGGTGTCCGAGAAGGGGAGCTCCAGGATGGGGAGCGGCTCGAAGGCCTCGCGGACCGCGTCGCGGTACCGGGCCTGGATCCGGGCCCACGCGCGCACGAGCTCGCTGTCCACGTCCTGCGGGAGGACGCGGTTCACGATCACCGCGTCGGTGGAGTAGCCGAAGAGGCTGAAGTAGGTGTAGGCGCGCTGGGTCTCCTTGATGACCATCTTCTCCAGGTTGAGGACGAGCCGGATCGACGTGGTGTCTTCGTCGGCCAGCACCTGCCGCATGGCGTCCACGTGGAGGATGAGGTCCTTCACGGCCCCCAGGACCGCATCGGTCGGGAGCGGGATGTCGACGAAGGGCTGGACCACGGGCCGCGCCACCCGGATGACGGCGCGCTGGATGGGGAAGAGCTTCTCCAGCCACCACCGGGCCATCTCGGGGAAGCTGAGCAGCTGCATGGTCTCCCCCGTCGGGGCGCAGTCCACCACGATGACGTCGAACTTCCCCTCCCGCGCCACGGCCACGAGCTGCATCAGGCTCGCGATCTCCTCCATCCCGGGGAGGTTGGCCAGCTCCTCGGCCACGACCTCGTCAAGGCCCCGGGCCCGGAAGACCGAGGTGATGTACTCCCGGAGGACCCCCCAGTACTTCTCCAGCTGGTAGAGGGGGTCCACTTCCTGACCCCACAGCCGGTCCCCGATCTTCTTGATCTCGCGTCCGATGGAGACCTCGAAGGCGTCCGACAGGCTGTGGGCCACGTCGGTGCTCATGACCAAGGTGCGGTACCCCCGGTCCGCCAGGGCCAGCGCCGTGGCCGCCGAGACCGTCGTCTTCCCGACTCCGCCTTTGCCCGTGTACAGCAGGATCCGCACCACAAGACTCCCGGGCGCCGAGGGGCGCCCCTGTCAGTGTACCAGCCCGGCGCCCGCCCCGCCCTACCGCGGGCGGGCGAGCCACTCCCGGAGGTCTCTGAAAGTCCGGGTGTTCAGCACGTCGTCCCGGCTGAGCCACGCCCGCCGGGCCACGGCGACCCCATAGCGCATCATAGCCAGGTGCTCGGCCTTGTGGAAGTCCGTATCGATGACGAGGAACACCCCCTCCCGCCGCGCCGCCTGCGCCATGGTGTCCCGCAGGTCGAGCCGGTTCGGGAAGGCGTTGATCTCCAGCGCCACGCCCCGCAGGGCCGCCGCCCGGAACACCCGCTCCCAGTCCACCGGGTACTCCTCCCGCTCGCCGAGGATCCGGCCCGAGGGGTGGCCCACGATGTCCACGTGGGGGTTGTCGATGGCCGCCAGGAGGCGGCGGGTCATCTGCTCCTTGGGCTGCCCGAAGGCGGAGTGGATGGAGGCCACCACCACGTCCATCTGGGCGAGGACCTCGTCGGGCAGGTCCAGGTGGCCGTCGGCGCGGATGTCGACCTCGAGGCCCTCAAGCACGTGGATGGTGCCCGCGTAGTGCCGCTTGATCCGGACGATCTCCTCGTGGCGCTCGGCCACCCGGGCCTCGTCCAGGCCGTGGGCGACGCCCAGCCCCTTGGTGTGGTCGGTGATGGCGATGTACTCGTACCCCCGCTCGATGGCGGCCTTGACGAGCACCTCGATCCGGTCGTGCCCGTCGGACCACGTGGAGTGCCCCTGGAGGTCGCCGCGGATGTCCCGCTCCTCGATGAGGTGCGGCAGCCGGTGCTCGAGGGCGGCCTGGATCTCGCCGCGGTTCTCCCGGAGCTCGGGGGGGATCCAGTCCATGCCGAGGAAGCGGTACACGTCCTCCTCGCGCTCGAAGGTGTGGAGCCTCCCCTGGACCTTGATGCCGTGCTCGGAGATGGAGAACCCGTGCTCGGCCCCCCAGGTCCGGAGCGCGATGTTGTGCTCCTTACTCCCGGTGAAGTGCTGGAGGAGGGACCCGTACTGCTCCCGGGGCAGGATCTCCAGGTCGATCTGGATGCCGTCGGCGTGGACGACCGTGGCCTTGGTGTCCCCGCGGGCCAGCACCCGCCCGACCTTGGGGTGGGAGACGAACCGCTCGATGGCGGCTGCGGGATCGGTGGAGGCGCACACGATGTCCACGTCGCCCACGGTCTCCCGCATCCGGCGGAGGGACCCCACGGGGTCCACCTGGAGGACGGTGGGGAGGGCGCGGAGCGCCTCGACGAACTCCCGGGCCACGGGCTCGGCGAAGGGGAGGATGATCCGGCCCGACAGCCGCCTGAGCAGCTCGATGCCCGTCTTGATCCGCTCGCGCGTCTTCTTCTGGAAGTAGCGGGCGGCCCGCGGGGAGTCGAGGGCCCGCTCCAGCTCCTCGATGCTGCTGACCCGGAGCGTCTCGTAGAGCTTGCGGGCCGTCTTGGGCCCCACGTTGGGGATCTTGGTGAGCTCCAGGGTCACGGGCGGGATCTTCCGCCGGAGCTGCTCGTAGTACCGTAGCCGGCCCGTCGTGAGCAGCTCCTCCACCTTCTCGGCGATGGACGCGCCCACGCCCGGGATCTCCTCCAGCGCCTTCCGCCCGCCGGCCCGGTAGAGGTCGTTCAGGTCGTCGGCCAGGAACTCGATCGAGCGGGCGGCGTTGCGGTAGGCGATGACCCTGAAGACGCTCTCGTCCTGGAGCTCCAGGATGTCCGCGATCTCGTAGAGGATGCGGGCGACTTCCTTGTTGGTCACGGGCCGAGACGGACCCGACGCTTCCCCCTTCACCGTAGAACCGCCTTCCGCCCCACCCACGGGCCTTCCTGCTTCCCCGTGGGATCCTCCCGGCCCCGGCAGGCCCCCACGGGCGCCCGCGCCGAAGATAGGACCACCCCTGCTGAGGAGGGGAGAGACGTGCGCTACCAGCTGCTGGCCGACGCCTACGCCCGGGTGGAGGAGACCAGTTCGCGCCTGGAGATGGCGCGGCTGCTCGCGGAGCTGTTCCAGGCCACGCCCAAGTCGCTCCTGGGCCGCGTGGTCTACCTGACCCAGGGGAAGCTCCACCCCGACTTCGAGGGGGTCGAGATCGGGGTGGCCGAGAAGCTGGCCGTGCGCGCGGTGGCCCAGGCGACGGGGGAGGACCCCGACCGGGTGAGCCGACAGCTCAGCGCGATGGGCGACCTGGGGACCGTGGCCCAGGCGCTGCTGGAGCGCAAGGCCGCCCCGCCCAGGCGGCCTCTCACGGTGGACGAGGTGTACGACGAGCTGGACAGGGCCGCCCGCGCCAGCGGCAGCGGGGCGCAGGCGGTCCGGCTGGAGGCCATCGCGGGGCTGCTCCGCCGGGCCACCCCCCCCGAGGCCAAGTACATCGTCCGCACGGTGACCGGCCGCCTCCGCCTCGGGGTGGGCGACATGACCGTCCTCGACGCCCTCGCCCTCGCCTTCGGGGGAAAGGAGGTCCGCAAGGCCGCCGAGCGCGCCTACAACCTCACCTCCGACCTCGGCTACGTGGCCTCGGTCCTCGCCGAGGGCGGCCTCGAGGCCATCCGCAGGATCCACGTGGTCGTGGGCAAGCCCATCCGCCCCATGCTGGCCGAGCGTCTCGCGGACCCCAGGGAGATCCTCGAGAAGCTCGGCGGCCGGTGCGTCGCCGAGTACAAGTACGACGGCGAGCGCCTCCAGATCCACCGGGACCACGACCGCATCGACCTCTTCTCCCGCCGTCTCGAGAAGATCACCCCCCAGTACCCCGACGTCGTGGACCTCGTGCGGCAGCACCTGAGGGCGGAGCGCGCCATCGTCGAGGGCGAGGTGGTGGCCATCGACGCCGCCAGCGGGGAGCTGCGCCCCTTCCAGGAGCTCATGCCCCGACGCCGGAAGTACGGCATCGAGCGGGCCATGGAGGAGATCCCTACGGCCCTCTTCGCCTTCGACGCCCTGTACCTGGACGGGCACGACCTCACCGAGCAGCCCTACCGGGCCCGTCACGAGGCCCTGGAGAAGGCGGTGCGGCCGGGGGACCGTTTCCGGGTCGCCACCTACCGGGAAGTGGACTCCGTGCGCGAGCTCGAGGAGTTCTTCGAGCAGGCCGTCCAGGACGGCTGCGAGGGGCTCGTGTGCAAGGCGACGGGGGGCGTCTACCAGGCGGGCGCGCGGGGCTGGCTGTGGATCAAGCTCAAGCGCGAGTACCGGTCCGAGATGACGGAGACCGTGGACCTGGTGGTGGTGGGGGCCTTCCACGGGCGCGGCCGCCGGGGCGGGACCTACGGGGCCCTCCTCATGGCGGCCTACGACGACCAGGAGGACATCTTCCGGACCGTCTGCAAGCTCGGGACGGGCTTCAGCGACGAGGAGCTGGCCGAGCTCCCTACCCGGCTCCGCCCCTACATCCGGGCCACCCGCCACCCCCGCGTCGACAGCCACCTCACCCCCGACGTCTGGTGCGATCCCGCGCTGGTCATGGAGGTGGTGGGCGCTGAGCTCACCCTCAGCCCCATCCACACTGCGGGCTGGGGCGCCATCCGGGAGGGGAGCGGCCTCGCGATCCGCTTCCCCCGCCTCGTGCGGTACCGGGAGGACAAGAGCCCCTCGGAGGCCACCACGGTCCGGGAGATCGTCGAGATGTACAGGCGGCAACAGCGCGTCGGTGGGCATGAGGCCCGGGCCAGGTCCCGAGGAGGCCGGTCCCGCGCCAAGGCCCACACCGAGGAGGCCTGACCTGGTTCAAAAAACTTGACTGTTTCTCTTTCCAGTCAAGCCGGCCCCCAGACCAGGATTTCGCCTCCTTCCGGATATTTGATTTGCCCCCGAAGGGCGGGGCGACAGGGGACCTCGGCCCGGGAGTCCCACCCGGACGGGAGTGCTGCGCCGGAAGGGCACAGCCGGCACGGACCGCCTCCCAGCGGGGAAGCCCCGGGCTTCCACCGGACTGTGTGGACCTTCCGGCGGGGGCTTCACCCCCGCCTCCCGCGTCCTGTGAGGACGCCTACCGGCTTGTCCGACACCGGCTAAAC
>Ga0209810_1000940_pt1 | contig 50685 bp, 47 predicted proteins | sample Coa_R1_7_FD_187159 | JGI IMG/M metagenome (GOLD analysis project Ga0209810, IMG submission 187159) | Surface soil microbial communities from Centralia Pennsylvania, which are recovering from an underground coalmine fire - Coalmine... | ecosystem: Environmental > Terrestrial > Soil > Unclassified... | reverse complement strand
AATATTCTTTGTGAGTTTATGAAATCCTTTCACAATGCTAAAGACTATCATTCAGAGGGGTACCTCCTAACTGTATTTTACCCCTCTTCTAATCTATTCTTGTCTCATATCTTTCTGAACCTATTCATGCTCTGAGAACAAATATTGATAGAAACACTTTTGCTCAGTTTACCATAATACATGTGATTGTAGTGTAATTGTTCTATAGTAGTTTTTAGGAAAAACCCAAAAAAATAGAAAAGGACTGCGACTTAAGATTTCCTCAGTCCTTTGGCCTAACCTACCAAGAATAAATGAGAATTCTTTGCTTTCAGGTACTTATAATTGGTCGGGGTGGTGGGACTTGAACCCACGGCCTCTGCGTCCCGAACGCAACGCTCTAGCCAACTGAGCTACACCCCGTATTTTAAAACTTAATGAATTCCAACAGCTACACACCTCAGATTCTACAGCAACCGCCTTGTTAGATTTTGTTAGGTCGGTTAGAAGAATCCGCTGTCATATCTAAACAATGAAATAAACAGGTTTGGATAATGATTATAATATGAAAGTCCTTCCCAATCAACGATTGCAATTCCATAAAACATCCACGAAGCAGGTGATAAGTGATAACCCATCATCAACTTTTAACCTTCAACTATCAACTGTTTTGATCTGTCCTCAGCCCCTTTTTCATCTCGTGTTTTTCAATCGCCAGATCAACGAGTTTTGAGACGAGTTCGGGGTATCTTATCCCACTCGCTTCCCAGAGCTTTGGATACATGCTTATCTGAGTGAAGCCGGGAATCGTGTTAATCTCGCTCACATAAATCTCGCCCGTTCCCTTTTCCATAAGAAAATCCACTCTCCCCATTCCTGCGCAGTCCACCGATTGAAAGGCTCTGATGGCGTATTCACCTAGTCTTTTATTGGCTTCTTCTTCGAGTTTTGCCGGGACAATAAGCGTCGTACCATCTTCCACATATTTTGCTACATAGTCATAGAACTCTCTATGCGGAACAATTTCTCCGGGAACCGATGCAATGGGGTTGTCATTTCCTAGAACGCTTACTTCTATTTCCCTTGGATTTTGCACGGCTTTTTCGATTATGATTCTATGAGAAAAATCACACGCAAAGTCCACGGCTTCTTTTAACCTATCCTCCGATTTTACCTTGGTTACACTAACGCTTGAACCAAGGTTAGATGCTTTTACAAAGCAGGGCACTCCAATTTCATCGAGAATCTGCTCCATTATCGTGTCCTTTCTCGACCTCCATTCGTGGTTGTAGAACCCGATGAATCTCACCACTGGAAGCCCTGATTCCCTAAATATGGTCTTCATGATAATTTTATCCATACCAATTGAAGAGCCCAGAACCGAGGCCCCGACAAAGGGAATTCCCATAAGCTCAAACAACCCCTGAACCGTTCCGTCTTCCCCATAGGTTCCATGAAGAACTGGGAAGACAACATCAACTCTATGCTCTCCCTCAACCCGCTTTGTGCCAATTTCGTAGAATACGGGCTTGGCGGGATTTAAAGACGGGGAGAGAAAGGAATTAGTAAATATCTCCAAATCTCTGTCCTCCAGCCAGGCGTCAACCGAGGCTTTTCGCCAGGTTCCGTCCTTTTCGATAAAGATGGGAAAGACCGTATATTTTTCTGGGTTAATATTTCTTATAATTGATTTTGCTGAAAGAAGTGAAACCTCATGCTCAACTGACCTTCCTCCAAAGATAACTCCAACCACTATTTTGGGCAAATCATTTCTCCCTAAATTATTTTCTAATGGCTTACCCAGACGGGAGTGGATTGTCAAGGAAGACAGAATATTGAGACTGCTTCAAAAATGTAGAATCTACAGAACTGTAACTCCCGTAGATGGCGTAGGGCGAAAGGAAATATCTAAATTCCGTTTTGTATGGATACTGATTTCACTTATTTCTCTTTAGAACTTCTGAAGAAACCCTCACCTCTGAAATAAAATATTATGCCTCTGTATATGTGACGTTTTTAATTTCATCCTTTCTGAGACCTTATCTTTCCTAACCACCTGTCAAGGAAAGGCATGCTCTTCTGTATCAACATCTCTACTCTCGGACCGATCTCAAAGAACCATTTTTCCGAGGCATAGCCCCTAAAGCTCTTTTGAAAAAGAGCGACGGAATAGAGCTTTCGCTCTTTAGGGTTGAAATCGAGTTTATATGATTCGTGGCCTCTCAATAAATCAATCTCTCTTAATCCGCGAGCAAAAGCACTTTCAAATGCATAAAAACGCAGGAGCCAACCGATAAAATACTTCTTGAGGGATTGGTGTTTAAAAGTTCCCATATGCGGTGAATACTTATTTGCGAATTCATATCCAAAACCTATAGCTACAGCCTCACCGTTGACCAATAATGCGTGTAGATTGAACCATTTTTTTGCGAACAATTGTCTTGCCAGGTCTTTATAGAAACTTACCGTTGTGGGATGCTCAAATATACTATACTCTCGTTTGACTTCCTTCCAGTGGACAATATGTTGTTTGATAAATTCATCCATATAGAGGTCAATTTCCCCCTGATCTTTGGGGTGATAATATGAGATATCCCCTTTTTCCTTGTTTAACAACCTTATTCCCCGCTGGAAATCCTTACGAAAATCTCTTGCAAGAGTGGCCAAATAACTCTCCCAGGACCTATCAATTGGGATATATAGAGAATCATCGTACTTGTACCATCGCGGTCTATAATTTTGAAAGCGGGGGAGAACTGCTCTTAATGGATTAAAATTGGGGGAATCCTCGCGGAGGCCTTTCAGTTGAAAAAAATCCCACGATTTCTTCGTGATAATGGCGTTGAGAATTGCTTCAATTACAGATTTGCGATCTTCATAGTCAGCAATAATAAAATCTTTGAAATCTGAAGTTATGCCACCTATCATAGTGAGCTGCCGAAATCCCTGACGCTTCGTAATCATAAGTGGTATAAGCCCCACAATCAATCCTTGATTTTTTATAACCATAACAAATAACCGGTTTCCTTGGCCAAAATGCCGCCACCAGGTAGATAGCCATTCAAACGTTAAGAAAATGCTGTCTGCACCGCTTCTTTGAAGCAAAGAGTTCCAGATATACTCTAGCGCTAAAAATTCAGATTCTTCTGTGATTATCTCAACCTGGATTGCCGGTATTTCACGAATACTTTTTCCAACAGGCGTACTTCTTGCAATACTCATCTCATTAATTATACACCCTTTCTCCGCAAATATGACGCCAGCAGGTTGTGAAAGAATTTTATGCAATGTTTGTACCAGATTGTAGGATGTCTAATATTTTTTAATCTTCACAGTGAGTTGTAAACAGCAGGAAATTTAAGAAGATAGAAAATACACTCAACCGTGTAACAATACCCTATAAGAGCTGTGTAAAGTTGCACAGAATTGCCAAGACCAATCCGGAGACTTGACAAAACTGAATCCTTGTATTAAAATTTAGACTAGTCTAAATTTTGATTTAGTATGGTCTAAAAATAAATTTAGATTTACCAAAATGATTAGTCCAACAATTGAAGATTATCTAAAGACTATATACAAATTGCAGAAGCGGCAGGAGAGAGTCACTACCTCCGCCATTGCCGAGAAGCTCGCGCTCTCTAACGCTACGGTTACGGTGATGATTAAGAAGCTTGCCAAGGAAAAGCTCCTCAAACACATCTCATATCACGGCGTCGTGCTTAACGAAAAAGGAGAGAAAATAGCGCTTAAAGTCATACGCAGACACCGCTTGGTTGAACTCTTTTTGAAGGAGGTGCTTGGCCTTGATTGGGATAAGGTCCATATTGAGGCGGAAAAGCTTGAGCACTTCATATCCGATGAAATCCTAGACCGGATGGATCATGTCCTCGGATACCCAAAAACAGACCCACATGGAGACCCCATTCCCACAGGAGAGGGAGAGATTGAAGAGGTTGAGGAAAACCGCTCTTTAGCCGATATAGAAACTGGAAGAACCGTAGTAATAAGTTCCGTAAGCGATGGCGATCCGAAGAAACTCAGGTTTATGGCTGAGCTGGGGCTATTTCCAAAAGTGAAGGTGAGTATAAAAGATAAATCTCCGTTTGAAGGAGACCTATTTATAGAAGTAGGCTCATCCGAGCACCGTCTGCCAAGGGATGTAGCAAGAAGCATTTACGTCACTCAACTGGAGAGGTGTGATGAAACCTAAGCATCTGGATAACTTTACTGATCTCAACACGTTGTCTACATACTACGGGATTAGTCAGAAGGAGAGATTCAATGGCGAGGCCTAGCCCTCACTCCTATCAGCAGGGCTCACTGGGAGAGGTTCACGAATCGGTGAGTATTCCTGGCGCTGGTTCATGGTGGCGGCATTGGCTTGCCTTTAGCGGGCCGGCTCTTATGGTCTCGGTTGGATACATGGACCCCGGCAACTGGGCTACCGACCTAGCTGGCGGAAGCCGGTACAACTACAAACTCATCTGGGTACTTCTCATGTCCAACCTGATGGCAATCCTACTTCAGAGCCTCTCAGCCAGACTGGGAATTGTCGGTCGTCGCGATCTAGCGCAGGCAAACCGTGAAGAGTATCCGACGCTTGTTAATATTCCCCTTTACATCCTCGCCGAAATTGCCATTACGGCATGCGACCTTGCCGAGGTCCTCGGTTCCGCTATCGCATTGAATCTGTTGTTTGGGTTGCCGCTCCTATACGGCGTTTTGCTCACGACACTGGATGTATTGTTACTCCTGGGTCTGTCTCGCTTTGGCATCAGAAAGCTTGAAGCCGTAATTTTGTCTCTGGTGGCCACAGTTGGGGTCGGGCTTCTTATTGAGATTTTCCTTGCAAAGCCAGAATGGGGCGGGATTGTGCGTGGATTTGTTCCTTCACTACCCGATAAGGATGCCCTTTATATCGCTATGGGCATATTAGGGGCAACTGTAATGCCGCATAACTTGTACCTGCATTCATCCCTTGTGCAGACGCGCCAGATCGGAGGCGACCGCAACAAGATCAAACGGGCAATCCGTTGGAATACTATTGATTCCGCTTTGGCTCTCAACCTCGCCTTTCTTGTGAACTCTGCCATTCTTATCATGGCGGCTGCTGTCTTCCATCGAAGCGGTTACTATGATGTGGCCGAGATACAGGACGCCCACCATTTACTCACCCCTCTTTTGGGAGTGGCTGCCGCGCCCTTTGCCTTTGCCATTGCCCTCTTGGCTTCGGGACAGAGTTCTACGATTACTGGCACCTTGGCCGGCCAGATTGTCATGGAAGGATACCTCAACCTGCGTATCCGCCCGTGGCTACGCAGGTTAATCACACGGATGCTGGCGGTGATTCCAGCCATATTTGCGATCTGGTACTTTGGTGAAAATTCCACCGGTTCCCTTCTCGTACTTAGCCAGGTGGTGCTATCGTTACAACTCCCTTTTGCTATCATCCCGCTTATCCATTTCGTATCCGATAGGCGCCGTATGGGTGAATTCGTTACTCCATATTGGCTCCGTGTAATTGCCTGGACTGTGACGGCTGTTATTGTTTCTCTTAATGCAAAACTCGTGATAGATGAAATCAACGGCTGGCTTCTTACCGCAGGTGGTCGAGCTTGGTTGATTGAACTGACTGTTGTGCCGCTGAATGTCGGTGTTGGACTTCTCCTTATATACATAACCTTTCGCCCCTGGATTGAGAGGGTCAGAATGCCGTGGGTTGGAATCCATGGTCCGATAGCGACTCCTAAAACGGTATTACCAGCGTTACATCCATACCAGCGTGTGGCTGTGGCTCTCGATTTCTCCGGCGGGGAGGAGAGGCTGTTGGCCGAGGCAGAACGCATTGTGCGCGGAACCGGAGGGAGGGTATTTCTACTTCATGTGGTTGAAAGCCCTGCGGCACTGGCGATGAGGCAAGAGGCTGCCGATGTCGAGACGATTAGTGACCAGAAGCAACTTGAGGAGCTTACGCGCAAACTGCGTGGGATGGGAATTGATGTGGAGTGGCGATTGGGAACTGGAAGCCCGGCCTCTGAACTGGCCAGAATGGTCAATGAGTTGGATATTCATCTTGTGATTCTGGGCGGCCACGGCCATTCGGGAGTTTCTGATATTATTCACGGCACAACCGTAGATAGCCTGCGCCATCGTATCCAAGCCAGCGTCTTGATTGTGCCGATAAAATCGTGATCAAAGGATGACATTCTAGCCGTTTCAAATTTCCAAGGAGAATGAAATGATATGCTGCGATGAGATGCAAAGAGCGATGGATTATGAGATGATGGCAAAGACTGAAAAGTACAAGGTGCGAGACGGTCGTGTTATAAATGACATTGAGACAGAGTATTTCATTCGTTCGGGAAACGAATCGGGGATTTTTAACTATATCGGTGTAAATTTTTGCCCTTTCTGCGGAAAGCCGCTTTCGAGAGGCCTCTGGCTCGCAGAAAAAAAGAAATGATTTCCTACAGAGGTGTTATCTCTACTATCACCCTGTTCTCTTCTCCGCCTCTATCGCTGCATTTTAACTCTGAGATTTTCCTTGAAAGCTTGTCGTCCTTTACCATCTCGGCATGTCCGTTTATTTTCTCACCGTTTAATTCAATTATAACTGAAGGATTGATGAGTATATTCTTGAACCAGTCTCCGTCCGCAGTTCTTCTCGATGCGTAGAATTTTCCATTGTAGAGGACAAGGCGCAGCTCCACCATGCGCTCTTTGCCAGTTACTCTCCCTATTGTAGTTAGATTCCCTAAAAAACTTGAACCATCGGCTATACTTAATTCCATTGCATCTAATAATACCATTTATATCATGGAGAGAAAACTTGGTTGACCAGAGCATATTCTTCGTGGAATAATACTATATCCATAAAATAATCGAACTAATAAAGGGGACCCAATGAAAGCGATAAGATATCACGAGTTTGGTGGTGTTGAAGTTCTAAGATATGAAGACGTTCCCGAGCCTGAAATTGGGGATAACGAGGTGCTGGTTCGTGTAAAGGCAACTTCTCTAAATCATTCGGACTTACGTCTAAGAGCCGGAAAGTCTCCAAGACCTGTTGACCTGCCTCATATTGGTGGTGTGGACATTTCAGGAGATGTGGCAAAGCTCGGAAAAAATGTCACGGATATAAAGGTGGGAACTCGCGTTGTCATTGACCCGGCAGTGAGATGCGGTAAGTGTAAGTTCTGTCGGATAGGTGAATCTAATTTATGTGTGGCTACAAGAGTAGTTGGCGTCAATCTCTACGGCGGATTTGCGGAGTACGTGAAAGTTCCGGTGGCAAATGTTGTCCCGATTCCCGATAATCTTTCATACAATGATGCTTCTACCCTTCCTGTTTGTTTTGTAACAGCTTGGTATGGACTCCTTGGGAGAGGAAATCTTAAACCGGATGAGACTGTTCTAGTCCATGCAGCAGGAAGTGGCACAGGAAGCGCTGCGGTTCAGATAGCAAAACTCTCAGGGGCTTATGTTATTGCAACGGCGGGTACAGACGAGAAGCTTGCTAAGGCAAAGGAACTCGGTGCAGATGAAACTATAAATTACAATAAATCAGACTTTGCAGAGGAAGTTAAAAGGATAACGAATAAAAACGGAGTGGATGTAATTTTTGACCAGATTGGAGCATCGGTATGGGATAAGAATCTTCAGTCACTTATTCCAAGTGGAAGGCTACTCCTTGTGGGGGTTGTTGGCGGTGGAGTTGCTTCAGTAAACCTGGGACCGATTATAATGAGGGATATTTCTATTCTCGGTGTAACCGTATTTCAGGCTCCACGTAGGGATTTAGTCAGTGTGGTGAACGAGGTCTCTCAGGGTAAACTCCGTCCCGTGATTGATAATATGTTTCCGCTTCAAGAGACTCAATCAGCACAGAAACTCCTTGAAGATCGGAATCAATTCGGCAAGGTTATTTTGAATCCATAACGGGAATTAATACCAAATCCGTATAAACACCATATACTGAATAGATTTGGAATAATTCTTATCTTTTTCATCAATTGAGCAAATCCCGCGGGATGAATTTTGTTTTTTTTATTTCTCTTGCCACCTTTTTCTTTCTAAAGAAATGAGGGATATATTATAATGATTGCTATCCACTTACACATTGAAAAAGTTATGTAAGTATTTTTATTGGACACATATAATCGGGTAATCCATTTCTAATCGTGGTTTGCCGATAAAAAAAATAAGAGAGAGGTAAGTAGTGCCAAAGTTTCGGGAAGAGATAATGGGTATGGCCAGGGAAAGAGAAAAAAGGCGCGGGCGTGAGGAATCCGTAAGCAGCGTGGAGGCAACCTATGAGGCTAAGGAGGCTATGGATCTTTTTTTTAGCCTAGCGGAAGAGGGGGTGAGTGCGTACAACGAAGGCTCAGGCAAGAGAGTACTCTCTACCTATAGACTTCCTGAAGAACTATTGACCTTGTTCCTCAACCTTTCCGGAAAGAGGGTGGGCTTTTGCATCATAGGGTCTGAGAGATTTGTCATCTTTCTCGATGAGGCGCCGAATGGAATCTTGGTCTTAGGTCAGAAAAAACAATCCGCAGGAATTACGGGGCAGATTCTTACAAAGGCAAGGCAGCTTATTAAAATTTCATGCTTGAAATCGGGAAATAGTTTTATTTTCAAAGACAATACCGGAGCTACTTTAGACCAAGAGGATATTATGGAACACATTGTAAGATGGGTATCGGAATAGAAAGACACCTCACCCGTCGTTGCAAGCAATCTCAAAACTTTATCGCTTCAGCCTCACTTGCAATAACGCAGGGGCACGTTGCAACATACTCCTCCATTGATTTAATATAAAACGTGCGTGAGTGATACAAGAATTAATATGGAGGCAACGAGACCGATTATCGCCAGTATGTAGATTGCACCCTCTTTATCATGTTCTTCCATGGGAACTTGATTATAGCAAAGTATTTCCTTTTGTAAAGTACAGATTTTCTTTCCAAACAGCTACCCAACGTTTCTTAACTTTACTTGAACTATTGAATTTTTTGCGTTAGAGTAAACTTATGATTGAATACTCAATGCCGCTTTTTAGACCGCCCAGCGAAGCGAAAAGCTTCATACTTCAGGCAACCATTGGCTGCTCTCACAACGAGTGCACATACTGCGCGATGTACCGGAGAGAAACCCAGAAATTCCGCATTCGTCCGATGGATGAGATTAAAGCAATCATTGATGAGGCTTCGGAAAGCTACGACTTCGATCGGGTTTTCATTGCTGATGGAAACGCCCTTGTAATCCCGCAAAAGAGACTTGTGGAGATCATGGAATATCTGAATAAAAGGTGCCCTCACGTAGAGCGTATTAATATGTATGCAAACATCGGGGACATCCTACGAAAGGGGGTTGAGAACCTGAAGGCTCTTAGGCAACTCGGCCTTCAGATGGTCTATATCGGATTTGAAAGCGGGGACGAGGTCGTCCTTAAGAGAATCAAAAAGGGAGCCAACTATGAGCAGACCGTAAGGGCGTGCAAGATGCTAAAAGAGGCGGAAATTAAAAACTCGGCTATGGTGCTCCTTGGCATTGGCGGAGTGGATAGAAGCCTTGAACACGCCGAAGCAACTGGAAGGTTGCTTACAGATACCGATCCTGAATACGTAGGGGCGCTTTCGCTTCAGATTCGCCCCGGTGCTCCGATACATCAGGAATGGCTTGAGGGGAGATTTGAGCTTCCAGACAAGTTCCAGACGATAAAGGAGCTTGAGGTTATAGTCGAGAACACGAATCTTACAAACGGATATTTCTTTTCAAACCACATCTCTAACTATCTCCCTATTAAGGCAAAATTCCCGGAGGACAAAGAACGGGTTTTACAAGAAATTCGAAATGTTTTAAAAAACCGGGATGAATCGGTGCTTCGTCCCGATTATTACAGGGACGTGATTAATCAATATTAAAACTGTATTTACCACGAATGAACACGAATATATGCGAACACAAAAAAGGACACAGTAGATAGAATACAGAGGAAAAACCCTAGGCTTCTGTTTCCTGTATTCTATGTTCTGTATGCTGCATCCTGATTATTTCATTCATGCTAATTTGTGTAATTCGTGGCTAACAAGATATTAATTTCCTAAGGAGGAGCCATATGAAACGCATTGCAACTGTTTCACCCGTATGGGGATGTAGCGTTGAGGAACTTCGCGCCCTTGCTAGAGAGGCTGAAGCCGGAGGGTTTGAAGCGATATTTTCTCCTGAGGTTCCACCGTATAGCTCCATTGCAAACGCCCAGATATTTGCCGAAGCGACATCAAGGATAAATGTCGGCACATGGATTGCCAACATATATATGCGTCAATCTGTCATGTGCGCTGCTGAAGCCCTTACAGTTCAAGAGGTCTCCGGGGGACGTATGGTACTCGGCCTCGGCGTGAGTCACAAGCCTGTAAATGACCGTTTTGGAATTGATATGAAAGACCCGATTGAAGAGATGCGCAAATACGTTGCGGCGATAAGGTCGTTTGCCGATGGAACCTCGCCGGCTCTTACTGTAAAAAGGGAGTTAAAACCATTTCCTATATACATCGCGGCGCTAACTGAAAAAACGGCGGAGCTGGCGGGAGAGGTAGCGGATGGTCTTATGTCTTATATTGCAACTCCGCAATATATTATGAAATTAATCAGCGCCATGCGCAGGGGTGCCCAAAAAGCCGGACGGTCTCCCGATAAGGTGGATATTACAAATGGAATTCCTTGCTTTATTTCGGATGACCTGGAAGCCGCACGTAAGGCGGCAAAGCGGGGGCTTGCGGGATATGCAAGACTTCCATTTTATCAGCGCATGATTAAGAACGTTGGGTTTGGTGATGTTGTTGAGAAGATAAAATCAGGCGTAAATCCTGCCGATGCGCTCTCGGATGAATTACTGGATGCCGTGGCGCTCTTGGGGCCTGCAGAGAGGTGTCGGGAAAAACTCGAAGGCTTTAGAGCTGCAGGTCTTCGTCTTCCCATAATTGTGCCAAACCCCGTCGGCAAACAGAGCAATGTCGAAGTGATGAAGAATGCGGTTAAGGCATTTGCGGACTAGTTGATCTTAATATAGATTGAAGGAGTCAATTCGTTTAGTTTTGTTGAAAACAAAAAGATAAGAGCAAAAAAGAAATCCAAATCTCCTCCATCCCTTACAACCACATGGATGTTATAAACTATAGCCATAAAAGATGCAATTATCTTCTTGTTCTTCCACTTCCTCGTCTCACAAATCCATCTCTTACCATAAATCCCCATCCATTTTGAAACCATATAGACCATATATGCTAAGATTCTATTACAACTCTTAATACTACCTCTGCCTAACCCCTCCTGGAGATAACTATCTCCAAGACCTTACCTAAAGGCCTATTTATCTGATTACCCGTTATCCGATTAGATGCCCTAGAATATGTTGAATAATTCTGTACCCTCCTCCCTTTTTATTTGCTTTCGGTTTAAACTTATTAGTGGTTCTGATGCTTATCCTTCCTTGAGATAGTTCCCCTTATTAATTTTATCTTAAGGCGAGTTTTTTATCCTTGCAACTGAGCAAAATTTTCATTAATAAAAATTTTACTTGACTTTACTTTTTAGGTTATTTTATAATTGCGCTGAGAGGAATAAAAAAAGAGAATGCTGAAGCATAATTGATTAGCTCCTGTATCCAGAATAAAAAGGGTTTTTAACACTGCTCTCTATAATTCTTATACTTCTACTTCGCTCACAAAATCAACCATAGAAAAATCATAGTTCTCCTTCTTGGTTGAGGCGTTTCTATTTTGGAATCACCGGATTGAAATGGGAATCCAGTGCCATGAACCATTTGGATTTGGTCAATCTCACAGCGTTGATGGAACTCACCAGCGGTAGACCAGAAATTATAATCGGATTAATAGATGGTCCTGTTGTCATGAACCATCCCAATCTTGCGGGTGAAAATATACGCGAGATTCCCGGAAAACTTTCCAGTGTATGCGCTCAAGCAAGCAGCGCCGCCTGTATGCACGGGACATTTGTGGCGGGTATCTTGTGTGGAAAGAGAAATTCGCCAGCCCCGGCAATATGTCCAAACTGCACACTGCTTGTACGTCCCATTTTTGCGGAGACGGCATCGGGGAATGGAAAGAACCGTATCGGGCTTGTCGAAACTATGCCAAGCGCGACTCCCGAGGAACTCGCGGAGGCAATCATTGATTGTATTAATGCTGGCGCACGTGTGATAAACCTGAGCGCCGCGCTTGCGCAACCATCTACCAAGGGCGAGCACGAATTGGAACAGGCTTTGGATTATGCAGTAGGGCGTGGCGCTATCGTTGTAGCCGCGGCTGGAAATCAGGGAACAGTTGGAAGCTCTGCTATCACCCGCCATCCGTGGGTCATTCCGGTTGTTGCTTGCGATATTAAGGGCAGACCAATCAGCTACTCAAATTTGGGAAACTCCATTGGGCGGCGGGGTCTTAGCGCGCCCGGTGAGGGCGTTACGAGCCTTGGAGCCAAAGGTAAACCGCTCACATTGGGAGGAACGAGTGTCGCCGCGCCTTTTGTAACAGGCACCATTGCGCTCTTGTGGTCTGAGTTTCCATCTGCAAATGCCGCTCGGGTGAAACTCGCCGTAACACAAATGTACATATCACGACGACCTACGGTTGTTCCTCCATTGTTGGATGCTTGGGGGGCGTATCAGTTCATGAAGGTTAATTTGTGGAGGTGAATATCTCATGCTACGCACATCTTACGCTTTGTCATGCCGATTCCTGCTTAAAGTATGTGGGAATGACAGCCTTATATACCCGTTGAGTGTATGAATGTGTAACATGAGTGGACATCATGAAAAAGAAAGAGGTGATGGATAGCCAGTTAGATAAGAGTAAACGCCAGCCTTACAGGGTTCGTCTCCCTGGTTTTGTCAGGGATGAAGAAATTGGCCTTGGTGATGTCATCAAACGAGCCACGTCTGCAGTCGGAATCAAGCCGTGCGGTGGATGCACACGCCGTGCCGCCGCGCTGAACCGATGGATGATTTTCTCCGGCAGGCGTTAAATGTAGGGGCGCATCCCAATGCGCCCTGTGTTGAATGGTTATACAGAGCCTTTGAAATATACCCAAAAGGAGGAGAAATATTATGGAACAAAATAATGAGACAAAAGAACAGTCGGGAGACCAGGCCGTAAACGTGAAGGATACATCGACAATTACGCCGTATCTCGGCAATGGTCGTACAAAAATGACTATCTCACCGCAGACCGATGGGGGAAACTGTCCCACTTGTGGAGGCGGAGTTGCTTCTACACCCCCTTCCTATGTCTATGCGCTGGGCAGGGTTGAAGCGCGTTTTCCGCGCCTCTCGGTGGAGAAGGAATTTGCCCAGGCTACCGGGCGGGGAGATACAGTCGGGCTTACAGACAGGCAGGCTCTTCACAAGATTCTATCTGAGCGGCAGAACCGATACCTGGTGCGCCAGCTATGTTGGGTATTTACCATTGAGGGTTTAGAAACCTACATTCTGATACCGCGCGACCCTGCCGACTTCGATATGTTGGTGGAAGCCCTCCATCCTGCTCCGCGTCCCACAGACGTTGATGTGGTTATCGGTATGAGGGGACCAATCGCACCGCCAGAGATGTGCAACGGGCTTATGGTTCCGATTGTCGCATTCGATCAGATGTATTCATTCGACATTGATTCACTAATCAAATCCATTCCACGACCGAAGGAGATTGCCGCAAAGGAGTTTACACCGGCGGCTGAGGAGCTATTTATGAGAATCATGCAAATGGCTGATAATGCAGGCGCAACGGATGAGCATCGCGCTCTAAACTATCTGGTAGTCCGCTATCCAGCAATCTACGCAACTGCTGCTGAGGCTTTCGGACGGAACTCTTCACTAACTGGGGTGGAGGTTCGCCCTTCACCCCTAAGCGGTACACGCAAAATCGTTGAGGTCATCTTCTCTTTCACAAACCGCAATACCGATGTCACTGAGAAGTACTTTGTTCGTGTGGATGTGACTGAAGAGTTCCCATTCCTGGTTACAAAGATGTCACCGTACTATGATCGTTAAAATCAATATAAAAGGAGGTGAATGGAATGAGTAAAACAAATTTACCAAGATTTACCGCAGATGCCTCTCTCTACAGAACGAGCACCAGTTACCGGTCTACAGCGAAAACTTACGGGAGTAGGGAGCAGCAAGTTATTTCCCAGTTAAGCTGGGGCGATATTGGGGATTTCTTCAAGTCGTTAGGAGAAAAGTTATTACATGCAGGTTGCAAAGCGGCGTGCGCCACTGCCGGGGGTGCAATTACCGCCGGTTGTGTTACAGGAAGTGAAGGAACGGCATTGCCCGAGTGTATCGCAGCCGGTGCAGCGATAACGTCTACTTGCCAGGAACTCTGCGATTAGAAATAGCGTACGGGACTTTGCGGAAAAGGTTAAATGCGCGTCACCATCCGGCACAGTTGTGAACTGCTGCAGAGTTTAGTATGTGGGTCTCGGGCTAGGCCCTCGCCCGGCGACTTGGGAACAACTTTTATGTTGCCTACGGTTATGGGGTTCCACTTAGTGGCCTCTGCAAAATTGGTGATGTTATCTTTTCTCGCCTAAATCGCCGGACGGGGGTCATGGAGCTGTGCCTTGTCTGAGTGGACGTGACGTAAGAGTCTCCATTCCTGGTCATTAAAATGCCGGTGTATTACGGCCATTAAACATAAAAAATAGGAGGTATATATCATGAACATGCCTAAATTTACCGCAGAAGCCTCGCTTTACAAGGCAAGCAAGCTCTACTGTATGGTCGCAACTCTCGAAACTATAGGGGTAATCACCACACCTTATGTGCAAATTAGCCGGGCTACCGGCCCATACGGACCTATAGGATTGCCTGGTCAAGACTGTTACGGGGCGTGCTGGCACATCTGTATGACTTTTGGTGGTGGTTCTAGTTGGTATTTTGGCCAATGCATGCAAAATTGTCAGAGTACATGTAGTGAACCTTCATTTATTGCCCGGCTATGATCTGAGTGTACAGGATAACTGAGAAAGGAGGTGTGATATGAATATACCAGGATTTACCGGTGAGGCTTCGCTTTATAAATCAACCAAAGGCTATGCAGTGGCTCCCAATCGCGCCCCCTTGAGAGGAGGTGCGGTGGTTCCTGCCTTGATGAATAAATTGTGCTGGGATAAAACGACCAGCACATCGAAAATTTGGGGTCTAACTTTTCAAACTGACTGCCAAATATGCCAATGGTTTACATATACAAGGATCTGTCCTCAACCGCCCGCCTGCTCTTGGGGTTGGGTGCCGGCAGGTGATCCATGGAGCGACTGTATTAGCAGCTTGATGGCGATTGATTAAATTGAGACTGCGGCGGTTTGTACGGTGCTGCTTGTGTGAGCAGGATAGGTGGTGACAGGTACAGCCTGCTTAGGGATATACAACCCTTTTGTGCTTGGCTCGGAGACAACTCTAAATAAAAGGAGGACAAAAAGTCATCTCTCAACTTTCTATTGACCCATTTCCTGTATCGCAGGTATTAGGGTTTCTCGATGACCTCGGAAGCGCGATTTGTAGGGGTTTTTGCTATCTCGCCTGGGCCAACTGTTTGGAGGGTTGCGAGGGCACACCCGAAAGCCCAAAGGGGTCTACTAACTGTATTATTTGCGATGAGAATTATCGAGCATGTCTAAAATGGTGTGGCTGAAATCGAACATGGGGCATTGGACAATTTGAATTAGGAAGCGAAGGCGAATATGTCCGAACCTATCGCTATCTTTTAACTTTTGAGAGAACTTTGCAAAATATTATAGCCCTCCCTCAACACCTTCCGCCTAATCTTCCCATTTGCCGTTTTGGGGAGTGACTCAACGAATACTATCTCTCTGGGGCACTTGTACTTGGCAAGACGGCGATGTGTGTAGTCCAGAAGCTCCTGCTTCAGTTTTTCTGATTGATGTCCTTCTTTAAGAACAACAAACGCAGTTGTGATTGTTTTATCCTCTACAAGGTTTATCCCCGTTACCGCGCATTCACTAATCGCCGGGTGCTCATTCAGAACCCTCTCCACCTCGAATGGAGAGACTCGATACCCGAAAGTAGTTATTATGTCGTCTTCTCTTCCCACAATCCAGAAATACCCATCCTCATCCTTGTAGAAGAAATCACCGCTCACAAACCAGTTTCCACGAAACATCCTTTCGGTTTCCTGGGGTTTCTGCCAGTATCCGAGCATAATTCCCGGATCATCCTTGGGAGTAGCTAGAACCCCGGTTTCCCCCACATCAACCTCTTTTCCATCTTCATCAATTAGTCTAGAACGATGCCCCGGCTGCGGTTTTCCGGGTGAGCCGGGCCTTATAGGCATTCCGGGCATGTTTGAGAGATAGTAACTAAACTCACTCATTCCAAGACCGTCATAGATTTCTATTCCCAGTTTGTTTTTCCAGGAAAGAAATAACTCCTCGCTTAGGTGCTCACCCGCACTCAATGCATGGCGGAGGCTTGAGAGGTCGGGGTTAATTTCATCCGATACGCGAATCATTTGACGGTAAACTGTAGGAACCGCCATGAATACGTTTACACGGTATTTAGAAATCAGCTCAAAGAATTTCTTCGGATTGTGCTCTCCCCCGTAGATTACAGTTGCGCAGCCGCGACGCCAGGGGTCAAGGCACCCGGTGCCAAGCGTGTATGTCCAGTTTAATTTCCCCGCGTGCATAACAATATCGTTGGGTTTTAGAGATTGCCAGTAAGTAGCAGCGGGGTCATGTCCAATAAGGGCGCGTTGCGCATGAACTACGCCCTTTGAAAAACCTGTCGTGCCGGACGTATAGCATATATATGCCATGTCATCCGTTTTTGTCTCAGGAACCTCTAAACTCTCAGGGCTTTGATTTACCAGTTCCAGAAAATCTACGCATCCAGAAGGAACGGAGTTCCCAACTATAAGCGCATGTTTAAATTCCCTGTGCCGTCCCCGGTTTATTTCCACAGCCTCGTACAATTGAGCCGTAGTAATTACACCCTTTGCTCCACTATCGTCGAGTAAATAGCCAATTTCCTCAGGCGTGAACATAGTGCTCGTCGGAATCGGAACAGCACCAATCTTTATGGCTCCCAGGAAAGCGAAGGGGAATTCCGGAATGTTAGGGAGGCGTATGAGGAGACGGTCGCCTTTTTGAAACCCAAGGGAGAGCAATGCGTTTCCTATCCGATTTGTAACGCCTGCAATTTCGGCGAATGTGAATTTTCTCGTTTCGCCCTCTTCATTTTCCCAGTACAGAGCGACCTTATTCCTGTGTGATTCTCTTTTTGCGTGTTTGTCCGTACAGTCACGACCGATGTTGTAGTGCGGGGGAATCTCCCATTTCCATGAGCGGCATAGATTTTCGTAATTGAATTCCATCCTAAATTTCCAGAGCGGTTTTTCAGACAACTAATTAGCCACTAACAAAATGATGCAGGATATAAAAACATCATGAATCTTGTATCGCCTTATATTCGTGTTCATTCGTAGCTAATACATAGAAGTTACATTGATTGTATGGAATTTCAACATTTGAGTATGCTAATGAAAAACTAAATTGGTAAGGAAAAGTCGGGGAGGTAATGGACAAAGTACTCAAGGTGTCATTCCCGTATGTATTTATTTAACGGGAATCCATATCCACCGAGTATTACCGGATTCTCGCTTTCGCAAGAATGACGACATAATCTACTGGCTCTTTACCAGATTAGGCCCTTAAAAAGGGTTCATCTTGTCTGACCTGCGTTCATGTTAGCGCCAATCATCGATGATGTAGACATTAGGGCGATTGTAGCCGGGATTATTGGGCCTGTGCATTGCGACGCCCTGCATGTCAGCGCGGAAGCCCCGCGCTATCATCCTGTTATAAGCCTTATGGCGACCTGTATTGACCCCGGCAACGAGACGCGACATACCCTTCGAGAGGGCCAGTGCCTCACATGCATCCAGAAGCCGATCAAAAACCCGCCCCGCATTTGATCCCGATCTCACAGCCCCGAATTTGATATAGCATGCACCGCTTCCCGCCTCGGTGCCTGATCCGCAGTGACAGACAGCCAGCCCGACCAGTTTAGAGTTATCCCAGAGCAGCACAGTGTCGCCGAGTCGCTGGGTATAGACAGCCCGGATTTCCCGCTCCACATCTAGTCCATCGTAGATGGTATTGGTCAGTTCATGGCAGGCATTCAGGCATCCTCCTCGCTCACTCTCCGGCACCTCAGAATACATTGACCACTGAGGCACATCTGCTTTCCGCTCAATGGGCTTTGACATGACCTTGGTGAGAAAACGCGGCCAAAAGCCAAACTTATGATACAGGTGTATGTGCTTTGAACTCTGGGCAAAAGTAAAGAGACCTATATGCTTTGTCCCCCATTTGGAGAAAAGCTCCATTATCGGCTCCATCAGACGCTTGGCGATGCCACGACCCCAGAGGTCTGGATGTATCGTTAAAGGTCCGAAGAACCCCACACTGCCCCAGTTGGTTGCAAAGTTGGAACCGACAATATCACCACCAATCTCAGCCCCAAAGGCGGCGGTCGGATCGGCTAACCAGCGCGTCCGGACGTAGTCCGCATCACCGAAGAACATCAAGGGATCAGGAAGACCGAGGAACGTACCGAATGCTAGACGGAAGACGCGGTCGGCAGCGGGTAGATCACCCTCTTGAAGCGGGCGAATAGAAATGCTCTCCCCCGCAGCGTGTGGCTGTTGTTGAGTTTCCATCAGTTGCCCCCTTTTTCTACTTTTTGGAAAAGCCTCTGACCTATTTCGCATGCGGTAGAATCACACCGAGTTGTTGCATCAGTCCCAGCTTGTCTTGTTCACTCCATCTTTCTACAATCCTCCCACCAGCAATGCGATAGATTGCAATCCCTGTCATCATCAACTGCTTGCCGGTGGGAGGAATGCCGAATAAATCACCGGTGTGTGCCACGCGCTGTAATACGGACTACAACCTTATCTCCTTCGGCAATCATGTCTTCAATCGTGTGATAGCCGTCAGGGGTGGCATTATAGAAAATGGCAAAAGATTGCTTGACGCCTTCGAGACCGGGAGCCAATCCCGGAATGGGCGGAGGATTATGGTCAACCAGGTTGGGGGCGAAAAACTCATCCATTGCAGCCAGATTCCCCTTGTTCGTTTCCTCGTATAACCATCGGATGATTTTCTTGTTTTCCTCTGTTGACATAATATTATACCTTTACCTCAAGGTGGTACTTAGGGGCAAGCGCCAGGAGCTTCTCAACAGTTGCTGGATTGAAAGGAGGCGGAGAAGATTTGTCTATCGCTGGTTCACCAATCTCTTCAAATAGTTTTTCAAACCCCGCGGGTGTGATAACCACCAGAAATCTACCTGGTACTGTTCCAATGTTTTTGAACGTATGGAGCGTGCCCTTGGGAATGTAAACAAACGATCCCGTGGTCGCTGTGAACGTACGGTCACCGTGCAAGAACGAAAATTCTCCATCGAGTACGTAGAACACCTCGTCTTCGCGATGGTGAATATGTGGGGGCGGTCCGTTTTGCGGTTGTGAGAGAACTTCTATGACCGCATGCGTTCCATCAGTATTCTCGCTCGCTACTTTAAACGTGTACAAATCACCCAGTACCCAGAACGACTTGCCTTCACCCGATAGGAATGCAATTGTCATGGCATTTCTCCTTTTTTGTTTTGGCATAAACCTACTCTGCCGACTTGATTTACTTACCATTTATCCAAATGTTAATCAACAAATAACACACCACTCTACCAGCATGTATGCAACAAGTAGATGGCACTGGATGTACTAAAATTTTCATACCTAAATGCTATGGCTCCTCAAGCACATCCTTTATTACTACAGCCAGATCGAGAAGCGCGCGTCCGCCATCGCCAGCAAAGGATGAGCCGTGCATTGTCGCAAGCGTCTTCGGCTTGAGGGCAGCCAGCCTCTGAAGGATTCGATCCGTCTGCGGCGTGTAGGGCATGTAGTTCGCCAGAGGGGTCTTTTGCATATCCTGTAGTGCCTTTCGTGCTCGCCCAACCACGTCCGACCCGGTCAGCGGCTCGACATCACCAAAGTGATGAAAGAGGTCCGAGCAGAGTAGCGTTTGATTTGTCTCCTCGAATAATAACCCAGAGTCCCAACCATGTGGGAGGTGCACAGTCGAGCAGAACCGAAAACGGTGCTTGCCTGTGGTCAGCATTTCATCGTCAGCCATTCCTCGCGCTGGCCGGATCGCGAAATCGTTCACGCTTACGAGCGCTCCCACTACGGTGCATACTGCCTGTGCTGACGGCGCCACCTCGAGCCACTGGTTCAGCGAGCCGCATTCATCCGACTCGAAGTGGCTAAAGCCAATCCAGCGTATACGCGATGGATTGATAATAGTTGCTACCGCATCGCGCACTTGCGGAAACATTGATTTATAACCCGTGTGAAAGAGCAATGGTTCATCATCTTTTACAATGAAGTGGTTAAATTGCATATCAAACTCAGGAACATAAATCGAGATCCGGTACACATCAGGGGCAATTTCATTAATTTTTGACATAGGTTTCTCCTTACTAATAATTTTCATGTACGAATTCTTCCCATTCCTATTGTCCCAAAAGGGATATACACTTGTCAAGGAGAATTTTTCTCCCGTCTGCCAACTTACATTTTGTGTTATTCTATCTTCGTGGTACTTGGATAATTGCCTATTTTTCACTCTCATTGCTACCTGTCTCGCCAACAGGACTGGGACCACACTGTTATTTATTAACAGATTAAAAAGGATCATCAATCGGGATGAAATCAATATTAAGAAAGTTTAGGTCTTAAGCATCAGAGGGTAAGAGATAGAATTGTTTAAAATCCTCAAAGGAGAACGATGAATTTGGAAAATCTTAACCGTAATATTGAAGAAACCTGGAAATACCATAACGCGACTAAACATTCTTACATGAGTGTCCGTACGAATCCTCATTACCTCGACTGGGAGAATCAGCCCTCCCCTTACAAGGTTTATCCAGATGCGGAATCTATTTCGCTCCCCAGAAATTTCCCTGAGCTAAAAGTCCCTATGATTGAAACCATATCAACTATAGTAGAAGATTCGCACACGGAATCAATAGCGGGCCTTGCGGATTTGGCAAATATTCTTTTTCACTCCGCCGGAGTTATACGAAAGAGGACATTCCCCGGCGGAGTCAAGATTGATTTTCGCGCCGCAGCCTGCGCGGGTGCCCTGTACCCGATTGAGATTTATGTTGTGTGCAGGGATTTGCCCGATTTAGAAGCCGGGGTCTATCATTTCAGCCCCCGTGATTTTACACTGAAGAGGCTCAGGAAAGGCGACTGGCGCGGCGCCATTTTAAACGCTTCAGGCAATGAGAAATCCATTGGCGAGGCTCCCGTTATTCTGGTTTATACGGCGATTACATGGCGGAGTTCGTGGAAGTACCAATCCCGCTCATATCGTTATCATTTCTGGGATGCGGGAACCATAATCGCAAATACGCTTGCCATCTCCGCCGCATCCGGTATGTCAACAAAAATCATCGCAGGCTTTATAGATAGGGAAGTGAATAACCTCATTGGAGTTGATGGGGAGAACGAATTGAGCCTATGCCTGGCCCCTGTTGGGAGGAGCACGGCCCCGCCTCCGCCGCCTGATGAAATGCCTGTGCTTGGTGTTAAATCCCTTCCCCTTTCAAAAGAAGAGGTTGATTATCCCGTGATCCCGAGAATGCATTCATCTTCATCTCTCCAAACGGAAGAAGAGGTTATAAACTGGCGCGGCAAAACCTTTTATTTTAATCCTAAGCCCCAGGGAAGGCTCTTCTATTTAAAAGAGATTGCCCCGGAAGAGATGCCGCATGATACCGCTCAGGGGGTAATTCTTCGCAGGGGTTCGACTCGAATGTTTTCTCATCGCTCAATGACCTTTTCACAACTGTCAACGATACTTTCCCGCGCAACGCGTGGCATTCCCACCGACTTTTTAGAACCCGTGGGAGCGAGTCTGAATGATATGTACATTATAATCAACGCAGTTGATGAGATTCCTTCAGGCTCATACTTTCTCCATCGGGAGGAAAGAGCGCTTGAGCTTCTTAGAGAAGGCTCGTTCCGTCAGGCATCCGGTTATCTCACACTTGAGCAATCCCTTGGACGAGACGCGAGTGCGGTTGTGTTTTTTATGTCGGACTTAAACCGCGTGCTTGAGCGGTTCGGTAATCGCGGTTACCGCGCCGTTCAGATTGAATCGGGGATTATAGGGGGAAAGCTTTATCTCGGCGCTTATACACTAAACCTTGGCGCGACGGGACTCACGTTCTATGACGACGACGTTACGGAATTTTTCTCTCCGCACGCCAAGGGAAAGAGCGCAATATTCGTCGTTGCCCTAGGGGTCCCGGCACGTAAGGTGGAGGATTAGTTTCACGCACCTCTTCTACCTTCTCACTGCGCCGTCCATCCCTCGTCAATAGGTATCGCAGACCCCGTGATATTCTTAGCCGAATCGCTTGCGAGATATACGGCAAGGTCTGCGACCTCCTCGGGTTCAAGCATCCTTTTCATAGGGGCTTCGGCGAGAATTACCTTTTCAATTACCTGTTCCCTTGGAATTCCATGTGCCTTTGCCTGGTCGTCAATCTGTTTTTCAACAAGCGGCGTACGGACAAATGTTGGACATATCGCGTTTGCCGTTATACCATACCCCGCCATCTCAAGCGCTGTCACTTTTGTAAGCCCTATTATACCGTGCTTTGCAGCGACATAAGCCGATTTAAACTGCACACCTATTAGTCCATGAATCGAGGACATATTTATGATTCTTCCGCTCTTTTGCCCGATCATATAGGGCAGTGCGTATTTTGTGCAGAGAAAGGTTCCCGTGAGCATCACGCCGATTAACAAATCCCATTTATCCTCCGGGAAATCGGTTATTGGGGATACGTGCTGAATCCCCGCGTTATTTACCAGAATATCAATCCGACCGAATTTTTTCACGGTTTCGTCTATGAGCCTCTTGCAATCATCGCGCTTTGATATATTCGTCTTTACAAAAAGGGCGTCTCTGCCCAGTTTTTGGATTCCATCTGCCGCCCTCATCCCACCTTCTTCATCCAAGTCGGCTATCGCTACGTTGGCTCCTTCTTTGGCAAACGCCTCTGCAATGGCAAGACCGATTCCGCTCGCTCCACCCGTTACTATGCCGACTTTTCCATTTAGCTTCATCTTTGGGCTCTCCTTTATGAGTTTGCAAATCATAGTGATATTATAACCGCGGAGCAAAAAGCTATCTAAAAAGATTATAATTGTAGATTTTGTTATCATGTCCAATGAACCAGAACTCCGCCCGATTTGACCCAATAAGCTTGAACACAATTCGATAGTGTATGTCTACCCGAAAGCTCCAGACATCATGTTTAGGTGTATGCAACTTCTCCGTTCGAAGAATTGGATTAAATGGATTCTCTTTAAAAAGCTCGGTTTTCTTTGCCGCTTTAAGCTGGATTTTTCTAGGCAGGCTTTGGAACAGGCGATCGAATGTATCTGTGGTTGAAATCTCAATCATTCATTTTTTTGTGATTATGTCATGGAGCGAATTGCGCTTGGTGACTCTACCGGCACGATGGTCTTTCTCTGATTGATCCAATAAATCTAAAAACTCCTGGCGATAGAGTCCCGCCGCATCACAAAATGCCTCTAGAGTATCTCTTCTGATTTTAAGATAGATATAATCAGTATCTTGTTTGATTTTTTTAGCCAACACTTTTGCCCTCATGCCAATTATGATAAGGCTCACAAATTCACCTGTCAAACTCAGGTGTAGATCAAATAGCCACTTATGTTTTCCTCCTCCATCATTGCTAGAACTCTTTGAGGTATCTATTTTATACTTATAAAAGGTTGATTCACTGAGGGAATGTTTTAGGAGCCGTGATCTTTTGCCATCCCTCGCCATTCAGAGTCTTTAGAAACTCCACTAAATCTTTCTTTTCTTCCTCAGTCAGGTTAAGCGGTTTCATCTCTTTATCCAGGTTCGGGTTTTTTATCCCGCCCTTATCGTAGAATTCGACCACTTCCTCAAGGGTCTTGAGACTCCCGTCGTGCATGTAAGGGCCTGTACGGGCTATTTCTCTCAATGTAGGCGTTTTAAACGCACCTTTATCCTCTTCTTTCTTTGTGATCTCGTATCTTCCTAAGTCCGGATTTGGCTTGTCCATTCCCGCGCCAGTGTTGTGGAACTTCTCATCCGTGAAATTAAAACCCGCATGACACTCACTGCACCTGCCCTTGTCGCGGAATATATCAAGCCCTCTCTTCGCCGACTCGGATATGGCTTTTTCATCCCCGCCGGATTCAAACTTGTCAAATGGAGAATTCCCTGAAACTACGGTTCTTTCAAAAGATGCTATGGCTTCTGCAACCTGTTCAATCGTGAAATCCTCGGTGCCAAAAGCCCCTTTGAACCCCTCTCTATAGCCCTTGATGTTTCTTAGCCTTTTTACCACATCGTCGTAGTTTTTGTTTCCCATCTCAATCGGATTTATCATCGGACCCTTTGCCTGCTCTTCAAGCGATGAGGCCCTTCCATCCCAGAATTGAACCTTGCTGAAGACCCTGTTTATAATTGTTGGCGCGCTCCTTATGCCAATCTGACCCCTTATCCCAACCGAGGCTTTTTGCCCGTCTGTAAAAGCGAGTTGAGGGTTGTGACAGGATGCACAAGAAACGGTTTCATCCGCCGAAAGCCTGGGATCGAAGTAGAGCTCCCTTCCCAGCGCGATTTTCTCCTTTGTAAGCGGGTTGCCTTTGGGAATCTTAACGGCAAATTCATCGAGTCCGAGTGGAAGATCGAGATGATAATCGCTCTTAGGAGATTCCGTTGGGATTACTTTTACGCTAAGGCTTGTAAAGATTACAAAGGAAATAAACCCAAGAGAAATTCTTTTCTTCATCTGAATAGATACGTCTCAGCCTGTTTCCCTACTATGATTACAGAAACGAGTATTGTGTCAAGTCCTTTGTCTGGGATAATGTATAATGGTAGCACAAAATGAAAAGCAACACAGCGATACAGTCTCAGTCGGGTCGGCGGCATTTGTCGTTCTCTGCCAACGAATGGGCCCGATTGGGAGGCTTCTTCGGGTTTGTCGGACTCCTACACGTTATGGGCTGGGGGCTGTTTCTCCTCTATGTGCCCCGATACCCAGCAATGGCTGGCCTTGGAGCCCTCGCCTATACATTTGGGCTGCGCCATGCATTCGATGCCGACCACATCTCGGCTATTGACGATACCATTCGATTCCTTCTCCAGAACGGCAAACGGCCACTGGGCGTGGGGTTCTTTTTCTCTCTGGGCCACTCAACAATAGTGTTCGCATTGGCGATAGGCCTCGCAGTAGCGGCAAAGGCGGTTCAGTCGCAAATTCCCAAGTTCCAAAATTACGGCGGTGTTATCAGTGCCAGTGTGTCCGGTTTTTTCCTGTGGATTATCGGCATCCTAAACCTTGTCGTGCTTATGGATATAATCAAAATGTGGCAGCAAACAAAAAGGGGCGCACACCAAAGAGAATACCTGGAAGAACTGCTCGCTCAGCGCGGATTCCTCAACCGTATATTTGGCGGAAGGCCTCAAAAACTCATAAAACACAGCTGGCAGATGTACCCGCTAGGGCTGCTCTTTGGCTTGGGTTTTGACACCGCCTCGGAGATTGGGCTTCTTGCCATCACCGCCGGTGTGGCGACGGGCAGGATTCCATTTCTCGCCATTATTTCCTTCCCCATCCTCTTTGCAGCGGGTATGTCAATGATGGATACCGCCGACGGCGTTTTCATGTCAAAGGCCTACAGATGGGCTTTCTCAAACCCGCTACGGAAGATATATTACAACATTACAACCACAGGACTATCGGTTGCAGTGGCGCTCATAATCGGCACGATCGAACTGCTTCAGGTACTCAGCAAGAAGCTGCAACTCAAAGGGGCGTTCTTTGATTTTCTGGACAACCTCAATTTTGAGATATTGGGATACGTGATTGTCGGGATGTTTCTCGTCGCGTGGGGCGGCTCCGTTCTTTTATGGAAGGTACGCAATATGGAAAAGCAATGGGGCAGCAGAATTAGCAAGGACATCTAATCCAGATCACATCCGGGCGAATACAGCCCGACAGGTTTGCCTTTACAAATATTGAACTGGGTTTATATAATGCCAATTCTATGAGTCAATAGGCATTCATAAAAGAGTTGTCATTGCGAGGAACGAGGTGACGAAGCAATCCCAAAACCATGAAGATTGCTTCGCTAACGCTCGCAATGACATTTCCCATATAGGACTCTTCTAAAAATTTAGGTTATCATTACAATGGGAATTTTAAAATGGAAGGAGTGCTAATCGAAGTCGGAGATAGTTTTATGCCTTTTGTTCGGTTAAGAACGTTCTTAATTATATCTTCAGTCCTGCACATTGTGGCCCTTTTCATTGTGGCCGTTTTTTTTCACCCCCAGGAAACATTTACTAAACCCCAATTGATTGGAGTTGGATTAGTAAACGGATATATAGACCCCGGAATTGGGAACGGCAGTCCTCTATGGCCGTTACTAATGGGAGCACAAAATCCGGGAAAACTCATAAATAAATGGGTGGATTTGGAGAGGCCTGTGGAATCCAGTCCAAAGAGGGCGCCAAAGCCGGGAAAAAAGATTGTCAAAAATGTTGTCAAGGAACATCAGTTAAAGGAAATACCAAAGAGAGAAGAGGTATTCAATCGGGCAGATGAGTTGACAGATGAAAAGAGCATATATCAGCCGAGTCAAAGTAGCATAGTGGGTGAAAGAACAGATGAAATCGCGTCCAATACGGCAGCCGGTAGCGGGTCTTCTACCAGCATGGGGTCTTCTCAAGGCGTTGGCGCCGGGGGTTCTGGGTTTGGCGCAAAAGGCTCCGGACAGGGCGGGGAGCAGGTCGGGTATCCCGATTATAGAATAAACCCAAAACCCAGATATCCGATGATTGCCAGAAGGAGTGGATACGAAGGGGTAGTTCTCTTAAGGGTATGGGTGATGGAGAACGGAAAGGTGGGGAAAATTGAACTGGAGAGGTCATCGGGCTATGAGATGCTTGATCAATCCGCAATCAATGCGGTAAAGGGTTGGGTTTTTATCCCCGGGAAAAAGAACGGTGTACCAATCTCCAGTTGGGTAATGGTTCCAATTAAATTCCAACTGAGTAAGGGATGATTGCGGCATTTCTGATATTGAAACCTTGGGATCCGGGGTACATACCGGACGAAACAGTTGCGACGAATAGGTAGCAACTGGATGTCCTAAACCAGGGGGCTTACGGTATATGGTGTCCTGAGGCTCTTATTCATCGCTTCAGTGGCAAGACATGGACGCCGTGACTTCATGGCTGTGGCGTCCGTATCCTCCTCTTCGTCGGATACGTGGTAGTAACCCAGAGTAAGGGTTTCAGGAAACCACATCTATCGAACTCGTGTTAAAATATGGTCTTTAGTCAAGACAAAAATTATCGTTAGAGGTGAAAGGCAAATGAAGAGAATAGTTATATGCGCAGTCCTTACACTTTTGTTCTTAGGTTCCACTTTCAGCCGGGCGGAGGACAAGATAAGGATAGGGGTCATACTCTCCATGACCGGAGGAACGGCCGCATTCGGACAGCAGACGTGGACGGGAATACAGGTAGGTGAGAGTATGCGTCCTACCGTATTGGGAAAGCATGTAGAGCTGATTTTGTTGGACAATAAAAGCGATAAAATAGAGTCCGCAAACGCAGCCCAGCGCTTGATTCAGAAAGAGAAGGTAGTAGGAATAATTGGAGATGTTGCGAGTTCCAATTCGCTTGCGATTGCTCCCATTGCAGAAGAGAACCGAATTCCACACATAAGCCCTGCCTCTACAAACCCCATAGTCACACAGAATCGCAGGTATGTATTTCGCGCCTGCTTTATTGATCCGTTTCAGGGGCAGGCAATGGCAAAATTCGCATATAACGACCTCAAGGCCAAAAGGGCGGCGGTGCTCATGGACATAGGTCAGGATTACTCAGTGGGGCTTTCCAGCGCGTTCATAAAAACGTTCATAAGCCTTGGAGGTAAAATCGTAAGTCGCGTAAATTACCAGTCGGGAGATCAGGACTTTACTGCGCAACTTACGACTATCAGGGAGATGAATCCCGATGTGATTGCTATCCCCGGCTATTACACGGAGATTGCCCTCATTGCGAAGCAGGCAAGGGAGCTTGGAATCAAGGCGATCCTGATTGCAGGGGATGGTGCCGAGGCTCCTGAGCTTACAAAGATTGGTGGGAAATCGGTAGAAGGACTCTATTACACGACCCATTTTGATGAAAAGGCCGTCCTTACCCCCCTTGGCAAGAAGTATGTAGAGATATTCCGAAAGAGATACAACCGTGCCCCCGATGCCCTTGGTGCCCTTGGAGCGGATGCTTATCTCATGATGCTCGATGCCATTGAGAGGGCGGGTTCTGCCGACCCACAGAAGATTCGGGATGCACTAGAGAAGACAAAGGGCTTTCAGGGAATCACAGGCGTCATTACCATTGATGATCATCACAATGCCGTAAAGAGCGCCGTGATTCGAGAGGTCAGGGGCGACGAGTTTGTCTATATCGCCTCGGTGAATCCGTAAACGAGATTTCAGAATACGGATTGAAAAGCATATTCAGCCACGAATGAACACGAATGTTCACGAATTTTGATTTAGCCACAGATAAACCAGAATTATACAGATGATTTAAAGATTTCATCTGTGCTAATATGTGTCAATTTATGGCTAATTAAATGTCTCTTATTAATTTGAAGCCGAAGGTTTGATTTTAATTCCCTCCTCTGTTAAGTTACAGTGCCCAAATGGAGGTCTTTTTTCAACAGCTTATAAACGGCGTATCCCTGGGAAGTCTCTATGCCCTTATAGCCATCGGATACACTATGGTCTACGGCGTGATTAGGCTTATAAACTTCGCTCACGGCGACGTTATGATGGTGAGCACGTATCTCGCATTCTTCGCCCTGACCGGGTTTTCATTACTCGGCTCTTTTATTCCACAGATGAGCTGGTACTTTTCATTTCCAATTACCATATTTCTCACCGGCGCTCTCGGCTATTTGATAGAGCGTCTCGCATACCGTCCCCTGAGAGGCGCCCCTCGAATCTCGGCCCTGATGACCGCAATAGGCGTCTCTTTCCTTTTAGAGAACCTAGTCCTTGTAATCTTTGGAGGCCGTCCAAAGGGATTTCCAACGCCGGACGCATTTGCGGGAGTTTTTTATATAAAGGGCGTGGCTCTGCCAAGCCTGAGCCTCTGGATTTTTGGGATAACGCTTACATTCCTTGGAGCGACATTTTATCTTGTATACCGCACTAAATCGGGAATAGGGATGAGGGCGATTTCGCGCGACTTCGAAACCCCGCAGCTTATGGGAATAGACGTAAACCGGATAATATCACTTACGTTTATCGTAGGCTCCGCGCTTGCGGCGGCAGGGGGAATCATGTGGGCGATGAGGTATCCTCAGATAAATCCATTCATGGGAATAATGCCGGGTATAAAGGCGTTTACAGCGGCTGTGCTGGGCGGGATTGGAAACGTGGTAGGCGCGGCAATTGGAGGGCTAATACTGGGAATTATAGAGATCTCTTTCGTTGCCATATTCCCCGATTCCGCGGGCTACAGGGATGCCATAGCGTTCTTTATTTTGATATTCATACTCCTCTTTAGACCCTCGGGGATTATGGGAGAGAGGCTTCCTGAATAAGCCAATTACTTACAAGATGGAAAGAGAAAAGATCATTAATACTGCAGCTACGGTTCTTAGCTTGCTCGCTCTCACCGGCCTTCTTAAATGGGCCAGCTCTTATGAATCGCCTTATATCGTTCAGATCTTAAATACAACGGCGATATACATAATTCTCTCTACGAGCTACAATCTCGTAAACGGAGTCACGGGTCAGTTTTCACTGGGGCCAAATGCCTTTATGGCAATCGGCGCTTACACATCCGCGCTCCTTACAATGACACCCGATGAAAAGGAGATAACCTTTATAATTCAGCCCATCATATCGCCGCTTGATAAAATCGCCATTCCCTTTCTCCCCTCGCTTCTCATTGGGGGCACTATTGCTGCGCTCTTTGCCTTCTTCATCGGCTTTCCCGTGTTTCGCGTAAGGGGAGACTACCTGGCTATTGTAACACTCGGGTTTGGCGAGATAGTCCGAGTATTTGCCACAAACGCAATAAGCATTACGAACGGCTCGCTTGGGCTAAAGGGACTCAAGCAATATACAAATATCTGGTGGAGCTGGGGTTGGGCGGTCTTTACTGTTTTCTGCTTAGTCGGAATTGTAGAGAGCAGCTATGGCAGGGCAATGAAGGCCATTAGAGAGGATGAGACCGCCGCGCAGGCAATGGGGATAAATGTATTCAGGTACAAGATGCTCGCTTTTATAATCAGCGCATTCTTTCAGGGAATAGGCGGAGGACTCCTAGCACATCTCCTTACGACGATTGATCCAAAGCTATTTACGTTCTTCTTTACGTTTAATCTGCTTATCATGATTGTTGCAGGAGGGCTGGGAAGTATGACAGGCTCCATAATAGGCGCGGTGATTTTTGCATGGGGGTCTGAGCTTCTAAGATGGGTTGAGGAGCCTCATCAGATCGCCGGTATTTTTATCCCTGGAATTCCGGGAATGCGCATGGTGATATTTTCTCTAATACTCATTCTCATCATGATATTTTTTAGAAAGGGCATCACGGGAAGATGGGAGTTCTCATGGGACTGGGTCTTTAGCAGGTTCGGATGGAAAAGAAAGATAAAGATAGAGAAAGCACATGACTAAAATCGAATATATATTTCAAACCGATTCCCTCTACCGCGAATTCCGTGAGAGAAACATGAAGTTCGGGCTGGACTCGCCACCCGTGGTTCAGGATGGGATTGGAATATACAAGGTAGATTTTATATCAGGCAACTCCGGGTGCCTTCTCCCTAAAGACCAAAAGGAAATAGAGAACATTCAGTTTCCGTACATATTATTTCTTCCCCAGGGAGTGAAACAATTCAACGAGGCATTGATAATCCTCAATGGACTTAACGAGAGCGAATACAGAAAATTCTTCCCATGGGCCGCGAGCTTTGCAATGTCCGGCGTTCCTACGATTATCTTCCCGATAGCGTTTCTCATCAACAGGCGTCCGAGGAGATGGTTTATCCCCGCAGATTTGGAAAAGAAGTTAGAATCGAGAAGAAATATGGATGGAAACGGCACATGCACTCTCTATAACGTTGTTTTAAGCGAAAGGCTTGAGAGGAATCCAGAGAGGTTTTTTCTTGCCGGGCTTGAGACATATAGAGACCTGTTTGATTTGGGCAATTCCATAAATAGCGGGCTGTATGCAGTTGCACAGGGAGACAGGGCATTCTATCCATTTGCAAATGGAACTAGAATTCACTTCCTCGGCTACTCTCTCGGTGGCTATCTCTCATTGATTCTCCTTATGGGAAAAAAGGATGAGCCTGTTTTCTCTCAATCCAAGCTCATTATCCTTTGCTCAGGAGCAGCGATAAACAACGAGAATACCGACTTAAACGCAAATCCGATAAGCCCTCTTATACTCGATATAAGCGCGAGCCGAAGACTAGTCGGCTTTTATAAAAATGGAGAGGAATTCCCATTTATGGATACGGATGAAGCAGCCTTATTTAAGGTGGTCTTTTTAGGCGATAGAGGTGTGCTTGATCCAGAACTCAGAAGGCTAAGAGGCAGAATCAAAATAATAGGCGGCGAAAATGACAGGGTGATTCCGATTCGTGGAATGGAAAAGAACATTGGCTGGATAGATGAGGACTTAAAACTCGGTATCCATGAGTATCCATTTAGCGTAGAGAGCCTCGATGTGCCGAATCTGGAGAGGCATATGTCAAGGAGCTACAATGTAGCGGAGCCGTTTCGGGCGGTGTTTAAAAGGTTTGTGGATTGTGTGATCGGATCAATTAAAGGTTAAATGGATTTTCCTGTTTTGGGAATACGGACTTTGATGTGAGTGCGGCAATCACATCACCCCCACCCGATTTAATTTGCCCCCCAACCTGCTCCGTAATCACGGGCTTTGGGGCAAGGCCAAAAAGGTTTATTCTCATCGGCTGTTTTCGCAAACTGTGAAAGATCGAGAGCAATGAGGTATAGAAAAAACCAACCTGAATAATGACAAGGAATGGAATCCAGCCTATGTGATTCATGAAGATCGCGTAGAGGGTTTGAGACAGGAAGAGAAACCCCACTCCGAGCTCTACTAGAGTAGTCAACTCCTTTGAAGTGGTATATTTCCTTGCACGCCAGTTGTCCCCCTTTGAGGTTACGGCGAGCTTGGGTGTCCGTTTGAATTCAGAGGCTTTACCAAAAAGGGCCTCGAATACAGCTTTAGAGTTGTTAATCGCAATCCCCGCTCCGAGGGCAAATGAAACCGGAATGTATTTTGCGTAGTTTATCCAATTTTTCCCGTAGACCTCTTTCAGAGTAACTATGTAGAACCTTATAACACTCAATGTGCCCGCGGATATGGCAAAGAGGTTTATGAGTATCACATTCTCCCATCCAATGCCGTGCCAAAAATAGGCCATAGGGAACATTAAAAAGAGGAGAATCAAAAGGAACACATACGAAAAATTCCCCAGAAGGTGAAACGCGGCTTCAGTTCTTATCTTCAAGGGAAGCTCTTTATCCCTGAGTATTTGAGGAAGGAGTTTTTTTGCCGTTTGTATGGCTCCCTTGGCCCACCGGTGCTGCTGGGATTTAAATGCATTCATATCCACGGGGAGTTCCGCCTCTGCTACCACGTCCTTGAGGTATATGAATTTCCATCCCTTGAGTTGCGCCCTGTAGCTCAGGTCAAGGTCTTCTGTAAGCGTATCGTGCTGCCATCCTCCGGCGGATTCTATGCACCTTTTCCTTAGAATCCCGGCAGTACCGTTGAAATTAAAAAACCTCTTTCCGTAGAACCTGGATGCCTGCTCTATTACGAAGTGTCCGTCGAGGAGGATTGACTGGGCCTTTGTAAGTGTGGAGTAGTTGAGGTTTACATGTCCCCATCTTACCTGAACCATCCCTATCTTTGGGTCAGAGAAAAAGTGCACCGTTTTTTGTAGAAAATCCCTTGGAGGAATAAAATCGGCGTCGAATATCGCGATGAGTTCGCCCTTTGCGCATTTAAGCCCCTCTTCTAAGGCCCCGGCTTTAAATCCCTTTCTATTGTCTCTATGTATGTAGTGTATATGAAAGCCCAGGGCTTTATATGAATTGACGCAATTTTCCGCAATCCCTGTGGTCTCATCGGTTGAATCGTCAAGCACCTGAATCTCCAAGAGCTCTTTCGGATAATCAATCTTGCAAACGGTGGAAATCAGCCTTTCTACCACATACATCTCATTGTAGATCGGAAGCTGAACCGTGATCTTCGGCAGTCTCTTAAATCTGCCCTTGGGTTTTGGAACCTCGGTTTTATGCTTGTTGAAAAGGTGGGCAAGATAGTATCTATGAAGTCCGAAAGCGCAAAGAAGCCCAAATGTAATCAGGTATATGGATGTTACAAGTATTTTGGCTATTAGGGGTAATGTTTCTAGGTTCATTTGGTTCTAGGATCAGGATTTTACGAATTTTAGATTTTTAAAACCTCACGTTCTTGAGTCTCTCTACCGCTTCAATGAGTCTTTCCTTCCCAATCGTAATTGATACACGGATGTACCCCTCTCCGTATTTCCCAAATCCTACGCCGGGCGTGACCACTATACCAGCTTCTGTAAGAAGCTTCCCCGTAAATTCCTTTGAGGAAACCCCATGAGGAGCCTCAAACCAAACATAAAAGGTTGCCTTCGGAGGGTAATATTTGATCCCAATCTCATCAAGACCCCGGCAGAATGCATTGCGCCTATCTTCATAAGTTCTCTTTCTCTCAGACATACCAAGGGAATAGTTATTTAGGCCCTCCATCCCCGCAATCTGAATGGCCTGAAACACTCCCGAGTCTATATTGGTTTTTATTTTTCCAAGTCCGGATATTGCCCTTTGGTTTCCTGCGGCAAATCCGATCCTCCATCCTGTCATATTAAATGTTTTAGAGAGTGAATGGAATTCCATACCCACCTCTTTTGCCCCGTCAACCTCAAGGAAGCTCGGTGGGTTGAACCCATCAAATGCGACTTCAGTATAAGCCGCATCATGACAAACGAGTATACCGTATTTTAATGCAAAATCTACAATTTCTTTAAAAAACACCTTATCCGCTACGGCGGATGTGGGATTGTTGGGGTAGTTTATGAACATGAGTTTTGCTTTTCTTCTTATATCCTCAGGTATGGCATCGAGGTCTGGGAGAAAGTCATTTTCTTTGAGCAGAGGCATTGGATAGGGAATTCCGCCCGCAAAGCCGGTTGCGACGCTGTAAACAGGGTATCCGGGGTCGGGGACGAGAACTATATCCCCGGGGTCTACGAAAGCCAGGGGAGCATGAGCTATTCCCTCTTTTGATCCTATAAGGGTTACAACCTCTCCTCTATAATCAACACCTACACCAAACCGCTCCCTGTACCAGTTTGCCGCAGCCTCTCTAAATGCCGGCATTCCTTCATATGAGGGGTATCTGTGGTTTGCAGGGTCTTCAGCCGCCCGCTTCAGCGCATCAATTATGTTCTTGGGCGTTGGAATATCGGGGTCTCCTATGCCCAAATCTATGAGGTCTACACCCTTGGCTCTCATCTCCTGCTTTTTCGCGTCTATTTCAGCAAAGAGATAGGGGGGAAGGGATTCAATCCTCTTTGCCCACTTGATGCTCATTTATCCATCTCTCCTTTCTAGCGGTTCTTATCATAACCTACCTGTTGGACTAGGGCAAGGGGATTACACAGAGGATTAGAGATTATGTGCAGGGGGTTAATGGGGACAATTCATACACCATTAAACTGTGTCCTGATATAAAAAATTTTAAGTATTTGCAGGCAATTAGAGACAAAGAAGCATCATGTATCAAAACCATATCTATCCGCACCCTTCTGAAAACTTATTCTAAATGGAGACGGGGGATAGAGGGTTTTAGCCCCATACCCCAGGTTTTTCCCCTGAATGAGAACCTTGAATTTATCTCCCATAAGCTCAGGTAAGAACAGGTTCTTTATGGCCATCCTGTTCTTCTGAGAAGGAATGTCTGAGGATTTCTCTTCGCCCGAATACCTTTCGGCAATATCCAGTATGCCCCAGTCAACGAGAAACTGCCCCTGAGTCGTATATTTCATCGTATTTAATCCAACAGACTCTCCGACCCGGATTAGATTGCTGAAATCCACATGAGCCGTAATGTCTTGTTCGCCGATATTCACATAAGGGTTTTCGTTTGCCGTGTGTTTGTAAAAGCATAAAAAGGTGCCCCTCATTCTCAAAGGGCTAAATAATTCAGGCGCAAGATACCCATAATCAATCGTGAGGACTAACCCCTTGTCTAAAACGCGGGATATGTCGGAAAGCCACTCCTTTGCGCGGAGGTTTATCTCAACCTCTTGCTCATTTTCAAAATCTAAATCGTAGCCCTCGAAATATTCTCTTAGAGCGCTACTGCTTAGATTGTCCAGAATTTCAACGAATTTCTCGCCGCGAAGCGCAACAAATACTTCAATCAGCTCTCCATTCTTAAACCTGGCTCTGTGAAATGGGAAAGAATCTATGAGTTCATTTGATATGAAAACCCCGCAGATGCTTTCGGATTCTAAATCGGAGAGGGATTTGATCCATCTAATCTTGTGTATGTGCCCTTTCAATATGGTTTTCGCTTCTTCTTGTATATTTGGACTAATTTCAATAATCGAGTATATAAGCCTCTCATAGAGTTCAAGACTGTTTCTTTTAAGCGAGTCTAAAATATCGAGCGCAAGGAAGCCCTTGCCTGCCCCCATCTCCACGACCGTAAAGTTGGGCGCATTAACTACCTCATAGGCACGGCTAATAAACCTGCTGAGAATCTCTCCGAATGCCGGATGGACGCATGGGCTTGTGTAGTAATCCCCTCCTTTTCCAATCCTTGCTTTTCCCGAAGCGTAATAACCATACTCAGGGTGATAAAGCGCAGCCTCCATAAATTTATCGAATGTAATCGGGCCGGATTTGCGGATTAGAGATTTTATTATCTGGGTTAGTTGATTCATCACTGTATGATAGTCAATATTCTATACCGAGGTTCGGACAACGTTAAATGTTATGAGCGTTTTACTTTTTTAGTCTTTAGGTTAAGTCGGAAAGTGGTCAAACTGTATCAATAGGGCTACGCACCGCCAGTCCTCCTCGATTGAGAACGTGCGTATAAATCATTGTGGTCTTAACATCCTTGTGTCCAAGCAGTTCCTGCACGGTACGAATGTCATAACCATTTTGAAGCAGATGCGTCGCAAAACTATGGCGGAAGGTGTGGCAACCTACGTGCTTATTTATCCCTGCCAAACGAGCCGCTATCTTTACTGCCTTTTGCAAACTTCTATCGCTCATGTGCCAGCGACGCACTATACCTGTACGGGTGTCTTTAGCCAAGCGGGCTGAGGGAAACACGTATTGCCATACCCACTCCCGGTTGGCATTCGGATACTTTCGTTCCAGCGCAAAAGGCAGATAGACAGAACCGTATCCCTTAGCCAAGTCTTTCTCATGCAACCGTTTCACGCGCTGTAAGTGTTCTTTAAGGGGCGTTACTAGGCTAGCGGGAAGCATGGTCACCCGGTCTTCCATTCCTTTACCATCCCGCACAATGACCTGGTGTTGAGCAAAATCAATGTCCTTAACCCGCAGCCGTACACATTCCATTAATCTCAAGCCGCTGCCGTAAAGCAACTTCGCCATAAGCTGAGGTATGCCTGATAAGCATCCAATAACCTTACCCACTTCTTCTTTCGTTAAAACTGTAGGCAGTCGTTTTGGTCTTTTAGCACGAACCGAATCAATCGGGAAGTCCAAGTCCTTGTTGAGTACATCGCGATATAAGAGCAATAAGGCGCTAAAAGCCTGGTTTTGGGTGGATGCTGAGACTTTTCGGTTTACGGCAAGATATGTCAGAAAAGCCTCAATTTCAGCACGTCCCATCTCCTGAGGATGCCGTTTATTGTGGAAAAGGATGTAACGTCTGATCCAGGCAACATAACTCTTTTCAGTGCGGAAAGAGTAGTGCTTGCGCCTTATGGTCTCACGAACCCTATCTAGAAGCTTCTTAGGGCGTTGTTCCATATTTTTCATATTGACTTTTGGAAGACGTTTAAATTATACTGTCAAACAAAAGAAAGTGGATAAGCTTGTTCGTATAACACCGATATTGGGGTGATTATGCGAACTAAAGTTCGTATAATTAAGAGTTAGGCATCAAAACCAGAAAGGAGAAAGCTATGAGTAAAGTTGGACAAGAGACCGGCAGTGATAAGACCGCTATTCGTCCGTTTCATGTCAATTTCCCGGAAGCGGAACATACCGAATTGCGCAGGCGCATCGAAGCGACAAGGTGGCCCGACCGGGAAACCGTCACCGATCAAACGCAAGGCGTGCAGCTCGCGACGACGCAGGCACTGGCCCGCTATTGGGCGACGGAATACGACTGGCGCAAAGTCGAGGCGAAACTGAACGCCCTGCCGAATTTCATCACCGAAATCGATGGGCTGGACCTTCATTTCATTCACGTTCGCTCGAAACATGAAAATGCGTTACCGGTCATCGTCACGCACGGGTGGCCCGGCTCGATCATTGAACAGCTGAAGATCATCGGCCCCCTCACCGACCCGACTGCGCACGGTGGGAAAGCGGAAGACGCGTTTGACGTCGTGATCCCGTCGATGCCGGGCTACGGGTTTTCAGGTAAGCCGACCAAGCCCGGCTGGGACCCCGCCCGCATTGCACGTGCCTGGGTCGTACTCATGAAGCGCCTGGGCTACACGAAATTTGTGGCGCAGGGCGGCGATTGGGGTGCGGTGGTCGTCGACCACATGGGCCTGCAGGCGCCTCCGGAGTTGCTTGGCATTCACACCAATATGCCTGGCATCTTTCCAAACGACATTGACAAGGCGGCTTTTTCCGGGGCGCCGGCGCCATCGGGTCTCTCAGCCGATGAGAAGCTCGCTTACGAGCGCTTGCAGTTTGTATATCAAAAGGGAATCGCCTACGGGTTCCAAATGGGTCTGCGACCGCAGACATTATACGGAATCGCGGACTCACCCGTCGGCTTGGCGGCTTATTTCCTTGATCACGACGCACGCAGCTACGAGTTGATCGCACGCGTCTTTGCTGGAGAATCCGAGGGCCTCACGCGCGACGACATCCTCGACAACATCACGATCACGTGGTTGACGAACACGGCGATTTCCGGCGCCCGTCTCTATTGGGAGTATTTCGGGAAAGGATATTTCAATGCCAAAGGCGTCTCCATCCCGGTTGCCGTGAGCGTCTTTCCTGACGAGCTCTATCCGGCCCCGCGGAGCTGGACCGAGCGGGCGTATCCCAAACTCATCCACTACAACAAGCTCGATAAAGGTGGGCACTTTGCAGCTTGGGAACAACCGGAGGTCTTTTCAGAAGAGGTGCGCGCGGGCTTCAGACCGCTCCGGTCTCAGCCATGAGGGCACTCCATCCCATCGCCTTCTTGAGAGGAGTTTACAATCACGCCTAACAAAGCACTGGAGCCAACCGCGCCAATGGCAGCTTGTTGGCAGGAGGGTGCCGTACCTGGCGCGGCGGCTCACCGCCAGCGTTGGGCATCAGATTTTAAACATTCGGGTAAGCACATGAGCCATATACATTTTATAAGAATGGTAGCTTCAATTTTCTTGATAGCGATTTCTATTCTTCCTGGGTACGCCCAACAAACATCAGAGCCTCGCTACAAGGCAGTAGCCTTCGACTATTTTGTAATCTTTGACCCCAACTCAGTCGTTGGCGAAATTGAAAAGGTTTTTCCGGGCAAAGGCATGGATTTCACTAAGGCGTGGCGCGCCAAACAATTTGAATATTGCTTTCTACGTTCCATCACGAAAGATTACGAGGATTTTTTCAAGGTTACGGAAGATGCCTTGCTTTACACTATTGCGAACATGAAGCTGAATGTAACCGAAGCCCAGAAAAAGCAGCTTCTTAATGCTTATCTTTCGCTAAAACCTTGGCCTGATTCAGTGGAAGGTTTAAAAAGGTTGAAAGCCGCTGGCGTAAAAATCATCACCATCTCCAATTTCAGCAAGATGATGCTTAAGTCCAATGCTGATAATGCCGGAATTACCAATCTTTTTGATGAGTTACTAAGTACTGAAATCAACGGCACATACAAACCGGATCCAAAAGCGTATGAGTTAGGGATTCGGCATCTTGGTTTGAAGAAAGAGGAGATTGTCTTCGCGGCTTTTGGCGGTTGGGATGCCTACGGTGCAAAAAGTTTCGGCTACCCTACTTATTGGGTCAATCGCTTCAACTTGCCAACGGAGAAGTTGGGTATTCAGGCAGACGGAACATCCAATAGTTTTCAAGGGTTGCTGGATTTTGTTTTGAGTGGAGAAGCGCGTCATTAAACAAACGTACCTCAAGTAGCCCAACAAGTCAGTCAAAGGGACACGCCGCCCGTTGGCGGTTTTGATGTTTGGTTTTTTATCAAGTTCGGTGGCTTCGTTTCGCTTTCGTTAGCGGCGTGCCCCTTACCGTAACGTTAGATACCACTATAACTCACTTTAGTTGGCACTAATGCCGTAGAGCTACCCCTACACTACCATCCTTTTTCTAATTCTCACTACCGCATACATAAAGGCAAACGTTCCAAAAACCAGAAGCCATGCGGCGTCTGTAACCATGCTCCATCTGAGTTTTCCCATAACGAGTCCGCGCGAGAACTCTACGGAGTGATAGAGTGGAGTAACCCAAGCAACATCCTGTATCCATCTGGGCATTGTGGAAATCGGAAACATTATTCCTGAGAGAAAATAAAGAGGGCCGATAAAAAGCGTGAGATAGTAGCTGAAAAAATCCCAAGACCGGGTAAAAGACATAAAGAGCATTGCCATGGATGCAAAGGCAAACCCCGTGAGAAGGATGACAACAGGAAGAAGCAGCGCCATAGTGGAAGGGATGAGTCTAAAAAGGGTGAGAATAACCGTCACAAAGATGCTTGAGAAGAATGCCTTTGTCGTACCGAAAAGTACCTCTCCCACGACCACCTCATCAATCTCTACGGGTGTAGAGATTATCGCGTCGTATGTTTTTTGAAGGGTCATTCTGGCATAGGCTCCGTATGTGCATTCAAACGTTGCGGCGTTTGTTGCGGCATAAACTATTAGTCCCGGCGCAATAAACTGCAAGTAGCTCATTCCATTTACATTCCGGATTAATGGAGTGAATCCGTAGCCGAGGGCAAGGACGAAAAGAAGCGGCTCTACGACGTTTGCAACAATGCTAGATTTATAAAACTTCGTCCAGACAATTACATTTCTATACCACACCCACTGGAATCTGTGGCTTATACTCGGCAGAATCTCTGATACACTCATCTCGTTTTTCCTCTTCTAATTTGTTTTTTTGAGATTTTCCAAAAAGTTTACAAATTGATAATGAAGTTCAAAATGGGAACTCAAAGTATAACATTCTATTCCTATTGAGCGGGAAATGGTTGCACTGTAAATTTTGTAACTTCTAGCTCCTTTCCCTTGTAGAATACCACTATTTTGTCTTCATCAAATCGAACGAACACATCAATGGTATCTCGTTTGAAAGCGTCACTATCAATAGTTGATACAAAATCCTTTAGCTGCTTTAATGGAATGAGCAAAATTGATCCTCGCGGTACCAGGAGATAACCATCGCCATCAGCCAAGCGTGATTTGAAACTATCAGATTTAGCTCCACGAAATGTTACTTGCCAACCGGCACTTTTACGACTACCAGCTCGAATAAAAATTCTTGCATTATCAACTATTGCTTCTACTTTGCCCCATTTTTGTACTGTGTGTCCTTTCTTTACAAGGATTTTTTTCACCTCATCGTTGTAGACTTCATCATCACCACGCCCTATTAATACTTTATTAATCTTGTTCTTGTTTGTGAGAAGAACAATTAGTTCTTCCTTAAAAGAATCGGAGAGCGTTTTTTGAGTTGCACTTAGAGTAGGCATACGACTGCTTGCAGTGGTTACTTGATATTTATTAATTTTGAAAAGACTCACAAGATAATTTTCAAGAATAAGTCGGAGATTTTCATCGTTCAAGTCTGATTGCGATGCATTACGCCCATCGCTTATGATAATCGCACGTTCCCAATGTCTGATTTTGGGGTCGGGCGATTTCATATGTGTTGCTAATCGGCTTTTTATATTTTCTGTTTGACCGATATAGACTCGTTTATCATTTCTCTCGTCAAAAAGCATATACAACCCAGGTATTGGGGATGTACCTATCTCGTCCACCACTGTATCTAAAGCTTCTTCGCTTCTTGGAATATCCCACGAGCGAAGATTGCCGATTAGCGTTCTTGCTCTAACTATACCTAAACCATTAGTGGGATTAGTCAGAAAGCCATAGTCATCGCGCTTTATCATATTTGGTTATTCTTTCCGCAAAGTGACTATCGTTTCACGCAGTTTGTAGCTCCGCACTTGACCAGACCGTCTATTCCGTGCTTTTTCAATATTTTCAATTGATAACCCCATCTCCTGTCCCATTTTTGCCAGTATTAAATCAGTCGGCAGATAAACGTCTGCTATAAGACTATCTCCTACAACAAGTATAAATCTACCACCGTGCCTAAGCGAATTTACAACTCGGTTCATAACTCGGTACATGTCATCAAAATACTTGTGTACAATCTCTGGCATATCTGTTCTGCGGTAGTTACCACGTTTAATGATATTATTTGCTATATTTTGTTTGATTGTTTCAATCCAGTGATTGGTATATCTACACTCTTGGGATGTAAAATTTCGGATAAGACCTTTTGATACATTATCGCATACAACCATTTCATCTTTAATGCGCTTCAACTGTTTGTGATTTTCTGCAAAGCCAAGCCAACCCATTTCTATCTTATAGTTTATGACGTAATCCAACCCATTCATATATGGTGGTGAGGTAATGACTAAGTTGTAGGTCGTAGTATGCTCATAATCCATTGAATTCCCCCAAAAAACTCTGCTTCGATCCCCCCCGTGCATAGATAATCTTTGCAATGTCTGTAATACCTTTAGGTCACTTGTGATCTCTTCGACCTTTCGAGTAAACAACTCGAAAGGAGCGTCATCCTTAACTATCTTACCCGGACTATAACCCAAACAAGGTGTGCGCTTTAGGTTACTGCAATCGACAAGTATTGCTACAAATGCCAAAAGCATTAAGTCCTTTATATGCTTGTCGTGAGATGTAGTTGGCTCAAAGCTATCTATTCCACTCTTAAGCTTCTCAAGATTGCGTAGGACTCCTAGATTGAACTGTCTATTAGATTTCAGGAACTTTGGCGCTTCAAAGATTCGCTTCTTAGGCAGATGCCGAGATACCCTTAAGAGGTCGTCAGGATTAGTATTCCATGTATTTATCTTCGTTTCAGCAATAAAATGCAGTAAAGGATTAAGTTCTACTCCGTAAGCCTCAAATCCATTTAGCTTTGACTGAACAATAACTGTACCGCTACCAGCAAACGGATCAAGCACTACAGGCGATGTGTATTCATTTCTATACTTGTCAAGGATTCGCTGAACGAATTGAGCCGAGAAACCTTGAACATACGGTGACCAGCGATGTACAAGCTCTCTTGAATTGGGGAGAAACTGTATAGACTGACGATTATCGACGATTTCAACACCAAGTTCATCAAGGTAAGGGATAGAATCAGCATGACTAGTGCCGTTCCTCTTAGATGAACATATAATATTGAACTGTCTAGCTGTTATTCCGGGAAGGTAGTTCATTTGTCAGCGGGTTCTGTCTTATTTCCCATGCTTCCTTTTTCGTGCTTATTGTATCACTCTTCGAAGGAACATTCCAGTAGGAATTTTGTAACTACTCACGAGACTGAGAGAAGCGTCCCCTAAATAGGGGAATAATAACATCAAGGAAGTTAGGATTTTCTCACTGGTTCCAATTTAGCGATCCAATCATCTAGAATATGAATCATATTTCATATCTCCTTATATCATATTAGGTCCTGTGGACTATTAAAGACTTACAGATACCGCTTTCAAACGGAGGATTTAAGCCACATCTTCTACTACTTTCCACTCAAATTCGGCTATTCGGGAAGTAATGGGTTTCATTTTTTTGATTCTCACTAAAAACATAGGCTGTTCCGATTCCCTCATTTTCTCCACCATCTTTAAGTTAATCTCCGCTAATTCCGGATCATCATCGGGCATGAGAACTACTAATGCATCTTTAGGAATCTCTTCGGCAAACTCCGGGTGCTCTAATACATACAAGTCAAACTCTTTACCCAATATCAGGTTTTTATGAAATAATTCATCTTTGGTCATCTTATGTGCCTTACCCTCTCGGTAGAAGTATTATATTGAAGCACACTAGGATTAACAAGCCTTAATAAATCTTCGGACTGCTGAAAAAACAACGCTAAACTTTTATTCCTTCTTCCATATTTTGTCAATCAGTTGTTTGAAGGAAAATAGAAACAATGAATTCCTACGGAGAGACTTTGTTTGACATATTAGCCGCTGGTATTTATTCTCTAATAAAAGAAATTAAGAAATCCCGATATGAGCACAACCAAACCAATATCGAATGTAAGCATTGATCAATATGTAGCTTCGGCATTAAAACGTGCTGAGTACATTCAGAATGATGACGGAACGTGGAGGGTTAAAATCTCGGTACTGCCTGGTCTTATTACGTTCGGAGAGACAAAAGAGGAAGCTAAGGAAATGGCAGAGGATGGAGTTAGGGGTTGGATAGAGATGGCTAAACGGTTTGGAGACGAAATTCCTGAAATAGATGGTTGTGTGGTTCCATAAATATAACACCCTGCATTCTTGGAATCTTTATCATAAAGGCAGAGATATTCCCAAGGGTACAATTAGAGAAAATATCAAAGAGCTAGGAATTACTATAGAGAAGTGGAATAGTCTTTAAATATGAAAGGCTTTGATTGACATTTTCTCTTTGCATTGATATATCTAAATGTGTTAGGCTTTGCGGTAATTGGGTCTATCGCTCTTCATTTCGGTAGTAGGGCAGGGGTTAAATAACGGTGTAAAAGGGGCCAAACATGATATTTCGTGCAAAAGCGCCATTGAGGCTTGGGCTTGCAGGCGGAGGAACGGACGTCTATCCATATTCCGATTTGTATGGAGGCGCGGTTTTAAACGCGACAATAAGCATGTACGCCTATGCGGCTGTTGAACTGAATGAAGATGGAATGATAGTTCTTGAGGAGATAGATAAGGGACATGAGATAAAGGAGGAGATTAAAGATAAGATTGAGATTGATGGGAAATCGAATTTGTTAAAGGGAGTTTATAATAGGATAGTAAAGGATTTTGGGAAAAACCCCCTATCCTTCAAGCTCACCACTTATGTTGATGCTCCGCCGGGTTCTGGACTCGGTTCTTCTTCCACACTGATTGTGTCGGCAGTCGGCGCATTTTGTGAATGGCTGAAACTCCCTCTGGGTGAGTATGATATTGCCCAGCTTGCATATAAGATAGAAAGAGAGGACTTGGGTATAGCGGGGGGCAAACAAGACCAGTATGCGGCTACGTTTGGCGGTTTTAATTTTATGGAGTTTTATGAAAATGACAGGGTAATTGTGAATCCCTTGAGGATAAAACAGGAATGCATAAATGAGCTTGAATTTAATCTTTTGCTCTATTATACGGGAAAGACCAGGCTCTCTTCAAAGATAGTGGAGGTCGAACAAAGGAGTATGATAGATAGGGATAAGAGAACCATAGAGGCTATGCACAGGCTCAAGGAGCAGGCTATATTAATGAAAGAGGTAATTCTAAAGGGCAAACTCGCAGATATGGGGGAGTTGCTTGAGTACGGATGGCAATATAAAAAGCAGATTACGGAAGGAATATCAAACCCCATAATAGATGAAATATATGAGGCGGCAAGAAAAGCGGGGGCGACGGGGGGAAAGATTTCCGGAGCGGGCGGAGGAGGGTTTATGATGCTATACTGTCCGGGCAATTCGAGATACAGGGTGGTTGAGGCGTTAAAGCCGTTCGGGGGGGAATTCAGGAGGTTTCAATTTACGAATTACGGTTTAATCACATGGAAAACCGCATAAGGGATAAAATCCTCAGGGCTATAGGGGATTCGATTCGAGTAAAACAGGCGATTTTAAGCGACAGAGGCATTCTCGATGTCATACTAGGGGTTTCAGACGAGATATGTAGGGCTTTCAAAAGGGATGGAAAGGTTTTGATATGCGGCAATGGCGGAAGCGCCGCCGACGCCCAGCATATGGCGGCTGAGCTCTCTGGCAGGTTCTATTTTGACCGTCCTCCTCTATTTGCTGAGGCCCTCCACGTAAACACCTCCTATTTGACTGCAGTCGCAAATGATTATTCATATGAAGAGGCTTATGCGAGGCTTCTAAGGGCTAAAGGGAGAAAGGGGGATATTTTAATAGGGATATCCACATCGGGGAATTCAAAAAACGTTCTCAAAGCGTTTGAGGCCGCAAATATCATAGGAATGATTACGGTCGGTTTAACGGGCAATGAGGGCGGAAAGATGAACGGTTTATGCAGGTATTTAATCAGGGTTCCCTCAACGGATACGGCGAGAATTCAAGAGGCGCATATTTTAATATGCCATATCATCTGTGAAATAGTAGAAAAGGAACTGTTCGGTGGCACTTAAAAAACCCGTAGTTTTTCTTGACAGAGACGGGGTAATAAACAGGAAGATGCCCGAAAGTGATTATGTAAGGAATTGGAGCGAGTTTTCTTTTTTGCCGGGTGTTTTTAGAGCCTTAAGGATGTTAAAAGAGAATGGATTTCTCATCGCTATAGTTACGAATCAGAGGTGTGTCGCCAAGGGGATTGTAACGGAGGAAAGGTTAAAAGAGATACACGAAAAAATGGTAAATGAAATAAGGAAATACGGAGGCGATATAGACGCCATTTATTTTTGTCCGCATGACGTTTCGGATGGCTGCGTTTGCAGGAAACCGGAGCCAGGGATGATTTTGAGGGCAATAAAGGATTTTAAAGGTCATAATATAGACATTGACTTAGAAAGAAGCTGTGTAATAGGCGATTCCGAAAGGGATATAATTCCTGCAAAGGTACTGGGTCTTAGGGCCATAAAGATAGGAGAGTATTCGCCCGAAGCGGATATAAATAAGAGAGACTTATTAGAGGCGGTAGAGGCTATCATTGAATGTGATTGAAGAGGCTATTGTTCTTGTTGGAGGGCTTGGGACGAGGCTGAGGTCTGTGGTAAAAGACATTCCTAAACCATTGGCCAATGTGGGGGGAAAACCGTTTTTATGGTACATCATTAAAAAACTCCTAAACGAATGTGTAAAGAATATAGTTCTCTCTTCCGGATACAAGTCTGAGTTGATAAGTGGATTTGTATGTGAGTTTTTTCATAACGAGGATATTAGAGTGGTAGTGGAGGGAGAGCCTCTGGGAACGGGCGGAGCCATCAAGCTATCTATGCCTTTTGTTACTGGCGATTACTTTTTTCTCCTAAACGGGGATTCGTTTTTTGATATAGATTTAAGGGAATTTGAGAAAGACTCATTCTCTATGGGAGAGTTTGACGTATCAATAGCCCTTTGTGAGATGGAGAACCCGGAGAGGTTTGGCGTTGTGGAGATAAGCAAGGATTTCAAGGTCGCAAGGTTCAGAGAAAAGGGTTTTGAAGGAAAGAGATACATTAATGCCGGAATGTATATTATTAAAAAATCCGCTCTGGAAAGCTACTTAAAGGATTTCCCAGTCAGGTTCTCTTTCGAAAGGGATGTTCTTGAAAAACTGGATTTACAGATAACAGGTATTCCCTATAAAGGAAGTTTTATAGACATTGGCCTGCCAGAAGACTATATGAGGGCATCTATGAACTTGTACAAGTAGATGCCTTCGCCGTTACTTCTTTTTTATCAATCCTTTTAAAACGTAGTATATCGCAACAGGAATGGAAAAGAGGATCCCCTCCCTCAGGTATTCAACAATAGCCCTGAACGAAACTAAATCTAGCAGACTTTTTGGTCTGATCGCTAGGAAAAAGCCCCAAGGGAAAATAACTCTGGAGTCGTAAAACGGGTAGAAAATCTTTACACCCATACGCGGATTTCCTCTGTCATTCGTATTCATCGTGTCTAGGAAAATATGGCTACAGATTAATCCAAAGGCTATTAGGAAGGACTGAATATAGCCCCACTTTTTATGGAATAAAAAAGACCAGATTAGAGCAAAGATAAATGTAAAGAGCAGGCTGTGAGTGAGTAAATGATGGTACTTGAGCGGATTTCCAATGAGTATTCCCGGGATGAGGTCTATATCGGGCAAGCATGAAAGAAATATGAAAAGGAGGCAATCTCTCCTATCTTTCCTGCTCCTGTAAACCCATAGATTTAATCCAGCTAAAGCATGGCCGACGGGGGTTGGCATTAAAAAATCTACTAAAAATCAAATGACTTCAATTCTGTTTTGTTTATATTATAAGATTAGGTGGCTGTGAGGACAAGCCTAGTAAACCGATTTTTTGGCAGTCTTAGGGGATTCTCCAACTCTCCAAAGATTGGAGCTTTATTCTGTTTCTATGACATTTTTTGTCAACCGGAATTTAATGGGTTTATGAGATAAAGTCAATTTGAGAATGATCTTGGTGGGTTATGCAGAACAAAGGGATAAAATCATAATTGGCACAACTCTTGCCGAGTAGGGATGAGGAAGAGAAAAGGGTGGAGAGGAGTTATGAAAAAATTAGCGAAGAGTGTATCGTTTTTTTTGATATTATGCCGTTGCCATATACCGACCCGTATTTCCTATTTATTTGTTGGTCTCATTATTTTCTGTGTTGGTCTAGTCGGTTCATCTCCTGCCAAAACCGTTGCTCCAAGAGATATTATATTTTTTAACTTTCATCAGGGTATTTTATTAAACCGCCCGGCGCTCTTTTCGGACCATCCGCTACTAGACGCGGTGATTATGCAGGTATCTTGGCCAGAGGTTGAGCCTAGCAAAGGCGTCTTTGACTTTGGCCCTTTAGATGCGAGGATAGATATTTGGAATAAGGTAGGGAAAAGCGTTATGTTAAAGGTTGTCCCCTACAGCCAAGATAACGGAAACGATAGCACGCCCGCATGGATTTATGATACTGTCCCTTCAATAGTATTTACATCAACAAGGCTTGGCACCGTGAAGATTCCGGTTATATGGAGTAGTCAATTCTTTACGGAGTATAGTTCCTTTATACTGACACTTGCGAGAAAATACAATCGGGATCCAAGGGTGCAATATATTGGAATAGGAATCGGTCAGGGGGGATCTGTGAATGCCGAGTCATCACAAGAGGCCAAGGTTCCATTTCTCCAGGCGGGCTGGACACTGGATGTTTGGGAAAATTATATAGATAACTTGATTGGGCTATACTACAGCAATTTTAAACGTAAGCAACTCGTCATTACAATGGCCTCTCAATTTCTCACGGGATATAATATGATCAATAATATTCAAACTGGAGAAAGAATAGCAGAGTATGCAGCGAGCAAAAAGTACTACATCTTGTTTAAAGGCATTGATCAAGACCCAGTGGTATTCAATAACACCGGTATTCCCGCAATAGTCCAAGATTTGGCTTCGTTAAATTTAAATAACCCTTCTCTTGGGTTTAGCGATGACCTGCCTCTTTTCAGTACGGCTCCAGGTGGCAGGACTGCAGCCGATTTCCAGGCAATTCTGGACAATGTGTATAACCTCTGGGTGTCAATAAATAAAAAGTACCCTATCTTCCTGGTACTTTTGGACAATGAGCTTGCCGCAACCCAGATAGGAAATACCAATACCGGGAATAAGAGTTTCAATGTGGATGTATATAACTCCCTCGTTGATTTCATAAACAAAGTTAATTAATATTCCTCACTCAGCGTTATGTAGAAAACGGTGTGAGGTTATTAGATTTAGATAAGAACGAGCCTTCTGATAAAATCTGCCTTTAAATTTAAACCAGTCTAGGAGGCGCTATATGGACCCAATGAGGAGAAGCCATTGGAACTAATCACAGGTTTTATCAACATTCTTTTACATCTTGATAAGTACCTGAACACAGTTATACAAAATTATGGTGCCTGGACTAATCTAATTCTTTTTATAATCATCTTTTGCGAAACAGGTCTTGTAGTGACACCATTCCTTCCGGGAGACTCCCTGCTCTTTGCTGCAGGCACCTTTGCAGCTGTCGGCTCGCTTGGGGTGAAATGGCTACTCATACTTCTCGCCACCGCAGCCGTGGTAGGAGACACTGTGAACTACTCAATAGGACACTTTGTGGGGCCGAAGGTTTTCTATAAGGAAAATGTACGCTTTCTGAATAAGAGGTATTTAGAGCGTGCCCACGAGTTCTATGAAAGGCATGGCGGTAAGGCGATTATCTTGGCAAGGTTCATCCCCATTGTTCGCACATTTGTGCCTTTTGTAGCGGGTATTGGGCAGATGAACTATTTGCGGTTCATCAGTTATAACGTCATAGGGGGTATTGCCTGGGTGGTTATTCTTGTCTCTGCCGGTTACTTCTTTGGTAACATTCCGATTGTCAAACAGAACTTCACATTGGTCATATATGTAATCATTTTTATTTCTATTTTGCCAGGCATAATCGAATTCGTGCGTCATATATATCACAGCGAGAGTTATATAAGAATAAATCATCTGATAAAATCTGCCTCCAGTAAATTTAAGCCTCATCTAAAGAAGTCCTCTTCTAAAGCCTCCGTTGATAAATGGATTTTAGTATTGGTTTCCCTGGTGCTGTTTTTGCCCTGGATTAAATTACCCTTATCAGGAGGGGTAAGCTCATTTAATTTCTATTCTCCTATCCTTTTATCCTGGGGTTTATTACTCCTGCCAATAACGATATTGACTATTGTAAGGGCCAGGTGGTTTTTATTTCCCCTCTTAGTGATAGTTCTTTCTTTTCCTTTGCAGACGCACTGGAACTACGAATTTGTAACGGATGCCAGTTCAGAGGTCGAGCAGTATAAAAATATAAGTCAATTTGCTGATAAGTATTTATACGAATCCAATTTTGCAGGCTCGCCAGAAGAGATAAGGGTTCCCGACATTAGTGACCTTTGGGTTGAACCTTGGCCAAGGGTCGTCCTTACCATAGAATCTTTAGGGATTGGTTTCTGGATAGCCCTCACGGGAACTATAATCGTTTCAAGGAGGCTTGGAACAAGGAGGATTCTCATTGCCTTGCTCCTTTCTCTTATTTTATCACTCCCGGGAATCTTAACTGCTTCTTTTCTGACACTGGGGAGAAACGCCTTTCTTGCGGGCAATTATTCAAAGTCGGTAAATATGTATAAGCGCGCTATGGGTATAAATCAATCCATTGGAAATAGAACCTTAGGGAAGTTAAAAATATATTATGTATGGGTTGGAGAAACCCTGTTTCACCTTGGGATTAATGACGCGCCTGAGGTCTAC
>Ga0209810_1000937_pt1 | contig 50769 bp, 52 predicted proteins | sample Coa_R1_7_FD_187159 | JGI IMG/M metagenome (GOLD analysis project Ga0209810, IMG submission 187159) | Surface soil microbial communities from Centralia Pennsylvania, which are recovering from an underground coalmine fire - Coalmine... | ecosystem: Environmental > Terrestrial > Soil > Unclassified... | reverse complement strand
AGCGGCGCCGCCGCTGAACCGATGTGATGACCTCGACCCGATCGATGTTCCCAGTCATAGACACAGGCATACTCCTGGTGCTTAACCAAGGGGTAGGCCCTGTCCGGTCTTTTAGGGGGCCGCTTCACCGATGCGGCCAGGGAGTTTGTCGATCTGCTCGCCGAACGGGTGACGGCGCTCGGCGGCACCGCCGAGGGCACGGTCCAGATCGCCGCCTGCCGCTCGGCATTGCCGGAATATCCGCCGACGATCCGTGACGAGCGCGGGCATATCGAGGCGGTGGCGGACGCGCTCGCCCGTTTTGGTACGGCCGTCCGCGAGGCCATCGATCGGGCGGCGGAGTCCGGCGACGCCGATACGGCGGATGTGTTCACCGAGATCAGCCGCGAGGCCGACAAACAGTTGTGGCTTGTCGAGTCACATCTGCACGGCTGAACCGCAACCACGGGGGCGCCCGTCGTTGCAAGCCGATGTCCGAAGGCGGGCCTGTGATCGATCTGTTGATCCGCAATGCGGCGGCGGAGCTGACGACGTATTATTACTACACGATCCTGCGGGTAAATCTGATCGGCCTGGAAGGCGAAGGCCTCAAGCAGATCGCCGAGGACGCGCGGATCGAGGATCGCAACCACTTCGAGGCGCTGGTGCCGCGGATCTACGAGCTGGGCGGCAAGCTTCCCGCCAGCATGGTCGATTTCCACAACCTGTCGGCCTGTCCGCCCGCCGCGCTGCCCGGCGACCCGACCAACATCAGGGAGATCCTGCAGGTTCTGCTGAAGGCCGAACAATGCGCGGTGCGCGGCTACACCCAGATCTGCAACATGACCTGCGGCAAGGATCACCGTACCTATGACTTGGCGCTCGCAATCCTGCACGAGGAGATCGAGCACGAAGCCTGGTTTTCGGAGTTTCTCGGTCACGGCCCGAGCGGCCATTACAGCCGCGAAGGACGGCCGAACTCGCCCTATGTCCGCAAGTTCCTGAACGCCGGACAAGGCTGAGGCGCGATGGCCGCATCAGATAAGCGCTCCGGTTGCACGCGCGGGTGCGGCCGCTTCACGCCGCAGATGCTGGCGCGCTGCGACGGCAGCGACGAACGTCTGCCGATACTCCTCGCCCATGGCGGCCGCGTTTACGACGTAAGCCACAGTTTCCTGTGGCGAGGGGGCCGTCACTTCTGGCACATGGCCGGCCGCGACCTGACGGAGGCGATGCGGCACGCGCCGCATGGCGAGGATATGCTGCGGCGCGTGCCCTGTGTCGGCGTTCTCGATCCGACCGCGGAACCGTAAAACGGGGCGCCGGCGCGGCCGGGCGAACCGGCGCCGGCGCCGCTGACCCCGGAACCCGAGGGGATCGGCGCGAGCCATGGCGAGACAGGCTTCCCTTTCGGCTCACACCGTCGAGGCGGCGTACCGGCTGCTCGACGGCCGGAATCGCGGATGGCGGGGCTATCCGGCCTTTGCCGGCCCGGCCGTCATGGCCTCGATCGCCTACATGGATCCCGGCAATTTCGCGACCAATATCGAGGCGGGCGCAAAATACGGGTACGAACTCTTATGGGTGGTGCTGCTCGCCAATCTGGTCGCGATGCTGTTTCAGGCATTGTCGGCCAAGCTTGGCATCGTCACCGGCCGCAATCTCGCCGAGCTGTGCCGCGAGCAGTTTGCGCGGCCGCTCGTCTGGGCGATGTGGGGGATCAGCGAGATCGCCGCGATGGCGACCGATCTTGCCGAATTCGTCGGCGGCGCCATCGGGCTGTCGCTGCTGCTTTCTGTCCCGTTGCCGGCCGGAATGGCGCTGACCGCGATCGTCGTCTATGGCATCCTAGTGTTCGAGAAGTATGGCTTCCGTCCGGTCGAACTGATCATCGGCAGCCTGGTCGCCGCGATCGGGTTTTGCTACCTGATCGAGTTGTCGATCGCGCCGGTCGACTGGGCCTCGGCCGCCCGGCATGCGGTTCTGCCGCAGATCGCCGACGCCCGGGCGCTGCTGCTCGCCGTCGGGATTGTCGGCGCGACCGTCATGCCGCACGCCCTCTATCTGCACTCCGGGCTTACCCAGGCGCGGATTCCGGCGCGCACCGAAGGCGAGAAGCGGAGGATCATCGCCATCGCGAACCGCGAAGTGATCGTTGCCCTGACGCTTGCGGGCCTCGTCAACATGGCAATGGTCATTCTGGCGGCCGGGGCTTTTCATGCCGGGCGCGAGCATGTCGCCGGGATCGCGACGGCGTATCACACCCTGACGCCGCTGCTCGGCGGCGCGGCGGCCGGGATATTCCTGATCTCCCTGCTCGCCTCGGGGATGGCGAGTTCGGCGGTCGGCACCCTGGCCGGCCAGATGATCATGCAGGGCTTTGTCGGGTTCGGCATCCCGATCTGGGTGCGGCGGCTCGTCACGATGCTGCCGGCCTTTCTGGTCGTGGGGTACGGGATCGATGCGACGCAGGCGCTCGTCCTCAGTCAGGCGGCGCTCAGCCTGGCCCTGCCGCTGCCGATGGTGGCCCTTCTCGTGCTGACCCGGCGCGCCGACATCATGGGCCGGTTTGCCAATAGGGGGGCGATGCAGGCCGCAGCGATCATCGGCGCAACCGGCGTACTGTTGCTCAATCTGCTGCTGCTCCTGCAGATTTGCGGCGTCCCGCTGCCGGGGGTGCCGCGTGGCGGCTGATCCGCCGCCTCGCGGCTTACCGCGGCGAACCCCGGCCGCGCACCGCCTGCAGGCGATGGCGTCGGCCGGGCGGGGCAGGGTGCGCCGGCCGCCCGGACCTGCGCGATCGCGGTGCCGGCGCTCGATCCCTTCAAACGGAGAGCGGAAGCGATGTCGATCGAAGCCTTAAAGCAACGACTGCCCGAATATGCGCGGGACCAGCGGCTCAACCTGGACGCCCTGCTCGGCGAGACATTGCTGAGCGAGCAGCAGCGCTGGGGGACGTTCGTCGCCGCCGCGCTGGCCTCGCGCAACCGCGAGGTCATCGCCGCGATCATCGACGAGGCCGCGCCTCATCTTACGCCCGAGGCGCTCGCAGCGGTCAAGGCCGCCGCCTCGATCATGGCGATGAACAACATCTATTACCGCTTTGTCGAACTCGACCATGATGCCGATTATAAGGCGATGCCGGTACGCCTGCGGATGAGCGTGATCGGCCGGCCCGGCGTCGACAAGCGCGATTTCGAGCTGTGGGCGCTGGCGGTCTCGGCGATCAACGGTTGCGGCTCCTGCATCAATGCGCATGACCGCGCGCTGAAGCAGGCCGGAATGGCGAAGGAAGCGATCCAGCAGGCGGTCCGCATCGCCGCGGTCGTGCATGCCCTCGCCGCCACGCTCGACGGCGAAGCGGCGCTCGCGGAGCCGCGGGCGGCCCTTGAAGCATAAGGCAGGCAGGGTCTTGACGGCGAAAGAGGCGTCATGAGCGCGCAGGCAACGCAAAGAAGGCGGCGCGGCGTCGCCGATCTCAAAAAGGGCGGCACGCCGATCGTCGGGCTGACCGCCTATACCGCGCCGATCGCGCGGCTGCTCGACCCGCATGTCGACTTCCTGCTGGTCGGAGATTCGCTCGGCATGGTGCTGTACGGGTTCGCCAGCACGCTGCCGGTGACGCTCGACATGATGATCGCGCACGGCGCCGCGGTCATGCGCGGCTCCTCGCAGGCGCTGGTCGTCGTCGATCTGCCGTTCGCCAGCTATCAGGAGGGGCCGGCGCAGGCGTTCCGCAATGCCGCGCGCGTGCTTGCCGAAACCGGCGCCGCCGCGGTCAAGCTCGAAGGCGGGCGCGAGATGGCCGAGACCGTGCGCTTTCTGGTCGAGCGCGGGGTTCCGGTCATGGGCCATATCGGCCTGAAGCCGCAATCGGTACACGCCACCGGCGGCTTTCGCGTGCAGGGCCGCGGCGAGGACCAGGCCAAACGCGTCGCCGCCGATGCGACGGCGATCGCTGCGGCCGGTGCTTTTGCGCTCGTCATCGAGGGTACGATCGAACCGGTGGCGCGCGCGGTTACCGCGGCCGTGCCGATCCCGACGATCGGCATCGGCGCCTCGCCCGCCTGCGACGGCCAGATCCTGGTCACCGACGACGTGCTCGGGCTCTTCGCCGAGTTCACGCCGCGCTTTGTGCGCCGTTACGCCGAATTGGCGCCGCTCATCTCGGCCGCCGCGGCGGCCTATGCCGCCGATGTGCGCGCCCGCCGCTTCCCCGGCCCCGAGCACTGCTTCGGCGCACCGCCGCAGGATTGAAGCCCTTGCCGCCGCGGACGGGGACCGCGCGAACGGCGTGGCCGTCATGCCGGAGCGTTGAGCGCGAAGTCGAAAATGTCGAAATTGCGCAATCGGCGGGTCGCGGCGCGCTGCCGATATTTGGCGGCGAGCGGATGCGACAGGATGAACGGCACCCTGCTTTCGGCTTCGCCGCCATGCGAGCGCAACGCGTGGCCGGCCAGCGCCGACAGATCATGATCGGCGCTGGCCGCTCCCAGAGCCGTTTCGGCGTCGCCGAGCACGACAAAATCCGCTTCGCGGTCGTGCGGCAGCTCGAAAAGACGGGCCGCCTGCGCCCCGTCGAGCACCCGCGCGACACCGGGGAGCGCCGCGCTCGCCGCCATCATGCGCGGAATGTCGGCGGCTTTGCGGACATAGACGCGCACGAACGAGCCGAGCGCGCCGTGATGGCGCACAAACGGGTCGGTAATCGGGCAGATCACGCGCGCCGCGCCGGCGCCGAAGCGGGCGGCCAGCGCGTCTTCGAGAAAGACGATCCGCGGCTTGTCGTTCATGCCGTGATCGGCGACGATGCCGACGACGGCGCCCAGCGCGACAAAGCGTCCGACCCGCTCGTCGAGGGCGCGGTGGAAGGCGTCGGCGGCGGGCTCTCCCGGCGCGTGCAGGTGCTGGACGTAATCCGACAACGACAGGTAAAGGAGCTCGGCGGCGCCGCGCTGCAAGAGCTGCAGCCCGGCGTCGAGCACAAACAGCGACAGATCGGCCGAATACATGTCGGGCCGCGGGCGGCCGACCATTTTCTCGACCGCGGCGTCGGCGCATTCGGAAGAAAAGGCGAGACCGTCGAGGCCGTGCGCCAGCAATCGCCGCAATTTGTCCTTGGCGGTGATCGCCGCCACCCTGACCCCGGCTGCGGCCAGGCGCGCCAGGATCGTCTGGCTCGTCATCAGCGCGGGATCGGTCATCATGATTTCGCGGCCGCTGGCGCGGTCGAGACAATAATTGCCGGCAATGCCGTGCACGGAAGGCGGCGCCCCGGTCACGATCGAAACGTTGTTCGGATTGGTGAAGCTCGGCATTGCCGCCTGCGCGATGGCAAAGAAGCCCTCGCGCATCAATGCGCCGATCGTCGGGAAGACGCCGGCCGGGACGCCCTGCTCGAGATAGCGGGGATCGAGGCCGTCGGCGCAGATGATGACCGTCGGCCGCTGTGGCTTGCGGTATTGCCGGCCGTTCAGTTCAATCGTGTCGGACATGGATGGCGCTCCTTGCGACGGCGTGGCCTGAAGGGCTCTTAAGCGATCGCGGTTTTCTGCCCCCATGGCTCGCCCGGGCGCAGGCAAACGGAGACCGTAAACATCTCATACGCGCCGGCTTCATAAAGGGGAACCCGGCGTGCTCGAAGGCCGGGATCGTGCCGAACGGATGCCGTTCCCGGCGCCCTGCCGGCGGGCCGCCCGGCATAAACGGATCGACCCGGACGAGTGCGCAAGATCTGCCCTTTTCCTGCAATGTCAGGCGCACGGCGCGCGCAGGGCGCCCCAGGGCGCGCCAAAGACGAGCGGCTTGTCGTCGGAGTTCATCGCCCGCCCCTGCCAAGGTTTGCGTTATGGCGGTTTGCCAATATATGGGCGCCCATACCGTACTGCCCATATGGAAGGGTCTCGTGAAGACAACCGTGGAGATTTCCGATTCGCTGCTGCGCGAAGCCCGCGCGGTCGCGGCGCGGGAAGGCGTCACTCTGCGGACATTGATCGAGCGCGGGCTGCATCGCGTCCTCGCCGAGGCCAGGCGCGATGCGCCGTTCAAGCTGCGCCGGGCCAGCTTCAAGGGTCGGGGGCTCCAGAGGGAGCTTCGCGGGGCCTCGTGGGACACGCTGCGCGATCTGATCTATCAGGATCGCGGCGCGTGATTGCGCTCGACACCAACATTCGCGCATCGCGAGGATTCGCCGTTTCACGAAGCCGCCTTTCGGCGCGTGGCCGAGCTTGCCGAGGGGCCGGCAGTCTGGGCATTCCCTGGCCTTGCCTGCACGAGTTCCTCGCCATCGTGACGCATCCGCGCATCTATGCGCCGCTGCCGCTGGCCCAGGCCCTCGATCAAATGGATGCCTGGCTCGAATCGCCGACTCTGACATTGCTGGCGGAATCAACGGCGCACTGGCCGACATTGCGCGCGCTGTGGTCCGCGGACGGAGACTTCAGCCGTTTCAGCGGGCTTGCGTGGTGAACCCTCTGGTCGGCGGTGCATAAGCCGGCCGGAGGCGCCCGCTATATCGGCTGATCCGCGCAGGGCCTGCATCCCTCGGACGGAAAGCCGAGAGCGCACGCGCCCCGCATTGCCGATGCCCGCAGGTGGGGTATGCTTTGCCGGCGACGCCACAATCGCGACGGAGCGGGGTCATGCGGATCGGGTTCATCGGGGTCGGGACGATGGGGCGGCCGATGCTGGCCAACCTCCTCAAAAAGGGCTTCACGGCAACCGCCTACGACATCGCTCCGGCGGCGCTGGAAGCCGCGGCGGCGCTCGGCGCGGCGCGCGCCGGCTCGCCGGCGGAAGCGGCGGCGGCCGGCGATCTCGTCATCACGATGCTGCCTTCCTCGAGCCATGTCGAAGCGGCCTATCTCGGTCCCGAAGGGGTCGGCGCGGGGATCGCGCGCGGCCGCCTTGCCGTCGACATGTCGACGATCGACCCGGCGACCACGCAGGCGGTTGCGCGCGCGCTCGGCGAGCGCGGCGCGCGCTTTCTCGACGCGCCGGTCTCGGGCGCGCTCGGCCGCGCCGTCGCTGGCACCCTGACGATCATGGTCGGCGGCGCCGCGGCGGATCTCGAAGAAGCCCGGCCGGCGTTGGCCGCGATGGGCAGCACGATCATCCATGTCGGCGCGGTCGGCGCCGGCGAAGTCGCCAAATTGTGCAACAATCTGATTGCCGGCGCGGCGATGGTGGCGGTCAGCGAGGCGTTTCGCCTGGGCGCGGGGTTCGGGGTCGACCCCAAAGTGCTGACCGAGGTCATCGCCAGTTCTTCCGGCGCGACCTGGGTCATGGAGCACGGCCATCCGGTGCCGGGGATCAAGCCGCAGGCCGCCTCGAGCCATGACTATGCCGCCGGTTTCATGACCGACCTGATGGCGAAAGATCTGGGCCTTGCGGTCGCCGCCGCGCGGAATAAGCGCGTGCCGGTCGCGGTCGCCGCGGCGGCCTGGCAGATCTACCGTCTGGCCTCCGCGCACGGTCTGGGCCGCAAGGACTTCTCGTCGGTCTATCAGTTCCTGCGGCCCTCGCACGAGGACGCGCCGGTATAGGGGAGGAGAGCGATGAATATCAGCGCCCGCAACCAATTGCGCGGCCGGATCGTCGACATCAAGCGCGGTGCGGTCATGGCACAGGTCACGCTCGAGACCGCGGGCGGAGCGCGCATCGTCTCGGCGATCTTTGTCGATTCGGTCGATGCGCTCGGCCTCAAGCCCGGCGACGAAGCGGTCGCCGTCATCAAATCGACCGACGTGATGATCGCGCTGCCCTGAGGGGGCGTGAGCGGGCTCCCGGCGCCCGGCGAAACTGCTATCGTGGCGCCCCATTCGCCTCGACAGAAGGAGACCCTCATAATGGCTGCGAACGGCAAAGTCGCCCTCGTCACCGGCGCCGGCAGCGGGATCGGCAAGGCTTCGGCGCTCGCCCTTGCGCGCGAAGGGTTTGCGTTGGTCCTCGCCGGGCGCCGGCCGGAGCCGCTCGAAGCGGTCAAGCGCGAGATCGAAGGCTTCGGGGGCGAGGCGCTGGCGGTGCCGACCGATGTCGGCGATCCCGCTCAGGTCAGGAACCTCTTCGCCCGTCTGAAGGAACGCTTCGGCCGGCTCGACCTGTTGTTCAACAATGCCGGGTTCGGGGCGACGATGCCGATCGAGGATCTGCCCTATGAGCGCTGGAAGGCGGTCGTCGACACCAATCTGACCGGCTCTTTCCTGTGCGCGCAGGAAGCTTTCCGGCTGATGAAGGAGCAGCGCCCGATGGGCGGCCGCATCATCAACAACGGCTCGATCTCGGCGCATGCGCCGCGGCCGGACTCGACCGCCTATACCGCGACCAAGCACGCCATCACCGGCCTGACCAAATCGCTCGCGCTCGACGGCCGTAAATACGACATTTGCTGCGGCCAGATCGACATCGGCAACGCCGCCACCGAAATGACGGCGCGGATGGCGCGCGGCGTCAAGCAGGCCAATGGCGAGATCATGGTCGAGCCGACCATGGACGTGCAGAACGTCGCCCGCGCCATCGTTTTCATGGCGACCGTGACCCCGGAGGCCAATGTTCAGTTCCTGACCGTGATGGCGGCCAAGATGCCGTTCATCGGCCGCGGCTAGCCGCGCCTATTCCTCCTCTTCCGCCAGCGCGCTTTCGTGCCAGTTGCGCAAGATCAGGCGTGACAGCAGGTCGAGCGCGAAATAGATCGCGATGCCGGCGAGCGAGAGCAGGAACAGTGCCGCAAACAGGCGCGGGATCGCGAGGCGGTAGCCGGCTTCGAGAATGCGGAAAGCAAGGCCCGACTGGGTGCCGCCGGTGCCGGCGACGAACTCGGCGACGACCGCGCCGATCAGCGCGAGCCCGCCGCTGATGCGCAAGCCGGCAAGGAAATACGGGAGCGCCGTCGGCAGCCGCAGATAGCGCAATGTCTGGCCGGGCGAAGCGCCGTACAAGCGGAACAGCGCCATCAGGTTGCGGTCGGCGCTGTTGAGCCCGATCGTCGTATTCGAGACGACCGGGAAAAAGGCGACGATCCAGGCGCAGACGATCAACGCCAGAAAAGGCTGCCGCACCCAGATGATGATCAAGGGCGCGATCGCGACGATCGGCGTCACCTGCAGGATCACGGCATAAGGGAAGAGGCTCAGTTCGAGCAGGCGCGAGCGCGAGAACAACAGCGCCAGGGCGCCGCCCAGCACGGCCGCTGCGGCGAGCGCGGCAAGGGTGATGCGCAGGGTCACCAGCAGCGAGCCGATAAGGCTCGGGCCGTCGCGCCACAGCGCCGCCGCGATCGCGGCCGGGCCCGGCAGGATATAGGGCGGGATCGCCTCGATCCGGACGACGGCTTCCCACAGCCCGAGAAACACGACGCCGACCGCCAGCGGGGCGGCGACGCGCAGCGGCGGCGAGACCCGGCTGCGGCTCATCGCTCCTGGGCGCGCATGGCCCGCGCCAGATGGTCCGAGACCTCGGCGCACAGCGCGGCGTAGCGCGCCGTCGTCCGCAGGGCGCGCTCGCGCGGCTGCGGCAATGCCACCGGCAGATCGGCGACGATGCGGCCGGGGCGCGGCGCCATCACCGCGACGCGGGTCGACAGATAGACCGCTTCGAAGACGCTGTGGGTCACAAACACGACGGTCGGTCGGCGGCTTGCCCACAGCCGCATCAGATCGTCGTTGAGGCCCATGCGGGTGATCTCGTCGAGCGCGGCAAAGGGTTCGTCGAGCAATAACAGCTCGGGGTCGGTGACGAGGGCGCGGGCGAGCGAGACGCGCATGCGCATGCCGCCGGAGAGCTGGCGCGGATAGGCCCGCTCGAAGCCCGCGAGCCCGACCGCGCGGATCTCCGCCGCCGCGCGCTCGCGGGCGCCGGCGCCGGCCCGGCCGATCAGGCGGAAGGGCAGCAGGACGTTGTCGAGGACCGTGCTCCACGGCATCAAGGTCGGATCCTGAAAGACGAACCCGATCCGCCCGGGTGGGAGGGAGCCGCCGCCGGCAAGCGCCAGCCGGCATTCCCCCCGGCTCGGTGCGGCAAGGCCCGCGATGATGCGCAACAGGGTGCTCTTGCCGCACCCGGAGGGGCCGATCAGGCTCAGAAACTCGCCCCGGGCAACGGCAAGATCGATGCCGTCGAGGGCTTCAAGGCCGGAGGCGAAGCGCTTGCCGATGTCGCGCAGCAGGACGACTATCTCGCCGGCGCCGCCGGCCGCAACCAGGTTTTCGATCCGGGTCAGGGCCGCATCCCCACTTTGTGGTCGACGAATGCGAGCGTGAACGCCTTCGCGTAGTCGAGGGTGCGCGGATAGACGCCGGCCGCCGCCATCGTCGTAAAGAAATGCCGCCAGCGCGCCGCCGTCATCGCCCCAATCCCCAGCCGCTTGGCGTCGCCGCTGTCGACAATGCCGTATTCTTTGATCTTGTCGCGGCCATAGGCGAGCAGGGCGTCGGTCATTTCGGGGTTGTCGCGCTTGATCAGGGTGTTGGCCGGCGTCGGGTCGCCGTACAGATAGCTGTACCAGCCTTCGATGCTGGCATTGACAAAACGCTGCACGAGACCGGGATGCTCGCGCACCAGCTTCCACGAGGTCTCGATCAGCGAGCCGTAGCTGTCGTATCCGGCATCGGCGAGCAGCAGCACCACTGGCTTCACCCCGTGGCTTTCGATCAGGAACGGCTCGCTCGTCAGATAGCCCTGCTGGATCGCCTTCGGATCGGCGAGGAACGGCGCCACGCTGAAATCGTAGGGACGGATCTGATCGTCGCTATAGCCGAATTTCTTCTTCAGGAACTGCCAGCTCGTGACCCGCGTATCGGCGCCGATCATGATCGGCTTGCCCTTGAGCGCGGCGAGGCTGTCGTCGCCCTGACCGCGATGGGCGATCAGCACCGAAGGATCCTTCTGAAACAGCGCGGCGACCGCGACCATCGGGATGTCCTGTTGGACGAAATTGAGCGGGATGAAGGAATTCGGAGCGATGTCGAAATCAAGCCGGCCGGCGGCCAGCAGTTCGGAATGATTGACCTGGGGCCCGCCTTGCTCCAGTTTCACGTCGAGCCCGTATTTTTTGTATATGCCGGTGGCGAGCGCCTGGTAATAGCCGCCGTGCTCGGCCTCGGCCCGCCAATCGGTGCCAAAGGTAACGGTCTGCGCCGCCGCGGTCCGGCCCACTGCCAGGCCGGCCGCCACGCCGATCAGAGCGGCGAGAAGAACCCGCATCCCGCGCCTCCGCCAATTGTTTTCAGAGCGGCAACCTTAATCGCCGCCGCTGCGGCCGTCGAGGCCGCGAGCCTCGCCAATAGCGTTGCGATCCTATATCCTTACGGCAAGGACAAGAACGGTAGAACGACGGGTAGGAACGGGGAGCCGATCATGAAAAACCTGCTGACCGTGGTCGGGGACGGCAATGCCGGGCCGGTCCTCGAGGCGGCATGGCTGATCGCGCGGCGTTTCGACAGCCATATCGTCGGCCTGCACAGCCTGACTACGGAATACGCCGTCGTCTTCGGCGGCGAAATGGGGTTCTCGATCTCTTCGGAGGTCGATCGCACGCTCGAGCGCGAAGGCCTCGAACGGCGCGATCAGGCCCGGCGGCTGTTTCGCGAATTCATGGTCGAGAAGGGCATACCGACCGATCCGGCGCCGCCCGGATATGTCGGCCCGACCGCTTCCTGGCGCGAGGAGGACGGGCGCCAGAACGCGATCGTCGGGATGGTCGGCCGGGTCTATGACCTGATCATCGTCGAGCAGCCCGAGAAGCTCGCTTCGATCGCCGAAGCGACGCTCGAGGACGCGCTGTTTGAAAGCGGCCGCCCGGTCCTGATGGTGCCGCGGGGCAATCGCGACAGCCTCGGCGAGGTCGTCGCGGTGGCGTGGAACGGCAGCACCGAGACGGCCCTGACCGTGGCGCTCGGCATGCCGCTGCTGTGCCGGGCGCGGCAGGTCGTCATCATCAATGTCGCGGCGTCGCTGATGCCGGAGGTCGGACCCGACGGCGAGGAGCTGGCCCGCACGCTCGAGCGGCACGGCATCCCGGTCTTGATGCAGACCGCGACCGGCCGGGCCAAGGCGCAGGGCGAATCGTTTCTGCGCATCGCCGCGGCGACGGGCGCCGATCTGCTGCTGAAGGGCGCTTACACGCAAAGCCGCATCCGCCAGATGATCTTTGGCGGGGCCACCCGGCACATCATCATGGAGGCGAAGCTGCCGGTGCTGATGGCGCGCTGAGGCCCGAAGCGTCGGCGCAGCCCCTCGATCGCGGCCGCCCGGTCGGCCGGCACCCGGTCGCGGCCCCGGGCGGGCGCCGAGCCCGCTCGTACGGGCTCCTTCTTCACCGTTCGCCCGATTACCGCTCCGGCGAGCGGCAGGCCGCGTGCGCCACAAACCCGGCGGCGCTCGCCTGCCGGCAATGCCGTGCAACCCCCTGAACCGTCGGCGCTCGATCCTCGCGGCGCCCGACGCGCACCCCCCGAATATTGGTCCGGCCCCGCGGTTTGAAGAGGGGGGTCCTGCACCCTGGCCCCCGCCGCTGACGTGGAGAACCGCTGACGGTTAGAGCCACCATGCGCCAAAAAGGATCGTCAGGACCGTCAGCGGGGCGCCGACCCGGAGATATTCCCAAAAACCGACATGGACCCCGCGCACCTGCGCCCATTGCACGACGATCAGATTGGCGACCGAGCCGAGGATCGTCAGATTGCCGGCCAGTGTCGAGGCCATCGCGACGACGAGCCAAGCGTGGCGCGGATCGGCGAGCCGGACGATGAACGGCTTCAACATCAACACCGCCGGAACGTTGCTGACGAGGTTAGACAATACCGCGGTCACAAGGCTGAGGTCGGCGGTGTGATCGAGCCGGCCGCGGGCCAACGCGGCGATCAAGTGCGGCGACAGCACGGCCTTCTCGAACCCGGCGACGACCACGAACAGGCCGGCAAACATCAAGAGCAGCGGCCAATCGATCTCGCCGTAGATCTTGCGGCTCTTGACCGCGCGGGTCAGCAGCGAGAGCCCGCCGGCGACGATCGCGAGCTTGGCCGGCGGCTGGCCGGCGAAGAAACCGACCATCAGGGCGAGCGCGATCACCACCGATTTGAGGGCGAGCGGGCGGTGGGCATGGGAGGGCAGCGGCACGCCGCGCAACCGCTCGCGCGTCCAGAACTCGGAAGGATAGGCGCCGGCGATCAACACAAAGGCGAGGGCGAGCCCGACGGCGGCGACCGGCGCCAGATGTGCGGTAAAGGCGAGATAGGGAATGCGGGAGAAACTGCCGATCAGGATATTCTGCGGATTGCCGGTGATCGTCGCGGTGCTGCCGATATTCGAGGCCATGGCGATCGCGAGCAGATACGGGGCCGGGCTGCGCTTGAGCCGCGAGACCAGTTCGAGAACGAGCGGGGTCAGCACCAGGCAGATCGCGTCATTGACGAGAAAGGCCGAGAAGAAGCCGGAGGTGGCGATGACCGCGAAGAGCAGCAGCAGCGGGTGGCGGGCGCGCGTCACCACCCAGTTGTTGACCAGGCGAAAAAAGCCGGAGAGGCGCAGATTGCCGACGACGATCATCATGCCGAGCAGCAGGGCGAGCGTTGCGACATCGATCGCATGCAGGGCCGCCGCGAGCGGCAGGACGCCCGTCGCGACCATCAGGCTGGCGCCCAGCAATGCCGCCCCGGCGCGATCCAGATAAAAGCCCGGCAATTTGCCGACCGCCATGACCAGATAAGTCGCGGCAAAGATCAGGATCGCGGCGCCGCGCATCGCCCCGGACCCGGCCGCCCCGGGCAACGCCGCCGCGGCGGCGACCGGACAGAGGGCCACCGCGGCGGCGGCCGCCCACCGGCAGAGGGAGGAAAGGCGGGAATCGTTCATCGCATTGCCGGCCGCGGCGGTCGAGCGTGACCTGCGATCATATCGCGCCGGCCCCTTCAACGAGGAGAGGGCGATCCCTTGCGGGCCGCCGGGGCCGCCTGGCGATGCCGCGCGGCCGGTTTTCAGTTATCCTTCCCGCATGGAACCGGCAGCAAGGGAGGTCGCCAATGCCGCGCCATAAGAGCGAGGACGATATCACCGCCGAGGTGCTCGAACGCTTTGCGCAAACGCCGCAGCCGCGGCTCAGGGAGATCATGCTGAGCCTGATCAGGCACCTGCACGCTTTTGTGAAGGAGGTCAACCTGACCGAGGCGGAGTGGTTCCAGGCCATCGCGATCTTGACCGAAACCGGCCGCCTGTGGTGCAGCGACAAGCGGCAGGAATTCATCCTGTTTTCGGACACGCTCGGGGTTTCGATGGTGGTCGATCTGCTCAATCACCGCAAGCCCGAGGGCGCGACCGAATCGACGGTGTTCGGTCCGTTCCATCGCCTCGGCGCGCCCGAGATGCCGGCCGGCGGCAACATCGCCGATCGCGACACGACGGGTGTGCCGACGCTGGTCGGCGGCCGGGTGCTCGACCTCGACGGCAGACCGATCGCCGGGGCGTTGCTCGATGTTTGGCAGGCGCAATCGAACGGGCTCTATGATTCGCAGGATGCGCAGGTCGAAGGAATGCACATGCGCGGCCGCTTCCGCACCAATGCCGAGGGGCGTTATCTGGTGCGCACGGTGCGCCCGGTGCATTACCCGATCCCCGCCGACGGCCCGGTCGGCCGCATGCTGCGCGCGACCGGACGCCATCCGTGGCGGCCGGCGCATATCCATTTCGTCGTCTCGGCCGAGGGCTACGAGCCGGTGACGACGCACATCTTTGATCGCGCCGACGACTATCTGAACAGCGATGCGGTGTTTGCGGTCAAGGAGTCGCTGATCTGCGACTTCGTCCGCCATGACGCGGCCGACGACGCCGAGGCGGCGCGGCTCGGGATCGCGCCGCCCTTCTACACCGTCCGTTTCGACTTCCGTCTGAAAAAGGCGGCGAAAGCGGGAGCAAGCGTGCTCGATGCGCAGCAGCGCCTGGCGGCGCTCGGCGCCCAGGCGGCGCAATAGTCTTGCCGCGCCCGGACGCCGGGCGGGCTCCCGCTCAGGCCTCGACGTAACCCTCCGGCGCCGGCTCCTCGGCCGCAAAGTCGAATTCGACCTTGGCGCCGTGCGGGTCGTGGAAAAAGAGCTGCCAGATGCCGCCGCCGGCGATGCGCCGCAATTCGTACGCGATGCCCTCGCGCTGCAGGGTCTTGACGACCCCCGGCAGGTCGGTGGCGCTGAACGCCATGTGATCGAGCACGCCGGCCCGCTCCGCGGGCAGCGGATTGCGGTAGATCACATGCAGGATCGGGGTCTTGTCGGCATAAAGCCACCAGCCCGGAAACTGGAAAGGCGGCCGCGGCCCCACTTTGAAGCCCAGCAGATCGCAGTAGAAATGGCGCGTCTTTTCAAGATCATCGCTCAGAATCGTGAAATGATTCATGTCCTGCACGCTCATCGGGCTCTCCTCACCAACGCGTTTCGGGGCGCTACAACCAACGATGCAGGCAAAGAATTGGGCCGCCGCCGCGGCGCCGTCAACCGCGCAGCAGCGACCGCCGGTGCGCCGCCCGGCCCGCGCCCAACGCGAAAGCGAGACTCCCGGGGCGAGGGCCGGCAGCGGCGGCGCCCTCGCCGCGCGATCAGCCCCCGAAACGGCGCTGGCGCTGCTGGAACGAGCGGATCGCCCGCAGAAAGTCGATCTTGCGAAAGGCCGGCCACAGCACGTCGGTGAAGTAGAACTCGCTGTGCGCGCTCTGCCATAACAGAAAGCCGGACAGCCGCACCTCGCCCGAGGTGCGGATGATCAGATCGGGATCGGGCAGACCGGCGGTATAGAGATGGCGGCCGATCGCTTCCGGCGTGATGCGCTGGATCGCATCGGCAAGGCTCATCCTTTTTGCCGTCAGCTCGTTCAGCAGCGCCTGCACCGCATCGGCGATTTCCTCGCGGCCGCCATAGGCGAGGGCGATGTTGAGCTCCATGCCGTCATAGCCGGCGGTCGCGCGCTCGGCGGCGGCGATCGCGTCGAGCACCGGCTGCGGCAGCAGCCTCAGGCAGCCGATCGCGCGCACGCGCACGCGCCGCTCGTGGATCGCGGGATCGCGCGCCAGACGGTTGAGCTTGGCCGCGACCGCCGCGAAGATGCCGGAGATCTCGGCCGGCGGCCGCCGGAAATTGTCGGTCGAGAACACCCACAGGGTCACCGCCGGAATCGTCAATTCGGCGCACCAGGCGAGCACCTCATCGAGTTTTTCGGCGCCGAGATCATACATCTCGCGCGGCTCGGTGATGCCGTGCGAGCGGCCGTGGCGGCGGTTGCCGTCGAGAATGATGCCGATATGCCGCGGTTTCGATCGCCGCGCGACCTCGCGTCCGAGCCGGCGCTCATAGATGTAATAGACCAGACGCAGCAGCGCCCGCCCGAGGCCCGAGCCGATCTTGCGGGCGCGTATGAAGGGCGCGCTTGCGCTTCCGGTTTTGCCCAAAGGCGGCGCGTCGGGGCGAAAAGGGACGCTCATATCCGTCTGCGCGACCCGGGTACGGGGCGGCGACATCGGGGATTCAACCGGCAAGCCACCGTATTCGGCGATCCCGGCAAAAATCGCGGCAGTAGCTTTCGCAAGAGGAAGATATCCCAGAACGCTGAATACCCCAACATTCATTGATGCTTGCCTTTACCACGCTTGCGCACACCCTGGCCTGTGCCCGCGTCGAGCGTCAAGGCGGTCGGAACAATCGCCGAAACGCGCGATCAAGTCCAGTTAAACCAATGATATAACTAGGTTAGAGACGGCCCGGAGCGGCTTCCGAGCCGCTCCGGGCCGGCGGGGAAGCGGCGCGCCCGGGCGCGCCCGACGGCTCCTCGTCAGCGCCTTGCGGTCACCAGCAGGGCGACGGGAGCGGTCAGGAACGGTGCGGTGACGACATTCGCGCCGGTCACCGAGGAGCACCCCGGGGTGCCGGGACCGCCGGCGCATCCCCACCAATTCTGCTGCGCGTTGATCGTGCCGGCGCCAAGATTGGCGATGCCGATGCCGCCGCCCGGCAGGTCGTTCAGATGGGCGTCGATCGCGGCCGCCGCATTGTTGGCGTTGTTGACGGCGATGTCGATCGCCTCGTCTTCGATGACGTTGTGGGTGATGACGGTGCCGCTGATCAGGGACACGCCCAACAGGCTGACGCCGGTGGCAACGGCCGTGCCCGGCGTTGTTTCGACATCGGTGCCGGGACCGTTGCCGGCGATGAAATTGTCGACAATGACGTTGTCGCCAAGATTGATGTTCTGGGTCGGCGCGTGATTGTGGATGGCGACGCCGGGCAGGCCGTTGCCGGTCAGGCGGTTGTCGACGACGACATTGCCGTAGGTCTTGTTTTGCGGACCCGGCGCGAACAGGCCGACACCCGCTCCTTCCCCGGCGAGGCCCAGGCCGTTGCGCGAAGAATCGTTGTCGGCAATCGTATTGTCGAAGGCGCCGAACGGCGCCGCCGCCTGGGTGAACTTCGCCGGGCTGTGCGAGGCCAGGGTGATGCCGCAGTCGAAGGCATTGTTGCGAACCCGGTTGCCGGTGATGACATTGCGGTCGGTCGGGCCGGTCTCATCGCTCAGCAGAATGCCGCCGGCATTGTTCTCGACATCGTTGTCGGCGACGATCGCGTGGTCGACGCCGATCAGGTGGATGCCTTCGCCGCAGTCGAACCCCTCGTTCGTCTCGAAAGCGGGGATGTTCGGGCAGGTGCCGTTTGCCGTATTGAGCGCGGCGTTGTTCTGGATCACGCGATTGTGCCGCAGCGTCACGAACGAGGCGTTGGCGACAAGGATCCCCTCGAAATTGGCGTTTTTGACGGTAAAGCCGGTAACCGTCACCTCGCGCAGCGTATTCTGTCCCGGAGTCAGGTTTTTGCTGATGCCGTTGATAAAAATGCCGTTGTTGCGGCCGCTGGCGTTGATCGTCGTCTGCGCGGCGCCGGAGCCGATCAGCGACAGCGGTATCGTTATCCTGACCTCCGTATTGTAGACGCCGGGCGCCACCGTGATCGTATCGCCGGGGCTCGCCGCCGCGATCGCCGCCCCGATCGTCGGGAAACAGCCCGAATTCGGGTTGTGATTGACGCACAAAGTCGCGGCCGCCGCGTTGCCGGTAACGACCGCAAACCAGACTGCGATCGCGCCGGCTTGACCGTGCAATCGCGGGAGATTCCGCGGCATGGTTTTCTCCGATCGAGATTAGGAAATCATTATTCTAGTTAATTGACGTAAAATTGTCGCGGAAATGATTGCCTTTTGCGTCAACGGCGCGATCACGGCGGGCCGCCGCAATCGCAGGCGATATGAAAGAGGCGGGCGGCGGTCTGGCCGAGAATGGCGGCGCGCTCGGCCGCGGTCAGCGGCGTGTCGTCGACGACGCGGCAGGGTTCGGGATCGCCGATCGCAAACGGGTAGTCGGAGCCGAGCATGACGCGGTCGGCGCCAGCGACGTCGCACAGAAAGCGCAAAGCCTGCGGCTCGAACACGACGCTGTCGAAATAGAGCCGGGCGAACCCGTCCGCCGGGTCGGCGAATTCGCCCTTATGGATGGCATGATTGCGCCGCAGCCGCCCGAGCGCGTAGGGAAGGGCGCCGCCGCCATGGGCCAGGATCAGGGTGAGACCGGGAAAGCGCGACAGATGACCCGAGAACAACAGTCGCGCCACCGCGATCGTCGTGTCGCTAAGCCGGCCGACGGCGTTCAGCAGATCGTAGCCGTTGAGCCGCTCGTCGGCGCAGATATATTGCGGGTGCAAAAAGATCACCGCCTGCCGCGCCGAAGCGGTCTGCCAGAACGGGTCGAGCGCGGGATCGTCGAGATTGCCGCCCGCTCCCTTCGGCTGGGTCGCCAGCATCGCCCCCTTGAAGCCTTGATCGAGCGCCTCCTCGAGCACGCGCGCCGCGAGCGCCCCGTCCTGCAATGGCACCGTCGCCAGCGGCGTCAGCGCCGAGAACGCGGCTGCCTCCCGCGCCAGGTGCTCGTTGAAAAAACGCGCCCAGTCGGCGCCTTCCCGGGCCGGCAGTTCATAGCCGAAGACGTCGGTCCAGCCGCCGACCAGCTGATGGTCGATGCGCGCCTTTTGGAGCCAGTCGCGGCGCTCTTCGCGGCTGCACAGGCGCGGCAGGATCGGCCGCGTCGGCGCCGCTTCGGAAAAGGCCAGCCGCGGCGCCGGGCCTTCGGCCACCAGCCTGACCGATGGAAACAGACGCCGCTCGGCGTGCAAGGCCTCGATCAGGCTTTGCGGGACGACATGAGCATGGCTATCGATGATCATCTGCGGGTTCCCTATCCCCTCCTTGCCCTTCGCCCCGGTCCCGCCCCGAGGTCACCGGGGGAGCAGAGCCGGGCGACGAGCCTGCGCAAGACATATCACGCCCGACGTCCGGGCGGGATGAGGGGGCGGGCCTCTCACCATCATCTCGCCGCGGGCGGGCGGGGCGAGTAGACTGTGGCGCAAGCGAAATGCGGGAGAAAGGGTGATGCCCACGACCGACCATGATGCCCTGCTGCGCCTTGCGGAGCTGCGGGCGCGCGCCGAGGCGCTCGTGCCGGCGCTGCGCGAGCGGGCCCTGCAGGCCGAACAGCTGCGCCGGCTTCCCGACGAGACCGTCGCCGATCTGCATGCCAGCGGTCTGTTCCGCATGTTGCAGCCGACGCGCGTCGGCGGCGGCGAACTGCCCTATCGGGCGCTGTGCGAGCTGACCGCCGTGATCGCCGAAGGTTGCGGTTCGACCGCCTGGGTTCTCGCCAATCTGGCCGCCCATCACTGGCTGCTCGGCATGTGGCCGCCCGCGGCGCAGGACGAGATCTGGGGGGAATCGCCGGACAGCCTGATCAGCTCGGCGCTGATTTTCCCGCGCGGGCGGGCGCAGCGCGTGCCCGGCGGCTATCGCCTCAGCGGGCGATGGCCGTTTTCGAGCGGCATCGATTGCGCGAACTGGAACATGATCGGCGCCCTCTGCATCGACGAGGAGATCGGGCGCAGCGAGCCACGCATCTTCCTGTTGCCGGCCAGCGATTACCGGATCATCGACACCTGGCAGGTGATCGGGCTCGCCGGCACCGGCAGCAAGGACGTCGAGGTCAGCGACGTCTTCGTCCCGCACCATCGCACGCTCGCCGCCGAAGAGATCACCGGCGGCCCCACCCCGGGCAGCGCCGTCAACCCCTCGCCGCTCTATCGCCTGCCGGCGATCAGCCTGTTCGCCTTTGCGATCGCCGGCGTCTCGCTCGGCATCGCCCGCGGCGCGATCCGCGACTACACCGCGACGACGCGCACCCGGCTGTCCGAATATACCGGCAAGAACCTGGCGGATTTCAGCACGGTGCAGGTGCGCCTGGCGGAGGCGGCGGCGCTCGTCGACACCGCCGAGGCGATCATGCTGCGCGATTGCGACGAGGTAATGCGGATTACCGAGGCCGGCGTGGTGCCGAGCCTTGAACAAAAGGCGCGCTATCGTCGCGACGGCGCCTATGCCGCGACGCTGTGCACGCGCGCGGTCGACCTGCTGTTTGCCGCCACCGGCGGCAGCGCCGTCTACCAGCGCAACCCGATCCAGCGCGCCTTTCGCGACGTCCATGCGGCGAATGCGCATTATGCGCTGAGCTGGAATGTCAACGCCGCGATCTACGGCCGCGTGGCGCTCGGGCTGCCGCCCGATGCGCCGCTCTAATCGAGGAGCAAGAGGGACAAGACGTGCAGAACAAGACGCCAAAGGCCGCGCTCAAAAAGACCGCAACCGCCGGGCTCGAAATCCCCGGCAGCCACGCTGCGCCGGTCCATCGCACCGATGATGCGAACTTCAACACGCGCGAATTGCGCAACGCGCTCGGCACTTTTGCGACCGGCGTGACGATCATCACCACGCGCAGCCGCGCCGGCAAACTCTTCGGCCTGACCGCCAACTCCTTCACCTCGGTGTCGCTGCAGCCGCCGCTCGTATTGTGGAGCGCCTCATTGTACGCGCAAAGCCTGCCCGCCTTTCAGGAGAGCTCACATTTTGTCGTCAACGTGCTGGCCGCCGATCAGGTCGAACTGTCCAACAAATTCGCCCGCCAGCACGAAGACAAGTTCGTTGAGGTCGATCACATCATTCCGGAATGCGGAGCTCCGGTGCTGATCGGAGCCGCCGCGCATTTCGAGTGCCGCAATGAATATCGCCACTATGGCGGCGACCATATTATTTTTATCGGCCATGTCGAACGCTTTGCCTATACTTCGAAGCCGACGCTTTTATTCTGCCACGGCAAATATATGCGCGGCGAGCCGCTTGTCCCCGCCTGAGAGACCGGGCGCCGGCCTGCCGCGGCGGCGGGCGGCGGCACGGGGTTTCCCGAACTTCACGGCGGCGCCGGCCTCGCGTCCGTTCGGGCGACGCCCTCCTATCGGGCTGACATGGTTAACCGATTGGCGGCAACAGTGCTGTGTCAAGTTGACGTTAAGCGATCATTATGATTGACTGGCGAACAGGCGCGATCGCGCGCCCGAGGTGCACGCGAGCCAGGAAAGGGGAGGAGACATGGCCGGCCATCGCAGATTTCTGCAGGGCAAGGATAAACGAATGTGGCGAACGGCCGCTGCCGCCGCCGCGCTTGTCGTGACCGCGTTGTTGGCCGCCAGGCCGGTCGCGGCGCAGAAGCCGGCGGACGAGGTGTTCCGGGCGCGCGCGGCGATCAGCCTGCCGAACGGCCAGAAGGTCACCTCGTTCGACATCAGCTATGACGACCCGGCTCTCGGCCTCTATTTCCTGGCCGACCGCACCAACAAGGCCGTCGACGTCGTCGACGTGCAGACCAATCAGGTTGTCGAGCAGCTGACCGCCAATTTCGCCGGCATCGTCGGCAGCAATTTTGATCAGGCCGGTCCGAACGGTATCCTGACCGTCGAACATCGCTTCCTGTGGGCCGGCGACTTCGGCAGCGGCCTCGGCGGCCTCGTCAAGGTCATCGATCTGACCAACGGGTCCCTCGTCGCGACAATCAACACCGGCGGCACCGCGCGCGCCGACGAGCTGTGCTACGACCCGGTCGACCATGTGATCCTGATCGCCAACGACGCCGAACCGCTGCCGCCGAGCGGAGCCGGGCCCTATGTCACCTTTATCAACAGCCAGACCTATCAGGTGCTCGGACGGATCTTCATGAACGGCCAGAACGGCAGTCCGCTGGCGACGAACGGCATCGAGCAGTGCCAGTGGAGCCGCAAGACCGACAAGTTCTATCTGAACATCCCCGAGGTCAACGGTCCGGGCACCGATGCGGCGCCCGGCGCGGTCCTCGTGATCCACCCGACCAAAATGAAGATCGTCAAGACCTTCAACATCCCGCATAACCAGTGCGAAGGGCCGCAGGGCATGGCGATCGGCCCGGAGAACCAGATCCTGCTTGGCTGCAACGATCCGCTCAAAGACGTGCCGTCGTCAGTGGTCATCAATCTGCACAACGGCAACGTCATTCATGTCCTGCGCAATGAGGACGGCAGCGACGAGGTCTGGTTCAACCATGGCGACGGCCATTACTTCCTCGCTGAATCGGGCGGCGCCAATCCGCAGCATCTCGGCGTCGTCGACGCCCAGACCGGCAAGGAAGATCGGAGCCCGCAGACCGGCCTTGCGGGCAAGGGGGGCGTCCATTCGGTGGCGGCCGATGCCACCACGCTGAAGGTTTTCGTCCCGATTGCCACCACTTCCGGCGCCGGGGTGTGCTCCTCGGTCGGCGGCGACGACAGCGACGGCTGCATCGCCGTATTCAAGGCGGCCCGTCAAAAGAACGAAGAAGGTCTCTAGAGGCTGCCGCCTGACCGGCGTTAACCTCTAACGTCCAGGCCCCTCGTCCTCTCCTTCGCCGGCAGCGGCGAAGCGGGAGGACGGGGGCTCTGCTTTCGGGGGGCAGGCCGCCGGCGGCGGGGGGAGGAGGCCCGCGCCGACACCGGTCTGCGACAAAGCGCGCGCGCTCCGCGCGTATTCTCACCGGGCGAGCCTCTTAACAAGGGCGCAGCGATGCTGTTCTAATGCGCGCCCGATATCGGGCGCACCGGGTCGGCACTTGCGGGAGGAAACGATGCTGCAATCGCGGACGATGCCGCGCCGCCGCGCCGCCGGTGCGCGGGGCTGGCGGGCCGAGCCGCGGCGGTAATGGCGATCTCGTTCGATCTGGCGATCAACGCCCTGGTTGCCGGGCTGCTGCTCGGCGGTTTTTATGCCGCCGTAACCGTCGGCGTGACGATCGCGTTCGGCATGCTCGACATCGTCAACATCGCCCATCCAGCCTTCATCATGCTGGGCTCCTATCTCGCCTATCTCGGCGCCCGCGATCTCGGGCTCGATCCGATTCTGGGCGGGATCCTGGCGATGCCGGCGTTTTTCCTGCTCGGCATGGCGGTCTATCAGATCTATTATTTCTGTTTCGAGCGACGCGGCGAAGAGGCGATGCAGGGGCTCGCCTTTTTCTTCGGCCTGCTGTTCGTGGCCGAGGTCGGCCTGATCCTCGCTTTTGGCGTCGATTACCGGTTTGTCGAAGCGCCCTATATCGGGCCGAGCCTCAAATTCGGGATTTTCGAGCTGCCGCTGCGCATGCTCGTGCCGTTCCTCTGCTCGCTGGCCATGGTGGCGCTGCTGCAGCTTTACCTGTCGCGCAGTTTTATCGGCCGAGCGATCCTGGCGGTGTCGCAGGACCGCGACGCATTGCGGCTGATGGCGGTCGATCCGATCCGCATCAAGCGCATCGCCTTCGGCATCGCGATCGCCACGGCCGCGCTCGCCGGCGCCTTTCTGATCATCATCCAGCCGGTCCAGCCTTCGGTCGGCCGCGACTATCTCGGCCGGGTGTTCGCGATCTGCGTGCTCGGCGGCATGACGAGCTTTCCCGGCATGGTCGCCGGGGCGATGTTGATCGGCATCGTCGAGAGCCTGACCGCGACCTTTTACGGACCGTCCTGGGCGCCGGCCGTGGCCTTCGGCTTTCTGCTATTGGCGCTCGCCGTGCGGCCCTCCGGCATTCTCGGGCGCTGACGATGACCACGGCCTCGATCCGGCCGCGGGCGTGGCCCGCCCTTTCCGGAGCGCTGGCGAGCACGATCGGCTTCTGGCTGCTGGCGGCGCTCGCCGGCGCCGCCGTGCTGGCGGCCTTTCTGCTCGTCTCGAACGAATACTTTTTTTTCGCCGGCTATGTCGTGCTGCAATACGTCGTGCTGGCGACGGCCTGGAACATTCTTGGCGGCTATACCGGCTATGTCAATTTCGGGGTTGGCGCGTTTTTCGCCTCCGGCGCGTACAGCACGGTGGTGCTGAGCAAGCTCTCGCAGCTGCCGCTGCCGGTCATGATCTTGTGCGCCGGCGTCGTCTCCGGCGTCATCGGGCTCGGCATGGGTTACCTGACATTGCGACTGCGCGGCGTCTTCTTCGCGATCGCGACCCTGGCGCTGGCGATCGTGCTGCAGACGCTAATCGTCAATTGGGACTATGTCGGCGGCTCGCGCGGCGTCTATGTGATCCGGCCGGAACAGGCCCCGCTGCTCGGCAGCTATGTGCAGTATCTGTTCCTGCTGATGCTGATCCTGGCGGTGGCGGCGGTGGCGATCGCGCGCACGATCGAACGCTCGCGGCTGGGGCTCGGCTTTGCCGCCATCCGCGACGACGAGCCGGCCGCCGAGGCGGGCGGCGTGCCGACGCTGCGCCTCAAGCTGATCGCGACGGTCTTGTCGGGAGCGCTGATGGGAATGGCCGGCGCGCCGCTGCCCTATTACGTGACTTATCTCGATCCCGATTCGAGCTTCAGCCTCGCCTATGCCGTCAACAGCGTCGCGATGCCGCTGATCGGCGGCACGACGAGCTGGGCCGGCCCGATTATCGGCGCGGTTCTGCTGGGAACGGTGCAACAGCTCGCCACCGTGACGATCTCGTCGGCGCTCAATCTGATGATCGTGGGTTTGCTGTTGATCGCCTTCGTGATCATCGCGCCCAACGGCATTGTCGGGCTGGTCACGGCGTGGCGCCGGCGGCGGAGCGGATGATGGCCAAGCCGCTCCTGGAGGCGCGGGGGCTCGGCAAGCGCTTCGGCGGGTTTGTCGCGCTCGACGGGATCGATCTGGCGATCGCGGGCGGCGAGCGCATCGGCCTGATCGGGCCGAACGGCTCCGGCAAGAGCACGCTGGTCAATTGCCTTTCCGGCATCCTGCGCCATGACAGCGGCACCGTATCGTTCGACGGACGGCCGATCGACGGCCTGCCGGCCTATCGCCGCACCCGCCTCGGGCTGGCGCGCAGCTTTCAGCTGCCCAAGCCGTTTCGCACGCTGACCCTTCTCGACAATCTGCGGGTCCCGCTCCTCTATGCGGTCAATGCGCGCCCGGGGCGGCGCCTGCCGGAAGGCGAAATCGCCGAGCGCGCGCTCGCCATCCTCGGCGAGGTCGGGCTTGCCGACAAGGCGCGCCGCCTGCCGCGCGATCTGACCCAGGTCGAGATGCGCAAGCTCGAACTTGCCCGCGCCGTCGCCACCGAGCCGCGCCTGTTGTTTGCCGACGAGACGATGGCCGGGCTGTCGCCGGCGGAGGTCGAAGAGATCCTCGAAGTGCTGTTCCGGCTCAACGAAGCCGGCATCACGATCGTCTTGATCGAACATATCATGCGGGCGGTGATGCGGTTTTCGACCCGGCTCGTCGTGCTGCTGGCCGGGCAGAAGATCGCCGACGGAATGCCGCAGGAGACCATCCGCAATCCTGCGGTGGAGCGGGCCTATCTTGGCGAGTAGCCTCGAAATTGCCGGGCTCGACGCCGGCTACGGCCGGGTGCGGGTGCTTGAAGGCGTGTCGTTGTCGGTGGCGCCGGGCGAAACCGTGGCCCTGCTCGGCACCAACGGCAACGGCAAAAGCACGTTGATGAAATGCGTGATGGGCATGGTGCGGGCCAGTGCCGGACGGATTGTCGCCGAGATCGACGGCCGGCGCCACGATCTGCTCGGCCGCTCGACCGAGGCGATCGTCGATCTTGGCATCGCCCTCGTTCCCGAGGGGCGGCGGCTGTTCCCCAAATTGACGGTCGAGGAGAACCTGCTGCTGGGCGCCTATCGCCCGACGGCGCGCGCCGAAATCGCCCGCAACCTCGCCGCCGCCTACGATACCTTCCCGGTCTTGCGCGAGCGGCGGCGGCAGCTCGCTGGCAGCCTGTCGGGCGGCGAGCAGCAGATGCTGGCCTTGGCGCGGGCGCTGATGTCGGCGCCGAGGATCCTGCTGATCGACGAGCCCTCGGTCGGCCTCTCGCCGCTGCTCGTCCGGCGTACGATCGACACGATCAAGGAATTAAAGGAACGCCATCAGCTGAGCGTGCTGATGGCCGAGCAGAACTTCAACCAGGCGATCCGCATTGCCGATCGCGGCTACCTCATCGTCCACGGCAAGATCGCTTTCGCCGGCGGCTCGGCCGAGGAACTCAACAACAACGAACTCGTGCGCAAGTTCTATCTGGGGCTGTGAACGGCCGCTCGCCGGGCTTGTGGAATTGACAAGCCCGCAGCGGCGCTATTCGCCATGAAGCGGCGGCAGGCTTCCGGATATGACGGCCGACGGCAATGGCAAACGCCGATGGGCCATACGACTTTCCGATAATCACGTTAACCATTTATTCAGATGACAATATCGATTTTCCAATTTATTCTCATAAAATGTAGAAAGAATATCGTCATATCCAAGATACATGCGACTTTCGCCGATTTTTATCAATGTGCCGTCTTGTTCTGCCGTCAGGGCGACAGATGAAGAGGCTAGATCATCAGTCCTTCGCAAGAAGATCCTTATCGTCGAGGACAACGAATTAAGCATGAAATTGGTGAATGACCTGCTTGAATTCCACGGACATCAGATCTTTCAGGCGACGCTTGGAGCCGATGCGCTCAGAATGGCGCGCGAGCTGCACCCGGATCTGATCCTGCTCAATCTGCGCTTGCCCGACATGTCCGGCCTCGACGTGGCGCGCGCGCTCAAGGCGGACGCGGCGACGCGGACGGTGCCGGTCGTCGCCGTCACCGCCTTTGCGATGCGCGGCGACGAGCAGAAAGCCCGCGCCGCCGGCTGCGACGGCTATGTCACCAAGCCGATCCGCATCCAGGCCTTTCTCCATACGGTCGAAACCTTTCTGGCCTCCTCCGGATAGGGAGCCCGTCACGCGACGTCCCTCTCGGCCAGGACGGCGGCGAACGCTTCGCGGTCGATATTGCCGCCGGAGAGGATCACGGCGACTTTTTTGCCGGCGAGGCGGCCTTGCTCCTGCAGCGCGGCGGCAAGCGCCGCCGCGCCCGCTCCCTCGGCCAGATTGTGCGTATCGGTAAAAAGGATGCGCATGGCCCGGCGGATCTCCGCTTCCGCAACCGTCACGATGCGCGCGGCGCCGCGACGGATCATCGCGAGCGCCGCCTCGTCGGGCAGGCGGCAGGCCAGCCCGTCGGCGATCGTCTCGGCGCTGTCGGTGCCGATCGGCCGGCCGGCGGCGAAGGAGAGGGCATAGGTCGGGGCGCCGGCGGCGACGACGCCGACGATCTCGGTCCTGCGGCCGAGCGCTTCGCGCGCCATGATCGTGCCGCAGATGCCGCTGCCGAGCCCGATCGGCACATAGACGAGGTCGAGATCGGGCAGCGCGCGGAAAAGTTCGAGCGCATAGCTGGCGACCCCGCGCGCCAGAAGCGGGTGATAGGAGCGCACGAAGTGAAGCCCGTCGCGCTCGGCGAGCAGGGCGGCGTGTTCATAGGCGGCCTGGAAGTCGTGCCCGGCCTCGACGAGACGGGCGCCGAGCGCCGCCATCGCCCGATTCTTTTCGCGGCTGTTGCCGTGCGGCACGACGATCGTCGCGGCAATACCGAACCGCCGCGCCGCAAAGGCGACGCTCTGCCCGTGATTGCCGCGCGTGGCGGTGACGACGCCTTTGAGATCGGGGCGGGTGCGCCGCATGTCGTCGAGATAGACGAGGCCGCCGCGGATCTTGAAGGCGCCGATCGGCGTGTGGTTCTCGTGCTTGACCCACAGCTCGGCGCCGACCCGCCGCGCCAGGAGCGGCCAGCAATATTGCGGCGTCGGCGGCACGACCTGATGCACGAGTTCGGCAGCGGCTTCAAGAACGGCAAGGGAGGTCATGCCGGGCTCCCCGCCTCCTGCCCGGCCTGGAAATGACCGAGGAGCAGGCGGAACGTCTCATCCGGCGCTTCTTCGGGAACGTAATGGCCGCAATCGATCGGCCCGCCGGCGACGTTTGTCGCATAGCGGCGCCACACCGCCAGCACGTCGCCATAGACGGTGCCGGTATGACTTCTGAGGCCCCACAGCACGAGCAGCGGGCATTCGACCTTGCGGCCGGCCGCATGATCCGCGCTGTCCATCGCGAGATCGCAAGTGGCGCCGGCGCGGTAATCCTCGCATGAGCCGCGGATCGTCTTCCAGGTGAAGCAGCGCACGTATTCGGCGAAGGCTTCGGGGTCGAAGAAGTCGAGCCCGATGCCGGGCTTCGACAATTTTCTCTCGATAAACCACTGCGCCGGCACGCCCGCCATCATCCGCTCCGGCAGATCATAGGGCTGGGCCATGAACAGCCAATGCCAGGATTTGAGCGCCCATTCCTTCGAGGCATGCGTCCAGATGTGATGGTTCGGCAGAATATCGATAACCGCCGCGCGCCGCACGCGATCCTTGTGGTCAAGGCACAGGCGGTGAACCGTACGCGCCCCGCGATCGTGCCCGGCGGCAAAGAATTCGCGGTAGCCAAGCCTTTCCATGACCTCGACCTGATCCTGCGCCATCGCGCGAAACGAATAATTGATGTGGTCTTCGCCGCCCTCCTCGGGACCGACGCTGTCGCCATAGCCCCTCAGATCGGCGGCGACGACGTGAAAATGCCGGGCCAGGCGCGGGGCGATCTTGTGCCAGCTAGCATGGGTCAGCGGGTTGCCGTGCAGCAGCAGCAAAGGCGGGCCGTCGCCGCCGTGCCGTAAATGGATGCGCGCCCCCTCCGTTGCGATCTCGGTCCGAGTGAAGCCTTCGAACATGCCCTCCTCCGCAGCATTCCGGCCGTCCCGACCCTTTCCGGCCCCGCCCGCCGCGGGCAAGCCCGCGATAGAGAGGGGATGCCGACAGGCCTTTCTACCGCCGCGCCGGCCGAAAGGCGCGCAGAAAGGTCGCAACGGCGGCCTTGACGGCAGCCTCGATCGCCGCGGTGTCGGCTGCCGGTTCGAGCCGCAACAATTGCCGCAGCTGGGTCTCGCCGCGCACCAGCCCGATGAATTGTTCGGCGGCAAGCCGCGTATCGGCGATGGCGAGCGCGCCGGCGGCGCCGGCGCGCCGCATGAAAGCCTCGATCTGCGCGAGGTTGCGCTCGGGTCCGGCGCGCCAGAACACCTCGCCCAGCCGCGGAAAGCGGGTGACCTCGCCGAGAATGATGCGGTGCAGCGCGATCGCGTCGGGCGACAGGATCAGTTCGAGAAAGCGGCGGCCGAGCACGAAGAGCGAGGCGGCAACGTCGTCGGGATCGAGCTCATGAGCCGAAAAACCGGCAAAGCGGCGCTCGCATTCGCGAGCGATCACCGCCCCAAAGAGCTCCTCCTTGCCGCTGAAATGGGCATAGACGGTGGCCTTCGACACGCCGGCCTCGCGGGCGATCGCGTCCATGCTGACCGCCTCGAAACCGCGTGCAAGAAAATTGCGCTTGGCCGCGGCAAGAATGCTTTCGACCTTGCCCCCGGCCTCATGCTCTTGCGGCTGCGTCGACATGCTCTCCTGCTTGACAAGGCTTTAGCCGCACTTGCATGCTGCCGCAAGGGTGAACTGAACGGTTCAGTCCAATCCCGTTTCCCGGGCGCGTTTCTCGATGCGCAAAAAGCTGCTGCTGGTTCTGCCGATCGTCGTGATGGCGCTCGCCGGGATTGGCGGCTGGTATTGGTGGACGAAGTGGCGCTTTCTTGAATCGACCGACGATGCCTATATCGACAGCGACATCTCCGTGATCAGCCCCAAAATCGCCGGCTATATCAAGGAGGTGCGGGTCAGGAACAATGAGCGCGTCGCGGCCGGGCAGATCCTGTTCGTGATCGACGACAGCGATTACGCCGCCCGCGTCGCGCAGGCCAAGGCCGCGGTCGCCAGCGAGGAGGCGACGGTCGCGACCTATGGCGACCGCATCACCTTGCAGCAGGCGATGATCGAACAGGCCAAGGCCGAGCTGCAATCGGCTGCGGCCGATCTCGCCCGCGCCGAAGACGACTACCGGCGCTATCGGGCGCTGGTGACGAGCGATTTCGCCAGCCGCCAGCGCTTCGAGCAGGCCGCCGACGATGCCGCAAGGGCGGCGGCGGCGCTGAAGAAGGATCGCGCGGCGCTGGCCGCGCAGCAGGCTCAGCTCGCCGTGCTGCACTCCGAGCGGCGCGAGGAGGAGGCGAAGCTCAACCAGGCCCGGGCCGCCCTCCAGCTCGCCCGCAACGATCTCGCCAATACGGTGATCCGGGCGCCGATCGCCGGGGTGGCCGGCAACCGCGCCGGGCAGATCGGGCAATATGTGCAGCCGGGGACCCAGCTATTGTCGCTGGTGCCGCTGCCGCGCGTCTATGTCACCGCCAATTTCAAAGAAACCCAGCTAACCTGGATGCGGCCCGGCGAGCCCGCCGAGATCGCGGTCGACGCCTATCCCGGGCAGGTGCTGAAAGGCTACGTCGAAAGCTTTGCGCCGGGCAGCGGCGCCGAATTCAGCCTGCTGCCGCCCGACAATGCCACCGGCAATTTCACAAAGATCGTGCAGCGCGTGCCGGTGCGGATTGCATTGCCGGCCGATGATCCGCTCGTCCGGCTGCTGCGCCCCGGATTGTCGGTCGAAGTCACGGTCGACACCCGCGCCGCGGCCTTGCGCGAGGCCCGGGGCGGGGTCGCCGCCGCCGCGGCCGAGACGGCCTTCGCCGGTGCCGGCGAACGGCGATGAGCGAAGCGCAAGCCCTCGAACAGCGCACGCCGGCGCCGCCGGCAAGAGAGGCGACCGGACAGCCCGCCGCCTGGCCCGAGCCGCGCCTGCGCGACTGGTTCGGCGTGCTGGCCATGGTCGTCGGGCTGTTCCTTGCGATCATGGACGTGCAGATCGTCACCAGTTCGCTGGCGCAGATCCAGGGCGGGCTGTCGGCCAGCGCCGACGAAATCAGCTGGATCCAGACCGCCTATCTGATCGCCGACGTCGTCATGCTGCCGCTGTCGGGCATGCTCTCGCGCGTGCTGTCGACGCGCGTGCTGTTCGCCGTCGCAATGCTCGGCTTCGTCGGGGCGAGCGCGCTGTGCGCCACCGCGACCAGCCTTGATCAGATGATCCTTTATCGGGCATTGCAGGGTTTCAGCGGCGGCGCCGTTACGCCGAGCGTGTTTCCGGTCGTCTATACCAAATTCCGCGGGCCGCGTCTGGCGACGTTGATGGTGCTGATCTCGCTGATCCTGAACCTGTCCTCGACCCTGGGCCCGACGATCGGCGGGTTTTTGACCGATACCTTCTCCTGGCACTGGCTGTTCCTCGTCAATCTTGCGCCCGGGATCGCCGTTGCCGTCGCGGTGTGGCTGCTGATCGACATCGACAGACCCGATCTGTCGCTGCTGCGCGACTTCGACTTCGCCGGGCTCGTGCTGATGGCGGTGTTTCTGGGCTGCCTTGAATACGCCCTCGAAGAGGGGCCGCGCTGGGACTGGCTTTCCGACGATACGATCCGCGCCGCCGTCATCGCCTCGGGCGCCGCCGCGATCCTGTTCTTCTGGCGCGTCCTGACCTACCGCCAGCCGATCGTCGATCTGCGCGCCTTCACCGATCGCAATTTCGCATTGGGCACGTTCTACACCTTCGTGATCGGCAACGGCATGTACGGCACCACCTATCTGATCCCGCTGTTTCTGGCCCAGGTGCGCGGTTACAACGCCTGGCAGATCGGCACCACGGTCGTCGTCGCCGGCCTTGCCCAGATGGCGATGTCGCCGTTCTCGGCGCAGATCGCGCGCCGCCTCGACCTGCGCGTCATGCTGGCGATCGGCCTGTCCCTGTTCGCCGTCGCGATGTATCTGACGGCCGGCCTCACCAACCAGGCCGGCTTTGCCGAGCTGCTGGTGCCGCAGGCCCTGCGCGGCTTTGCGCTGATGTTTTGCTATCTGCCCGCCAACCTGATCGCGCTCGGCACGACGCCGCCCGACAAGCTGAAAAACGCCGCCGGGCTCTACAATCTGACGCGCGATCTGGGCGGCGCGCTCGGGCTTGCCGTGCTCGTAACGGTCATGAACGACCGCCTGCATTTCCATTGGAACCGGCTGATCGAGGCGGTCAATCCGGCGCGCCCGGCGGTGCGGCATTTTCTGGCCGTCACGGCGGCCCGGCTGGCGCCTCTGATCCCGGGCGATCCGCACCGCGCCGCGCTCAAATTGCTCGCCGCCCGGGTCGAGACCGAGGCGCTGGTGCTGACCTACAACGACGCGCTGCTGCTTCTGGGCGGCCTTTTTGTCGCCGCCCTGCTGCTGATGCCGCTGGTCAGAAAACCGCGCGCCACCGCCCTGACCGGCGCGCGCCACTGAATCACGGCGCGACGGCGCCGGCGAGCCAATCCTCGATCAACCGGCGCGCGATCGAATCGCGGCGCGGCAGCCGGAACGTATCGTCGTCCTGATGCGAGAGCAGATAGTCGCGCGAGAACCAGCGCGCGTCCTCAAGCTCGCCGAAATCGACCGTGATGTCGGTCGAGAGAGCGGTCGCATAAAAGCCCAGCATGATATTGGCTGGGAAGGGCCAGGGCTGCGAGGAATGATAGAGGATCGGCCCGACCGTGATGCCGGTCTCCTCGCGCACCTCGCGGGCGACCGCGTCTTCGAGGCTCTCGCCCGGCTCGACAAAGCCGGCAAGGGTCGAATACATGCCCGGCAACGGGAAATTCCTGTTGCGGCCGAGCAGCGCCCGCTCGCCGTCGGTGACCAGCATGATGACCGCCGGATCGGTGCGCGGAAAATGCATGGCGTCGCAGCCGGCATCGGTGCAGCGCCGCATGTGGCCGGCCTCCTCGCTTCTGGTCGGACGGCCGCAGACCCCGCAAAAGCGATGGCGCGAATGCCAGAACAGGATCGCGCGGGCAAAGGCGAGCAGCGCTCCCTGCTGGCGGTCGAGCAGGGCCCCGACCTGGCGCAGATCGGTGAAGCGGAGATGCGCCGCGCCCTGACCCTGTGCCGCCAAGGCCGGGGCATGCAGCAGCTCGAGCGGCGCCGCGTGCGCGGACAGGTCGAGCGCGAAATGCGCGCGGCCGGCGTGCAGGCCGAGAAAAACGACCTCGCCCCTGTCCAGCAGGCTTTCCCGGGCGTCCCGCAGCCCGAGTACCGGCGCGATCGCGGCCGTCTCGAACAGGATCGCGCGCGGCTCGTCGCCGCATTCGAGAACGAGGTTCTGGTTGCGCCAAACCGGGACGAACAGGCTTTCGGGCCGGATCAGGCGGTCCAGGATCCAGCTTCTGTCGCGGCGCCGCTGCCCGGCGCGCTCGAACCCGGGAGCGGCATAGAAATTGGGCGCTCGCATGAAAGCAGAGTGGCACAGCGGCCGCCCGGGCGGCAAGCGGATGCGGTGTCCCTTGCCCCGGCCGCGCCCGAGCCTGATATAGTGGGGCGGGAGCCCGGCGGCGGACAGGTCCCTCGCCAACCCGGTCAGGTCCGGAAGGAAGCAGCCGTAACGAGTTCCGACCTGGGTCGTCCGTCCGGGCTCCCGCTTGTTTGATGGTCCCTGCGGATGAGCGAAAGCACCGGCGACTATCGCGTTCTCGCCCGCAAATACCGGCCCCAGACCTTCGCCGAGCTGATCGGGCAAGAGGCGATGGTGCGCACGCTCGCGAACGCGATCGCCGCCGGGCGCATCGCCCATGCCTTCATCCTGACCGGGGTGCGCGGCGTCGGCAAGACCACGACCGCCCGCATCCTCGCCCGCGCCCTCAACTGCATCGGCCCCGACGGCACCGGCGGCCCCACCCCTGCGCCCTGCGGCCTTTGCCTGCATTGCCGCGCGATCGCCGAGGACCGCCATGTCGACGTCATCGAAATGGACGCCGCTTCGCGCACCGGCGTCGACGATATCCGCGAGCTGATCGAGGGGGTGCGCTATCGCCCGGTCTCGGCGCGCTACAAGGTCTATATCATCGACGAAGTCCACATGCTGTCGCGGCAGGCGTTCAACGCCTTGCTGAAGACGCTCGAAGAGCCGCCGCCCGACGTCAAATTCGTGTTCGCGACGACCGAGATCCATAAGGTGCCGGTCACGGTTCTGTCGCGCTGCCAGCGCTTTGCGCTGCGCCGCGTGCCGCTTGATCTGCTGGTGCAGCATTACCAGAAGATCGCCGAGCGCGAAGGGATCACTGTCGAACCTGCGGCGCTCTCCCTGCTCGCCCGCGCCGCCGACGGTTCGGTGCGCGACGGGCTGTCACTGCTCGATCAGGCGATCGCCCTGTGCGGCACCCGGGTCACCGAGCCGGCGGTGCGCGACATGCTGGGGATCGCCGATCGCGGGCTCGTCTTCGCGCTGTTCGAGAGCGCCTTGCGCGGCGATGCGGCGGCCGCGCTCGACCATATGGACCGCCTTTACGAAGGCGGCGCCGACCCGGCCATGGTGTTGCGGGAGCTGCTCGAGCTGTGCCATTTCGTGACGCGGCTGAAGCTGGTGCCCGAGGCCGGCCTCGGCGATCCGTTCGCCGAAGGCGACCGCGAGCCCGCCCGCCCGCTCGCCGAGCGCCTGTCCCTGCCGGTGCTGGCGCGCGCCTGGCAGATGCTGCTGAAGGGGCTGCAGGAGGTGGAGGCGGCGCCGGTGCCGAAACAGGCGATGGAGATGGTGCTCGTGCGCCTTGCCTATGTCGCCGATCTGCCGGCGCCGGAGGAGCTGGTCCGCACGCTGGCGGGCGAGGGGTCGCACCCGTCGCCGCCGCCCGCCGGTCCCTCCGGCCGCCCCGGCGAGAACGGCGCGGCGGGCGCGCTCAAGCTGGCCGAGCCGGCCGCCCGCCCGGCCGCTACCCCCCACCCCCGCGCCGCGGTGGCGCCCGAGAAGGTGCCGCAAAGCTTCGCCGAGGTCGTCGCGCTGTGCGCGGAACGGCGCGAGGCGGTGCTGCGCTCGTATCTGATCTCGCACGTGCATGTTGTCCATTTCGAGCCCGGGCGCATCGAATGCCGCCTTGAGGAGGGGGCGCCGCAGGGCCTCGTCAATCGGCTCGGGCAGCTGCTCGGCGAATGGACCGGGATGCGCTGGCTGATCGCGATCTCCGACGCCGAGGGCGCCCCGACCTTGCGCCAGCAGGAGGAGGCGCGGGAGCGCGCCTTGCGGCATCAGGTTGCGGCCCATCCGCTGGTGCGGGCGGTGCTGGAAGCCTTCCCCGGGGCGACGATCGCCGCCGTCCGGGAGCGCTTCTCGGCTGCGGAGGCCGGGCTCGACCCGGCGGACGAGACGGGTACCGGAGAGGACGAGCCATGAAGAATATCGGCCAGTTGATGAAGCAGGCGCAGGCCCTGCAGCAAAAAATGGCCGAGGCGCAGGCGCGCCTCGAAGCCGCCGAAGTGACCGGCATGTCCGGCGGCGGCATGGTCACGGCGACGCTGAACGGCAAGGGCGATCTGAAGCGGATCAAGATCGACAAATCGCTGCTCGATCCCGCAGAGGTCGAGGTGCTCGAGGATCTGATCGTCGCTGCGGTCGGCGATGCGCGCGCCAAGGTCGCCGCCCATGCCGAGGAGGAGATGCAAAAGCTGACCGGCGGCTTGCCGCTGCCAAGCGGCTTCAAACTGCCCTTCTGAACTCTCTGTTCGATGCGACCGGGGCGGCTGCATGAAGCGATATCTGTGTCTGGGCTGCGGCTTTCTCTATGACGAGGCGCTCGGTCTGCCGCAGGCCGGGATCGCGCCGGGGACGCGCTGGGAAGACATTCCGGAGGACTGGGTGTGCCCCGATTGCGGCACGCCGAAGTCGCTGTTCGAAATGGTGGAAATCGCCTATTGAGCCGAGCCGGCGGGAGAGCGTTTATGAACGCCGATTTCATATTGCGCAGCGGCGAGCGCGGCTACAACCGCCTCGTCTCGACCGGCCCCAATGCGGGCTACGTCGCCGGGCACCCCGACGGCGTCATCACCCGCCATTCCTGCTTCAATTTCCATGAATATCAGTCCGGTATCTCCGGATTCGGCAAGATCCGCGTCTTTGGCGATGAGGTCTTCAGCGCGAACGGGACCGGCTATAACATGCACCCGCACCATAATTTCATCATTGCTGCAGTAATTCTGAAAGGATCTCTGACTCATATCAATACAATTGGCAAGATCGATGTCTTGAATGCTGGAGATTATTATGTTTTTTCTACAGGATCTGGCGGCAAGCATTGCGAATTGAACATCGAGCAGGAAGAGCTGCAGGTCATCTACATCTGGGCGTTGCCCGACCGGCTGATGACGCCGCCCTCCTATCATCGCGGCCATTTCGACGCCGCGGCGCGGCGGAACGAGCTCGTCTGCCTCGTCGGCGACAGGCCGGGCGCATTGCCGATTCGGCAGGATCTCAGGATCTTCCGCCTGAAGAGCGAGGCCGGCGGCAGCTACGATTACGCGCTAAGGCCCGACCACGGCGCCTTTTTGTTCCTCATCGAAGGCGCCGCCATGGTCGGCCGGGACAGGCTCGAGCGGCGGGACAGTATCGGGCTTGTCTCATGCCGGCGCATCGCAATCGCGGTCGGGGCCGAGGGGGCCGATCTGTTGTTGGTCGATACCGCATTGTAAGCAGGCGCGGCCTCGGGTTCGTGCGGGAGCCATGTCCGAGCTCGACACGCTGATCCAGCTTCTCGCCAAATTGCCGGGGCTCGGCCCCCGCTCGGCGCGGCGCGCGGCGCTGTACCTGATCAAGCGGCGCGAGAGCCTGATGGAACCGCTGGCGGCGGCGCTGGCGCGCACCGCCGCGGCGATCCGGACATGCCCGGTCTGCGGCAATCTCGACCTCGCCGAACCCTGTGCGATCTGCCGCGATCCGCAGCGCGACGACGGCACGCTGTGCGTCGTCGAGGACCTCGCCGATCTGTGGGCGCTCGAACGGACGGGAGCGTTCCGCGGCCGCTATCACGTGCTGGGCGGGACATTGTCGGCGCTGGACGGCGTCGGTCCCGAGGATCTCGGCATCGACCGCTTGCTCGCGCGGCTGCGCCCGGGCCAGGAGCTGATCCTCGCCTTGAATGCGACGGTCGAGGGCCAGGCCACCGCCCATTACATCGCCGATCGCGTCGCCGGGGCCGGGGTCAGGCTGTCGCGCCTGGCGCAAGGCGTGCCGATCGGCGGCGAACTCGACTATCTCGATGACGGCACGCTGATCGCCGCGCTCAAGGCAAGGCGGGCGGTATGAGGAGGGCCAAGCAGGGTCCGGCTCAGCGGCCGAGATAGGTGTCGGCGACGCGTTTGTCGGCGGCCAGTTCGGCGGCGGTCCCGGCGAGCACGATGCGGCCGTGATCGAGCACATAGCCGCGGTCCGCCACGCTCAGCCCGAGCGAGAGGCTCTGTTCGGCGAGCAGGATGCTGACCCCCTGGCGGCGCAGTTCGGGAAAGGTCTGGAACAGGGCCAAGACGATCTTCGGGGCCAGTCCGGTCGACGGCTCGTCTAGCAGCAGCACGCGGGGATCGGTCATCAATGCCCGGGCGATCGCCACCATCTGCTGTTCGCCGCCGGACAATGTGCCCGCTCGCTGCGCGGCCCGCTCGGCAAGGACGGGGAACATCTCGAACAGGCGCCGACGCAATTCGGCGCGCCGGGCCGGGGTGCAGAAACGCCCGCCGAGCTCCAAATGGTCGGCGACCGTCAGGCGCGGGAACAATTCCCTGCCGCTCGGCACATGGCCGATGCCGGCGCGGGCGATGCGGTGCGCGGGCCAGCCGGTGATCGCCTCGCCGAACAGCCGGATACTGCCCGCCCGCGGCGTGATGAGGCCGGCGATCGTGCGCAGCAGCGCGGTCTTGCCGGCGCCGTTGGCGCCCAGCACCACCACCACTTCCCGGGCCTGGACTGCGAGCGACACCCCCTGCAGGATCGTCAACGGGCCGATGCCGCAGACGAGGCCGTCGACCGTCAAGGCCGGGACGGCGGCAATGCCGCTCATAAGGGCTCCCCGAGATAGGCGCGCACCACCGCCGGATCCCGCAAGACGCTATGCGGCGGGCCGGCCGCAATCTCATGCCCGAAATCGAGCACCACCATGCGGTCGGAAAGATCGGCCACGGCGGCGATGACATGCTCAACGCAGGCGACGGCGGCAACGCCGAATTCGGGCAGATGCCGGATCACGCTGCGCACGCCCTCGCGCTCCTCCTGGGTCATCCCGGCCATGACCTCGTCGAGCAGCACGAGCGCGGGGTGGAGGGCCAATACCCGGGCCAATTCGAGCTGCCGCTGATGGCCGGGGGAGAGGCGGGAAGCCGGCTCGCGCCACAGCGCGGCGAGCCCCGTGATGCGAAGCACCCAGGCCGTGTGCGCAACCGCCCGGTGCGCCTGGCCGCCGTGCCGGCTCGCCAGGACGACGTTTTCCCAGACTGTCAGGGAGCGCATCAGGCGCGGGATCTGAAAGCTGCGGGCCATGCCAAGACGCGCCCGCCGGAAGGTGGGCAGGCGCGTCACGTTGCGGCCAAGATAGAAGATCCGGCCCGCGCTCGGCATGATAAAGCCGGTGATCGCATTGAACAACGTCGTCTTGCCGGCGCCGTTGGCGCCGATGATCGAGACGATCTCGCCGCGGCGCAGGGTCAGCGACACGTTGGAAAGCGCGAGGAGGCCCCCGAAGCGCACCGTCAGGTCGCGAACCTCGAGCACCGGGACATCCCCGGCCGGCATGGCACGCGGCGCCGGAGGTGCGCCTTCCGGCAGCGCCGCCGGCGCCAGCACCGGCGGACGGCGCAGCCAGCCGAAGCGGTTGGCAAGCCCGACAAGCCCGCCGGGCAGGACGAGCACGGTCAGGATGACCACGCCGCCGAACAGCGCGAGCTCGAAATTCGGCAGATAGACGAGCAGCTCTTCGCCGATCATCATCAGCACCGCCGCTCCAAGCAGCGGTCCCCACAACGTGCCGATGCCGCCGAACAGCACGAAAACGACCGTTTCGAGGTCGAGCGAGGGCTTGAAGGCGCTGGTCGGATCGATATAGCTGCGGTTCCAGGCGACAAGGCCGCCGACCAGCGCCGGAAAGATCGCGGACAGCGCGAAGGCGATGACCTTGACGCGGGTCGCCGGCACGCCGAAGGCGACTGCCGCCGCCTCGTCCTCGTTGAGGCTCATCGCATCGAGGCCAAAGCCGGAATGGACAAAGAAGGCGTTGCAGGCGAAAGCGGCGGCGGCAACCAGCGCCATGCCGCCATAGACCGCAAGCGGGGTTAGCGCGGCCGGCAGCGAGAGCCCGAGCGAGGCTCCGGCGAAATTCCAATTGTTGAATATGACGCCGAGAATGCGGGCAAGGCCCAGCATGCCGAGCGCAAACAGGATGCCGCGCAGACGCAGCATGATCGGCCCAAGCAGCAGCGCCACCGCAGCGCCGAGAAGGCCGCCCAGCAATACCGCGCCGTACCACGGCACCAGCGTGCGCGAGACCAGCAGCGCCGTGGCGTAGGCGCCAAGCCCGTAGAATGAGACCTGCCCGAAGGACAAATAGCCGGTAAAGCCGCTGATCAGGTTCCAGCCATAGGCGAGAGCGACGGCGGCGAGGATGTCGGTCGCAAGCTGCAAGCCGTAAGCCGTCGCGGTCAGCGGCACGAGCAGGAGGGCGGCAAGCGCCGCGGCGGCGACCGCCATGTCGGAGGCGCCGCCCAGGCGCGACCATATTCGCGCCATCCGGGTTTGCCCCATCAGGCCTGCGCGCACGCTCACGCGGCGGCCCGCCGGAAGCGCTGCGGCTGCACAACCATCACCCCCAGCAGCAGCACGTAGGGAAATACGTATTCCGCGTTGCCGCCGAGAAAGTAGCCGGCCGCCGACTGGACCAGGCCGAGCACGAGCGCGGCGGCGGCGACGCCGAGATAATTGCCAAGGCCCCCCAGCGCGATGATGACAAAGGCGAGCAGTGTGAAATCGTCCGCCGTTTCCGGCGCCAGCGGCGTCACGATGATGACGAGGACGCCGGCGGCGGCGGCAAGCCCGACCCCGAGCGCAAAGGCGACAAGCCGCACCCGCCCGACATCGATGCCGCAGCAGATCGCCCCGACGGGGCTTTGCGAGGCGGCGAGCAGGGCCTTGCCGGAGAGCGTGAAATTGAGCCACGCATAAAGCGCCGCCGAGATCGCGGCGGCGAATATCCCCGCGATCACCAAGGCCTGGTTGAAGGCGAGCCCGGCGATCGTCCAGCTCGATTGCAGATAGGGTACCGAAACAAAATCCGATCCCCAAAGCTGCAGGGCGAGGTCGACGAGCACATAGGACAGGCCGAAGGTGACCATCAGGCTCAGCAATTCCGCCCGATTGCCGAAGCGCATCAGCGGCTCGATCAGAAAGCGCTGCACCATCGCGCCGACCGCACCCATGGCAACGAAGGCCATCGGCAATACGACAAGCGGGCTGACGCCGCTGCGGATCGTGAACCAATAGGTGAAGAGGCCGGCGACGACGATGAAGCTGCCATGGGCGAGATTGACCACGCCCATGACGCCGAAGATCAGGTTGAGGCTCTGCGCCAGAAGGACGTAGAGGCCCCCGAGCAGGATGCCGTTGATGACGAGCTGCAGCGCCAGCATTGCCCGGTCGATCTCAATCCCCGCCGCGCCTGCTCACGACCCGGTATACGGCACGAGCACCTTGGCCTGGGCGAGAGCGGGCGGAGAGACTAGCTTCAGGACGCCGTTCTGGATCTGCACCATGTCCTGGGTGGCGCCGACCGCGCGCCCATTGGCGTCGACCTTGTACGGCCCCTGGACGGTCTGCACGGTATGCTCGAGCAGCCATTTGCGCAGCGTGCCCTGGTCGAGCGAATGCGTGGCCTTGACCGCGGCGCCGAGCACCTCGACCGCCGAATAGCCGGCGGCGGCGTGATAGTCCGGCATTCCTGCGAATTTTTTCCGGTAATCGGCGATGAAGGTGCGATTGCCCGGGGTCTTGAAATTGGGCCACCAGCTGGTGTTGGACAGGATGCGGTTGGCGAGCGGCCCCAGCGCCGCGATAAAAGCCGGCTCGACCGGTCCCACGGTCTCGCCGAGATAGCGCGGCGCGTAGCCCTGCTCGTGCAATGCCCGGGTGATGCCGACCGCATCGGGATAGTAGGTGCAGGCGAGCACCACGTCGGGGCGGGCGTTCTTGATGGCGAGCGCGATCGAGGAGAAATCGGGCTGCGGCAGGGCGTAGGTGGTGCTGTAGACGATCTTCAGGCCGAGACTTTTCGCCTGCGCCGTGCGCGCCTGGTCGCAGGCAAGGGTGAAGGCGGATTGCAGCCCCAGCAGCGCCACCGTCTTGGCGCCGTCCTTCCGCGCCAGCGGCAGCAGCTGATGCAGATAGGTCGTCGAGGAGGCGACCGTCTGGATGTTCCATTTGTTGCCCGGGACGTAGATCGTCGGCACCGACGCGCCCGGCTCCAATGTCGCCATTTTGTATTTGTTGATCAGCGGCGCGATCGCGACGGTGACCAGGCTCGAATAGGGCCCGAGCAGCAGGTCCGCCTTGTCCTCGGTGATCAGGCGCTGGTAGAGCCGCACGGCGGTCCCGGGGCTGCTCTTGTCGTCGTAATATTTGAGCACGATCCTGCGCCCGAGCCAGCCGCCCGCAGCATTGGCCTTGGCGATTGCGAGCTGCTCCCCCCGCAGCTGAAAGAGCGCATCCGCGGCCAGCGGTCCGGTCTCGGAAATCGTGGTGCCGACGACGATCGGCGGCGCGGCCCGGGCCGCGTTCATTCCCAAGATCAGCGCCGCTCCCGCCAGCACCAGGCCGGGCGCACGGCGCGTCCGCAAGAATATGCTGCGTCTTCTGGGCGCCATATCGTTCTCTCCCGACAAGACATGTCCGGACCGGGTTTTCGAATGAGAGCGCGGACGGCGTCAAGAGGACCTTCCGCGAGCGGCCGCCTCGACCGGCGACAAAGCGCCGCGGAAGACCCGGTCGCAGAGAGCGGGCATCAGAACGGCGCCGTCCCGCGCACAAGGCTGCGATGGAGGACCCGCCGGTATCGAGCCCTGTCGTAATTGGCGACGGCGCGGTGCAACAGGCAGCGATTGTCCCATACGATCAGATCGCCGACATGCCAGCGGTGGGTATAGACAAAGCGCCGCTGCGTCGCATGGGCGAGCAGTTCGCCGAGCAGCGCCGCGCCCGCCGCCGCCGGCATGCCGAGAATGCCGAGCGCGTGATTGCCAAGATAGAGCGCCTTGTCGCCGGTGTCGGGGTGGGTGCGCACGAGGGGGTGGGCGACCGCCGTCCGCCGCTGCGGGTCGGTCACGAATTTTGGGCTGAAGACCACCCGCAATCCGGCGATCCGGCGTTTGACCTCGTCCGGCAACGCGGCGTAGGCCATGGCCGTATTGGCGAACTCGGTGTCGCCGCCCGCGGGCGGCAGTTCAACCGCGTAGAGCGTCGTCAGCGACGGCGGCAGCGGGTGGTAAGGCTTGTCGGTGTGCCAGTGATCGTTGGCGGCCGGGGAGGAGCCGGCGAGCGGGTTGCCGTGCGCGTCGAGGTTCGAGAGTATGTGCGCAACGGCATGTCGCTTGCCCGCGCGCGGCGGCTCGACCTCGCCGAATGTCGCGGCAAACAGGAATTGCTGCTCCCGGGTCAGGGTCTGCTGCGGGAATACGGCGATGTAGTGGTCGCGCAGGGCGCGCAGGATGGCCTCTTTCAGGGCCGGCGATAGCGGGTGCCGACAGATCGGCGCCGGCGATCACGACGCCGCCCGCCGGCGACAGCCGCGGCCCGACATGCCAGCCGGCCGCCGATGGCGCATCGCCCTCCATGATCTCTCCGCTTGCCGCTCCGCCGCCGCGGGCAGGCTATGCGCGGGCCGGACCGGCCGCAAGCGGGCGGTTGCCCGGCATGCCCGGACGGGCGAAGATCGGATCGCTGATGCGCGCAAGGCAACCGGAAGATGACAATCGCACCGCTCAGCATCGCCGTCATCGGCGGCGGCGTCGGCGGGCTTGCCGCCGCCCTGGCGCTTTCCCGGGGCAGCTTTACGGGGCGCCGCATCTGATGATCCGCCGCGCCGATCTGCTCGCGGTCATCGCCGCCGGCCTGCCGGCCGAACGCATCCATCTCGGCCATCGTCTCATCGCTCTGGCCGACCGCGGCGACCCTGTCGAGGCGCGGTTCGCCAACGGCGCCTCGGTTGCAGCCGATGTCCTGATCGGCGCCGACGGCATCCATTCAACGGTGCGCGCGCTGTTGTTCGGCGAGCAGGCGCCGCGCTTTGTCGGATGCGTCGCCTATCGCGGGCTGGTGCCGATCGAACGCGTCGCCGATCCCGATCTTGCGCGCGGCAGCTGCCGCGCTCGCCGCCTGCCTTGCCGGCATCGCCGATCCGTCGCGGCGCTCAAGCGCTACGAGCAATTGCGCCTGCCGCGCGTCACCCGCCTGCAAGCGATGTCGCGCGCCAACAAGACCCGCTTTCATCTGCGCGACGGTCCCGAGCAGCAGGCGCGCGATGCCGCGTGGGCGAAGAGCGCCGACCGCTCGCCGCAAGCCCTGCGCTGGCTCTACGGGTTCGACGCCGGCGCGCTCGCGCCGGCCGACGCCTGATCGCGGCCGTTCCGGTCCGCGCCGGTTCACTCCCGCGGCACCACGTCGAAGGCGATCGAGATGCGCCGCTCGGCGGCGGTGAACGGGACCGTGTTGTGAAAGAAATAGCCGGGGAACAGCAAAAGGCGCCCCTCCCTCGGCTGGATCCGGCGCAATAGCGGCGGGGCCGTGCAGGCAAAGCGCTGCGGCGGCCGACCAAGCTCGAACCAGCCGGCTCCGCCCTGGTCCTGCCGCGCCACGATTGCGGGCAACAGCGGATAGTACACGCCGCCCACATAACCCGAAAAATGGATGTGCGGATCGAGATGGCCTTGCCCGTTGAGCCGCGTCGCCCAGCAGCTCAGGCGCCATTTCTTGGGAAAATGCTCGAGGAAGGGGTGCGGCGGGTATGGCGGCACGGTCGCGAGATAGCGCGCCAGCGCGCTCTTCATCATCTCTTCGAACGCCGCCATCGGCCCTTTGGGCTCGGCCAACAGCTCGCCGGTTATCTCGAGCGCATCGTTGTGATAGGTCGGGTGATCCTTGGGCGGCACTTTGAGGCTCGGATGCGCCTCGACATGGGCGACAAGGGCGGCATTGAAGGCCGCCAGGCTCGGATAGCCGGCCGGCGGGGCGGCAAAATCGATGATCTGCACGAAGCGGTCGAAGTCGATCAGGAAGCACGCCCCCGCGCGATCGCCGAGTTCGTTCAGGGCCAGAGCCTTCAGCGCCAGGGCCTCGACATTGCGCGGCTCAAGCGCGAGATAGCGCTCGCACACTTCGAGCGTCCCCGGCCGGTCGCCCTTCTCCATCAGCGCGTTGGCCAGATTGCTGAGCACGTCGATGCGGTGGCCCGGCAGGGCCAGCGCGCGGCGATAGGCGGCGATCGCCTCGTCCAGCCGCCCCAGCTCGTGCAGCGCGATGCCGAGATCGCGCTCGCCCGCCGCCGTCTGCTGCAGCGCAAGCGCACGGCGATAGGCCTCGACCGCTTCCGCGGTCCGGCCGAGAGCGCGCAATACATTGCCGAGATTGTGATGGGCCGGCACGAAGTCGGGCCGCAACGCCGCCGCCTCGCGATAGGCGGCGACCGCGTCCTCGCGCCGGCCCAGCGCGTCGAGGGCATTGCCGAGGTTGTAATGGATCTCGGCGAAATCGGGCCGCAGCGCGAGGGCGCGGCGGTAGAGCGCCGCCGCCTCGGCCGCATCGCCGGCCCGCAGGGCGAGCGTTCCGGCAAAGGCCAGCACGTCTGGACGCTCGGGTTGCAGCGCCAGAATCTGCCGGCACGCCTGCAGGGCGCGCCGCGGCCGGCCGGCTTGCGAGAGGGCCATCGCCTGCCGCTGCAGATGGCCGATGCGCGCCGCAATGGCGGCCGACGGCGCGCGTGCGTCGCGCGGCGCGGGCCGCCGGACATCGTTGCCGGACATCGCCGCCGGTACTCCCCCGATTGGCCGGTCTGCAGCCGGCCAACATGCGCCGTTTCGGCCTGGCCGGCAAGCTGCGGGCCCCGCGTGTCAGCAAGCAGCGGATGCGAGGAAGCGGCGGCCGGATCCCGGACGGCATCGGCAGAGAGACGATTCCCGCGCCGCGCCCTCATTCCCGCGCCGCGATGCGGCGCCGCACGCGGTCCGCGCCGGGCGCCTCCCTCCGTATGCCGCGCATCGGCGATCGGCGTGGCCGCGACCGCTCTCCCCTGATTGCCGCCGGGCGATTGACGTCGCAATCGCGCCAAAAGGCGCAAAACAAGCGGGGTCGGCTCGGCGGGATTGACAAGGGTCCGCTGCTGCCGACCGCGGGCCGGCTCAGGCGGCGCGGCGGCGGCTGCGCAGGCGGGTGCTGGCGCCCTTTTCCTCTTCGAACAGCTCGGCCAGCTTCTCGAGCATGACGCCGCCCAGCTGCTCGGCGTCGACGATCGTCACGGCGCGGCGATAGTAGCGGGTCACGTCGTGGCCGATGCCGATCGCGACCAGCTCGACCTCGCCCAGCCGTTCGATGTCGCGAATGACCTCGCGCAGATGGCGTTCGAGATAGTTGCCCGGATTGACCGACAGCGTCGAATCATCGACCGGCGCGCCGTCCGAGATCACCATCAGAATGCGCCGCTCCTCGGGACGCTCGCGCAGGCGGTTATGCGCCCATAACAGCGCCTCGCCGTCGATGTTCTCCTTCAAAATGCCTTCGCGCAGCATCAGCCCGAGGCTCTTGCGCGCGCGCCGCCACGGCGCGTCCGCCCCCTTGTAGACGATATGGCGCAGATCGTTGAGCCGGCCGGGGTTTGGCGGCTTGCCGGCGGCGAGCCAGCGCTCGCGCGACTGGCCGCCCTTCCAGGCGCGGGTCGTAAAGCCCAGGATCTCGACCTTGACGCCGCAGCGCTCCAGCGTGCGGGCGAGAATATCGGCGCTCATCGCCGCGACCGTGATCGGGCGGCCGCGCATCGAGCCGGAATTGTCGATCAGCAGCGTCACGACGGTGTCGCGGAATTCGGTCTCGCGCTCGCGCTTGTAGGCCAGCGGCAGGATCGGGTTGACCACGACGCGGGCAAGCCGTGCGGCGTCCAGCAGACCCTCGTCGAGATCGAATTCCCAGGCTCGCGTCTGCTTGGCCAGCAATTTGCGCTGCAGGCGATTGGCGAGCCGCGCAATGACGCTTTGCAGATGCGAGAGCTGCTGATCGAGCAGATGCCGCAGTCGCGAGAGCTCGTCCGGGTCGCACAGTTTTTCGGCCTCGATGACCTCGTCGAAAGCGGTGGTGAAGGCGCGATAGACCGAGGCATCCTCGCTTTTGACGCGCGGCTGCACCCCGGGCCGGCCCGGTCGGCCCGGATCCTCGTCGCTCGCGCCCGGCATCATCTCGCCGTCGCCTTCCTCGGCGCTGTCCTGGGCATCGGCGGCGGCGCTGTCGGCGGGCGCGCTGTCGGCCGAGGGCTGCGCGCCGGCGGCCTCGCCCTCGCCCTCGCTCTGCTTGTCGCCGTCGCCCTCCTCGCCGCTTTCCTCGCTCTCCTCGGGGTCCGCCTCCTCGGCCTCGCCGAGATCGATTTCGAGATCCTGCAGCAGCTTTCTGGCGGCGCGGCCATAGGCGTCCTGGTCGAGGATGGCGCGGTCAAGCTCGGCAAAATCCTTGCCGACCCGCGCCTCGATCCAGGGCCGCCACAGCTCGACGACGCGCTGCGCCGAGGGCGGCGGCCGCTCCCGGGTCAGCGCCTCGCGGGCCAGCAGGCGCACCGCCTCGGCCAGCGTGCCCTCGGTGCGCTCGGTGATCCGCTCGAAACCCTGGCGGCGATAGTGCTCCTCGAGCATGGCGGCGAGATTGGCGGCAACCCCCGCCATGCGGCGCGCGCCCAAGGCCTCGACCCGCGCCTGCTCGACCGCCTCGAAGACCTGGCGGGCGAGCTTGCCGCCGGGCATCAGCCGGCCATGCAGGCGGGGGTCATGATAGCGCAGCTTGAGGGCCATGCTGTCGGCCGCGCCGCGGATCTGCGCCGCCTCCTCGGCCGGCAGGTCGCGCGGCGGGTTGGGCAGCCGCACCCGCTTGCCGGCAAGGCCGGGAGGCTCCAGTCCGAACCCGACGAGGATGTCGTCGCGCTCGGCGATGGCGCGCACGGTGGCCGTGGTCGCGCGCTTGAAGCTTTCGGTCGGGGTGAGCGCCTGGCCATGGAAATGCCCGCCCTCTCACATCAGGGTCGCGTTGACCCCGGTCTCCGGCAATTCGGTGCCAAAGCAGCGCTGATAGTATTCGGCGACCGTCGGCCGCTCCATCTCGTCGCACTTGTTGAGGAAGGTGAGGCGGAAGCCGAAGGCGATATCGCCGAAAATGCGCGCGTTTTCGGCCCAGGTCATCACGGTGCGCGGCGACATCACGGTCGAGATGTCGCCGTTGATGAACCCGGCCCGGGTCAGATCGGCGAGCGCGACCATCGCGCTGATGATGCGCCGGCCCTCCTCGGTGTTGTAGCTCGGCACCTTGGCGAGCACGATCTCCACCTCGGCATCGTGCGGCAGATAGTTGAGGGTCGCGACGATGTTCCAGCGGTCCATCTGACCCTGGTTGATCTGCTGCGTGCCGTGATAGAGCCCGGTGGTGTCGCCGAGCCCGACCGTATTGGCGGTCGAGAACAGGCGGAAATAGGGGTGCGGGCGGATCACCCGGTTCTGGTCCAGCAGCGTCATCTTGCCCTCGACCTCGAGCACCCGCTGGATCACGAACATGACGTCCGGGCGCCCGGCATCATATTCGTCGAAGCACAGCGCGACCGGATGCTGCAACGCCCAGGGCAGAATGCCCTCGCGGAACTCGGTGACCTGCTTGTTGTCGCGCAACACGATCGCATCCTTGCCGACGAGATCGATGCGGCTGATATGGCTGTCGAGGTTGACGCGCACGCACGGCCAGTTGAGCCGTGCCGCAACCTGCTCGATATGCGTCGATTTGCCGGTGCCGTGATAGCCCTGGATCATCACGCGCCGGTTGAAGGCAAAGCCGGCGAGAATGGCGAGCGTGGTGTCCCGGTCGAAGCGATAGGCGTCGTCGAGGTCGGGAACGTGTTCGCTCGGCCGGCTGAACGCCGGGACCTGCAGGTCGCTGTCGATCCCGAAGGTCTGCCGCACCGAGACCGTGATGTCGGGGCGATCGAGCACAAACGCGCCGTCGGCGGACGACGCTGAATCAGCGGGTGGCATTCTGGTCGCAATTCCTGTCAGTTGGGGGGAACTCATGTGCGCCGCGGCGCGGGCGTTATTCGAAAAAGCTGGCTTTCAGGGTGGCATAGGCCTGGTTGATCAGCTTGAGCTTTTCCTCGGCCGCCTTGTCGCCGCCATGGGTGTCGGGATGGTGCTGCTTGACCAGCACCTTATAGCGGGCCTTGAGGCGGCCCGGGGTGATCGGCGGCTCCATGTCGAAAATGGCGAGCGCCTGCTCGCGCGCCGACAGCGCGCGCCGGGGCGGGGCCTGCCGGGAACGGCCGGCCGATGCCTCGGGCCCGGCGGCGCCGGCAAAGAAACCGAACGGGTCGCGAACGCGCGCGGCGTAGGGATGCAGCCCGAAGCGCCAGCTCGGCCGCTGCCACACCGTATCGCGGCGGATTTCCGCCTCGATCTCGTCCTCTCCCATGCCGGCATAGTAGTTCCAGGCGGCGTTGTAGGCGCGCACATGTTCGAGACAGAACCAAAAATAGCGGTTCAGCTCCAGGCGCGAGCGCGGCGCTGGAAAATCGCCGCCGGCCCCGCAGCCGGGATGGTCGCACGGCCGCACCGGAGCATCCGGAGCGGTATCAAAGACGGGATCGATCGGGATGCGTCGCATTGCTTTCAGTATGGGTTGAAGGCCGCCCGCTGGCAAGGATGCGGCGTCCGCCGGCGGGCGGCCGTGAGCCTGCGGCAGGGCAGGGTTGCAGCGGATGCACGGCCGCTAGCTCGACCACACCGGGCCCAGCAGCTTCCCGAACTGGCCGAGCGGATCGGTCCATCGCAACACCGCCGCGCGCATCTCCGCCGGCAGGCGGTCGAAGGCCGGACGGCGGCGATGGTGGGGAAGCGGCGCGAACGGATCGATCAACGGCACCGGCTCGGGCTCGCGGGCAATGGCGACGCTGCCGTCGATCAGACGCACGAGTTTGGTGCCGCCGATGACCGCCGTCTCGACGATCGCATCGCGCCAGAAGTGAAAGCGCCCGCCGGCCGCCACGACAAAGGGGCCAAGGATGACGGCTCGCGGCCCCAGCGCCGAATTGAGCCAGGCGATGGCGCAGCGCGACAGCCGCTCGTCCGACCCGCAGCGGGTCAGGATCGCGACGGCGCTGCCGCCGTAATGGTTGAAAGGCTCGGCCTGCGGATCGAAACGACCGATTTCGACGCCGCGCCGGCAATAGTCGGAGACGGCAACAAACCGCCCGACATGCGGCAGCGCCAAGATGCGCCAGCCGCGGTTCTCGAAAACGGTCTGCGGCGGCCGCGGCCGGGATGCGGCGCCGCCAGCGGCGGCGTCGCGGCGGTGTGACGGGAACGGGATGACCTCGCCCATCGGACCTCCTGACATCGCCCATAGCAAACCCTGTGCCGATAAAGAATCAAGGCAAACGGCGCGACATGCAACCCCCGGCCGCGCCGCGTCGAGCGTCTCGGGCGGCCCCGCCGCCGGCGTCCGCCGCGATCCCGAAAAAAAAAGCCGCCCGTCCGCGCGCGGCGGACGGGCGGCCCTTGCCCCCCCTCGGGGTGCGGCTTAGAAGTCCATGCCGCCGCCGGGTGGCATCGCCGGCGCGGCGCTCTTCGGCTCGGGCTTCTCGGCGACCATCGCCTCGGTCGTGATCAAGAGACCGGCGACCGATGCGGCATCCTGCAGGGCGTGCCGCACGACCTTGGTCGGGTCGATAATGCCGGCCCGGACCATGTCGGTGAACTCGCCCTTCTGCGCGTCGTAGCCCCAGTTGAAATCGGTGCTCTCGAGCAGCTTGCCGACGACGATCGAGCCGTCGGTGCCGGAATTCTCGGCAATCTGCCGGGCCGGCGCCTGCAGCGCCTTCTTGACGATGTCGATGCCGACCTTCTGGTCGTTGTTGGCCGGCTTCAACTGGTCGAGCGCGCGGGTGGCATAGAGCAGGGCCGCACCGCCGCCGGCGACGACCCCTTCCTCGACCGCGGCGCGGGTCGCGTGCATCGCATCCTCGACCCGATCCTTTCTCTCCTTGACCTCGACCTCGGTGGCGCCGCCGACCCGGATCACCGCCACCCCGCCGGCCAGCTTCGCCAGCCGCTCCTGCAATTTCTCGCGGTCGTAGTCGCTCGTCGTCTCCTCGATCTGCTGGCGGATCTGCGCGCAGCGGCCCTGGATGTCCTCCTTGCGCCCGGCGCCGTCAATGATCGTCGTGTTCTCCTTCTCGACGCGCACGCGCTTGGCCCGCCCGAGCATGTCCAGCGTCACATTCTCGAGCTTGATGCCGAGATCCTCGCTGATCACCTGCCCGCCGGTCAGGATCGCGATGTCCTCGAGCATCGCCTTGCGGCGATCGCCAAAGCCCGGCGCCTTGACCGCCGCCACTTTGAGCCCGCCGCGCAATTTGTTGACGACCAATGTGGCCAGCGCCTCGCCCTCGACATCCTCGGCGACGATCAGCAGCGGCTTGCCCGATTGCACGACCGCCTCCAG
>Ga0209810_1000935_pt1 | contig 50942 bp, 39 predicted proteins | sample Coa_R1_7_FD_187159 | JGI IMG/M metagenome (GOLD analysis project Ga0209810, IMG submission 187159) | Surface soil microbial communities from Centralia Pennsylvania, which are recovering from an underground coalmine fire - Coalmine... | ecosystem: Environmental > Terrestrial > Soil > Unclassified... | reverse complement strand
GCGATTGCTGGCCCATGTGGCGCAGCAGTTTGGAGGCAACAATGGGTTGCAGCAGCGAGCCGCCCTGCATGGTGACGCGAATGGCGTTGAAGATTTCGTCGCGCGGCGCTCCCTTGAGCAGGTAGCCGTTCGCGCCGGCCTGCACTGCGTGGATGATGCGCTCGTCGTTATCGAAGGCGGTGAAGACGATGATGCGCGGCATGGTTTGCCCTGATGATAGTCCCTGCCGTCCCTGCACCGTAAAGTGAGGACGTTGTGCCTGTTGCTGGTGCAGGAGGCGGATGGTTTCGACGCCGTCCATGAAGGGCATTTCAAGATCGAGCAGGATGATATCGGGCTGCATGCTGCGCGCGAGGCGCAGGGTCTCATCGCCGTTGGCAGCCTCGGCGATGACCTCAAAGTCGGGCTGCGTCTCCAGCACGGCGCGCAGCCCCTCACGCACGATAGGGTGGTCATCGGCGAGTAAGATGCGGATTTTCTGGTTCGATTCTACCGGTTGTGTAGCCGTCATAGCAGCAGGCCTGACCTTTCTTTCTGCTAAGCGATGGGGACGCAAGCGGCGATGCAGGTGCCAGCCCCTGGCTCGCTGGAAATGCAGAGGGTGCCGCCGAGCAGTTTGATGCGTTCGCTCATGCCCATCAGCCCGAAGTGGGCCGCCTGCTCCTGCTCCTGCCCGCGCACCTGCCCCTGCTTGCCCACGCGCTCAGGATCGAAGCCACGCCCATCATCCTGCACGTAGAGGCAGAGTTTTTCTTTGTCGGCGACGAGTCTGAGCTGGATATGCCGCGCCTGCGCGTGCTTGCTGGCGTTGGCCAGCGCCTCCTGAGCCACGCGGTAGATGCCGGTCTCCAATCGATCGGCCAGGCCGGGAAAGTGCTTCGCGGGCGAGCAGCGGAAGGAGATGCGGGCCGTCGTCTCTTCGCGGGTCTGCTGCACCAGCAGGCTCAGCGCCTCGCGCAGGGTGTGGCCTTGCAGCGGGGCGGCGCGCATGTCTATGACCGAGCGGCGCGCCTCCTCAAGGTTGCGCCGCGCCAGGGTCAGGGCACGACGAATGGCCTCCTGCGCTCGCTCCGGGCGCGTGGCGGAGAGAGCGTCCGCCGTTTCCAGTTGCAGCGTGATCGCGGCAAGGCCCTGGGCCAGCGTGTCGTGAATATCGCGCGCGAGCCGGTTGCGCTCCTCAATGGTGGCGAGCCGGGCGGCGGCGCGTGTATGCTCGGCGGAGATGCGCGCTCGCTGGATGGCCAGCCCGATCTGATCGCCGATGATGTGTAGCAGTTGCAATTCCTCCGAGGCCAGCTCGCGCCAGTCCTCGCTGGCGACGTTCAACACGCCGATGGCGGTTTCCCCGGCGTAGATGGGGACGCTGGCATGGTAGCGCAGACCCAGCGAGGTCGGGTCGCCCTCACGCTCGGCATTTTTCAGGCGGCTGCAGCGCAGCACGTCGATATTGGCCGCGCCCTCAAGATCGCCCTGCACAAACGTGTCCAGGCAGAGGCAGGAGCCGGTCATGCGCTGTGGGTGGTCGGCCAGGTAGGGCGGCAGGGATTGCGCCGCTGCCAGGTAAGGTTTGCCCTGCTCGTTGAGCAGCCAGACCCAGCCCGTGCGCAGCCCCAGCAGTTTCGTCACCTGCGCCAGCACCTCCTGCAGCGCCTCATGCACATCTACCTTGCGGTTCAAATGCCCCGCGATGGCATATAGCACCGCCAGGTCGCGGTTGCTGCGCAGCAACGAAGCCGTCTCCTGTTGCAGCGCGGCATCTTCTTCGCGGGAATGATTCTCTCTCATGATGTATCTATACGTCTCAGGTTACATGACCGTTGCTGGTGAAATTGGACAAACAGTATCGGCAACTTCGTGTCATGCTGAGCGGGGGCGAAGCATGACACGTTCGATTTTCCTACGGAGAAGTATATCACTGACGGAAAGAGGTGTCGAGGGAGTTTCTATGGCTTCCAGGCCCTGCAACGCGGATTCTGAGCCATAGATATGCTATAATAGCGGCTCAGAGGAACTCTTCTGTCACGACGAAAGGAAGCTTTTTACCATGCTCAATGACCCTGTATTGTTGAATGACTGGCACGTGGTAGCCTATGCGCCAGATTTGCAGGAGGGGAAGCCGATGGCCGTGCGCTTGCTGGAGGAAGACCTGGTGTTATGGCGCGTGGGCGACCACATCCTGGCCTGGCGCGATCTCTGCCTGCACCGAGGTACGCGGCTCTCGCTCGGCAAGATCGAGGGCGAGACGCTGGTTTGCCCCTATCACGGCTGGACATATAACACGGAGGGGCAGTGCATTCGTTTTCCGGCGCACCCGAACCAGAAGCCGCCCGCGACGGCGCGCGCAAAGGTCTACCGGGCGCAGGAACGCTACAACTGGATCTGGGTCACGCTGGGCAATCCAGAGCGCGATATCCCCGAATTCGCGCAGTGGGACGACCCAACCTTCCGCAAAATCCACTGCGGCCCCTATTCCTTCAACGCCAGCGGGCCGCGCGCCGTCGAAAACTTTCTGGACGTGACGCACTTCCCCTTCGTTCACCAGGGCTATCTGGGCGACCCGGCCTTCCCGGAGGTGAGCGATTACACGGCGGAAATTGATGCGGAAGGGGTCACGGCAAAGGATATCACTGTCTATCAGCCCGACCCCGACGGCTCCGGCAAGGGGGCCTACGTCACCTACACCTACAAAGTCATTCGCCCGCTCACCGCCTACTTTATTAAGACCTCTTCCGGCGCTCGTTTTGCCATGTACTTTACAGTGACGCCGGTGAGCGAGCGCAGTTGCATTGCCTGGACATATGTCGCGCAGGACTACGATAATATCCCGGAAGACGAAATTCGCAAATTCGAGGACATGATTACCTGGCAGGATGTACCCATCGTCGAATCGCAGCGCCCGGAACTGCTGCCGCTCGACCTGCAGGCCGAATTGCACCTGCGCTCCGACCGCACTGCCATCGCCTACCGCAAATGGCTGCGCCAGCTCGGCGTGACCTTTGGCACGGTGTAAAATAACATCGGGCGTGTCATGCTGAACGAGAGCGAAGCATGACACGCTCATGGTCCATTCCCGATTGGAAGTAAAAATTCCCCTGTACAGAAGGAAGCTCTGTTACAACCCTGAGTGGTTAGCCCTCTTCCTGTACAGGACTGACACACCCTGTCTTCTGATAGGCTTGCCAGTAACCGAACGCTTTTTCAAGCTCGTGTTCTGATGCCGGTTTCCCTGTACGCTTTATATATCTTCTTCAAATCAAACTCTAGCGTGCGACGCCATTATAACCTGTACAGTTTCTCTTTTCAAGATTTGTTGTAGCCAGACAAAAGAGAGAAACCGCCCGTCCCGAACCGAGACAGGCGGTTTCTCTCTTTTGTCTGCGGTTATTACGCCTCAAACTGAATAGCCTGACAGTGATAATTCTCCGTCAGTGTATTGTTATCGGCGTGGCCGACAGCCCAGACATCGTGGGCGGAGACGGCGGAGACCGCGACAAGCTGGGTGCTGTTTGTGCCGGGGCTGGGACTCTTCACCACGTTCCACTGCTTGCCGTTCCAGTGTTCGATCAGCGTCTTATCAAAGACGGTGCTGGTGCCGTTGCTGCCCACCGCCCAGACATTGGTGGCCGAGATGGCCGTCACCGCCCAGAGGGAGGGATGCATGCCGGGGCTGGGGCTGGTGACCACCTGCCAGTTCGTACCGTTCCAGTTTTCAATCAGGGTCTGGATGTTGCCGTTGTTGGTGAAGTAACCAACTGCCCAGATGTCGCTGCTGGAGACCGCTGTTACGCCCTGAAAGACGCCGCCCTGGCCAGGGTTGGGGGTTGTGACGACGCTCCAGGCTGTGCCGTTCCAGTGTTCGGCCAGCGTCTGGCCCATGGTGCCGCTGGCTCCCACCGCCCAGACGTCGGCCGAAGAGACGGCTGTCACGCTGGAAAGGACATCGTTGACCGGCTTCGGGCCGGGATTGGGACTTTTCACCACACTCCACTTTGTGCCGTTCCAGTGTTCGATCAACGTCTTCTGCCCTGAAGAACTGCTGGCAGTGAAGCCGACCGCCCACACGTCATTCGAAGAGACGGCAGCCACGCTGAAAAGTTCGTTGTTGATTGAGCCGGGGCTGGGGCTGGCAACCACGCTCCACGTTGTGCCGTTCCAGTGTTCGGTCAAGGTCTGCGTGACTCCCGTCGTGCTGACCTGGAATCCCACCGCCCAGACATCGCTGCTGGAAACCGCGCTGACGGCATACATCGTATTATCAATTGTGCCGGGGTTGGGGTTTGCCACAAGGCTCCAGGCTGTGCCGTTCCAGTGTTCAATCACTGTCACCTGTCCGCTGGCCTGGCTGCCCGAGTTGCCGACGGCCCACACATCGCTGGCGGAGATGGCCGCGACGCCGCTCAGGCCACTGCCCCCGTTACTCCCATCGGGGCTGGGTACAACATTCCACGCGCAGGTACTCGCATTCGCCTGTGCGCTCGCTGCCCTTGCCCCTATCGTTTTGAACGATAGAGCGCCGAGTAGAACAATTACTATACACAGCAAGATAGCAATTCTGATAAAACGCGCCATTCTCTGTCCTCCTGACTTCATGTTGAATGGTAATCCGTAAGTATCCTTTATCAGAAAGGAAGCATCTTGCTCATTACAATGCGCTTATGCGCGTTTTTGTCTCGACGAAGCAGAACAGCTTGTGCATGCGCGATGCTGAAGGCAAACGAAAGCGGTGATAAGGCGCGATCGCGCCTTATCACCGCTTTCGCCGCAGTCTATAGTTCGAGTCTCCACGCGCCGCGACCGTGTGTGGCGGCGTAGAGGACGCGGGCGGAGGCGGAGATGGTCAGGCCGTAGACGGCCACCATTGGCAGGCCGGGGGCGGCAGTCTGCCAGCTCGTGCCGCCGGAGGGGAGCAGGGCGACGCCGAAATCGGTGGCGACGTAGAGGTTGCCGGTCTGGTCATCGAAGGCCACGCCGGTGACGGGCATGTCGCCGAGGTCGTAGCTGATGTCTTTCCAGGCAGCCTTGCCCGTTGTGGGGTCGTAGGTTACATCGAAGACGTGACCGGGCGTGTCTGGCGTGTAGGCATTGTAGCCGGAGAAGGTGACGTAGGCATGGTACGGGTTCGCGGGATCAACGGCGATGCCGCTGATGAAGCGACCGGGCTGGGCCGAGGTATCGATGCGCGTGAAGGCCACCGTAGCGGCGGGCGCGTCGGCATTGGTCGAGATGAAGAGACGACCGGGGCGCGTCGCCGCCCAGAGAATGTTGCTAACGCCGCTGGCGCGACTGATGGCGACCACGTAGCCGCCGCTCTTGTCCGGGCCATAGCTGGTATCCGTCAGCTTCGCCGTGCCGAGCGGCTCCCAGTCGCCGCACTGCGATTTGAAATCGCCTTTGAATTCGTTGCAGTGCTGCGTCAGGTACGCCTGCGGGCCGCCGTCATCGACCGTGCGCCAGACATGTTCCAGCCCGACGAAGAGCGTGCCGCCCACCTGCGGGTCCGCGAGCAGCGGGACATAGAACGAGGCCGCTTCCTGGCTGCTGACCAGCGGATCGGAGATGTAGTCCCAGCCGTTGGGGTCGGTGGCGGCGAAATTGACATCCAGATTTGGCCCGTAGTAGGTATGCACGCGAATATTCGGGTTCTGCACATCGATGGCTGAGGAGCCGCCGTCGCCGCCGACCGACTCAAGCCAGTTGCTGCCCTGCGAGGTGTAGGCCCACGTGCCGTTGTCCTGCGAGCCGCCAATAATGTCGGTCTTCGGGTGCTGCGGATTGACGGTGATGCTCTGGAACTGAATGGTTGCCAGCCCGGCATTGAGGCTGAAAATCTGCGTGGGAACGGCCTTCAGCCAGTTCTGGCAGTCGGTCAGGTCGGCGCCGGAGAGGCCACGACCGGCGCAACCGCTGGAAGCATCGGTGAAATTCCCGCTCGTGCGCACGAGGCCGCCATCGGAGCCGAGGAAGGCGATATCGGGGTTGTTCGGGTCGAAGGCGATGACGTGCTGGTCGGGGTGCATGCCCTGCGGCGTGGCCTGCGCGTCGTCGGTCATGTCGGTGAAATCGACGCCCGCGTCGGTGGAACGCTGCACGGCGCGCCCGTTGGAGGGTGGGCTGGCGGTAAAGATTTCATTGTACTGCATAGAGCCGCCAATCCAGACGATATCAGGATGGCCCGCCGGTGAGGCGATGGGCATGTCATACGAACACTGCGGGTTGCAGTAGTTGTAAGAGGCGTAGCCCGGCGTCCCCTTCGTCGAACTGGAAAGCTGCGTCCAGCCGGGATTGTGCGTGCCGTCGGTCAGTTGCGAGGCGGGGACGTTGGCATCGTCGACGCGGTAGAAGTTGGCGGTGTTGCCATCGGTATCGCCGAGGTAGATGCGTAGCTTACCATTGTCGGGGGCCAGCGCGAACTCCGTGCGCGACCCCGCGCTATTCTGTGCCAGGCCCCCGCCAGCTGAGGCAAAAATCTGCTCGTAGCCGCCGTTGCCTGTACTGCGGTAGAGGCCATAATCGAACATGGAGAAGTAGATGCGCGGCGCGGAACCGGTAGGCAGGCCGGTGCTGTCAAAGACGATCTTCGAGACGCCGCCCCGGAAGAAATCGTTGCCGTTGGAAGTCGTCGGGTCAACCGAATCAGACGGTTCGCTGAAGACCAGCTTGAAGCTCTGGCCGCCGTCGATCGATTCATAGAGGCCCACCGGCGGCGCATCCGGCGGGGTGAAGCGACCGCCGTTGATGGATGACGCGCCATGCCGCGCGACATCCGTGCCGATAAAGGTGTGGTTGGGGTTGGTAGGGTCAATGGCGATGGCGCCGATGGCGCGATTCTTCGCCACCGGCACGCTGCCCGCCACCAGTTTCCAGGTCTTACCGAAGTTCGTCGATCTGTACAGGCCGACCCCGGCTTCGGAGTCGCTCGACCCGTTCTCCTCACCCGTGCCAGCGTAGAGCGTCGCGCCTGTCGGGTCGTTGGGGTCGATGACGATGGAGCCGATAGCGTTGGAGGCGAGGCCGCCGGAGGAGGAATGCCAGGTGGGGGTCGCGGCAAGACCGTTATCCGTTTCCCAGATACCGCCGCCAGCCGCGCCAACCCAGACGCGACAGAGCGTCTCGTCGCAGGTGCTGGAAATAGCGATGGCGGTGACGCGCCCGGAGGCAGTGGTGGTCGCGCCTGTGTACGTAACCTGCACGGGAACGTTGCCCACTACCGGGCCAACGAGATTCCAGGAGTGGCCGCCTGCGCTCCTACGCCTTGAGAGGGCCAGATACGCCTGGTATGCCCGAATAGTCTGGTCATACGAGACAGAGGTCGCGGGATAGGCCAGAGCGGCGTACTGCTGCGCTTCAAAGACATTGCTGCCGGTAGGATCATTGTCATCATACTGCCCGTCATCATCATAGTGTGTGCTGAGGAAGTGATTGAAGTCGGGTTGAACAGGCTGCGCGTGGACACGCCAGGGGAGAGGCAGCATATAGCCGGTAATCAGCGTCACGATCAGTACAGTGATGAGCAGAGCAAAAACATAACGAGATTTGAGTCTTACATGGGTCATACGAGGGGTATACCTCCACTACACAGAACAGTAAAGGGCCATATCTGGATAAAAGAACATGCCGGGCAAAGAAATTCGCGCAGGCCGGATACGGGAGAAACAATCGAGAAGGCAATTATGTTATCATCTGTGAAAGGAAGAAACCGTAACGGAAAGGAAAAACACACATGGCCGATTTGAAAAACATGCCAGAGTCCTACTGGAAGGAAAAGTTGACGCCGGAGCAGTACCGCGTGATGCGCAAGAAGGGGACGGAACGCGCCTTCAGCGGGCCGCTCTACTACAACCACGAGGCGGGGATGTACCATTGCGCCGCCTGCGGCCACGAACTCTTCTCCTCCGAAAACAAGTTCGATTCCGGCTGCGGCTGGCCCAGCTTCGACCGGCCCATCAACTCGGAGAACGTCGAGTATCATGAAGACCACTCGTTCTTCATGAACCGCACCGAAGTGACCTGCAAAAACTGCGGCGCGCACCTCGGCCACGTCTTCGAGGACGGTCCGCGCGAGACCACCGGCCTGCGCTACTGCATCAACTCCGTCTCCCTGCAGTTCGAGCCGAAAAAAGAAGAGAAGTAGATGATGCTGTGAGCCTCTCACAGCATCATCAAATTGTCTCGTCTTCCCAGACGCGGTGCAGGATGGTGAGGGCGGCTTTCTCAAAGGCTTCATCGGTGAGGAGAGAGAGGTCGGGTTCGCCGCGCAATTTGCGCTCGGAGTTCTGCTGGAGCAGGATAAAGGCGAGCTGCTCCCAGCCCTGCGCGGCCTTATCGGCGGGGAAGAGCGCGGCAAAACACGGATCCTGGGCGGGATACTGCCAGAGAGCGCGGTTGCGCGCCAGGCTGTAAACGAGGTAGCGGCGCGCCGCCTGCCCGGCGTTCTTATCCGGCATGGTGACATCATCCGGCAGGTTCAGGTGCCAGCAGCCGGCGATGGCATACCAGCAGGCAAGGTTGTAAAGCAGGTAGCTGTCGCTCTCGGACGTGAAATCCCAGTTGCCGCCGCGCAGGTGCCGCAGACCGTTGATGGCGTCATCTCTGCACGCGGCATCGTTAAGCAGGAGACGAGCGGTGCAGATGCCGAGGTTGAGGCGGCGTTCGATGGTTGTGTCGTCGGGTATGGCTGTGCCGTTGCGCCTCACTACCGGTTGCCGGTACACATCGTTGTGCGTGTGGAAGCGACGCCATGCCTCACTGTAGGCATCCAGCGCCTGATAGAAATGCGTTTTGCTGCTGTCGGGCGGGGTATCTGTCAATATCTTCGTGGTTGTACCGGGTTGCGTCTGCACCATCGCCTGCAACCCCCACATGGTCCAGGTATCGCCCAGATTTTCGTAGGGCTTGTACCACTTTTCATTCAGGGCGCTGGCCTGCTGGAAATGGTCTATGGCCTGCCGATAAAACGTGGGGAAGCGGTCGTATCGCTGCGAGCATACCAGGTAGAGGTAGCCAACGTAATTGGTAAGCAGCGTGTGATGCCGCCGCGTGTAGTCGCGGCTGGAGAGTTTATGCTGCCCGCTCAGGTAGCCGGTGAGCCAGCGCCAGTAGAAGGCGGGGCTTGTCTCGTTCGCCAGAATGCTGCGGTGCGTCACCTCGACGGCCAGCCAGCCTGTCGCCGGTGGCACCAGCGCGAGATAGCGTTTCTCCCGCTCATAGAGATCAGGGGCGCCCGTGCTATCAGCCGTTTCCTGCCCGGCAAGTGCTTCCTGCTCAACCTTCACCTTTGCCTTCCTGCCCCTGTTCCCGTTCCCGTTCGGCTGCGTTGGAGTTTCCGTCGTGGAAGTGGCGCTGGCGGCGCTGGCGGTCGCTACCGGGATGCTCTGCCCGGTTTGCCTGCCTGCCCCGTTTGCCGTATCCGATTCCCAGAAGGTAGAGAGAACCGAGGGGATATTGCTCCGCAAATCCTGAACCTCGAAACTCAAGCCGAGTTGTACCCTGTCAGCTGTCTCGCCGCGCGCCTGCAAAATGGTTGCTATTTTTGTGCCGCGAGGGGTAAAAACAAGGCTCAGGAGTTCAACGGCGGTCTGCACCGTTGTATTGGCCCCTGCGGCATCTTTGAGCGAGGCCAGCAGGTTATTGAGCTGCGTCGGGTCGGCTGCTTCGGGAACGGGGTTGCGGTCCGCCGTGCGCGGCAGCAGGAACATGGAGCCAGCTCTTCTCTGTTTCCGCCCGCCGTTGCCCGGTTGCTCGGTCTCCTCGCTGATCTCCGTCAGGGCCGTCGCCAGCCCCTCGCGCGTCAACTGGTTCAGGCCGCCTGCGATCCTGTCGAGATCATCACAGTCTGAGGCATTGGTAAACGGATCAACGACCAGATGGGCAACGCGGCTCAGCCGCCAGACATGCCAGATGAGGACCGCGCCCAGAATAATGATGAGGATGGTCGCGACGATCTCGGCCAGCGTTAGCAGCAAGCCACCAACTTTGCCGAAATTATTCTGCAAGCCGTCTGCGAAGGTGGACAGGGGGGCCGGGAGAAAGAACAACAGGCAGACAATCACGAGCAAAGCCACAATGATAGCGATAATGAGAGGCGTCCGGGTCTTCATAATGGGGTCTCCCTTCGTACTTTTTCTTGATCGTCTCTCGATCAGGTAATGACAAAGAGGATAGTTGCGCTAATCAATAATAACATAGCCTCAACCATCTTTTTCCATAAGCAAGCAGCCCGGGTAGGAGTTTTGTCTCTGGCAAGCATACAAACGATATGCTGTTCTACAACCACCGCCGCCTCTGTGGAGTAATATCATAGAGCGGTAGATGGGTTTTTGCCTCAACAAGCTCTAATAAGCCCTGCATCTGCCTCTCATACTCATCATAGGGAACCGTTGGCCTGAACTGGTAGAGGAAAAACGGGCGACGCGGAACCCACATCCACTGCACGAGGGTCTCGTCGTTTGATAGCGCGTAGGTTCTTGGCATGCCTCGTTTCCAGGTGCCACTTACGGTGAAAAGGCGGGCCTGATCCCATCCCAGCCAGATCGTTATCTGAAGAGGGGAGGTCTCTGCATCGCCTTGCGTGCCAGTTTTGAGTACAGTTCGTTCTGTGGCATAGTTTTATTCGACTCCCCGTCGTGTTATTTACTGACACAGTATAGCATATGGCTACTTGCTCATCAACATCTTACCCCACATCACTTATCCTCGTTTTCCTACATGACAGGCGGCGATTTTTGCAGTACCATATAGGACAATGACGGAGAGAATAGAAAGAGATGTAAGGATGGATGATTTACAGGATCGTCACCGTCATATCATGCTGAGTGAAGCGAAGCATCTGAGGCAACCCATAACGGTCAATCCGATGATTGGATGCTTCGCTTCACTCAGCATGACACGTCAGGGGACGATCCTGATGGCATGCCGTATGCTGGCTCCCCGTCACAGGTCGACAGCGCAGGCCACCCGCCAGGGGTGGCCCTACGAGAGACGACCCCTCCACAAGCGGCACGAGCCGCCCGTATTATAGTAGGGCTACCCCTGGCGGATGGCCTGCGGTGCCGGGTCGTATAAGAGGAATCCGGCAGGCCAGCAGAGGGAGCCAGCATACGGCATGACATGACCATAGGAGAGAGGGCAGGCTGTGCAGGATATCGATGGGGCGTTGAAGCAGTATTTTGGCTTTGGGGAGTTCTGGCCGGGGCAGCGGCAGGTGATTGAGCAGGTGCTGGCGGGACGCGATACGTTTGTGTTGATGCCGACCGGCGGGGGCAAGTCGCTGACGTACCAGCTCCCGGCGCTGCTGCTGCCGGGGCTGACGGTGGTGGTCTCGCCGCTGATCGCGCTGATGCAGGATCAGGTGGATCGCTTGCTGGCGAATGGTATTGACGCTACATTTATCAATAGCTCGCTAGCGGTTGAGGAGCGGGCACGGCGCGAGCGGCAGGCCATCAATGGCGAGGTGAGGCTGCTCTACGTCGCGCCCGAACGGCTGATGGGGCCAAACTTCCTCTCTTTGCTCGACCGTGTGGAGAATAACGTGGGGCTGTCATTGATCGCCGTGGACGAGGCGCACTGCGTGAGCGAGTGGGGGCATGATTTTCGCCCGGAGTATCGCCAGCTGGGGCAGTTGCGCGAACGCTACCTGGAGACGCCCATGCTGGCGCTGACGGCGACGGCGACCGAGCGCGTGCGCGATGATATCCTTGAGCAACTGCGGCTACACGACCCGTATATCCATATCGCCAGCTTCGACCGGCCCAACCTGTATTATGAGGTGCGGCAGAAGCATCAGAGGTCATACCGCGAACTGGTGCAGATTTTGCGCGAGCTGGATGGAGCCTCTACCATCATTTACCGCAATAGCCGCGAAAGCGTCGATGAGCTGAGCGCGGCGCTGGAACGCGACGGCATCCCGGCGCTGCCCTACCATGCCGGGCTGAGCAACGAGGAGCGCGCAGAGAATCAGATGCGCTTCATTCGCGACGATGTGCCGGTGCTGGTGGCGACCATCGCCTTTGGCATGGGCATCGCCAAGCCAGATGTGCGCGCGGTCATCCATTATGATTTGCCGCGCAACCTTGAGGGCTACTATCAGGAGTCGGGCCGCGCCGGACGCGACGGGCTGCCCGCGCAGTGTCTCCTCTTTTACAGCGCAGGCGACCGTGCAAAGCTCAACTATATTGTTGGACAGAAGGAAGACCTGTACGAGCAGCGGCTGGCGCAGCACCAGTTGCAGCAGATAGCAGCCTATGGCGAAAGCGCGGAATGCCGCCGTCGCATCCTGCTGGGCTACTTCGGCGAGGTCTACGGACGGGACAATTGCGGCAACTGCGATAATTGCCTGCACGAGCAGGTGATTGAAGACCGCACGATAGACGCGCAGAAGTTTCTCTCCTGCATCGTGCGCACGCAGCAACGCTTCGGCATGCGCCACATCATCGACATCCTGCGCGGGGCCAATACGCAGAAGATTCGCGACTACGGACACGAGCAGCTTTCGACCTATGGCATCGGCAAGGATCGCAGCGTGGAAGAATGGTTGCGTCTCGGTCGCTCGCTGCTCCACCAGGGACTGCTGCTGGAGACGAAGGACAGCTATCCGGTGCTGCGCCTGAATCCCTACTCACGCGAGATTTTGCGGGGCGAGCGGCAGGTGCTGGTTGCCATGCCCGCGCCTGCACCTGCTTCCACGCCGGGCAGAGCAAGGCAGCAGCAAGAGGCGGCGCCGGGGAAGGTGAGAAAAGAGCAGATTGCCCCCCTCTCGCCGGAGGAAGAGGGATTGTTCCAGCATTTACGCAACCTGCGCAAGCGACTGGCCGACAAAAAGGGTCTGCCGCCCTACATGGTCTTCGCCGATACCAGCCTGCAGGCGATGGCGCAGTGGCGACCGCTCAGCCAGGCGCATTTCGAGCGCATCCCCGGCGTGGGGGCGAGCAAGCTGGAAACCTACTTCACGGTCTTCACCGACGCCATTCGCGACTACTGCGCGCAGCACAATATGACGACGGACATAGAACCGCCGACAGGGGCGAAGAAGCCGGAAAAGGCGAAGAAAAGCGAGGAAGTAGCCATCGGGCCGTCGCCGTCGTCGCGGCAGCTCACGCTGGAGCTATTCCGCCAGGGGCTGAGCATCGCCGAGATTGCCGCGCGCAGAAATCTCGCGCTCACAACGATTGAAAGCCATCTGGCCGATTTAATCGAGGAGGGCGAGGAGGTCGATATTGAGCGGCTGGTGCCGCCCGCGCGCTACGCGGTTATGCTCGCCGCCTTTGAGCGTTTTGGCGACGGGCCGCTCAAGCCGGTCAAAGAGTTTCTGGGCGATGCATTTTCGTATGGCGAGTTGCGCATGGTGCGCGCCACGCTGCGCCATCACGGGGCCCCGCCCGATGAGACCTGAGAAAGCTGTTCCAGTTCGCGCGGCGTCAGGTAGCGCCAGTGACCGGGGGGCAGGTTGGCGAGCGTGAGGGGGCCAATGCCGGTACGGATGAGCTGAAGGACGGGATGCCCAACGGCGGCGAGCATACGGCGCACCTGGCGTTTGCGCCCCTCATGGATGCTGAGAGCGAGCCAGCAATGTGTCTGTGAGGAACGCTCGCGGCGCAGCAGGCGCACCTGTACAGGCGTGGTTCGGTGACGCTGGCCGTTGTCCTCGACGATCTCGACGCCGCGCCGCAGGGCATTGAGCGCGGCTTTATCGGGGCAGCCCTCTACCAGCGCCTCGTAGTGCTTCTGCATGGAGTAGCGGGGATGGGTCATGCGCAGGGCAAAATCGCCATCGTTGGTGAGCAGGAGCAGGCCGCTGGTGTCGAGGTCGAGGCGACCGACGGGGTAGAGGCGCAGATGGCGCAGTTCTTCCGGGAGCAGATCGAGGACGGTGCGCCGATGCTGCGGGTCGTAGACCGTGCTGACGTAGCCGACGGGCTTGTGCAGCAGCACGTAGACATGCTGCGCGGGAGCCGAGACCTGTTTGCCATCGACACTGACGGTATCGCGCGCGGGCTGGATGCGCGTCCCCTGCGCCCTCACGGTCACGCCGTTCACCTGCACGCGCCCGGCTGCTATCAATGCTTCGGCGTGGCGGCGCGAGGCGACTCCCGCATGGGCCAGGAAGCGGGCCAGGCGTTCGCCCTCCTCCTGTCCCTTGCTCTGTTCTTTCCCCGATTCAGCTTCTGCTGCGGATTGGTGTTCCGGGTCTGGTTGCATCATACATCCCATTTTCCTGCGAGGCAGGCCGCGCAGTGTTTTTCGCGACAGGTTGATTGATAGATATGGTGCAACCCCTGTTGCGCGCAACTGCCGCGAGGTTCAGCCTGCAATTGTAACTGCGCACACATAACACGGATAACACGGTTAGAAGAGAGACCGGGATGCTCAAGGTAGAGTTGCCGGGCAGCGTCCGTCAGCGCGCTATCGCCTTCGATCAAGCCGAGGGCGGCGGCAAAGGGCAGGACAACGTTGCAGAGGACGATATCGGCGCGCGCTTTGCTCAGCCCGGCCTCGATGAAGAGGGCACGCAGGGTGTGCAGCGCCTGCGAGGTTGGCAGAGCGAGACACTGGCGGATTTCCGTTGTCGCGCTCTGTGTCGCGGCTCGTTGCCAGAGGCGGCGCAGGGCGTGCAGGCGCGCGGCATCGAGTGAGGGCGGCTCAACGCCGCGGCCGGTCGGCGGCGGCACGTGACCGGCGCCATCCAGACCCAGCAGGTAGAGGGCGGCTGCGCGGAAGAAAGCGCGGTCTCGCCCGTAGGCCAGCGCCTCGGCCAGCGCAGGCAGCAAGCAGCGGTCATAGAGGTGTTCTACCGGCGGCCTCTCCTCATATTGCTCAGCAAAGACGGCGCGCAGTTGTTCCACAAAGCTCTCCACTTTCTGCTCGAAGCGCAGCAGCCCGGCGGTGCGCAGCAGCCCGGCGCGCTCCTTCTCGTTCAGACGCCGCATCACGTCATGACACGGCCAGTGCGCCGCCTCTTCTGCTGACGGCAAAGGAGACAGGGCTGATTGAGCAGGCGAGCAGGAAAGCACAGGCCGGTCGTAGAGGGAGCAGGTGGGGATAGTGGCCCCGTCCTGGCGGCTGGTGGGCCGGTCGTCGTCACAGAGCAGGACGACGTGCAGCACGACGTGATTGTAGCGAGCATCCGTGTGGTGCCGGTGAGCGAACCAGTCGCTGGCGCGCACGTGAAATTCGACATCGCCCACCAGCGCGGTCTCTTCCGGTTCCGGCGCGAAGACGGCATCGCGCACATCGGGGCCAGCAGCACTGCCGCGCTGGCCGGCAAAGAGCAGCCGGTAGCAGGAACCGTTGCCCAGTTGCAGGTTCGCGCCAACCGGCAAGGCCCACCAGCGCCGCGCCACCTCATCTTCGGCAGGGTAGAGACGGCGCGGTTCAAGAACGGCTGGATCAGAGGCCACATCGCCCCCGCAGGCCCCCGCGCCTCCCGGCAGGGCAGCCCCCGCGTCGCATGCCAGGGCAGCCGCCGCGTCGCATGCCAGGGCAGCCAACAGACCCCCGGCGCCCGCCCACAGGCCACCCGCAAGGGGTGGCCCTACTAGAGACGTCATGTTCCCCATATGTGACATCTGGCTGCCACTGGTCGTGTATAGTAGGGCCACCCCTTGCGGGTGGCCTGCGGTGTGACCTGTTGACGGCGGGCGGGTTGTCGACGGCGGGTGGCCTGTTGACGGCGGGCGTCCTGTTGACGGCACGTGACCTGTTGACGGCGCTTGTGCTGTTGTCGACGGCGCGTGGCCTGTTGACGGCACGTGACCTGTCGACGGCGCCTGTGCTGTTGTCGACGGCACGTGGGCTGCTGACGACGCCTGGGTTGTTGACGACGGCGCGTGGCCTGTCGACGGATGGGTTGTCGGGGTCTCCATTCACAGGTTCTACTCCAGTGCCTGCTCTTCGTCAGCAGTTTCGATGGTGTGACTATCGAGAGAGGCCCGGCCCTCGGCTACTGTGGCTTCGGCTTCGGCGCTCCTGGCGGCCTGGATGGCTTGCTCCTCGGCGGCTTCGGCATCGGCCAGCGTGGCCTGCGCCTGTGTATAGGCCTCTTCCGCTGTGCGCAGGCTCATTTCCGCGTCTTCTCCGCTCAGTTCGCCGCGCTGGATGGCCTCGCGCACGCGCTGCAGGTTCTCTTCGGCCTGCTGCGCGTTGTGGCGGGCCTCTCGCGTGGTCGCGCTGCTGGCCTCGGCCATCGCGGCGGCCTGCGCAGCAGCGGCGGCGGCCACCTCGGCAACGGTCATAGAGGTAGCAGCGTTTTCCACGCTCTCTTCCTCAGCCTCGGCGGCCTGCGCTCGCGGCCCCATTTCCGGTGGAAAGGCCGCGTCCCTGGCAGTTGTGGCCTCCGAAGCTGTTTCTTCTGCCGACGGCGCGGACGGTTCCGCTAGCTCCTGCGCCGCTGCCTCATCTGCGGGCGCGGGCGGCTCCTCGCCCCCGTCGGTTTCGGCTTCGCCTGTTGCGTTCGTCGGGGCGGCAGTTGCGGCGGTCTCAACGGTTCCGGTCGTCGCGGTAGCTTCCGGCGCGCTTCCTGCCAGCTTGCGCGCGAGACGTTCGGCCTCCAGCGCCCGTTGCCCGGCCTCGCGTGCGGCGCGTTCGGCTTCCAGGGCGAGGGCGTCGGCGCGGTCAGCCTCTGCCTGCAACAGATCGACTTCCTGCAACAGGTGGCGGCTTGAGCCGAGGTGTTCTAAGCGGGCAGAGGCTTCCATGGCGCGTTGCGCTGCCTGCCGCGCCTCCTCCTCGGCGGCCTGAGCGGCAGCCCGTGCCTGGCGCGCCCGTTGCTCCGCCTCCTGAAATGTGAGCGCGACCGGCGGTGAGGGCTGGGCCTCTGCCTCTTCCCGCGTCGCGGCGATGGGCGTTGCTTCGGGTTCCGCCTCGAAATCCTCTTCCCGGCCCACTACCGGCGTGGGATGCGGTTCAATCTCCCGCTCTGCCTCACCGATAGCCGGGGTAGCGTATGGTTCGGCTTCTCTCTCCGGCTCCGGCTCTAGCGTAGGGGCAGGGGCAGGTGTGGGAACCTCTGTTTCTTCTGTCGGCGCTGCGGTTGCGCCATTCATGCCGACAGGTGGTGCAACTGCCGCCTCCGGCTCCAGCCCTGCTGTGGGTGGCGCAGGTTCCACTTCTGGCTCCGTCGGCGTGGCGGAAGCAGACGGGTCCGTCGGCGTGGCTGTCGTCGTGACCTGCGCCTCTAACGGTTTGTCGGCAGCCGGGGCAACGTCCGTTTCTGGCGTTACCTCTCCTGTCGGGGCGGCTTCCGGCTCAGGAGTCTCTGCTGTCGGCGGGCCTGAGCGCAGGGCCGCTAATTGCTGGCGAATAAGCTCCAGGCGTTCCTCGATACGCTGGAGACGGGCAATGCGCTTTTCTACACGGGCCTGGGCGCGTTGTAAGCCTTCCTGTGCGCTTGCCAGGCGTTCGCGCATGCGCCGCTCGCGCTTCTGTAGTTTCTTCTCGTTCTTGCTTCTTTCCTGGGCTGCTCTTTCCTCTGAGTGCGCGGTGCGGTACTGATCGGCCATAGCTTCTTTCGTCCAACCTTCCCTGGCAAAGCGGGGTCTCCCTTCCACGCTTTGCCCGTTTTTTTAGAGGATACCTTATCCGCTCAAAGATTGCAACCTTTTGTTGCCTCAGTCTCTGCCGATAGGTATAGGAGAAACTATGTCACAGGGGCATACAATGATAGAGCAGAAAGCGGAGCAATCTATGATTTTCCTGAACGGTGAAGAGGCCGCACAGCCAGCAGGAGCGGATATCTTTACGTCCGAAGGGGGTCGCTACTGGCGAAAAATCTATGATAGCATGCCGTGCGGCGTCGTGGTCTGGGATGCTGGACGGCACATCATTGAGGTTAATGCGACAGCGCAGCAGATTCTGGGCCTGGACGTTCAGAGCTTGCAGGCCTATGTTGAGCTACGAGTTCCTGATATGATGATGCATCTCGATGGCACCCCGATGTCAGCAGAGGAATGGCCTTCTTCTATCATCTTTCGCACGGGCCAGCCGTTGCACAATTATATTGCCGGTTATAACAATCCTGATGGCTCTTATCGCTGGATACAGTTTGATGGCGTCCCGATCTGTGGGGAAAATGGCACGATCACCCATGTGGTGGTCAGTTTTATCGATGTGACCGAGCGCGTGCAGGCGGAACGGCGCGCTCGCGAGAGCGAAGCCCGCTTACAGGCCATCTTTACCAACCTGCCGGTCATCCTCTTCGTTATGGATCGCACAGGCATCATTACCTTTCTGGAAGGGAACGGGATCGGACAGCCTCTTGATAAGGCGGTGGAGACGATGGCGACCTCGGTGTTCGATCTCTACTCCAGAACAGACGATGCGCTGGAATACATGCGGCGGACGCTGGAAGGCGAGACCCTGACGGCACAGACAGAAATCAACGGGCGGGTCTTTGAGGTGCGGCTCGTCCCACTACGCAATGAGCAAGACGAAGTAAGCGGGATTCTCGGTGTTGCCATAGATACTACCGAGCGCAAACGAGCCGAAGAGCAATTGCTCTACCAGTCACGGCACGATGCCCTGACCGATCTACCCAATCGCATTCTGCTCATGGAACGCTTAGAAGAGGCCATCAAGGCCCCCGGGCAGGCAGGGCAGAGCGTGGCCCTGCTGGTGATGGATCTGGATCATTTCAAAGATATCAATGATACCTTTGGACACCAGCATGGTGATCTGCTACTGCAACAGGTGGCGGAACGCCTGCTGCACGTCGCGGGGCCACAGGCAACGGTGGCCCGGCTCGGCGGCGACGAGTTCGCGCTTCTGCTGCCTGCGACTGATAAGGCCAGAATACAACAAACTGTGGAATCACTTCTCACGGCGCTGGAGGCCGCGTTCACGCTGCGGGGCTATGCGCTGCGTGTCGAGGCCAGTACAGGGATCGCCCTCTATCCAGAGCATGGACTGGACGCGCTGACGCTACTGCGCCGCGCCGATATGGCGCTCTATATGGCGAAACGGGCGCATGAAAGCTACGCCTTCTATGATGCCACCTACGACCAGTATAGCCCGCGTCGCCTCGCCCTCACCGGTGCGCTGCGCAACGCCATCGCCTCCAACGAACTGCTCCTCTACTATCAGCCAGAGGCCGATACGCTCACCGGAGTTGTACAGGGAGTTGAGGCCCTCCTGCGCTGGCAGCACCCCACCTACGGCTTCCTCTCGCCTGACCAGTTCATCCCGCTGGCCGAACAGACGGGGTTGATTACGCCACTGAGCGCCTGGGTGCTGGAAACCGCGCTCAGGCAGTGTCGGAAATGGCTGCGCTCTGGCCTCGAATTGAGCGTCTCCGTTAACCTCTCCATGTGGAACCTGCGTGACGAATGCCTGCCGGACACTATCGCCACCCTGCTGCAAACCTGCTGCATCCCACCGCGCCTGCTCTGCCTGGAATTGACGGAAAGCGCGGTCATGGTCGATACCGAGCGCACGCTGGCCGTCCTCTCGCGCATCACCGCGCTGGGCGTGCGCATCTCCGTCGACGATTTCGGCACCGGCTACTCCTCGCTCTTCTACCTCAAACGCCTGCCGGTCAACGAACTGAAGATTGACCGCACGTTCGTTCAACACATGAGAGATGTGGAAGCGGATGCCGCCATTGTACGTTCCACCATCGAACTGGCGCACAGTCTCGGCCTGCACGTCGTGGCCGAAGGCGTGGAAGACAGAGCTACCTGGCAGCAGTTGCGCGCCCTCGGTTGCGATACCATCCAGGGCTACTATCTCTCGCGCCCCCTCCCTCCCCACGACTTTGAACGCTGGCTGCGCGAAACAAAGCTTGAGGTCGCCATTTGATGTATCCGGCAGATCATCGCTTCTGCCACAAAACGCCCGTTTGTGATATAGTATCATCAAGAGATACTCAATGATTGAGCATGGCGGTGAAAGTGTCTCGAACGTGTCATGCTGAGCGGCTGCGAAGCATGACACCTCTGAGAGCATGAGCGTAAAGCAGGAGCGAGGCAATGGCAGTAATGAATGTGTATAACGAGATACAGGCGGCGTTGAAGCGCGGGGAGCGCGTGGCGACGGCGACGGTGGTGAAGACGATTGGCGCGGCCCCCTGCGGCGTGGGCAGCAAGATGGTGGTGCGCGCCGATGGCACGACGAGCGGCAGTTTTTCCGGCGGGCAGGTGGACGCGCAGGTAGCAGAGAAGACGCTGCAGGCGTTGCAGGAAGGCTATTCACGGCTAACCCATATCCATCTGGATGGCGACCTCGCTGTCGGCAGTTGCGGCGCGACGCTTGAGGTCTTTATCGAGGTGCTACACCCGGAACCGCGCTTGATTATTGCCGGGGCCGGCTACGTGGCCCAGGCCCTGGCCCGGCTGGCCTCCCAGCTTGATTTTCGCATTATAGTGGTCGATGATCGCCGCGACCTCGCCGACCCGCAGGCGTTTGGCGACCACGTGCAGCTTACCTTTGGCGATATCCCGGAGACGCTGCGCGCCCTGGAGCCGGACGAGGCGAGCTGGGTCGTCATCGTCACGCGCGGCCACCACCTCGATAAGGACGCGCTCAAGGCGGTGCTGGAGTCGAACGCGCACTACGTGGGTATGATCGGCAGCCCCGGCAAGGTCAAAAAGATTTTCCGTGATCTCTACAACGAGGGCATCCCCCGCGAGCGGCTGGCGCAGGTTCACTCGCCCATCGGCCTCGACCTCGGCGCGGAGACCCCGGACGAGATCGCTCTGAGCATCGCCGCCGAGATGCTTATGCTGCGCAAAAACGGCACCGGCGCCCCTCTCAAGGATCTGCGCCGCCTGCTGGACGAGGCGCTGCCGGTTGAGGAAGCGATTGAAGAAACGGTCGAACAAACTGTATCATAAAAATCTCCGGGACAGGTCATCCTGAACGCAGCGAAGGATCTGAGGCAAGGGACTGGCGCTCTGGCCCCTAGAGATCCTTCGCTGCGCCCAGGATGACCTGTCCCGCTCAAAGCCGTGCGGTCTCCATGCGCGCCAAGCAGCCAGAGATCCTTCGCTACGCTCAGGATGATATGTCCGCCGGTGTACCATCTTGAAAACCTGGCCCGGAAGAATGATAATAGTTAATGCGGCCCGGTGAAAGGTGCGCGCGGGCCAGGGATGAACAGGAAGGATACTCCATTTTGAGGCAAAATACCGGCGGTATCAGATACTCATTTATGTTGTTCAGCATCTTCAGCAGTCTTCTCCTGCTCGCCGCCTGCTCGTCATCACCTTCACCCTCTTCATCGCCTACGGTCGTTGCTTCGACGGCGGCTACGGTGGTGGCTACCTTGCCGCCTACCAGTACGCCGACACTAACGCCGGGGCCTGCGCCGACGCGCTACACGGCGCGGACGCTCTTACAGGGCGGCTACCGGCCCGATGACCTGGCTTTCGATACGCAGGGGCGTTTATTGTTCAGCGATTTCTACAACGACACGATCAGTCGACTGAATGCGGATGGCTCGGTGACGACGTTGCTGAGGGGCATTAACGGGCCGGAAGGCATGGTCGTGTTACAGGATGGCACGCTGATCGTAGCGGAGCAGCGGACGAACCGCATCCTCTCCTTCGCCCCCGGCTCGCATACGCCGACGCTGCTGCGCCAGTTGCCCGGCACGCCGAGCGCAGCTCACTGCAAAGACGGCGTGGACGGCATCGCCTTTGACCCGACAACTAACACAGTGATTGTGCCAGACAGCCCCAACGGCAATGTCTATCGCCTGAGCCTGGACGGCAAAACGTTGACTCTGCTGGCATCCGGCATCGTGCGTCCGGTCGGGGCCTACGTCGACGCGCAGGGAACCATCTATGTTGCTGACGAGTGCGGCGGGGCCGTCTGGACGATTGCGCCCGGCGGCAAGACGGCGCGCATCGGCGGCTTCGGTATGCCCGATGACGTGGCGCTCGACGGACACGGCAACCTGCTGCTGATCGACCTGCAGCCATCCATTCACGCCCTCATCCGCGTGAATCTGGCAACGGGGAAACGCCAGACACTGGCCAGCGCGGGCTACATCGAGCCGCAGGGGCTGGTTATCGATGCGCAGGGCAATATTTTTGTATCGGACGATTACGCAGACAAGATTGTGGAGTACGAACCGGCATGAACAAACTCTTACCCATGAGCGAGGCTATTGCTCGCTACGTTCCCGATGGCGCCTCGGTCGCGCTGGGGCTGGCGCTGGAGCCACTCATCCCCTTCGCCGCCGGGCATGAGATCATACGCCAGCAGCGGCGCAACCTGACGCTGATCGGCCCGATTTCCGATATCCTCTTCGATCAATTGATCGGCGCGGGCTGTGTGGAGAAAGTCAAAGCAGCCTGGGTGGGCAACGTGAGCGAGGGGCTGGGCCACTGCTATCGCCGCGCCACGGAGAAGGCCATTCCGCGCGCCATCACCACCGAAGATCACAGCAACTTCTCGATTGCGCTGGCGTTGCTGGCCGCCGGCCTCGGCTCGCCCTATATCCCCACACGTACCTTGCTCGGCAGCGATATCATCCGCAAAAACCCCACTTTCCGGCAGGAAACCTCGCCCGTCGATGGCGCGCCGCTGCTGCTCGTTCCCGCCGTCAGACCGGACGTGACCATCATACACGCGCAACGCAGCGATGAGGAAGGCAATGCGCACCTGTGGGGCAACGTGGGCATCTGCGAAGAGGCTTTCCTGGCCGCGCGCGACGTGATTCTGGTGGCGGAGGAGATCGTGCCGCACGAGGTGATCGTGAGCGACCCCAACCGCGTCCTGGGGCCATCGTTCAAGGTGCGCGCCGTCGTCCACGAACCCTGGGGCGCGCACCCTTCCACCGTGCAGGGCTACCATGGGCGCGACCACGCCTTCTACCACGAATATCACCAGCGCACGCGCACCCTCGAAGGCTTCCAGCAATGGCTCGACGAATGGGTCTTGCAGCTACCCACCCGCGCCGATTACGTCGCCAAACTTGGTGAGGAGCGCACCAATCGCCTGCGCGTCAAAGAACATCGCTACGCCGCACCGGTGGATTACGGCTATTAACGGGGTTTTCAGGGGCTGCAGCCCCTGAACGGGGTCTGGGGTGTCCCCAGATTTTCCCCTTTACCCAAAAACTGAGGGAAAGATAATCATGGAATATACCGCGAAAGAATTGATGGTTGTCTGCGCCGCCAGGCAGATACGGGATGGAGAAAACGTCTTTGTCGGCATGCGCCTGCCGCTCATCGCCTTCGCGCTGGCGAAGCGTACCCACGCACCCAACGCCATTGGCCTCTTCGAGGTGGGCATCATGCGCGACACGCCCGCCGCCGAGCTACTCTACACGATGGGCGACCCCGCCAATATCAGCGGTGCGCTCTGGGCCACGCGCATGGTCAACCTGATGGGCCTGATGGCGGCGGGCGAGGTCAACCTGGGCTTCATCGGCGGCGCGGAAGTGGACCGCTACGGCAACCTGAACACCTCGCTCATCGGCGACTGGCAGCGTCCTTCCGTGCGCCTCCCTGGCAGTGGCGGCGGCGCGGACATCGCCTCGCTCTCGCACCGGCTCGCCATCATCATGCAGCACGACCGGCACCGTCTGCGCGAGCGCGTCGATTTCGTCACCAGCCCCGGCTACGGCTACCCCGACGAACATGGCCTGGCTGGCACCGCCTGGCGCGAGCGCGTCGGCCTGCCCAGGGGCGGCCCCTCCGCCCTCATCACCACCCTGGCCCTCTTCACCTTCGACCCCGAAACCGGCGAGGCCCTGCTGCAATCCTACCATCCAGGCACCACCATCGAGCAGGTGCAGGAACAAACTGGCTGGCCCCTCCGCCTCGCCCCCGACTGCGCCGAAACCGTGCCTCCCAGCGAAGAGGAGTTGAAGGTGATTCGGGAGTCTGATCCAGAGGGTGTGTGGACGAGGTGAGGGCTGCGCAGCAGGATCGGCAAAGAGGGGTGGTCTCGTACTGTAGGGACAGGGGGTGGAGCGGTAGGGACGCGGGGGCCTTGTGCCTGTCCGCCCAGCAAGCCTCCCCGTTCTCTTCTCCTTGCAGATAGAGGAATTCGGTGGCGAGGCGGACAGGCACAAGGCCCCCACCCATCCCCTCAACCGCCCCCTGTCCCTACAGCACACCGGCACGCCCCTTCCCAATCTTGTTTGTTCCCATTCATCATGCTAAGCCAGTTTTGCCAGCGCCTGATAAAACGCCTGCACATTTGCCCGCTCAGGTAGGCCCGCGACCTGGGCATCGCCAAGTTCGACAATCATCCATTCGCCACTGCGCAGACGGGCAATATCCATCGTGAAAAAGCGGCTTTGCACCTGCTGCGCCACGTTCTGGAACAGGTCTGTGGGTGCTTGCAGGCCGCTGTAGTCGCCCTCTTCCCAGTATGGAGTGGAGAGAATAAGTTTGCCATCCAGAAAAAACTGGCGAAACTCTCTAATGAGGGGCATGCCACTTTTAGAGTGCTGCGTCAATGGTTCAAACTCGACGAATTCGCGAAAGACCAGTCCCTCGTTTAGATCCTCGCCCTGCAATTCCAGAAAGCGATTCACCACGCGCTCCACCACCTGTCGATCGGCAGCAGACGGAATATAACATGCCTCCGACCACTCGTGCTTCCTCGATTTCACGAAATCTTTGACGATAACGGGCTTCCCGTCAAAGGGATACAGCGCCTGCATGACAGCATTCATGTCGACCGGTTTGCCCGGTTCAAGTTGCAGCCAGGTAGAACGAGGAGTATAGCCTTCGATGACAGGATATGACTCCGGCAGGTAATGGCAGTGGCGATAGGCAGTGGGAGTGTTCAGCAAAGAAATGCCCTTGTTTGCCAACGCCTCGTAGAGCCGTGCATAGGCTTCGGGCCTGAGCATCCATCCCCGGTACACTGCCACCTCACCCTGCGCGGATGGCTCAACCCTGCGTATTGCGCGTTCCGCTCTTTTCCCCTCCACCAGAGCCTCAAAGCTGATGAGGGAGTACGATAAATTGGCCTCCTGAGCCGCAGCTACCTCAGATTCATACATGTAATCGGGGCGAGTAATATTGAAAGGGTCGGCACAAAAGATGATTCGCATAACACAATATCCATAAGATAAGCACAAACTTCCATTCACCCGCTATCGTATCAGCAGCAGCGAGGCGGCGTCAAGCCTGCATTAACCAGCCCACTTTATTTCTGATAAACCCCGATCAAGTGTACCCGTGCCACGTTGAGCCATTTGAGGTTGAGCAGGCGCTCGATGGCGCAGGCGAGGGCGTAGAGCGGGGCATTGAAGCTGATGTAGGTCGGATCTCCGTTCAGAATGAGCTGCGCCTTCTTGAAGCCGAGCGGCAGCAGGGTACGGTCGACTTTGCGTGGGGAGTTGACTTTGTAGCGAACCGGGTAGGTGTCGTGCTCCTGGCGGTTGTAGAGGCGGCGCGTGAAAAAGTTGTGGAAGCAGTTGGGAATCAGGCGGATGATCCAGACGTTGTAGTTCCAGGTATTGGGCGTGAGGAAAATCACGCGGCCACCCGGCTTGAGCACGCGGTACATCTCACGAAACGCCTGTTCTGGCCGCTCAAGGTGTTCCAGCACCCAGGCGGAGACGACGAGATCAAAAAAATTATCGGGAAATGGCAGCACCTCGGCGGAGCCAACAACGGTGTTGCGCAGGATCGTATTTTTCGCCAGCGCCTGCGCGTCCGGGTCGACGCCATAGGTGTGCGGCGTTTTGCTATAGACCGGGGCCAGAAAATCGCCGTGCCCGCAGCCGATATCGAGAACGTAGGTATCCGCCTCCACGTACCGGTCAATGACTTCACAATAGAGCGCGAGGCTGTCCTTCCAGTGATGAGAGCGCCGGTATTGCTGCCGGTAGAACTCCTGCCGGCTCAAAGGGCGGTCCGGTGCAACCGTTACGCCTGTTGCCGGTATTGCTGGCGTCACCGGCGCGAGCAGCGGTGCCGGGGTTGCCGGTGGTGGCGCTGTTGCGGTTGTCGCCTTTGTCGTCGAGAGAATTGCATATTCCGCTGCCTCTTGCATAGCTGCTCCCTTCCTTACCTGGTTTATCCTCCCTACAGCTTCCGCAGTATCCTTACTTGCTCACATATGCCTCTACCGAATGATACTCTTTCCTATTTAAACGATTGGTTATATTTTTGTTGAGAAATTGCGATAAATTCCTTCTTATGGTTAAGTTCTATCAACCTCATGCTCTTAGGAACATGTCATGCTGAGCGGCAGCGAAGCATCTATGAAGGCCAGGGCGGAGGCGGAGGCCAGCTCCGCCCCTACTAACTACGGGGCGGAGGCGTCCGTCGGTTAGTAGGGGCGGAGCTGGCCTCCGCCCTGGCTCGTTTCGGCAAGGCGGCAGGTGATATACTAAGAAGTGCATGGGAAAGACGATTTCTATTTCTGTTCACGAGGAGCATTGAGTATGGCGAATTACCAGTACATTTTGACGGAGCGGGATGGCAATGTGGGCATCGTGACGCTGAACCGCCCGAAGGAATTGAACGCGCTCAATTTCCAGCTTGTTAATGAGCTGGCCGACGCGCTGACGGAGTTTGATCGCGATAGCGAGATTCGCTGCATGGTGATTACGGGCGCGGGCGATAGAGCGTTTGCCGCCGGGGCCGATATCAAGGAGATGTCGGATAAGTCGCCGATTGATATGATGTTGAGCGGCTTTGAGGCGTGGCAGCGCATCAAGCAGATTCGCAAGCCGTTGATCGCGGCGGTCGGCGGCTACGCGCTGGGCGGGGGCTGCGAACTGGCGATGAACTGCGATATGATCGTGGCCTCGGAGAATGCGCGCTTCGGGCAGCCGGAGATTCTGCTGGGTGTTATTCCCGGCGCGGGCGGCACACAGCGCCTGACGCGCACCGTCGGCAAATATCTGGCGATGGAGATGGTGCTAACGGGCAAGCAGTTCACGGCGGAGCAGATGGCGGCACACGGGCTGGTCAACCAGGTCGTGCCAAAGGGCGAACACCTGACTGCCGCGATTAAGCTGGCGAAAGAGGTGGCGGAACGCGCCCCCATCGCCGCGCAACTGGCGAAGGAAGCCGTGCTGGCCGCCTTTGAGACGCCGCTGGAAGAGGGGCTGGCGCTGGAACGCAAGAACTTCTTCCTGCTCTTCGCCACCGAGGATATGCGCGAAGGCATGCAGGCGTTTATCGAGAAACGGAAAGCGAACTTCCAGGGCAGATAAGACAGGGAGAGAGAACATGGAAGAGGCGGTAATCATCTCAGCAGTGCGCACGCCTATCGGGCGCTACGGCGGCGGCCTCAAGGATGTGCGCCCGGACGACCTCGCCGCCCTCGCCATCGCTGAGGCAGTACGGCGAGCGGGGATTGACGCGGAGAGCGTGGAAGATGTTCTACTTGGCTGCGCCAACCAGGCCGGTGAGGATAACCGGAATGTCGCGCGCATGTCCCTGCTGCTGGCGGGATTGCCCACCCATGTGGCCGGGCAGACGGTCAACCGGCTCTGCGGCTCCGGTCTGCAGGCGGTAAACAGCGCGGCGCAGGCGATCCAGACCGGCGCGGGCGATACCTTCGTCGCGGGCGGCGTCGAGAGCATGACGCGCGCGCCTTTCGTCATGGGCAAGGCGGAGACGGCCTTCAGCCGCAGCGCCAGCATCTACGACACCACCATCGGCTGGCGTTTCGTCAACCCGCGCCTCTCGGCCATGCACTATCCCTACAGCATGGGCGAGACGGCGGAGAACGTGGCCGAGAAGTACGGCGTGAGCCGCGAGGATCAGGACGCCTTCGCCCTGCGCAGTCACCGACGAGCGGTCGCGGCGCAGCGAGATGGGCGTTTCGCCGAAGAGATCGTGCCGGTCTCCATCCCGCAGAAGAAGGGCGAACCTGTCGTCGTCAGCATGGATGAGCAGCCACGCCCCGACACCTCGCTGGCGGCGCTGGCGAAGCTCAAACCGGCCTTCCGCAAGGACGGAACGGTGACGGCAGGCAACTCGTCGGGCATCAACGACGGGGCAGCCGCGCTGGTGCTGATGGCGGGCAGTCGTGCCAGAGAACTCGGCTTGCAGCCGCGAGCGCGTATCATCGCCACAGCAGTCGCGGGCGTCGACCCCGCCTACATGGGGCTGGGGCCAATTCCGGCCACGCGCAAAGCCCTGCAGCGCGCCGGGCTGAGCATCCGGGACATGGACCTGATTGAACTGAACGAGGCGTTCGCGGCGCAGTCGCTGCAATGCGCGCGCGAACTGGAGATCGACGAGGAGAAGCTGAACGTCAACGGCGGGGCTATCGCTCTCGGCCACCCGCTCGGCTGCAGCGGCGCGCGCATCCTCACCACGCTCCTGCATGAGCTTGAGCGCCGCGACGGACGCTATGGCCTCGCCACCATGTGCATCGGCGTCGGCCAGGGCATCGCCACCATCATCGAACGCATTGCTTGATGAACTTTGAGAAAATCATGCGGACGTACCATCCCGTAGGCGCCGATTGATCGCGCGCACCGCCGATTCATCGGCCTGTGGAGCCACGCGAGCCGATGAATCGGCGGTGCGCGCGATCAATCGGCGCCTACAGAGTGGTTTCATTGTCGGATTATTTGTCATAGTTCATGATGTAACTGCATTTGCGCCAGAATTTTTACTCCTGTACAATCGCGCCGTTCATGGCGGACTGGTAGGCTTCCCAGAGCCTGGGCACGGTGTTGTAATCCTTCATCTCCGAGGGGAGAATCCAGCGCATCTGCACCGCTTCCCAGTCGGTGTGGATCTCTTCGGGTTTGTAGACCTCAAAGATGAAGGGGTGAACTAGAAATTCGCGACCGAGGGCTGGATCGGGCTGCGAGACAACCTCACCGCGCCGCAGCATGCGGACCTGGTCGGGCAGCAGGCCCGTCTCCTCGCGAATCTCCGTATATGCCTGCGCATCGGGTGAGATGCCCGGCTCGATAAAACCGCTGATCCCCCCCCATTGCCCCTGGTAGCTGCCCACGCGCGGGCTGCGCTGCACCAGCAAAACGCGCGGCTCCGGCCCATCGAAACGCATGAGGAAGCTGGTCACAACCGGCGTTGGACGCAGCGCCGATGTTCCCTCTTGCTGAGTTTGCTTTTCCATTACTTTTGCTCCTATTATTCAAAGCGGTACTGTTGGGTGACAAACGGTACCGCACAAACGTTATCAGTTTGTCAACGTTTTTCAATCTATATCGTGTTCTGTTAGAAATGCAACTATCCCGGAGGAGCAATTTCTAATGCAAGTACGAAGCATCTTCCCTTTTATACAGGATGCTCCGCAAAAGCTGGTGTCTCCAGATGCAGCGCGGAGAGAAAGCGGAGCAACTCCTGTACGCTCGCATGGTGTACTGCCCCCCTGGTTTGCCTCGTGGTGGCGAGCCACGCTGGCCGTCCTGCCGCTGTTTATCGTCACGCGCATTGTGTTCGTTCTGCTGACGTATTTCGGCGTGATTCTCTTTAACGTGCGTAATTACTCGATGCGCGCGCTGGATTTCCAGATGCTGCTGGATGCCTGGGCGCGCTGGGATGCCATACGCTTCACCACGATTGCCACCAGAGGCTACCTGAATCTGCCATACACGGCATTTTTCCCGTTGTACCCCTGGCTCACGCACATTGTCAGTATATCACTTCATACCGACGCGCTCGCAACCGGCATGGTTATCTCTAACCTGGCCTTTCTCGGCGCGCTGGTCGCCCTTTACCGGCTGACGGAGACAGAATTTAGCGGCGCGGTGGCGCGAAAAGCTGTCCTCTATCTTGCCATCTTCCCCACCGCGCTGTTTTTCTTCGCCGCGTATAACGAGTCGCTGTTCATTCTCTTCACGCTGCTCTGTTTTTACGCCTTGCGGCGCGGTCACTGGTGGCTGGCGGGCCTGTGCGGTGGGCTGGCAACGCTGACGCGCTCCACCGGCCTGCTACTCGTCGTTCCTTTCCTCTACGAGTTCGCACGCCAGACTTCTCCAGTATTGCGCAGCGCGTGGAACGACCGGCGATACCTGGCCGCGCTTAAGCCGCTACTCGGCCTGCCCGCGTTGCTGCTTATCCCGCTCGGCCTGGGCATCTACGCCGATTACCTCAAGCAGACCTATCACAATCCGCTGGCCTTTGAGAGCGCGCAGGCCTACTGGCGCTACGGCTTCAACGCCCCCTGGGCAGGCACCGTGCAGCAGCTTCACAACATCTTCACGATGCCCCCCTATACCTTTTTCACGGCACACGACATCATCGATGTGACAGCGTTGCTTTTCGCGCTCGTGCTGCTCACCCTCTGCTTTGTCGGGCCTGCGCGCTTCTCCGCATCGCAGTGGAGCATGCCGTTGTTCTGCCTGCTGGCGCTGCTGCTGCCCCTGTTCTTTCCCGGTCACGGCTACGACCCGTTACAGTCAACACAGCGGTTTGTGCTGGAAGCGTTTGCCGCCTTCATCGTGCTGGCGCGTTTCGGGCGTCGCTATGGCTGGATCGACCGCTGGTACGTGACGCTGGCGCTGCCGATGCTGGCCTTTTTCACCCTTCAGTTTCTGCTCGGCTACTGGACGGTGTGAGCAGATTCCACGCGCTTCTCTTTTTGCCCGGACAATGCTATAGTAACAGCATGAATATTACAGCAATTGAGCCACAGGTGAAGAATCGTGAGCGCGTGAATATCTTCGCGGACGGGAAATTTCTGCTGGGGGTGAGCGAGCTGGTCGTCATGCAGATGGGGCTGGAAGTCGGCCAGGAGCTTTCCCCCGCGCAACTGGCGCGCTTGCAACGCGAGGAGGCGCTACAGCAGGCGATTGACCGTTCGTACAATTACCTCTCGTACCGTCCGCGCAGCCGCGAAGAGGTGCGCCGCTACCTGCAGCGCAAGCAGACGCCGCCCGACATCATCGAGGAGGCGCTGGCCCGGCTCGACTCGCTCAATCTGGTCGACGACCGCGCCTTTGCCTCGTTCTGGGTAGAGTCGCGCGAGCAATTCAGCCCGCGCGGGGCGCGCGCGCTCAAAAACGAACTGCGCCTCAAAGGCGTGGAGCGCGAGGTGGTGGACGAACTGGTTGACGCGGAGAAGGACGAGGAACGGGCGTTGAGCGCGGGTCGCAAAAAGGCGCTTTCGCTGCTGCGCATCCCCGGCATGGATTACGCTACCTTCCGCACGCGCCTCGGCTCCTTCTTGCAGCGGCGCGGCTTCGGCTACGCTGTCTCACTCCACAGCGTGCGCGCCCTGTGGGAAGAATTACGCCATGAAGATTCGTAAGGCAGCCCTAGCCGCCATCGGTCTCCGTTGGCGTGGCTGTCGGTTCGGTCTGCGTGGGTGAAGGCGTCAGGCTCTCAGGCGTGACGGCGGGTGTCGGCACCGAGGGCAGTGAGGCCGAGGGCAGATGGACGGGGTTGATGGGAATGATCTTGATCTGCGACGCGCTGAAGGGCAGGGTGTTGCCGCCACCGAGCGTGAAGTGGATGGTGATTGATTGCGGGTCGATCCCCGGCTGTTTCGCCAGGTAGGCCCGCGCCTGCTGGAGCGTCATGCCCTTGAGGTGATTCGGCAAAGACTGCAACAGGGAAGCCGGGAACTGGTATTCGGCAACGCCAGCCGCCGCGATGCGCATGGTGACAATGCCCTGGCTATCCACTCCCTCGATAACGGGCTGGCCGATCTGCACGGTCGCGCCCATCAGGACATAGCCCACGCCCAGTTTGTGTGTGTCCTGCGCCAGTAAAAGCTGGGCCAGCTTCTGTGCCTGTGTCCCGCTGACGTACTCCACACTGCCCTGCTCGGTGAGCGTAACTGTGACCGTCTTGCTCGGCGTCCCCACGTCCGGGTTGTTACTCTGTGAAAGATCGGCGAAATGCTTGCTGCCAACCGCAGTGACCTGCATTGCCTGAATCTGCCGGTCGAGGTCTGTTGAAAGTTGCGCAATGAGCGTCTGCCTCAACTGGTCGGTCAGATTTGCTACATCGGTAAAGGATACGACCTGCTTGCAGACGATGCCCAGGAAGCTACATTGCTCGCCTGTTGTCTGCCCGCTCAGCGACCCTGTTTTGCTTTCTATCTTGCCATCGGCCGGAATTGATCTGGTAGCCACATTGATGCCGGTCTGCGAGGGCCGCGCCGTGATGGTATAGACTTCGCGCAATACGTGTACCTGCGGGCTGATGTTGACATTGGCCGAGGCGACCAGCGGAAATTCCATGAAGAGCAGGCCCGCCATAATCAGCAAGACGAAGATGATGAGAACCGAAATGATGGCGAAAAGCGGGCTTTTGCGCTTCCTGTTGCGCGCGGGCGGTCTGGCGGGTGGAGCAATCTGCGCGCTGCTGGCGGCGACCGCCGGGACGAGCCTGTTCTGGTCGGGAGCCATGCTGTTGAAATGGGCAAAATCGACGGTGGGGGCTGCGAAATCGGCCTCGTCCAGCAGGCCAATCTTGCCTGCCTGGGTCTGTGGCGGCGAGACAGGCCACTGCGCTACCTGCCCGGTCTGCCCCATCTGCCCGGTCTGTCCGGCTGGATTCGCTGCCTGTTCTGCCGAAGCTTCCAGGGCGCGCGTTTCGGGTCGCTGACTGCCGCTGAGGTTTGAAGTCTGCGCCGGGCGGATGAGCGCGTGACATGCCAGCTCAAACCCTTGCAGCAGCTCAGCCGCGCTGGCATAGCGATCATCGGGGTCGGGGGCCATGCATCGCCGGATAACGGCTTCCATCGGCGCGAGCAGGGGAACGCGCGCCTCCCCCAGCGGTAGCTGCCCGGTGAGCATCTGGTAGAGAATCACGCCGAGCGAGTAGATGTCGTTGGCAGGGGCGGCGATGCCGTTGAGCCGTTCAGGAGCCATGTAGGCCAGCGTTCCCATCTCGTGTCCCGCCGTTGTCAGAGGCGGGCTGGCGGCGGCGCCGCTTCTCTTCGCAATGCCAAAGTCGATGAGGCGCACATAGATCTCACCGTTCTCATCGTCACTATCGAGCAGGACATTGCTCGGTTTAAGGTCACGGTGGACGATGCCCCGGCGGTGGATGTACGCGACTGCCCGTACCAGAGGGATAAAGAGCTGGCGCACCTCGCTCAGAGAAAGCGGGCCGCTCTGCAGGCGCCGGGCCAGCGTGCCGCCTTTGATATACGGCGTGACCAGAAAGAGCAGTCCATCCTCTTCGCCACAATCGAAAAGAGGGAGAATGTGTTCGTGCTTGAGCTGCGAGCTGACTTCCGCCTCACGGGAGAAACGCGCGCGCGCCACCAGATCGTTGGCCAGGTCGGGGCGAATAATCTTGATCGCGACCTCACGCTTGAAAGCAGGGGTATCCTGGTAGGCGCGGTAGACTTCGCCCATACCGCCGGTGTCGATACGCTCCATCAGGTAGTAGTTGCCGAAGCGTCTGCCTGCCTCGTGCTGTTTCGGATTTATCAAGCCTTTTTGCTCTTTCATCGCTTATCCGCCAGAAATCTTACACGCTTTATCGCACGCATGCTATTCATATAGACGTTCAAACGCTTATAAAGTTCAAAAACTACGCCGACAGAAGGTCTGTCACCGGATGGAACGCATACGATCTCCCTGTGTACCAGGAGAACAGTATAGCACGTTGAAACGCTGTGATGCAATGAGCTACATCACAACATTTCAATATTCCCGTGCGGGGTCTATGTTCTGCCATTACGAAGAACGAGCGACCACTTGCGGTTCGCGCGACTGCGCCGCCTGCTCTGCTGTGGCCGGAGATGAAGGGGGAGTCGTTGCCTTCAGGCGACCGGTCATGTAGAGGAAAAACCCGAAGAAGAGGATAGCTTCAGCGATGTTGAGTATTTCCGTGAAAGGCAGGGTGGTAAAGCCCAGGTTGAGGTTCCAGCGCGAGAGCGTGGGGCCGACCGGGGCGGGCATCAAGACGAGCGTGGCGGAGCCGTTCCAGATAGCGTGCTGCAAGACGGCATACAGCCAGCAGCCGAAGGCTTTGAGGAAGCGTTTCTCTTTTGTCTGCGTCAGGTAGTACCAGCCGAGGGCTACCATACCCGCGCCAAAGCCATGCAAAAGGCCGGTGCCGGTGCGTTCCAGCGCGACATCGACCCAGCTATGATAGCCGCTGCCAATGTAGCCGACGGTCTCGATCAGATCAAAGCCGATTCCGGCAGCCATACCCATTATGAAGGCTTCAGCCGCGCCGCGCACGCGCCCGATGTAGAGGGCGACGGCCAGCGGCTTGACGGTCTCCTCGACCAGCGGCGCGATGACCGCCGCGACAATGACGAGCAAGCTATAGATGGCCGGGTTTTGCTGGCAGGCGGGCAGGTCTGGCTGGTTGATGCACTGCGCCAGGCTGGTGGCATTTGCTCCGCGCACCAGCAGGATCGTCAGCCCCAGTTCCAGCGCCAGGGCCAGGCCGATACTGAGCGTGGCCCCGCTGACCAGTGAGATGGTAAAACGCCGCCACGTTGTGGGCCAGCGGGCCAGCGCATCCTTCACGCGCGCGCGCATCCTGCGGTCGGCAATGGCCAGCAGGGCCAGCGCGGGGAAGATGGCGGCCAGAAAGATGAGCAGGGCCGTCAACGGCGCGTGGGCGACGGCCTGTTTGTTCGCCTTCAGCGCGAAGCCAATGGCAAGCACGCCGATGTAGAGAACGGCGAAAATCCAGAACATCGGCAGGGCAAAAGGAGCGGATGGCTTGCGCATCAGAGCGCGAATGCTCTGGTAAAGGACGAAGCCGCCGCCGATGAGGCCCGCGCAGGTAAAGGCGATCAGCGTCAGCGTGCCGCTGAAAGCCTGATCGGGCGGGATCTGGTTGCGCGTGGGAAGAACGATCACCAGCACGGCCAGAGCAGCGCAGGCCAGCCCGGCCAGAATGGCGAGACAGGATGCAACCAGGGCGACGATCGACATAGCGAACTGGTAGCCGTCGCGTTGTGGTTTCTGATAGGGCGGTGGCCCATAGAACTGGCCCGGCCCCGGCTGCCAGTAGGGATACGGATACTGCCCCCTGCTGTGGCCGGGATGAGGCGGGTACGGCCCATAACCCGGATAGGGTGGCGCTGGATAGGGTGGATAGGCTGGGTAGGATGGCTGCGCCTGAGCGCCTGCATAGCTGTGATAGCTGTGATAGCCAGGGTATGGCGGATAGGCAGAATAGGGCTGCGCACCCGCCGCATTGGGCGCGCCCTGTTGCGGTTGCCGGTAGGGCGGGCGCGGGCCAGTCGGCACGGACGGCGGGTTGTAGGCAGGCGGGTAGAGCGGCGCGACCGGCGGAAACGCGGGCAGCGGGCTGGTCACATGCTCGCGATGCGTAAATTGAGCGTAGGTATTGCTCTCGTTCTGCGCATCGCTGCCACCGGCGCCGCCGCTCGCATTGCCCTGAGCAGGCCAGGCGGACGCGGAAGAAGGCTTTGACACGGCAGGATAGGGCTGTGTCTCTTCGTGAGCTATCTGCCAGGGTCCCCACCGCTCGGAGGTGGAAGCGTTGTTTTGAGCCTTTCCGGGCGCGTTCGCATCCGGGCCAGCACTGGCGCCGGACTTCGGATTCGGGCCGCTATTCGCGTCGGGCCGTTCAGGCGATGGCCCCCTGTATTGTGAACTCACGATTTACCTTCTTTATCACGAAATCATCATTGCACATCTATAGCAGATACGTTCCAGCGCCGGGGCGGGTTTTATGTGCGGCCCGGCGACCGGTGAGGTTTCCCCCGCTATTCTATACCAGAAACAGAGGAAGACGCAATGATGAATTTCACAAAAAGCTATTACCTGTCCATCAGCGTCACCTCGATGGCCTCAGGACCGAGAATGGAGGCGAGCCGCTGGTGCAGTTCGGGACAGTAGTGCAGCGTGTTGTCGGCAGGGGTCAGCACGACCTGCCACTCGTGGTTGACCACCAGCAGGTCGTAGCGGTCGCGGCCCGGTTTGTCGCGGATGCTGTTATACACGTCCATCACGCGAATTTTATCGTTGGAGATGGAAAGTTCATCCTCGCCGCTCAACTGGATGGTCAGCCAGAGATGATATTGTTTGCGGTCTATCTCCTCTTCCACGCCGGTAAATGCCTCGGCTTTGTTACAGAGAATAGTCGGCTCGTCGTTGCGCATCTGCACTTCGCCCTCGACGATCACCACTGTATCCTCGACCCACAGTTCGCTGGTTTGTTCGTAGAGTTTCGGGAAGACGGTGACGCTGATAGAGCCGTACATGTCTTCCAGCCGGACGATGCACATGGGGTCGCCTTTCTTCGTGATGATGCGCCGTGCCTCCGTAATGATGCCGCCCAGCGTGACCTTTTGCCGCTCGGATTCTTCGCCGATCATGCCCGTGTTGTGCTTCACGCGGTCTTTGAGCGCGTCGACCAGGTAGGCCAGCGGGTGTCTGGTGATATAGAAGCCGAGCAGTTCTTTCTCCCAGGTCAGCAACTGCTTGCGCGAAATCTCCTCGACCTTTGTATCGAGTTTAAATTCAAAGGCGTTATCCACCTCGGTCACATCGCCGAAGAGGCTCATCATGCCGCGCTCCTTCGCGCTGCGCTCGTTCTTGCCGAACTGGATGGCGCGGTCCAGCGAGGCGAGCAACTGGTGGCGTTTGCCCAGCGAATCCATTGCCCCCGCCTTGATCAGCGTCTCGATGGCGCCCTTGCCGACCTGACGCGAATCGACGCGCGTGCAGAAATCAGCCAGCGACTTGAAGGGGCCGCCTTCCTGGCGGGCGCGCACGATCTCGGCAATCGGGCCTTCGCCGATGCCCTTGATGGCGAGCAGGCCGAAGCGCACGCCCCCGTTTTCGACGGTGAAGCCGCGATCGCTGCAATTGACATCCGGCCCCAGCACCTCGACGCCCATACGCTTGCACTCGGCGATGGCATTGGCGATCTTTTTCGCGTCCGAAGCCTCAGTGGTCATCGTCGCCGCCATAAATTCCGCTGTGTAGTTGGCCTTGAGGTAGGCGGTGTAGAAGGCGACGACGGCATAGCTGGCGGCGTGCGCCTTGTTGAAGCCGTAGCCGCCGAATGGTTCGATCAATTTGAACAGTTGCGCCGCCACTTCCTCCTTCACGCCGTTTTTGACGCAGCCCTTGATGAAGTCTTCGCGGTAGCCCTCGATCTCATCCACCTTCTTTTTGCTCAGGGCTTTACGGAACTTGTTGGCCTTGCCCCAGGAGAAATTCGCCAGGCCGACGGTGATGAACAGCACCTGATCCTGGTAGACGATGACGCCGTAGGACTCGTTGAGCCATTCGGCCAGGCGCGGGTCGAGATATTCCACTTTCTTGCGCCCGTGCTTGGCGTCGATGAAGTCGGGAATGCTATCCATCGGGCCGGGGCGGTAGAGGGCGATCATGGCCATCACGTCCTCGACGCAGGTGGGTTTGAGCTGCTTGATGTACTCGGTCATCTTCGCGCCTTCCAGCTGGAAGATGCCGGTCGTCTCGCCGCTTGCCAGCAGGTCGAAGGCTTTTTGCCGCCGCGCGTTCTGCTCGTCATCGCCCAGTACGGGGTCAAGCGGCACCTTTTCCAGCACCACCTCCTCCCCGCGCGACTGCTTGATATACTTGAGCGTATTGTCGAGGATGGTCAGGTTGGAGAGGCCCAGAAAGTCGAATTTGATGAGGCCCAGTTCCTCCAGATGCATCTGCTCGTACTGCGTGATACGCCCTTTACTCGGATCCTTCGGGTCGCGCATCTGTAGCGGCACGAAATGTTCCAGCGGCTCGTTGGCGACAATGACGCCGGCTGCGTGGACGCCGGTGGTGCGCACCGAGCCTTCCAGCTTGAGCGCCTGGTCGATGATCTCGCGCGCCTCCTCGTTGTTGTTATATAGCTCGCTCAGTTCGCGCACAGATTCCAGCGAGCCTTGCAGCGTGACTTTGGGGCCGGTGGGGATCAGGCGCGTGATCTGATCGCCCAGGCTCTGCCGCCCCATGACACGGGCCACGTCTTTGACCGAGGCTTTGGCCGCCATCGTGTTGAACGTGACCATCTGCGCCACGCAATCCTCGCCATATTTGTGCGCCACGTACTCGATCACCTCTTCACGCCGGTCATCGGGGAAGTCCATATCAATATCGGGCATGTCGGCGCGCTCCGGGTTGAAGAAGCGTTCAAAGGGGAGCTGGTAGCGAATGGGGTCGACGTTGGTGATGCCCAGCGTGTAGGCCATCAGGCTACCGGCGGCGGAGCCGCGCGCGGAGCAGCGAATGCCGTGCGAGCGGGCATAGTTGACAAAATCCCATTCGATCAAGAAATAGGGGACGAAGCCTTTCTCCGCGATGAGGTCAATCTCATAATCGAGCTGTCGCTGAATATTCTCGGTTATCTCGCCAAAGCGTTCTTTGACGCCCTCGATGCAGAGCGCGCGCAAGAACTCTTTCTGCGAGCTATAGCCGGGCGGGATATCGTAGTTGGGCAACTGCGCTTTGTAGGCCAGCGGGTCAACGCTGCACTGTTCGGCAATGCGCACGCTGTTGAGCAGGGCTTCGGGCAATTCGGGGAAGAGCAGGGCCATCTCCTGCGGGCTTTTCAGATAGTATTCCTGACTATCGAATTTCATGCGTTTAGGCGTGTCAAGCTGCCTGCCTGTCTGCACACAGAGCAGCACATCGTGCGAGCTGGCATCGTGCGCGTCGACATAGTGCAGGTCGTTGGTGGCGACCAGGGGGATGTGCAGATCTCTGTGCATCTGGTAAAGCATCTGGTTGAGCCGTTCCTGCCGCGTGGGGGCCTCTTCCTCGCTATGGTGTTCCTGTATCTCCAGATAAAAGTTCTGCCCGAAGACCTCCCGGTACCAGCGCGCCGTCTTATACGCCTCTTCCTGTTTCCCGGCCAGCAACATCTTGGGAATCTCGCCGGAGAGACAGGTTGAGGTGACAACCAGCCCCTCGGAATACTGCGCCAGTACCCGTTTATCAATGCGCGGGCGCAGGTGATAGCCCTCGGTATGGGCGATAGTCGTCAGTTTGAGCAGATTATAGTAACCGGTATTGTTCTTTGCCAGCAGCAGCAGATGATGGTAGTCATCGCTATAACGTTTGGAGTGATCCTGCATATCCTCGGTCAGATACGCCTCAATGCCGATGACGGGGTTGATGCCGCCTGCTTTACACGCCTTGTAAAACTCAATCGCGCCATACATTGCCCCGTGATCGGTGATAGCCAGGTGGCTCATGCCATGCGCCTTCGCCTGCTGCACCAGCTTCTTGATGCGGCTAAAGCCATCCAGCAGCGAATATTCGGTATGGACGTGCAGGTGCGCAAAGTCCGTTCCCATAATGTTCCCCTTCGCCCTTCCTTGCGGTTCTTTCTGTGGTACAAATATAGAATATCTGTTCCTGTTCTAAATATCAAGAGATAAATCCACCACTTTTGTAGCGACCCGAATATGGCATACGGCATGCCATGTTTCTTGTTGACGAAAGGTCGTTCCATTTCATACAACGAACGGGGGATGAGAAGAGGGATACAGAGTCAACAAGGTCACCGCAATAGACCAGCCATATCACGAAACGCTCTCAGGCCACCCGTCGCCCTCAGCCCAGCCGCGGCGCGGCTGGGCCGAGGGCCTGGACGGCGGAGTTTTCTGTCTCACCATCCACTCAGTTATGGGCCGTCCAGATATTGCCCGGACCGGCGTAGCTGTTCGCTTCGCCCCAGGCGATCTGCGTGCTGCCACGCTCATCGACGGCCATCTGGAAGTAGTCGCCGTAGGGGAGACCGAAGCCGGATGAGGTGATGTAGGCATAGCCGGGAACGTAGCCAGATACCTGCGTCTCCGCGCCCCAGGACGCGCCTCCGTTGCTGCTGGCGCGATAAAACAGGTTCCACTCGCCCGTGCGCGTATCCATCCAGCCAATACGCACATCGCCGCTGCTCGCGCCGCTAGTAATCGCCGGGAAACAATGCTCGACTCCCTGAGGGGCCAGCGAAACGTCCTGCCGGGCTGAATAGCTCACGCCATGATCGGTCGATTTGACGAAGTAGATGCGCTCTGGCGCGTAATCGGTCTGGTCTGCCGTCGAGTTGTAGAGCAGGTAGACGCTATCATCGCTGCCAATCGCCATCGTCATCTGCGCCCCCAGGAAGGCGAAGCCGCAGTTAGAGCAGGGATAGGGCGCGCCACTCACGCCAATCGGTGTGAGCGTCCACGTCTGGCCGCCGTCGCGCGATTCACTGACAAAGAGGTTGACGGGGCCTTTGGCCTGCCCGTTCTGTGTGTAGCCTGCCCAGGTAAAATAGATATTGCCCTGCGAGTCGATGCCCGCGCCGCCACCGAGCGACCAGCCCTGCTGCGTGCTGCCATCGTTGATGAGATAGTTATTCCAGGTCTTGCCCCCATCATGCGAGACGGCGGCATAAATCTTCTGCACCGCGTTATAGGCTACCGCGATCGTAGAGCCGCGTACAGCCAGTTCATCCTTGTCGGTGGCGCGTTGCAAATTCTCCACAATGGTTGGCCCCGACCACGTCTGCCCGTAGTCGCTCGATTTCATTACCGCTATCGACGATTTGCTATTCTGCAAAAATGAGGCCCAGACCGTCTTGCCATCTACCGGGTCAACGACAATCTGCGAATCGTACTGGCCGCCGACCACCGACTCCGGGTCAATCGGCCTCGGTGCGCTCCACGTTTGCCCGCGATCATTCGAGACCTGCAACAGGACATGCAATCCACATGAGCTACACGAGGTTTGCCCGGAAACATCATAGTGCTTGTACAACACGTAGACATGCCCGTAACGATCAGCCGCCATTGCCGGTTCCCAGTCATCGCCTGCCGGGAAGCCCAGTCGCGTCTGGATCGTAAAATTGCTCGCCGCGTGCGCCTTTGCCGACGAACCGGACGACCATGTCAGGCAGAGAAGCAACAGGAGGCAACAGCCAGCAAATAAGCGAAAACGGGAATGCGCGGATATGGTTACATGAAACATCTTGCCCTCCAGACCTGCAATGAATTCAACAACGAGGTTCAGTACAGAGATTGTATGCTTCTACAGGCGATCAGCGCAAGAGCTAAAAAGAGAGAGCCTGTTCACCCGTCGCCTGAAACGCTGCACCTCTGCTATCCGTGTTCGTGCGTAGGAGTTCTGACACTGCGGGAAACTTCTCGCAGAAGGATATAAACGGGTAAAAGAGGTATATATTATGCAAACAAGAGGACAGATTGAAAGAGGAGCAAGCGAGGCGAAAGCGGCGGCGCGCGGCGCGGCCACCAGCCAGCCGGTTACCTGGCTGGCTCGTCTGGGCTATGCCGCCAGAGGCATTGTCTACCTGGTTATCGGCGGCCTGGCGATCAAGCTGGCGACCGGCTATGGCGGCAAAGTGACCGACCAGCAGGGCGCGCTGCAAGCCATCGGTCAGCAGCCGTTCGGCAAATTCCTGCTCGTCATCGTCGCCATCGGCCTCGTCGGCTACGCGCTGTGGAAGCTGGTCGAGGCATTCTTCGATCCTGACGGAGTAGGCAAGAGCGCGAAGGGCATTGCGGGCCGTATCGGCGATGTGATCGTAGGCCTGACCTACGCCTCACTGGCGCTGGGCGCAATCAGCATCGTCACAGGAGCGAGCAATGGCGGCAAGAGTTCTAATGCCAGCACGCAGGACTGGACGGCGAAGCTCTTACAGCATCCCTTCGGCGTCTTTCTGGTGGTGATTATCGGCCTCATCGTCGTCGCCACCGCCGCCTACCTGCTCTACCGCGCCTACGCCGCCGATTTTCGCAAGCGGCTGAACCTCAGCAGCCTGAGCGCGCAGTGGAGAAAGTGGGCCATCTTCTCCGGCAGATTTGGCTACGCCGCCCTCGGTGTCGTCTACGGCATCATCGGCATCTTCCTGGTGGTCGCGGCAGTCAAAGACAACGCCGGTCAGGCCAAAGGTCTGAGCGGGGCTTTGCAGTTGTTGATTCACCAGCCCTTCGGCCCTGTCCTGCTGGCCGCCGTTGCCCTCGGCCTCATCGCCTACGGCATCTACTCGTTTGTCGAGGCGCGTTACCGTCGCCTGGTGTAAGCGCATCTACTCATTTGAAAATTGCCAGATGTGTCATGCGGAGCGCGCTCGCGCTCCGCATGACACATCAAGGGGCCTTTTTTAGGGCATGACAATGGCACGTTTCCTCTGCGCAAATCGTGCCTGCTTATAGATAGTAGGCGAGAAGAATAGTTTCCTGAGAGAGAAAGGGAGCAGGGGATGCAGGACATCGAGAATATCCAGAAATGGTCTGATATAAAAGGAATGCCGGTCGTCGGCCTGAAGCACGGGGAAAGGCTGGGGACGGTTGCGGATTTCTACTTTGACCCCGCCACATTTTACATCTACGCGCTTATCGTGCAGACAGACCCGTTTACCAGCAAGGTGCTGCACACCGCCGATATCAGTGGGCCTGGCAAGAATGCCATCACCACGCCGGGAGCGAACGAGTTGCAGGATAAAACGCAGGACCCGCGCCTCTCCACGCTGCCGCAGGGCAAAGACCTGCTTTCGCGCAAGATCATGAGCGCCGCAGGCAACGCGGTGGGCAGCGTCGGCCATCTACTCATCGCCACCAACCCGCCCGATGAGTTGCGCATCACAGCGGTCGAACTTACGGGCGGCATTCTTGAACACCTGGGCTTGCAGGCCCCACAATACATCTCCACCCAGGAGATTCACTACGGCACTGATACGCTCATCATTCCCGACGCGGTCGCGCAATCACTGAAACATTAGAGCAGGCGGTCGCTGAAACTCTACTGCATTGCAGTTCGTGTTTGCCTCATAAGAACAGTTTCTTTTGTAATCTGTGAGGTGAATACTATGCATGGAAAACGCGCCTGCCTGATCGTCGATCTGCGTTCAGGCGATAATGTTATCAAAGTACCAGATCTGATTGCCGTCTTGCAGGCGGCAGGCTGGCAGACCGATGTATGCCTGAAGGAATTCAGTGGAGAGACCTTAAAACTGGCCGAGCAGGCCGCGAAGGACGGACATGAGCTGGTAATCGGCTATGGCGGCGACGGCACGCTCAACGCCGTCATCAATGGCGTCATGTACGCCGGGGGCAAGAGCATTGTCGGCGATATCCCCGGCGGCACCTTCAATGAGTGGGCAAGCGAGATCACCATACCGGATGACCCGGTGAAGGCCGCCCTCGCCCTCGTCAACAGCGTTTCCCGCAAGGTCGATCTTGGCTTCTTTGAGGTCGAGGGCCTGACCGTACCCGCCCACGCGGTGCGTAACGGGCAGGGAGCGGCGACGGAGAATGCGGGGAATGAGGAAACGCAAGAGGCAGAAGCAACTGAGGAGATACAGGAAAAGCCAAAGAAGGCGGGCAAGCATCGCCAGTATTTCCTGCTGCATGCGGGGCTGGGTGTCGATGCCGCCATCATGGCACGGATCAATAAGCCGCTCAAATATCATATTGGCAAATTCGCATTCGACATTGCCGGGCTGAAAGAACTGCCACGCCAGCGTCCTTTCCCGGCGGAAATCTGCTCCCTCGACGATAAAGGGAATTCCGAAGTCCTCTGGCAGGGCGAGGTATGGCAACTCCTCGTCAACAACACGCGCCGCTACGCCGGTACTATCGACCTCTCGCCCGATGCCTGCATCGATGACGGCATTCTGGATGTCAGTGTGGTTCCCGCTGGCGGCCCGCTCAAGACGCTACAGGAAGCTCTCTCGTTCCTGGTCCTGCATACGGTAGATCATAACGTGATACAGAACTTTCGCGGCAGAAGTCTCGCCATCAGCGTCCCGGCTTCTATCGAACTGGAACTGGATGGCAGCGTCGTCAAACTCAAGGATTTCCTGCGCAAGAAGGAGCGCAAGGCGCTCGAGCAAGTCGGCGATGCCGATAAGGTGGTGGTTCGTTACCGCTTCGATGCCGTCCCGGCAGCCGTGCGTATGGCTTTTCCCTGTACTTATGATGGTTCCATGTTTGAAAAGCCATCTCACAGAGCGCCATTCGAGCAGGCAGCACAGCAGCGCCAGCAGGTAGAGAAGAAACTTGCGGCCTTACAACAGGCGCAACAAGAACAACAGCAGGCAGGACAGAGCGGGCAAACGCACCCAGCATTCGCCAGCCAGGCCGGAGAACTGCAAAAGCAGGGACGCACCATCACCGTTAGCGGCGTCACCCCTGACCCTCACCGGCCCGGTACCTACATCATCGCAGGCACCTACCAGCGGAAAAATGACGGCAAGATAGAACCTGCCGCCGTCTGCGTCGACGACCACACCCTCGTTCTCAACGCTCAGGGTGAGCAACTCGCGCCCCTGCTGGTCGAAAGCCTGCACGAGGGCGAGCAGATCAGCGTCGAGGGTAAGAAAAGCAAACGCGCCGTCATCGATGCCGATTGCATTCTCATACCGACAAGACAATGACGCTAACTCGCTTCCCCTGCCAGCGCATCCAGCGCGCTGGCAGCCTGTTCGGCATCTTCTGCCCGCCTGAGTATGCCCCTGACCCTGTCTGAAAGGGGCAGGGGAACTTCATAGCCAACGCTATAGCCCCTCCACTGTCGTGACTGCACCAGCGTGGGAACGGCCTTGAGCGGGTTGGGATCATTTGACACGACCCAGAAGCTGTCTCCATACACCAGCACGGGCATTGTACCCTGGCGGACAAGGCGCGAGAGGTGGGTGAAGAGGTGCGCACGACTGCTGCTGGCGATCTGTGCCTGCCAGTCCGGGCGTGTCCAACCCCCTGTCGCCCTGTCCTGTTCGATGATGGCAAGACTCAGTCGGGCAAGCCGTCTGATGGTGCGCGAGACATTGGTGCGCGCCTGCACGTGCCGGTAAATATGGGGCCGGGTATGCAAATGCTCGCCCGCCAGCCAGAGCGTTGTCGCCCAGCGTCTGAGCGCGTCCTGCGAGCGGGGCCAGTAATAGCCCTCCTTCACCTGCACGCGATAGCCGATCTCGCGACAGCATTTGATCTGCGGCGTGCATAACCACTCCCCCTCAGCGCATTTCGGCAGCCATTTGCCATCGAAGACCGACCCGGCAGGCTCAACGCTGACGCGCCAGATACCCGGACGCAGGCCATCGCAAGCCTGCCCGTTGGCGGAATACTGCGCCGCGCCCACACCAAGCTGCACGGTCTTGCATGCCTCTATATACGGGGAGAAATGGGTATATTTATGCAGGTACTTCTGCCGCTCCTCCACCCATGTCAGCAGGCGCATCCACGCTACCTCACCCGCGCTCCCCATCATGGGAAGCTGCGCTCCATCACTGCCGACCGGTGGAGAGAGATGAAGCGGGGCAGGCGGCGCGAGCGTGAGGTCTGCCAGCAACTGGTGAGCCACAAGATCGGGCGCGTCAACAACCGGTCTTGCCAGCGCCTGATCCAGATAGGTGACGGTAGCCAGCAGGCTCATTGGATCGGAGAGCGTCCACTCCCAGCCGCTATGTTCCGGGAAAACGAGGGTCAGTCGCCGCGCCTCTCGCTGGCCGCCCCTCGGCCAGAGCAGCACGGACAGGGGCCGCGCCGGTTCCTGCCTGTCAGGATGCACCACCACAACCCAGTGCGACCCTGCCTGCTCAAACCACGCGCAGGTGAGCGCGCGCGCCATGTTGCTACCGGGCATGACCCAGAGCGTACTCGGCCCGCTCTGCCAGAGTTGCTCCAGAAGCCTGTCTGTGTGGCTGCCTGTAGAAGAAAGCGGGATTGAGCGCGGCACGCGCCTCCCCTGCACCACATCCGCCAGCAGCACCTCGCCCTCCGCCAGCACGCCCACCGTCGCGCTCGCATTCGTACTCGTGACAGCACCCTTCTTATCTCGCTCAATCATGCGCCCACCCGCTCATATTCCATCGTTCTGTGCCATCTGGATAGTTGTTTGGCCGATAAATCGGGGCCTACGGCATGGCCCGGCATAGTTCATTCTGTGCCATACTATATCGCAGCTAGAACAAAATGTCAAAACACCCTGCGATACATTGCCAGCGCCCTGTCAATAAAGCTATCCGTGCTGCCCAGGTAGTGGCATGGGTCGAGTGCATGGTCGATGGCTTCAGGGGTGAGGATGGTCGACACCTGTTCATTTGCCAGCGCGGCCTGGCGCAGGGTGATGCCGGATGCGACGGCGTGGTCGCAGAGGGTTTTGACGAGGTGCTGGGCGGCGGGCCTGCCTGTGTGAGGGGCGAGGGTCATGGAGAGGGATTCGGCCATGATGAGGCCGTTGGTCAGGTTGAGGTTCGCGTTCATGCGGTCGGGGTCAATGCGCAGGTCGGCGAGGGCGCTACGGGTGTGAGCGATGGCGGCGGCGGTGTAGCGGAAGAGGTCGGGAATGGCGGCCCATTCCGCCTGCCAGCCGCCGACGGCGCGTTCGTGTTCCTGGGCCATTGCGGAGAGGATGGTCGGTACCACGCCGAGGGCGAGGCGCGAGGCGGCGGTGGCGCTGGTGGCGTCGACCGGGTTGCGCTTCTGGGGCAGAGCGGATGAGCCGCCCTTGCCCGGCGCAGCTCCCTCAGCAACCTCGCCAACTTCGGTCTGCGCCAGCAGGGCTATGTCGCCCGCGATCTTCGCCATCGCTCCGGCCACGATGCCGAGCGCGGCGGCAATCTCGGCCACGCGGTCTCGTTCAGTGTGCCAGGGCAGGTCGGGAGCGGGCAGATTGAGTTCCTCAGCGACGAATGCTCCTACCTTGAGGCCGTTGTCGCCGAGCGAGGCCAGCGTCCCGGCTGCGCCTCCGAGTTGCAGAGCCAGCGAGCGTTCCCGCCGTTCGCGCAGCGCGTCTCGCTGGCGCAGGGCGAGGGCGAGCCAGCGCGCCGCCTTGAGGCCGAAGGTGATGGGCAATGCCTGTTGCAGCAGCGTGCGCCCGGCCATCAGCGTGTGACGATGCTGCTCTGCCAGTCCCGCGCAGGCGGCGCACAGGGCGAGCAAGTCGGCCATCAGCAAGTCAAGTCCGGCTCGCATTTGCAGCATGAGGGCGGTATCGATGGCGTCCTGGCTGGTAGCGCCCAGGTGAACGAACCTGGCCGCCTGACCGTCAACTCGCGCTGTCAGCATGCGCACCAGGGGAATGGCCGGCGTGCCTGCCGAGGCCGCCTCGCGGTAGATGGCCGCGACATCGAACAATTCCACCCTGCAACAGGCCGCGATGGCCTCCGCCGCCTCTGGCGGGATGACGCCAGCGCGCGCTTCGGCCTGTGCCAGCGCCGCCTCGAAGGTGAGCATCCCCTGCACATGCGCACCGGATGAGAAGACGGCAGACATCTGCGCAGTGCTGAACAAGGCCTCAAGCGGCTCCGGCATGGCAGATTCCCCCTCAGACGTTGAAGAACGCGGTCTCGTTCGCGCCCTGCAGGACGATGTCGAAGCGGTAGACAACCGTTGCGCCATCGGCCTCACGGCGAGCCAGCAGAGTGGCGCGTCGTTCGGCGGGAACGCATCGCAGGACAGGGTCCCCGGCGTTGGACGGCTCGTCTTCAAAGTACAGGCGCGTCACGGCGTGGTTGAGCAGGCCGCGCGAAAAGACGGTGACGCAGATATGCGGAGCCTGCATCTGCTTCTCGTCGAAGGCGACTCGCCCCGGCTTGACCGTCTCGAACCAGTAGCGGCCCTCCTCGTCGGTGCCGGAGCGGCCAAAGCCGATAAAGGACGGGTCGAGCGCGGCTGGCCCCTGATCGGCGGAGTGGTTGTACCGACCGTGCGCGTTAGCCTGCCAGATCTCGACCAGCGCGTCCGGTACCGGCTCCCCGTCGCCATCCAGCACGCGGCCCTCGATACGGATGCGCTCGCCGACGGTCTCCGGCTGCGCCAGCACGTGACGGCGCGCGTCCTCACGCAGGAGCGCCGGGGCAAAGAACGGGCCGACGGTTTGCGAGGCGGTCAGCAGCAATTTCGTCATCTTCCTGTCTCCATTTCTCTGACACTATTCAAACGGCGTGGCGTAGGGTCCGCGCAGCACAATATCCCAGCGATAGCCGAGCGCCCACTCTGGCTCGGTCACGCTGTGGTCATAGGTGGAGATCAGCCGCTGGCGCGCCTCCGCCGTTGGCACCGATTGCAGGATGGGGTCGATATTGTGCAGCGGGTCGTCGGGAAAGTACATCTGCGTGACCAGGCGCGAGAGCATGGACGGGCCGAAGAGCGAGAAATGGATGTGCGCCGGACGCCAGGCGTTGGGGTGATTCTTCCAGGGGTAGGCGCCGGGGCGAATGGTCAGGAAGCGGTAGACGCCTTCCTCGTCGGTCAGGCAGCGACCCATGCCGAGGAAGTTGGGGTCGAGCGGGCCGGGCCATTGATCGCGTTTGTGCAGATAACGCCCCGCCGCGTTGGCCTGCCAGATCTCCAGCAGCGTATTGGGTACTGGCTTGCCCCGATCGTCAAGCACGCGCCCGGTGACGATGATGCGCTGGCCGATGGCCTCGCCCCCCGTACCGGCGTTGCGCGTGAGGTCGGCATCCTCCGGCGTAACGGCGCTGATGGCCGGGCCGGGGCCGGTCAACTCCGATATGGTCAGCGGCACATCGATGAGGGGTAGCGAGGGCGCGCGCCGTCGTGTGGATTGATACGCCTCGTACAGATAAGGTGGGAAAACCTCCCGGTCCCCCCGGATAATCTCGCCAATGGTGGTATGGATGTCGTTCATGCCTCCTCCTGCGTTGTCGAAGGTGAATTCGCCTCTTCCGTCTGTGGTCTTGACTCTGAATCCTGTGCAAGCTGTTCAAATACTTTTCTGGCCGTCGCAAAAGCCGTATTGGCCGCCGGGACGCCCGCGTACACGGCCACGTGCAGAAAGGCTTCCGCGATCTCTTGCGGGTCAACGCCGATATTCTGGCTGGCGCGCAGGTGCAGCGCCAGTTCCTCGCGCCCCAGCGCCGCCAGAATGGCAAGGGTAATCAGGCTGCGCGTGCGCCTGTCCAGCCCCGGCCTCGCCCAGACCGACCCCCAGGCCATCTCTGTAATAAAATGCTGGAAGTCGGCGTCGAAGCTGGTGGCGCGCCCCATAGCCCGCTCCACATGCTCGCTGCCCAGTACCTCCCTGCGCACCTGCATCCCGCGCTCAAAACGTGATTCCGCCATAATTGACCGTTCCTCTCCCTGATTCATGCCAGAAAAAACATGCCTCTAGTATAGTATCACCTCTGGCCGACGGTTGAAAAGGGAAAGTCAGACCATCATACCATTCTGAATTCGCTTTTCCCCCCTTGACATTTCCAGTTTTCTTACGTAATATATCATCAACGGATATATCCGATTATGATATACATGGAGAAATTGGAGAAAGGCGTATGACACGAAAGGAGCGCGAGCCGGAGGCGTTTCTGCCGTTGACACCGGCGGTGTTCCATATCCTGCTGGCGCTGGCCGATCGCGAGCGGCATGGCTATGGCATTATGCAGGATATCGCGGCTCGTACCGGCGGCGCGATGCGCATGGGGCCGGGGACGTTGTATGGCTCAATCAAGCGCATGCTGGCCGATGGGCTGATCGAGGAATCGGGCCAGCGGCCCGACCCGGAACTGGATGACGAGCGCCGCCGCTATTACCGCCTGACCGAACTGGGGCGGCGCGTGCTGGGAGCTGAGGCGCTGCGACTGGATCAATTGTTGCGTATCGCGCGGGCAAAACACGTGCTGCCGCAGCCCGGCACAGAGATGGGAGGCATGTAATGTCATCTTCTCCTACTTCCGGGGATCGTCGGCTCCAACTTTCAGAGCGACTCTATCGCCGACTGCTGCTCGTCTACCCGCGCGCATTCCGATGCGCATTCGGCGGAGAGATGGCACAAACGTTTCGCGCCTGCTGCCGTGATGCCGTGCGCGAGAGTGGAACGCCGGGCCTGCTGCGGCTCTGGGGCGGCGTATGTTATGACCTTGTGACAAGTGCTACTGTTGAACATATACGGGCCTGGATTGCGCTCTTCAGGCGTCTCTCCGGCCTGGAAAGGGGATTGCACATGATTCCTGCACCATTTCATCTCGATGTTGCGCAACTGACCGATATCGGGCGTAAACGTGCGAGAAACGAAGATAATATGACCGCTGTTGTTCCCACCGACCGGCAGGCGCTGGCGCAAAAAGGGGCGCTCTTCGTCGTGGCGGACGGCCTCGGCGGCCACGATCGTGGAGAAATGGCGAGCCAGCAGGCGGTCAACACTATCAGCGAAGTCTACTATAACAGCACAATTGAAGATACCGGCGACGCGCTGGCGCAGGCGGTGCGCGCGGCCAACATGGTTGTCTGCGCGCTGTCAACGGAGCAGGAACACGCGGAAGAGAAGGCAACGGGAACAACCATTGTCGCGGCAGTGTTGCGGGGCGATACCGTCTACTTTGCCAACGTGGGCGACAGTCGCGCCTATATCGTGCGCGCCGGGCAGATTCAGCAGATCACGCACGATCATTCCTGGGTGGCCGATCAGGTGCGACTGGGCGCGCTGACGGAAGAGCAGGCGCGCACGCATGAGAAACGCAACCAGATCTATCGCTGCCTCGGCATCAAGCCCGAAGTCGAAATAGACCTCTTCACGGAGACAGTGCAGGACGGAGACGCGCTTGTCCTCTGCACCGACGGCCTCTCCGGCCTGGTGACCGATGCGGAGATCGCCGCAATTGTGGAACAGTACAATCCGCAGGAGAGCGTCAAACGGCTGGTGGAGCGCGCCAATGGGCAGGGCGGCACCGACAACATCACGGCAGTCGTCGCCCGCGTCTCCCTGGCATAACTCACCAGCCCCTTTTCCGCAGGCGCTCAATTGATTGTGCGCCTATGGAACGTATACACGGTTACTGGTAAAGGGGCAGGCAAAAACTGAAGGTTGCGCCTTCCCCTTTGTAGCTCTGCACCCGGATTTCTCCCTGGTGCAGCCTGACCTACTTCTGTTTCATGTCATGCAATAGCTAACGTTCTTGGGGGTGGGATAGGCTCGCCTGCTTTTTGCGCATCCTCTATCCAGAGTTCAATAACCTCCTGGGCGTTCTTGATCGCTTCCGCATAGGTCTTGCCATGCGTTTTGCAGCCTGGCAGTTCGGGGACGGATACCACATAGATGTCGTCTCGCGGGTCCCACTGAATGACCATGGAATAGTGATTGGGGTTCATAGCTCTTTCTCCACCTTTCTTAAGGCATCTCGAACATCCTCAATCTGATATTTTTGCGCGTCTTCTCCATCCTTACC